>JAEEGF010227336.1_pt1 | contig 14819 bp, 12 predicted proteins | sample 9134171 | NCBI WGS metagenome assembly JAEEGF01 (sample SAMN16246542, study PRJNA631951) | gut metagenome | biome: gut microbiome; feature: rumen; material: AP-attached | host: Bos | place: Iran: Karaj | collected 2018-10 | reverse complement strand
CTCTTCTTGGTATGTTTGCCAGAAACACGCAGGCTGATATAAATGTTATTGCTCTTATTGGAGAGCGAGGTAGGGAGGTTAGAGAATTCATAGAACGAGACCTTGGAGAAGAAGGTATGAAGAGGTCAATTGTTGTATGTGCTACTTCTGATAAGCCTGCTCTTGAGAGACTAAAGGCAGCCAAGACTGCAACCTCTATAGCTGAGTATTTCCGTGATAAAGGTAAAGATGTTCTTCTTATGATGGACTCTCTTACCAGATTTTCAATGGCTCAGAGAGAGATTGGTCTTGCAAGTGGCGAGCCACCAGTATCCAGAGGCTATCCGCCAAGCGTGTACGCTGAGATGCCCAAGCTTCTTGAGCGTGCTGGCAGATCCAGAAAAGGTTCTATTACAGGTCTTTATACTGTTCTTGTCGATGGTGATGACATGAATGAGCCTATCACAGATACAGCACGTGGTATTCTTGATGGACATATAGTCCTCAATCGTAAGCTTGCACAAAAGAACCACTATCCGGCTATAGATGTTCTGGCCAGCATCTCCAGATGTATGTCTGCGATTGCTGATCCGGAGCACAAAAAAGCTGCTGGTAAGCTAAAAAATGTTCTTGCGACCTATAACGATGCTGAGGATCTTATCAATATTGGAGCATATAGAAGCGGAGCCAACAAAAACATTGACTATGCTATTTCTAAGATAGAGAGAGTTAATGCATTCCTTATGCAGGAGACAGACGAGAAATTTAGCTTTGAAGAAATTCGGCAGACACTGATTGATATGTTTAAAGATTAAAGAGTTGTATGGCGAGATTTATTTACAGGATGCAGAGCGTCCTAAATATCAAACAAAAGACAGAAGGGCAGATTAAAATGGAGTTTGCTGCTGCCCAGGCTGAGCTCAATAAGCAGATGGATATATTCGATGAATATGTTCGAAGAAAAGAAGCTTATCTGGTTGAGGCAGAAGAACTTAGAAATGCAGAGTCGCTTAAGCTGCAGGACATATTGGATAACCAGTATGCTACAGCACAGATGGATGTTATGATCGCTTCTCAGGCTAAGGTGGTAGCTCAGCATGAAGAAATTGTTGAAAAAGTCAGAATCAGACTTACCAAGGCTATCCAGGAACGCAAGATGCAGGAAACTCTTAGAGAGCGCGCCTACGCCGAATGGATAGAGGAAGAGAAGCAGGAAGAGGCAAAAGAAAACGACCAGCGCACGAGTTTTACATATACACAAAGACAGCGCGAAGAATAAAATCGTGAGGGGAATTAAATGGCTGATCAGTTTGAAGATCCAAAAGCCGCCAAAGCCAAACTTAAAGCGGATAAAAAAGAATATCAGAAACAGTTAAAGGCCCAGAAAAAAGAAGCTAAGGAAAAGGCTCAGGAATTTGCTGACAGAACTGCGGAGATCAACGGAGATAATGCCGGAGGTTTTGCAACCATAGTCATTACCTTTCTTATCATCCTAATCTGGCTTGCTATTATGGCACTTCTTATTAAGCTTGATGTAGGTGGATTTGGCTCAGATATCCTTGCTCCTATTATTGGTGATGTCCCGGGACTTAACCTTATTCTTCCTGATGGAGCAACCAAGCAGGAGGAGATTCCTACAGATGTAAGCTCTGCTGAGAGCTCAGGTACTTCTTTAAACAGTCTTGACGAAGCTAATGCCTATATCAAGAGACTTGAGTTGGCGTTGCAGACAGAAATGACTCAGAACAGTAGCTATGCTGCGACCATAGATAAGCTTGAAGCAGAAGTTGCCAGATTAGAGCCCTTTGAGAGACAGCAAAAAGAGTTCTATGAGGAAAGAGCAAGCTTTTATGCCAGCGTTGTATATGGAGATTATGCTCCGGATGCTGCTGCCTATGCTTCATACTATTCGATGATAGATCCTGATACTGCTGCAAGGTTATACCAGGAGGTAGTTCAGGGAGAACTTGATGATGAAGCTATTAAGGCTTTCGCTACTACCTATTCTGGAATGAAGGCCAAGCAGGCGGCACAGATATTTGATGAGATGATCAATGAAAACCAGATTCAGCTGGTTGCCAGGATTCTTGCTCAGATGACTATTGAGAATCGAGGCGATATTCTGGCACAGATGGAAAAACCAAATGCAGCTAAGCTTACTCAGCTTCTTGAACCATCTGCACTAGAAAAAGAATCAACTCAGGTTACAGGAGAAAAGAAATAATAAATTTTTATAAACATTTAAAAACTTCACCCATCAGGGTGAAGTTTTTTTGTGCTTTGCCGATATACAAGTTGAGAATCTATGCACCTTGAATAAATTTACGAAGGAGGTACTTGATGGGCAGTACTACTAATGGAGTAGGCGCTATAGCGTCTATCACAATGAGTACTGCAGCGACAACTGTTTCGTATTCGAAAGTAGAATTTACTAAGAGCAGTGGTAAAGCTCAGGCAAGTTTTGATGGAATACTTAATAAAGTTTCAGATCAAATGATGCAGAGCAGAGTAGTCGATGTGAGAAAAAATGCAGGATCAAAGGTTGATCCCAAGCAGGCACATCCTACAGACAACAAAAACCTGAAAGATCAGAATAACCAGAATGATAACAAGATAAAAGACGTTGATAATACTAAGACAGATGCAACAAAGGAAGAAAACACAGTAAACGTCAAGGATACAAGCACTGATCAGGTTCAGGAAAATGAAGTAAATACTACAGAAGCGAAAGAAACAGGTAGCACGGAAGCAAACGAAAAGCTGCAGGATGCTATAGAAGAAAGCGGCAAGGAAATCATTTCTGATATAGCAAAGGCACTTGATATATCTGAGGAAGAAATACTTAACGCAATGCAACTACTGGGAATGACATTTGCAGATCTTTTAAATCCTCAGAATATTGCACAGCTGGTAACAGATATAGGCGATCCGGATAAAGCGCTTGATCTGATAACTGATTCAGATCTAAATACATTTATGCAGGACCTCTATGAGGGTGCAGACAGTATGAAGAGCGAACTTATGAATGAGTTTGACTTATCCGAGAAAGAGTTTACACAGGTAGTGACAGATACGCAGGAAGATTTCGGAGAACATGTACAGACGGCACAGGAAAAGACTCCTGAAATCATCGTAAATGACGCTACCAAGGAACTTAATAAGGAATTGGCTGCATCACAGTCTAAGGACTCCGAGCCTATAATCAAATTCGAAGAGACAATTTCTGAAACAGAAGCGGAAACTGAGTTTAAACCAGTAGAGACAGCATCCCAGGCATCCAGGAATAACAGCGGCGAAAGCCATAGCGACTTAACTGGTAATAATCAGGCACCTAATCTTTTTAACCAGCTACTTAACAACATAACAGAGAATATAGATGTTGCTCCTACGGCTCCTACGCAGTATGCGGACAGAGCTCAGATGGAGAACATAATTAGACAGATTGCTGATCGCATTTCTATTACAGCAGGAGCTGAGGAGCACAGCATTGAGATGCAACTGCATCCGGCTAGTCTTGGAAACGTAAATATTCTTCTTACAAGCAGTAAGGAAGGCATCGTAGCCAAGTTCACAGCTCAGAATGAAATTGTAAAAGAAGCAGTTGAGAGCCAGATGATGACTCTTCAGCAGAAGTTCAGCGAACAGGGCATTAAAGTTACATCAATCGAAGTTACGATTGCAAGCCACGCATTTGAACAAAATCTTCAGCAGGGAAGCGATAACAACAATGCGTTCAACGAACAACAGGCCAAGAAAGGCAGATCCCTTAGAAGAATAAATCTGGCTAGTCTGGATGATCTCGATGAAGAAGATGAAATGTCAGATGCAGACAGAATAGCAGCACAGATGATGGCGGCAAACGGAAATACGGTTGACTACAGTGCCTGAGATTTTTGGAAAGAATTATTTGATGAGATTTTTGATTGCTGCTATGGGATAAAACTCATAGCAGCAAGGAAAGGTAAGAAATATGTCAGATATAAATCAGGTTAGTGCAGTTATTAAAAATGGTGAAGTTCAGAACATGCAGAAGGAAGATTCAACCAAAACTGCCAGTACAGGATATGACAAAGATTCCTTCCTCAAGATTCTAGTTGCTCAGATGAAATATCAGGATCCAATGGAGCCTACATCTAATACAGAATATATCAATCAGTACGCTACCTTCACTCAGGTTGAACAGCTCAATAACATGGCTAATTCAATGGCTCTTTCAAGAGCATCTGAGATGGTAGGAAAGACTGTAAGAGTATCTCAGTACAATCCAGATAATGGTAAGACAACTGAGACTATCGGTGTTGTTGACTTTGTATCCTACAGTGGAAACAAGGCATACCTTAACATTGATGGAACAAACTACAATGTTGACGATGTATCTGAAGTATTTGATACAGATTACACAGATGCTAAAGCAGTTGTTAAGGACTTCCAGGAAGCAATCGATAAGTTGCCAAGTAGCGTAGACTTCGTAACTGAGCAGGATCACGGTCTCACAATCGACACTATGTATGAGTTCTACATGACTAAGATGGATAAGAAGGCTAGAAACATGATGGATCCTAACTATATTACAGCTCTTCAGCAGTATGTACATCGTATCGATGATATTAGAGGCGATGACCACAGAACATTTAAGATTGATGAGACATCATCCTCATCAACAACTGATAAGACAGATTAACCAATTGGAAAAAAGATACTGATAGAAAAGTTTTGATGATTTTATAATCCGGAGACAAAAATATGACAATTGATGAACTTAGATTTTCTTCAATAGGTCAGGTCCAGGATCAGTACTTAAACAAGGTACCAAAAACTGGCAATGCGAAACCTCTGCCTCAGGGCGAAGGTTCTTTTGCTCAGGTACTAAATAAAATCCAGGAACAAGCCGATAATAATTATGTAGCAAGAGATGATCTGAAATTCTCTAAACATGCTGCAAACAGGCTACATGACAGAAGCATAGAGCTGACACAGGATCAGATGCTTAGATTAAATCAAGGTGCAAAAGAGGCGTCTGAAAAAGGTATAAAAGATTCTCTCATTTTAGTTGATCAGCTTGCTTTTATCGTCAATGTTCCTAACAACACAGTTGTAACTGCAATGGATCAGACCGAAACAAAAAATAATGTATTTACTAATATCGACGGTGCAGTGATTGCATGATTGGACCGAAGTGCCGAACAAGGGCTAATAGTTATCGAATATAACTATTGATTCCGGCATCAGGAGATCTTAGATTCCCGACCGATAGAAGGAATCATCCGCATTATCACGCATCCGTCCAAAATTTAAGTGAAAACTGAAACAGGAATTATTCAGGAAATAGTTCCCGTATACTGTCACTTGATCATTTTTTGGAGGACTTTGCCTTATGATGAGATCATTATATTCTGGTGTTGCAGGTCTTAAGACCCACCAGACCAAGATGGATGTTATCGGTAACAATATTGCCAACGTTAACACAACATCTTTCAAATCACAGTCTATTACATTTTCAGATCTTATGTACCAGACAACTCAGACAGCATCTGGCGCCACAGAGACTAAGGGTGGTGTAAATGCTCGTCAGATCGGTCTTGGTGCTAAGTCAGGCGCTATCAACACAGCTATTACTTCTCAGGGCGCAACTCAGACAACAAATAACCCATTTGATATCATGATAACTGGTGAGGCTTTTTTTATCGTTAATAACGGTAATGAGAACCTTTACACAAGAGATGGTTCCTTCTACGTAGATGGTGCTGGTAACCTTGCAATGCAGTCAAATGGTTACTTCGTACAGGGCTGGGTAGCACAGGAAGATAAGGATACCGGTGAGATCACAATCAATAAGAACGCCGGCCTTTCAGCTCTTCAGATCATGAGCGCAGACAACAACACATATTCACCAGCTTCTACAACAGCTGGTCTTTTCAGCGGAAATATCGACGACAACGACACAAATATCCTTTCAGACGATGGTAAGACAATTACCATGGAGTTCTACGACAACAAGGGATACTTATATACAGGAAAGTTTGTATTAAAGGATACAGAGACAGATCACCTCTTTGCACTTACTCTTACTGACATTATTGATTCTACAGGAAATTCAATCGGTCAGGATCTTCTGCAGCACATTACTCTTGGTAATGTTGACAGCGATGCCAATACAACAGCATTCCCTGCAAAAGATGGATACACATTCCAGACTGATGCAACAGGAACTATCTTTTCTATTAACGCTCCTGGCGGCGATGTTAAATATGGTGATGTTCCTAACAGTGCAGATGGTAAGAATACACTTGGAGATCTTATGAGCACAAGTGCCAAGAAGTATAAGGGGCTTCTCAATGCAGTATACGGAGTAACAGAGGAAGAGGAAAAGACATACGGAGCAAGCGCTACATACCTTATTGATACAACATCTGCAAAAGATTCTGAGGATTACGGAAAGATCACAATCAAGTACAGTAAGAATGATATTCCTGATGAAGAAAACAACATAGATGGCTCTTATGCTACAGCTAAGTTTAAATTTGTAACAAATACAACTAACAGTTATTATTTTGTAAACGATACAACTAAGGAAGCATATCTGGTTCCATCAGGAACAGGTGATGTATCCAAGCTTAATGCTGATTACCTTAAGACTGTATTTGGAATTCCATCTGCATCTTCAAGCTTTAACTTCGATAATGATAAAGATCTTTATACATATACTTATGACTCAACAACTGATCCAGAGACAATGATTCTTCAGAGAAAGGTAAGCCTCGCAACTGCTAATACAGAGACTCCTTATAAAACATCAGCTCTTGTAACAGCAAATGAAAATCAGTACTTTGTAAATACAGCAGATAGTTCAAAAACACTTTTAGCAGATATAGCTGCAAGCGGAGTATCAGAAGATAACATAACATATAAGTATAATGCAACAAGTAAGAAACTGACTGTATTTGGAGCAAAAGAGATACAATCAACATCAACAGATAAGGGATCAATTCAGATAAATAAGACAGATAGTTCCCAGACTGATTATATTGATCCTAATGGTATTACTTATATAAATAAATTTGTTACAGCTTACAATACAGAAAATCCAACAGCGACTATTGATACAAATAAGCTCACCGTAGCGAATCTGACAACATTAAAGACTTTTATTTCAGGATATTTAGGAACCGTTCCTACAGATCCTACTGACTTTGCTTCTTATGTTACTAAATTACAGAGTATTACAGGAATGACAATGACAGATCCAACGGATGCTTCATTACTTCCACCTCTTCAAACTGCATTGGCTGGTATGAAAACATTGTCGAGTGATACAATTGATGATATTTCAGGTCTTGTAACAGATAGAATTACTGCACTCAATACATCTGGAAGCCCATACTATGATGCGAAATATCTTCCTGCTGCAGGCGGTGAGTATTTCAATTTCTCAGCTCTTACAGGAAGCTCAGGAATGGTTCTGACATATCCGGTTACAGCACTTGGACCATCACAGGAAATTGGACAGTACACAATCATAACAGCTGATAAGGGTACTCTTAACACAGCTTATACTAAGCAGAGTCCATCAAATGCTAAGTACATCTATAAAGCATATGATGAGGGTGTTGATACAAATGCTTATAAGAAATCATATTCACTTGGAAGCGGACTTACAGGATCATTTACAGATGCTACACTATCAGATACTTATGAGGCACTTTTGCTTGATGTATTTAGTTCTAACCAAGGCGTTCAGGACTTCATGGGTAACATGACAGCTGGCCAGCAATATACTATATCTTTTGATCAGGCAACTGGTGAAGTGGCAATAGCTCATACTGAGGAAAGAGTTATTAAGAAGCCTGCAGGAAGCGAATACACTATCGTTGATAATGGAAACGGTTCAATCAATATTACTTCAACAAGCGTGTATAAGGATGTTCCAAGTGATGGTGATATTTCTTCCCTTCTTAGAACGGCTACTGGAAATACACAGGATCTTCTCTATAAGATTTATGGTATTACTGATGAGCAGGCAGATGCCTTCGGAACAGATGGTAAGTACAAGATCACAAATGATGGTTCAATCAAGCTTACAATTGGTGACCACAGTATCCAGCTTTCATTCAAGGCTGCTAACGGTGCACTTGATAAGGCAGACGGAACATCAACAGGCCTTGTAACAATGAACTTCAATCAGAAGATTCCTGGACTTGAAGCTTTCGGTTATCAGGAAGAAAGTGATCAGCATAACTTCGGAGATATTAACTTCGATTTCTCAACACTTACTAACTACAACACAAACGGATCATCAACAATCAAGGCTGTTAAGGGTGATAAGAAGAGCCTTAACACAGGACGTGCAGTTGGTGAGATGAACGGCGTATCAGTCAGCACAGATGGACAGATCTACGCAACATATTCAAATGGACAGACTAAGCTTCTCGGACAGATTGCATCTGCTGAATTCGCTAATGCATCAGGTCTTTCCAAAGAGGGTGATAACCTCTATGCATCAACTCTTAACTCTGGTGAAGCTACAGTTCAGGATATCACAACAGATGGTGGTTACATGAACACTGGCGTACTTGAAATGTCTAACGTAGACCTTTCGTCACAGTTCACAGAGATGATCACAACACAGCGTGGATTCCAGGCTAACAGCCGTATCATCACAGTATCAGATACACTTCTTGAGGAGCTTACAAACCTTAAGAGATAATAAGTAGTTCTTTTGATAATCATAGGCAAAGTTTCAGCCCTGTATCTTCGGTCGGATACAGGGCTGTATTTATGCTTGAAATGATTATTTTGTAAAGAATACCTGAAGAGCGTGATACAGATGAAGCTGCCATGCCTTCATGTCGTGTACGCCGCCAGGAATGATGTAGAAATTGTAGTTCTCATTGGGCTTGAGGAAAGGAGACTGCTTGACAGCTCTTTCCATGATATCTTTGTGCTCCTCGAAGGCAATGTCTTTATCGCCATTAGCACAGAACATATAGTCAAGCTCAAAGCCTTTCTCGTGGCCTTCTGAAAGAGTCTTGCAGATTCTATCAACCTCGAGGTCGTGATTGCCGAATGGTCCGCAGCAACCTGAGAATGGTCCGTAGTAGGAGAACAGATCAAAGTTGTTATAGAAAGCAGCTCTATAGGTTGTCATGGAGCCAAGAGATAAGCCGGCAAAGGCTCTGTGATTTCTTGTTTTAATAAGGTTTTCTTCTGAAACATCGCCGTCAGCATATGTGCTATAGTGACTCTCTATAGCTGGAATAAGGTCTTTTCTCAGCTCAAATCTGAAGTTCTCACAGATTCCCTCATCGTGTGTGTTCTTGTTTTCTTCATCGTGATAGAAGGTAGGAGTAACGATAATACATGGCTTGCAAATGCCCTGAGCGATCATGTTATCCAGAATAGTTACTGTATCTGGGAACATATCAAGCCACCATTCCTGCATGAAACCGCCTCCATGAAGAAGGTAGAGGACATTATATTTCTGTGATTTGTCATATCCGTATGGGAGATAAACAAAAGCCTTCTTACTTAGCTGTCTGTGTTCATCGTCGTAAGTTTCTGATGTGTATTCAAAGAGCTCTACTTTACCTTTATTGGCACATTCTGCCAGCATGTTCTGTGGCATTTCAAATACATAATCCATGTTTGTGTGTCTCCTTTTGAAGTAGATGATATCTATATGAAAAATTATATATTTTAGATACTGGCTTTTCTTCAAAAATATTGCGATGAATTAGTGACTCATTGCTTTTAATGTAAAGCATCAATTTTGCATCTATTATGACTATATGATTAGAAATAGATGAAAAAAGAAGATGTAAAAGAATATGTAAAAGAAGATAATAGGCACTAATTCCAGTTTTTGCTATCGATATACCGTCAAATTTTCAGACCAATAGCGGAATACGCGAAATACAGATAATGAAGCGCTTATAAAATCAATATGTAGATGCCATGTTATCGGAATAAAATAGATATAATCGATATCTCCAACAAAATGATTTTGAAAAAAGTAGTGTACACTGCATTTAAAAGTGGTAAAATGAAAATAAATACCACAATATGTAGTAGTATATGTAATAAAAATCACTATTTGGATGAAAAATATAAGAATTGTGTAATATAGTTTCAATCCAAGTTATCAAAATTGAAATTATACTCCAAATATGACTAAAATGTGAACAAATACTAGAGATTTAGTGTACGAAAAGTGGTAAAATTAATACATACAGAAATAAAATTTCACTAAATATTGAAACTTTTTAGGGGAGTGAAATTTCAATATGCAAAAGAGTGTTCTCATGCTTACCAAATTGGATACGAGGAAGATTTTGGTTAATGTTCAGAATATCCAACTTGTAGAAGCCAACCCAGATACAGTGATCATTCTAGGCGGGGGGAAGAAACTCCTGGTAAAGGAGAGCCTGGAAGAGATCTACAATATGCTCCAGGAAGGATGACCTTGCTGGAGAGTTGGCATATATAGAGTGTTTAGCGGTTTTCTTATGATCGTAGTTTTACTATAAAAGTACGAAAGGGGTATATGTTGTGGATATTGCGTCATTGCTTGGTGTCGGATTATGTTTCGTATTCATGATCCTCAGTATCGTATTCTCAGCTGGTATTACCGGTGTTCAGTACTTCCTGGATGCTCCTTCTGCGATGATCACATTCGGTGGAGCGCTTATGGCGGTTTTGGCTTCCAGAAGTATGCCGAGCTTTATAAACGGTCTTAAGTCTTATACTTTAATTTATAAGATGCCTACTGATGATACAAAAGGTACTATCAAACAGATCATCGATCTTTCCAACACAGCTCGTAAGGAAGGTCTTCTTGCGCTGGAAGAAGCAGCTGGTAACCTTGAAGATGCTTTCATGAAAAAGGGCGTTGGCCTTATCGTAGACGGTACTGAGCCAGAACTTGTTAAGAGTATTCTGGAAGCAGAGATCGATGCGATGTCAGAACGACATAAATCTAATTATTCTTTCTTTGGCGACCTTGCAGGTATGGGTCCTTCCTGGGGAATGATCGGTACTCTTCTTGGACTGGTTCTGATGCTTCAGAACATGTCTGATCCTTCATCTATCGGACCATCCATGGCGGTTGCCCTCATTACTACATTCTATGGATCAGTTCTTGCTAACTGGTTCTGTTATCCCGCAGAAAATAAACTTAAAGCCAGAGACAATGCAGAGTACATGGCTAAGAGTATTGTCATAGAGGGTCTCCTTTCTATACAGGCTGGTGAAAACCCTCGAGTAACAGAAGAGAAACTTAAATCCTTCCTGTCACCTGCTGATAGAGCAGCATATGAAGCCGAGAATGGTTCTGGCGATGGAGGCGGAGAATAATGGCAAAGAAACCAGAAGAAATAAAACCTGGCTTGCCGGCGTGGCAGGGTACATTCGGAGATCTGATGAATCTGCTCCTTTGTTTCTTCGTTTTGCTGTTCTCTATGGCTAGTATGGATGCGGCTAAGTTCGAGGAAGTCGCTGCTTCCTTCAGTTCCGCATTTAGTATCTTCTCAGGTGGTGAGATGGCGATTGGTAAGGGCGCTCTTATAGGCGACGGCGTATCCCAGCTCACTGAATTATCAGCTTACATAACATCCATGGGGCTTGCCCAGAGCGGCGAGGATTCTGATGCAGAAACTGATGCAGTTGGAGAAATGGAGCAAAAAGAGCTGATGGAAGCTGCAGAAGAAGAACAGCTTCAGGCGTCTAAGGAGCTTGCAGAAAAGATCCAGGCTGAGCTTGAAGAAGGCGATATTGATAAAGAAGTAACGCTGAATTATACAAGCCAGTTTGTACAGCTAACGATACAAGGATCGATTCTTTTTGATTCAGGTAAGGTTGAGATTAAAGATGATGCTATACCAGTTATTGATAAGGTAGGACAGATTCTTGAAACCTATGCCGGAGGCACCGTTGATATCGAGGGACATACAGACAATGTTCCTATGTCATCTGGTGGTAAGTACAGTAATAACGATGAACTTAGCTCAGGAAGAGCTCTGGCAGTATTCAATTATCTTGTTGAGAATACTACTCTTGATCCTGCAAACCTCATTCATACAGGTAGAGGAGAATATGATCCAATAGCGGATAATTCAACTGATGAAGGAAGAGCCAGAAACAGACGTGTAGAGATCAAGATTTACAATCCACTTAGTGCATCTTATTAAATTGTGAAGGGGACAAAAACAAATGAAAAAGAATTTGCTATCAATCATCATTCTTGCGCTTTTGGTTGTTAATATCGGCATGACGAGCTTTATGATGCTGAGTGTTATGACAACTAATTCTCAGACAGCCAAGCTGATATCTGATATCGCTGCAGCTCTTGAGCTGGAAGCAAACGGAGGCAATACTGGTGGATTTTCCGGTTCTGCTTCAGGAAATGTGGGTGTTACTAATATAGCAACCTTTGGATTTACAGGAGATGATCAGCTTACTATTAACCTTAAGCCGGGTTCCGATGGAAAAGCACATTACATGTTGGTTGAAGTAGTATTTTCCATGAATACAGCAAGTGCTGATTATGCATCACTTGGTACATCGGAATCTCTTGCAGGTATGAAGGAGCTCATAAAGGGTAAGATTACCAATACTCTTTCTTCATATACACTTGAAGAACTTCAGGCAAATGATGAGCCTGCTAGAGAAAAAATCCTAGAAGAAGTTCAGGAACTCTATAACTCGAACTTTATTTATGACGTAACATTCTCAAGTGTTCTGTATCAGTAAAAAATCTCTTTACGCTTTTAGTATTGGGAGAGAGGAGAAAAAAGATTGAGTGAAGTCCTGTCACAAAATGAAATAGATAGTCTGCTGGCAGCACTCAGTACAGGTGAGCTGGATGTAGATCAAATGCAGGCAGCGGACGAGAAAAAAGTCAAAGACTATGACTTTAAACGTCCTGCCAAGTTCTCAAAAGAGCACTTGCGTACTCTTGAGATGATCTACGAACATTATGGAAGACTTTTGTCCACGACGCTTCCCCTGTACCTGCGTAAGAACGTCCAGGTATCGGTGGCTAACTCTGAGACAGTTACATATTCAGAGTTTAGTAATGCGTTGTCCAATCCTGTAATTCTTGGTGTTATCAATTTCCTGCCTCTGCAGGGAACAATCATCCTTGAACTACAGGCCAATATCGGTTTTTCCTTTATTGACAGAATGCTGGGAGGTGAAGGGGGAACCCTGGATAAGCCAAGACCTTTCACCGACATTGAGATGCCACTTATAGAAAAGCTTGTAACCATCTGTATGCAGCTTATGGTTGAGCCTTGGCAGAACGTTGTAGCTATAAATCCTGTTATGGAGAGGATTGAAACAAACCCACAGTTTGCGCAGGTTATTTCTCCTACAGATATGATCGCTATCGTAACGCTTAATATCAAGATTGGTGAAACGGAAGGTCTTATGAATGTCTGTCTTCCTTATTTCACACTTGAGTCTGTCATGGACAAGTTGAATACCAAGTTCTGGTTCTCAACAATGCAGAAAAATGCAGATGAGGACTATGAGGATACTCTCGAGAGCATGGTTAAAAGAGTTGATGTACCGGTTAAGGCGATACTTGGTAAATGTAATGTATCGGTTAGCGACTTCGTACATTTACAAGCCGGAGACATAATAAGACTTGATAACAGAGTTAACACGGATATGCAGATTTACGTTGGGAATATTTACAAATTCACTGCACTTCCCGGTACTGCCAAAGATAAATATGCAGTGAGAATAACATCGGTAATTAGAGAGGAGGAAGAGTAGAGCATGGATGGAATGTTATCACAAGATGAAATTAATGCTTTGCTAGCTGGTATGGATTCTGGTGGTGGTGATGCTGGCGGTGATGCGCCTGCAGATGCACCTGCGGCTGACGATGGCGCTGCTCCTGTTGGTGGCGGCATTATAGATGAATCTCTTTTGACAGATTCTGAAAAGGACGCGATTGGTGAGGTTGCCAACATCAGTATGGGATCTTCAGCGACTACGCTGTATTCCCTTGTTAACCAGAAGGTTAATATTACAACTCCTCAGGTAGAGCTTGCTACATGGGAGACTGTAATCCATAACTATGAGAGACCATGTGTATTTATTCAGATCAAGTACACGGTTGGTCTTGATGGCACAAATATCCTTATCCTCAAGGAACATGATGTTATGGTCATCACTGACCTTATGATGGGTGGTGATGGTACTAATACAGAGGGTGAGATTGGAGAACTTCAGCTGTCAGCTATTTCTGAGGCTATGAATCAGATGATGGGTGCAGCTGCGACATCTCTTTCTACAATGATCAATCAGAAGGTTGATATCAGCCCGCCACAGGCGACTCTTCTTGATATGATCAACGACGACCCTTCTGATATCGCTGATTTCCTTACTGGAACCTTCGTGCGTATTTCCTTTAAGATGCAGGTCGGTGAACTTGTAGATTCAACTCTTATGCAGTTGTATCCTATCGATTTCGCCAAGACACTTAAGGATACCGTTATTACAGGTGATAGCGGCGGTGGAGATGCAGCTCCTGCTCCTGAGCCAGCACCAGCTCCAGCTCCTCAGGCTGCGGCAGCACCACCTCCAATGCCAGATGCAGGCGCTATGCCTCAGATGGACCCGAATATGATGGCTGGTGGAATGCCTCAGATGGGTATGGGCATGGGAATGCCTCAAATGGGCATGCCTATGCAAATGATGCCGCAGATGATGAATATGAATATTCAGCCGGCACAGTTCCAGAATTTTGCTGGCGGAACAACCATCATGGCAGGTGGCGAGAACATCGGTATTATCAAGGATGTTCCTCTTGAAGTTACAGTTGAACTTGGACGTAC
>JAEEGF011114811.1_pt1 | contig 14820 bp, 14 predicted proteins | sample 9134171 | NCBI WGS metagenome assembly JAEEGF01 (sample SAMN16246542, study PRJNA631951) | gut metagenome | biome: gut microbiome; feature: rumen; material: AP-attached | host: Bos | place: Iran: Karaj | collected 2018-10 | reverse complement strand
CGGCCTTCTGGGCTTCGAGTTCGTCCTCGATGAGGGCTTTGTGAGACACAACCACGTTCTTGAACTCTTGGTTGATCTTCACGACTTTGAATTCCATCACGCTGTCAACAAACACGTCGTAGTCGCGGATCGGCTTGACGTCGATTTGTGAACCGGGCAGGAAGGCTTCAAGGCCGAACACTTCGACGATGAGGCCACCCTTGGTGCGGCTCTTGACATAACCGTTGACGATCTCGCCACTTTCGTAGGCTTCGTTGACGCGGTCCCAAGACTTGAGCAGCTGGGCTTTCTTGTGTGACAGGATGAGTTGACCGTTGGGACCTTCTTGGTTCTCAACGTAGACTTCCACCTTGTCGCCCACCTTCAGGTTGGGGTTGGTACGGAATTCAGCAATTGGAATAACACCATCCGACTTGAAGCCGATGTTGACGACCACTTCGCGGTCGGTGATAGCAACCACAGTGCCTTCGATGACCTCGTGATCGGCGACTTGGCTCATCGTGCCAGCATAACGCTCTTCGAGCTTGGCACGTTCGTCAGCCGTGTAGTTGTCGAACTTTTTGTGAGATGACGTCCAGTCGAAATCCTCGGCGGGAACGGGTTTCTGTCTCGGGGCCTTGGGGGCCTTCTTTGCAGGAGCTTCCTCTTTGGGAGTTTCCATGACTGGGGTTTCTTCAACGGCCTTTTCTTCTACCGGCGTGGCTTCGTTGATGATGTTTTCGTTTTCTTCCATGTAATAATTTTGATAAAATTGTACCCGCAAGCGTTCCAGACATCCACCCACGAGGAGGTTAAACTTTTGATTTACAACTCAAACCGCTGATTTTACAATCCGTCTGGAGTGCGGCTTGAATTGGGCTGCAAAGATAGGAAGATTTCTCTTACAAATTAACGTTATAACAAATTATTTTTCAATCTTCTTCACAAACCCCACAATCATCTCCAAAACCTCAGGCGAGATGGTCTCGTCTATGGTAGCATATTCTTCGATTGCACCTGTCTCGCAATGCTGGAAGAGATGGTTCAGATCGGGCAGTTCATGCAAAGTGAGGTTGGTCTTACCGTAGTCCGCTATGATTTTCTCGTAGGCAGGGAGATTTTGTGAGGCTATCACTTGCAAGTCCTTGGAACCGTTCAACAGCAAAGCCGGACAATTTGTTTTTACTATGGCCTCAGTGGGGTCGTATTTCAAGAAATAGTACATCCAGGGCATGGTCATACCACTCACGGTTTGCTCGGTCAGTTCCTCGTTGTAGCCCCAACTTTTCACCAGCTGGCGCATCAGGCTGTCGGCCTCTTCCCTATCGTTTGAAGATTCAACAATGTCGAACAGTTGCCGATTGGAGTTCTGGGAGAATGCTATCATCTCTTCCGTCATGCCCGAAGCCCTTAAAATAGCCACCTGCTGCTCTTTGAGGACCTCAATGCCGTTGACGGCAGGACCGGCCAAGGAAACCAAGAATGCCACTTCGGGACGGCGTGCCGACACCATGAAGTTGATGATGCCGCCCTCGCTGTGACCTAAGATGCCCACACGCGAAGCATCAATGTGCTTTTGTTTACGCAAAAAGTCGAAAGCAGCCTCGGCATCGTAGGAGAAATCCATCGACGTGGCGTTCTCCACCTCGCCTGTCGAGCCACCCATGCCTCGGTCGTCGTAACGCAGCACGGCGATGCCATGTCGGGCACAATAATCCGCGATGACCCAAAACGGACGGTGGTTCATCAGCTCTCCGTCGCGGTTTTGCTGTCCGCTGCCCGAGACGAGCACCATGGCAGGAAACGGTCCCTTGCCTTTTGGAATGGTCAAAGTGCCAGTCAAGATATTGCCTTCTTTTTCATTGGTGAAACTCACCTCCGTGACGCGATAGTCAAAAGGTGGCTGTGGGTCTTGGGGACGTACCTGTTTTGCTTCCTTAGACCCTTTCTCAAGGTTCAAAGGGAAGGTCATGCCGTGCTGGGTGAACTCGCCCTCAATACGGCTTTCCTTCAACATCCCGGAATACGTGGCACCCATTGCCGACATCGTCATGTTCAAACGGTTCTCTTGAAATACGGTCTCATCCACAGGGATGTCGAACGCCCCTTGCGCAGGCACATCCAATGTGGCCGAAAAGCCGTTGCCGGTGGCTTTGATGTCGAAAGCCATTTCCAGTTCTTGCGCGCCTAGTTTAATTTGGCCTTTCCAATAGCCCTCGATTTGGGCGTTGGATTGCAGTGTGGCCAATACGAGAAGAATAAAAATGATGTGTTTTTTCATATGTAACTCAATTTAAGGCATAAAATCTTCTTTAGTGTACTTAAGCATCCAAATCCATCCAAACGGAAAGAATATTAGGAAACAAACAACAAACCAAATCCAGAACGTTTTACCACGACGGACGGCAATCCATCCTCCAACCACTGCTTGTATGATGTGGAAGATGGCAACGATAATCATAATTAAAGTTTCAGTATCCATATAGCTGTTTATTTCTTTTTTCGTCCATTCTTTTTCAAAGCTTCCGCAATAATCCATTGCAGCTGGCCGTTGACGGAGCGGAATTCGTCGTTAGCCCATTTCTCCACCGCTTCCATGGTCTCCGTATCCACACGGAGCAGGAAGGTCTTGTTGTTGGTGCTATTTTCCTTTTCCTTTGCCATGGCTCACCTCCCATTTGCTTTCACTTTTGCAATCATTTCAAGCGTCTCCTCCTCCGTGGCGCAATTGAGGTAATACAACTTTCCGTCCATAGTTCTCACTTCGAGCAATGGGCCGCCATCGGTGCAGACGAACAACATACAACTTTCGCCTCCTTTCTTGCGGAAATGCCCAATGCCGACGTCATCGGTGGCGATGCCGTTGGTGCGGATGGGGAAACTGGGCCAGTCGGTCAATACATTGGCTTCGGTGATGTCGCTCATGGCAATCGAGGCACTGTATCCGCCGCCTTTAGCCGTGATGTAATCGCCTGAAACCTCAACCGTCGCGGGTTTGCTGCCTTTGAAGAAGAAAAACAATATTACGGCAAAAGCCACGACGGTAATAATGATGGCTATCCAGTTTTTCTTCCTCTCCTTCTTGCCTTCTTCCCCTTGCATGCCCATGTCGTATCTTTTACTGAGCACAAAGCAAGCAACAACGAGGGCAAGAATCGCCACGAGTTGCATCACCAAATGAAAGCCGTATGACAAATGCGCCAGCGTGAAAATGCCGCCAAGAAGCACTATCACCCCGCCGCAAATGAGGAACACATTGCGAAAAGCAAGTTTCAGGCCATCCAAATCGACCAGGGCCAAACGCTTTTTCGACATGGTGTTCACGCCTGAAATGAGCATCGGGTTATGATAGACGGCCCAACCCGAAAGCATCAAGATTACACCTGTTAATAAATCTATCCAAAACATAATTTCATTGTTTTATTACAAAGACGCAATCATTGCGTCTCTACTAAAGTTTCATTTTGTTTCCAATTTTATCTTTCAGTTCTTCAATCAATTGCATGGTCTCTGCAGGCGTTTTCCGGTTGACGAAAACCAAGCCTGGATAAGTGTACATCATCAAGTAAGGCCCCTCATTCCCCAACACGTAAAACTTGGCGACAGAACCGTTCTCCAAACGATACTCGCCTCTCTTGCCACGTAATAAATTGTGTCCATCCTTGCAATACTTTGTCTTAGGCAATTCATTCACAACAAACACAGAATCAATGCCTTCATAAGGAATCGTTTGGCTATAATTGCCTTCAATGGAAAGCATATTGGGAAGCGCTTCCACTTTGCTACTTTGGGAATCCCAAATGTGATAGCCGATGCCCAAAGACAATAACGCCGCCAAGGCTATAAAGCCCCATTTATGGAACACGCCAGTATAACGCCATTTGACCATGAGACATGCTAAGCCTAATGCCACTATAAGAGTCAGCATCGAAATGAACCCTACTAAATTCTCTAACCATTGAAATAACACCCAAAAGACTCCAAAAGACAGGTAACTGAATATCAAATACTTTTGCATACCCTTTTCATATTCAGCGCCCTTTTGCTCTTTCATTACCCTTTGCATAGCTGGGTCTCTCTCAGGATGCCGTTTCACCTGAATGGCACGCCAAAAAGAGATGGAAGCCACGAGAAGCAAAATAACAAAAAACAGAATCGTTCCAATCATAACATTTTATTTTAAAGTTATATACCAGTAATATCCAGCAAAGACAAGTAAGCCCACTGATAACAGCAAAACGGCCACCAAAGCAATTCTGCTCCATCTTTCGTCTTGTCTCAAAATGTATTTCCACATCATAAACAACATCACCACAGTCATCACCATGACTATGGAAATGATTATCGCATCGATATGTACCTGCCATTGCGGAATGAACATGGCACTAGCTATTAGTATCCACATGATGCCCATGAGCAAAAACACGACAAAGCCGAACTTTTGCCGCTCAGGCGAGACGGTATCACCCTCAAGTTTATCATTTGGCAATCGTAAAAATCGGAAACGAAACAAAGAGATATCCCTGTTTTTAAACATGATGTCGGGACGAATCTTACCAAAAATTGCGCAACCAATGCAGGCAATGCCCATGATGAATATAATTATGTTATCAGTATCCATTTTTACTCTTTTTGTTTTCGTTGTCTTTTGCCGCGCTTTGCGTCATTGCGAGGAGGAACGACGAAGCAATCCAGGGTGCTTGTTTTCTGGATTGCTTCGCTTCGCTCGCAATGACGCGAAGCGGCAGTCCGAATTAATAAAGACTACCAGTATTAACTACCGGTTGTGCCGACTCATCGGCGCAGAGCACCACCATCAGGTTGCTCACCATGGCGGCCTTGCGTTCCTCGTCGAGCTCGACGACGCCTTCTTCCTTCAGCTTGTCCAAGGCCATCTTGACCATCGAGACGGCGCCTTCCACGATCTTCTCACGAGCCGAGATGATAGCGGCAGCCTGCTGACGACGCAACATCACGGCAGCAATCTCAGGCGAATAAGCCAAGTAGTTGATGCGGGCCTCAAGCACTTCCAGACCCGACATGGCCAGACGTTCGTTCAACTTGGCTAAAAGGACGTCGTTAATTTCCTTGCCACCTGCACGGAGCGTCAGCTCGTCGGCAACGGCTTCGTTCTCATCGTAGGCATACATGCCAGCTACCTCACGCAAAGCGGCATCGCTCTGCACCTTGATGAAGCTCTCGAAGGCCTTCATGCGGTTGCTGACCGTCACAGGAGCCGTGCCCGAGCCGCCACCTGCCATGGTCTGCGAGTCGATTTCAAACATGGCCTTGTAGGTGTCCTTCAGTTTCCACACCAAAATTTGACCAATCATAATCGGGTTGCCCGTCTTGTCGTTCACCTTGATGTTGTCAGGGTTGAGGTTACGGGCGCGGAGCGAGACCTTCTTGGAGGTCATCAGGAAGTTGACCCAGTAGAAGCCGGTCTTGGTGAAGGTGCCTTTGTACTTGCCGAAGAACAGCATCACCATGGCCTCATTCGGTTCCAGTTTACGGAAGCCAATAGGCAGGAAGCAGGCCAGTATGAGGCCGATGACCGACAGGAAGGGCGTACTCAGTTGTTCGTTAGCGAAGGCTACGAAACCCCAAACGCTCAGGGCGATGATAGCAATTTCAATGAACAATGCGATGAAACCATTCATCGCGAAACCTTTGAATTCAAATTCTTTTGTTTCCATAGCTTTATTGTTTAATAGTTTAATGATATTATTTTGATATTATTTTGATGCTGCAAAAATACATTAATTTTGGAACATGCAAGAAAAAAATGCATTTTTTTTGAAAAAAAATTCTTTTTATGCACTATTTTTGCGGTGACAATAGTGAAACAAATCCAAAACTCTATCAATATGAAGAAGTTAGCATTACTTTGTGCAGTGGTCATATCCCTGGCCAGCTGTAGCACTTTGAAGATTGTGGACCAAAACGCAGCCGTAAATGCGGGTGCTGCCGCCGTCCAGGCCTTGACCATTAGCGATGCACAGGTCAAGCAATTGTGCAGTCAATACATGGTGGAATCCGACGGACAGAATACAATTTTGCCCGCCAACAACGATTACACCCAACGCCTCGACCGCATCATGGCACGTTTCCACAACATCAGTAATTTGGACCTCAACTACAAGGTCTATCAGTCCAACACGGTCAATGCCTTTGCCAGTGGTGACGGCAGCGTGCGTGTTTACACCGGCTTGATGGATGCCATGAACGACGACGAAGTGTTCGCCGTCATTGGCCATGAGCTGGGTCACCTTATTAATAAGGATGTCCGCGATGCCTATCGTGCCGCCTATCTCGTTGTGGCCGCCCGTTATGGTATTGCAGCTGTCAACACCACGGCAGGTGCCCTCTCGACGGGCTTCCTCGGCGACCTCGGACAAGAGTTGGCCAGCAACGCCTACTCACGCCGTCAAGAGACTCAAGCCGACGAGACCGCTTTCCAATTCTGCATCCAAAACGGCGTGGATCCTTACGCCATGTATCACGCACTTAACGTGTTGATTCAATTGAGTGGCCAGACCAGCCAACAAAGCAGATTGCAAGAACTGCTCTCCACCCACCCCGACACCTACAAACGCGCTGCTCACATCAAAGAGATGTGCGAGGCTGCAGGCTATAAGATGAACACTTCTGGTACGACGGGGACTAAGCCTTCTGGCACGACCACTACGCCGAAGACGGTTAAGCCCTCGCAAAACGGCAGCAATAACAACTCAGGTACAAACAACACGGGCACCAAGCCTAAGAAGACCGTCACGCCAAAGAAAGGTTAAGGTCTGACCTAATGACAACAAAAAAGCACGGAGGTTTCCGTGCTTTTTTCATTTTCCGAATGATGCGGCCAATCGCTTGAACCTGGCACCGCGCTCCTCGAAGTTTTTGTATTGATCGTAGCTTGAGGCGGCGGGCGAAAGCAGGCAGAGGTCGCCTGGTTTGGCGTGGGCTGCCATGTAGGCAAAGGCCTCTTCCATTGTAGAGTAATAAAATACAGTCGGCCCTTCGACAGGCTCAGGGACCTTAACTTTTTGTGTCGGCCCTTCGACGCTTCGACTATGCTCAGGGACCTCGGCTATTAATTGCATCATCCTCTCCCCTGCTTTGCCTGTAAACAAAAGGTGCGGCACTGGATGCGCCTTCAGAAAATCCACCAAAGGCTGATAATCGATGCCACGGTCGAAGCCACCGAGTAGCAGGAAGTCGACGCGCCCCAAAGCCTGACAGGCTGAAATGGCCGCCTGCGGGATGGTGGAGATACTGTCGTTGACGAAAGTCACGCCACTAAAGGTGCCGACAGGCTCCAAACGGTGCTCCAGAGGCTTGAAAGAATAAAGATGTGGGACCAATTCCCTAACATCCACGCCGTAAGCATAACACGCCAGCAATGCCGCCTTGACATTCAACAGGTTATGTTCGCCAATCAGAGGCAAGGCCGTGCAATCGACCAAATCATCAATGTCAAACAAAGAGAACACGATATTGTTGACGAACAGCCTCCAAGCATCCTCCATCAACGACTCATGGATGACAGCCATGTCGTCTTCGCCCATATAGCGCATGATGTTGAGTTTGGCCTCAGCATAACGTTCCATCGTGCCGAAATGGTCGAGATGTTCCTCGAAGATGTTGAGCAGCACGCCCACGCGGGGACTGTTGTGCACATATTCCAGTTGATGCGCCGAGAGCTCGTAAACCACGATGGAATCAGGCTTGATGTCCTCCATGATATCGAAGCAAGGGATGCCGATGTTACCCGTGAGGATAGCATCGCGGCCCGAGGATTTCAGTAGATGATAGATGAGGCTCGTCGTGGTGCTCTTGCCTTTGGTGCCCGTGATGCCGATGGTCTGGGCATGGAACTGGCTGAGAAACAGGTCGGTTTGTGAGGTGATTTCCACGTCTTTGGTGTCGAAATCCTTTAAAGAGATGCCTGGCGTTTTGATGACGATGTCATAGTTATACATCGCTTCAAGATAGCCTGTGCCAAAATATTGCACAGCCTCCATTTCGTTCTTGTCGGCCACAGCAACATCCGCATCAGGCAGGTATTTGTTCAGGAAACTCAAAGTCGACTTTCCTTCACGTCCAAAGCCGAGGATGAGGATGCGCTTGCCATGTAATCGGTTTAGAATCAAGTCAAACATGGAGCTTCGATTTTAAGATTTGCTCAAATTGGGGAGGCAGGAAATGGTTCGTGTTGAAACGATGCAATATTTCTTGAACGGTCGGCCCTTCGACAGGCTCAGGGACCTTAACTTTAATACCCGGCCCTTCGACAGGCTCAGGGACCTTCGCAAAAGCAGCGGCCATTGAGCCTGTCGAAATGCCCGCGTCCTTCAAACATGCTCGCACCTCTTCCACGGTGCCAACACACTCGAAAGGCTTCACGGCGGCGGTGCCGTTCAGCTCTTCAAGGATGGGTTGCAGGCTTGTGTCAGCCATCAGGTCTTTGCCGAAAATGGCCGTCAGTTTCTCCCTTGAAAGGAAAGGCGACAAGATAATCCAAGTGAACAGGCACTTGGGGCATTTGCCACACCACGAGTCGGTCTTGCTGCCCGCATTGCAACTGCGAAACACGGGATGATAAGCCTCGCATTGGGCAAACAGACTGGCAATCTGCAACTCACTCAACGGGCGCAAGAAGCTGAAGTATTGCACCTCATCGTTCAAGTTTTCAGCCACATAACAACGGAAATCGCTCTCAAATTCAATAGACTTACTATACTGGTGATTGATGTTCGTCCCCGGCACCGTCGACTCGTTCGCGCTGTTTTCATTTGACAAGGCGATGTACTTCGAACGGCTTCCAAAGGCCACCAAAATGCTGATGAAAGCTAGCAAAGCTGAAAAAGGCGTGTGACCATTGAGATAGCCTTCAGCATTGAGTTGCAGCATCGTTGGGTCAAGGGTGCGGTTGATGACGATGAACTCATCTTCTTTATAGCCAGCAGTCTTCACACAGTTCAAAGTCGCGCCACGAGGATTCACAATTAGTGGAATGACGGGCATTTTGTTACGCAGGCATTCTAAGGTGACTACGGAATCTTTGCCGCCGCCAACTGGCACTAATGCTTTTTCCTCAAAATGTACGCAGCTGCCCATGTCATTCCAACGGAGGTCGTGCGAAGGCATGGAATCTATGGGCAGCGTCATAATTTCCATCAAATCCGCTTCCGAAACCGTGATACTATTCAAATAGAGAAACTCACCCAATCCATTGTAATATAGCTTTTTCCAAAACGCTTTCTGCGATTCGGTCAAAGCGAAGGGCTTCACCACCACCCTTTTCGGGCATGCGATTTTCCAATAACTCACTAGCTCGGTCATGCCGATTTGGAATGCCAAAGCCTGCAATTGTTTCTCGGTCATATTGTCCCAATCGAAAAAGGGTCTTGCAGGAATCTCCAAAGTTGGGCAGAAATGGTAGCGGTCGTCAAGGTTGAAGTCGAAAGCCAAAGACAAGGCTCCGTTTTCGCGTCTCACCGTCTGTCGTTCAAAGGTGAAGGTTGAAAATTCCCTTCGCAAGGCGTCAAATCTGGATTGATTGTCAGTTCGTTTCAAGACAAATGCGTTTTTATGCCACAAAAATACGAAAACTGCCCCGAATATCGTTCAAAAAACCTATTTTTGCGGTATGGATTTAGGAGAAAAGTTTGTCATTCATAGCAATTCGTTGGAGCCGAAACAGGGTAAAATCTTGATTTCCGAGCCTTTAATGAACGACTTCCACTTCGGCAGGTCGGTCATCTTGCTCATCGACCATGTGGAATCGGAAGGCAGCTTCGGCATCATCATCAACAAGAAGTTGGAGGTAAACGTCAATCACATCGTCGACGAGTTCCCCGACTTCGAGGCTCCTGTGTATTTGGGAGGTCCCGTGGCCGACGACCAGCTTTTCTTCATCCACACCTTGGGCGAAATGATTCCCGAGTCCTTCCCTATCGTCGACGGCCTCTATTGGGGTGGTAACCACGAGACTTTGGCTACCTTGATCCATACGGGCATCGCCAACGAGGACAATGTGCGCTTCTTTCTGGGCTATTCCGGTTGGGATTCAGGACAATTGGTTGACGAATTGGTACGCAACTCCTGGCTCATCGGCGACATCACTGCGGAACAATACCTCAACACACCGCCCGAAAAGATGTGGCAGACCTTCGTGGACAAAATGGGGAATCCTTATGAGATGTGGAAACGTTTCCCCAAGGACTTTCAAGACAATTAAATAAGTATCATCTTAATACATTACAAATGAAGAACTTAAACAAAATCTTCTCAAAGAGCACGCTGCTGATTGCTGCGGCACTGCTCATGCTGTTCACCGGCTGCAAAAAGAAAGCCGAGAGCAAGTACAAGTACGAAACCGTGAAGGGCGACCTCACCGAAGCCCGCATCTACACGCTCGACAACGGCCTGACGGTCTACCTGAGCGTCAACAAAGAAGAGCCTCGCATCCAGACTTATATCGCGGTGCGCACAGGCTCGAAGAACGACCCCGCTGAGACCACTGGCCTCGCACATTACCTCGAACACATCATGTTCAAGGGAACGACCCATTTCGGTACCACAGACTACGAAGCCGAGAAGCCTTTCTTGGACGACATTGAAGCGCGTTACGAGAAATACCGCACCCTCACCGACCCTGAAGAACGTCGCATCGCCTACCACGAAATCGACTCGGTGAGCCAGTTGGCTGCCCAGTATTTCATCCCCAACGAGTATGACAAACTCATGTCGACCATCGGTGCGGAAGGCACCAACGCCTACACCTCTGAGGACGTGACCTGCTACACTGAGGACATCCCCTCGAACGAAATCGAAAACTGGGCCAAGATCCAGGCCGACCGTTTCCAAAACATGGTCATCCGGGGTTTCCACACCGAGTTGGAGGCCGTCTACGAGGAGTACAACATCGGCATCGCCCAGGACAGCCGCAAGGTTTGGGAAGCTCTGAACACCATGCTCTTCCCCACTCACCCCTATGGCACACAGACCACCATCGGCACGCAGGAACACTTGAAGAATCCTTCGATCACCAACATCAAGAACTACTTCAACAAGTGGTATCGTCCGAACAACGTGGCCATCTGCATGGCTGGCGACTTCAACCCCGACGAGGTCATCGCCATCATCGACAAATACTTTGGCAGCTGGCAACCCGGCGAGGATGTGAAACAGCCCGAGTTTGCCGCGTTGGAGCCCATCACCGCACCCAAAGACACTACCGTCTATGGCCTCGAAGCTGAGAACCTGATGATTGGCTGGCGCTTCGACCGTGGCAACTCGATGCAATGCGACACCCTTGAGATGATTGGCACCATGCTGAGCAACGGCACTGCCGGCCTCATCGACCTCGACATCAACCAACAGATGCAGATGCTCTATGCTTGGGGTGGCTCAAGCGCCAACCGCGACTACTCCAGTTTCCTGATCGGTGGCTCGCCGCGTCCTGGACAAACCCTCGAAGAAGCTAAAGACCTATTGCTGGCCGAGGTAGAGAAACTGAAGAAGGGCGACTTCCCAGACGACTTGATGCCTTCTGTAGTCAACAACATGAAGCTCAACCACTACAACTCAATGGAGAGCAACCAGGCCCGCGCCAATATGTTCGTCAACTCGTTCATCCTCGAGAGACCTTGGAAACAAGACGTGGAATACCTCGACCGTATGGAAGGCATGACCAAGGAGCAAATCGTGGCCTTCGCCAACAAGCACTTCAACGACAACTATGTGGTGGTCTACAAGCGTCAAGGCGCTGACGAAAACCAGAAGAAAATCGACAAGCCTGCCATCACTCCCATCCCGACCAACCGCGACTTCGTGAGTGACTTCGTGACCGTGGTGCAGAACACCGTCGTGCCTCCCATTCAGCCCCGCTTCGTCGACTTCAAGAAAGACCTCACCTTCGGCAAGACCGAGGCTGGACTGCCATACATCTATGTACAGAACAAGGAGAATGGTCGCTTCACGCTGAGCTTCCGTTATGAGTTTGGTGACGAGTCAGACCTTCGCTATGGTGCTGCCGCCGATTACCTTGAATACCTCGGCACCGACCAAATGAGCAATGAGGAAATAAAGCAACAGTTCTACAAACTCGCCTGCGACTACTATATTAATGTAGGTGCTCGCAACATCACCGTCACTTTGCACGGTCTTGGAGAGAACATGCCCGAAGCCTTGGCTTTGCTTGAAAACGTGATGCAGAACGCCCAAGCCGACCCGATGGTGGCCGAAATGTGCATACAGCAGATGGAGAAAGCTCGCATGGACGCCAAATTGAACCAACGCAGCAACTTCAACGCCTTGGTGCAGTACGGACTCTATGGACCCTACAACTCGCAGCGCAACCAGCTCTCGCCCGAACGACTCCGCCAGCTTGACCCGCAAGAGCTGCTTGACCTCTTGAAGAACCTCAAGAACTACCAGCATACCGTGTTGTATTACGGCCCGATGAGCGAAAAGGAAATGGCCGCTGCCGTCACCGAAAACCACAAGACCATTGCCGAGCTGCAAGCCGTTCCCGAAGGCAAGCACTATGAATTGCAGCCCACACCAGAGAACGAAATCCTCATCGCACCCTACGATGCCAAGAACATCTACATGCGCATGGTCCACAACGAGCAACGCCCGTGGAACCCTGACGAGGCTGCTGTGAAGGCTTTGTTCAACGAATACTACGGCGGTGGCATGAACACCATCGTATTCCAAGAAATGCGTGAGGCGCGCGGTCTGGCCTACAATGCTTACGCTGCCTACATTGAGCCCAACTACACCGACCAGCCAGAATATTTCTTCACCCACATCATCACGCAAAACGACAAGATGATGGATGCCGTCGGTCATTTCTTGGAGATCCTCAACGAAATGCCTGAAAGCGAACAAGCCTTTGGCATCGCTAAGGAAGCCCTCACCAAGCGTTTGGCCAGCCAGCGCACCACCAAGTTCGGTCTTATCAACGCTTGGCTGAACGCCCAAATGCGCGGCATCGACTATGACCTCAACGAGCGGATCTACAACGCCTTACCCGACATCACCATGCAAGACATCGTGAAGTTTGAGAAGGAACAAATGGCCAACAAGCCTTATCGTTATGTCATCCTCGGCAACGAGAAGGAACTTGACATGAAGGCCATCCAAGAACTCGGCCCAGTTAAGCGCATAAGTACTGAAGAGATTTTCGGGTATTGATTTTGACTATGGCCAACTATGGCCCATGACCTACATCATAAAAAATGGCCGCTCTCACATATTGTGTGGGCGGCCATTTTACTGGGCCGTCAGTCGGCCCGACTGACGATTTTCACGTTGACTTTGAGTTTTCCTGCAATCGGACCGATTGCAGGCCAAATCAGCTGCACGGCCACATTTAGTTTTCATCCATGATACCGTTTTACGGAATTAATGTGATGACAGCTATCGTTTTTACTGGCCGTCATTCGGTCCGAGTATCGCTTTACTCGTTGTAGTGTCTTCCTGCAAACGGGCCGATTGTAGGCCCAGGCTACTCCATGGCCAAAATTGGCCCTCCTCAATAAGACCCGCTTTGACAGGATTGTTGTCAATGTAGTTGATAACTGTCTCCAAATGTTTTTCATCGCGAATATAACGGTCAAAATACTCATCCATCCAGAAATCACCTGTTCGTCCTAAGATTTTATTTGCCTGATGAGCCGTGTATGAACGCCATCCATGCATAATAGTACTTAAAGTCCAACCCTCTTTGACTTCAATTAAAACATGTACATGGTTAGGCATAATACACCAATTCAAGACATTATATCTGATTCCGTTGAAATGGAAAAGGTTCTCTTGAACCATTGAAGCTATCCTTGCATCTTTGAGAAAACACTGTCCGTATCCAGCATCTTCGTATTTGTCAATGCGTTTACGTAATTCCTCTGCCTTAGGATCATTCGGCAAGGTCATTTCCGTCACTTTTAGTTCTTCTTTCCAAGCATCAATGACTTTCTTTGGCACAGAATCATACAAACGATACGTGATGAATTGCAACGGCTTGTATTCGCGATGAGGGAACTTACCACGATAATGCCAGATTGGCATTTGGCGTTTGTCAGATGGCTCAATTGTTGACATACTTGTTGTTTTTTCTGCAATCGGGCCGATTGCAGGCCCGGAATCACTCCAAGCTATCGCCTGTCTCGCTATCGCCTTCCTTGGCTCTTTGCTCGAGTTCCAGTTTACCGAAACGCAGCGTGAAGCCAGCAGAGATATAACGGCTGTTGAGCATCTTGCGGGTGCTGTCGCTGAGATAGTACGGGTTGGTGTTGCTTGAACCCGAACCGATTTTGGCGCCCCAGTTGAAGATGTCCTGCACGTTAACGAACACCGACAAACGACGGTTGAAGAAGTCGCTGCGGAGACCCATGTTGAGGAAATAGCGTGCTTTGCGCTCGCTCATCAAGCTGATGGTTGGTGAGTTGTAGTTGGCCGAAGCCGTGACTTGCAGCTGATTGAAGAGCTTAGCCCAAGCATTGACACGCACACTCCATGACCATTTGTCGCGTTGGTCAATCTGATGCACGCCGTTACGGTCATATTCCATGCGATAGCCATAATCATATAGGTTGGCATACAGGCGTACGTTAAAGAATCCCGTAGGACGGTAGGTCATGTTGAGCGAAGTGCCATAACGCCACGAGGTACCCATGTTATAAGGTATGGAATAGCTGACCACACGCTCCAGAAAGTCATCATATTCAGAATCGGTGAGTGAGCTGATTTCATTGGTGCTCCAGCGACCGTAGGCTTCGAGGCCGATGTTGCCGAAACGCTCGAAGAATTTCTGCCATCCAGCTTCCATATTAT
>JAEEGF011937252.1_pt1 | contig 14823 bp, 28 predicted proteins | sample 9134171 | NCBI WGS metagenome assembly JAEEGF01 (sample SAMN16246542, study PRJNA631951) | gut metagenome | biome: gut microbiome; feature: rumen; material: AP-attached | host: Bos | place: Iran: Karaj | collected 2018-10 | reverse complement strand
GCGTACGCTATGCCGAAAGCAATACTCGGCACGAAGCTGGGGATGACGCAAATCTTCAGCCCCGAAGGCAAAATCATTCCGGTCACTGTCGTACAGGCCGGACCATGCCGGATCTCCCAGGTGAAAACCGAAGAAACCGATGGTTATAACGCAATTCAGTTGGGTTACGGCGCCATCAAGCCGGTACAGGTGAACAAGCCTTTAAAGGGTCATTGTGAAAAAGCGGGCATCGACCCCGTGAAATATTTCCGCGAGGTTCCGGTCAAGGCCAAGGATATCGCCGAATTCCATGTCGGCGACACCGTTACTGTCGACGTGCTGGACGGCGTCAAAACGGTCGACGTGTCCGGCGTCAGCAAGGGCAAAGGCTTCGCCGGCGGTATCAAACGCTGGAACGAACGCCGCGGCCCGATGAGCCACGGTTCCAAACACCACCGCCTCCCCGGCGGTCTCGCCGCCGCGACGTATCCGTCCCGCGTCTTCCTCGGAAACCACGCGCCCGGACGTACGGGCCGCGAGACGATCACGATCCAGAACGTGGTCCTCGTAAAAGTTATCGCCGACAAGAACCTGATGCTCGTCAAGGGCGCGGTGCCCGGAGGCAAGGGAAGCCTTCTCCGGGTCCGTGAAGCCGTCAAGGGCCAGGATAAATAGTGACACCGGAAAGGAGGAAAACAAATGGCTACTGTAAAAGTACTCACCATGGCCGGTGCCGCAGCCGGAACGATCGATCTGAACGACGCCGTTTTCGGTATCGAAGTGAATGAAAACGCGGTCCACGAATACGTCAAGAACTACCTCGCGAACCAGCGCCAGGGCACCCAGTCCGCCAAGACCCGCGGCGACGTTCGCGGCGGCGGCAAGAAACCTTTCCGTCAGAAGGGAACCGGACGTCACCGTCAGGGTTCCAGCGTCGATCCGACCCAGGTCGGCGGCGGCGTAGCGTTCGCCCCGAAGCCGCGCTCCTACCGCTACTCGATCCCGAAGAAGGTGAAGCGCCTCGCGATGAAGTCGGTCCTGACGTCCAAGGTCAACGAGAACGAGATCATCGTCCTCGATACGCTGAACCTCGACGCCCCGTCCACCAAAGAGATGGTCAAGGTCCTCAGCGCCGTCAAGGCGGCGAAGAAAGCCCTGATCGTCACCGCGGACGTGAACGAGAACGTTCTCCGCTCCGCGTCGAATATCCCCGGCGTCGCCGTTTCCCACGTCGGCGAGATGAACGTCTATGAGATTCTGACTCACGAATCGTTCATCGTGACGAAGGAAGCCTGCGAGAAGATCCAGGAGGTGTACAAGTAATGAAGAACGCGTACGAAGTCATCAAAAAGCCCATCATCTCCGAACGGAGCATGGATGTGGCCCACGAAAAGAAATACACCTTCGAGGTCGCCAAAGAAGCCAACAAGACCGAGATCAAAGCGGCCGTCGAAGAACTCTTCCCCGGCGTCGAAGTGAAGAAGGTCAACGTTCAGAACTACGACGGCAAGGTCAAGAGAGTCGGACTCCACCAGGGCAGAACCCCGCAGGTCAAGAAAGCGATCGTCACCCTGACCGAAAAGTCGAAAGAGATCGAGTTCTTCCAGGGTCTCTAAGGAGGTAAGAAAACATGGGAATCAAGAAATATAAACCGACAAGCCCCGGCCTCCGCGGCATGACCGTTTCCACGTTTGAGGAAATCACCGCGACCAAACCGGAGAAATCCCTCGTCGAAACGCTGAAGAAGAACGCCGGCCGCAACAACCGCGGCAAGATCACCGTCCGCCACCAGGGCGGCGGCACGCGCCTGAAATACCGCATCGTCGACTTCAAGCGCAACAAGGACGGCATCCCCGCGACCGTCTCCACGATCGAGTACGATCCGGGCCGTTCCGCGAACATCGCTCTCGTCACCTACGCCGACGGCGAAAAGAGATACATCATCGCTCCCGAAGGGCTGACCGTCGGCGCGAAGATCATCTCCGGAGACGCGACGGACATCCAGGTCGGCAACGCCCTGAAGCTCCGCAACATCCCCACCGGTACGGTGATCCACTGCATCGAGATGAAACCCGGCAAGGGCGCCCAGATGGTCCGCTCCGCCGGCAACGGTGCCCAGCTCATCGCGAAGGAAGGCGACTTCGCTTCCCTCCGTCTCCCGTCCGGCGAAGTCCGCAAGGTCCGCCTCGACTGCAAGGCCACGATCGGCGAAGTCGGCAACGGCGAGCACGGCAACATCCAGATCGGCAAAGCCGGCCGCAAGCGCCACATGGGCATCCGCCCGACCGTCCGCGGTTCCGTCATGAACCCGAACGACCACCCGCACGGCGGCGGCGAAGGCAAGGCTCCGGTCGGACGCAAGTCCCCGGTCACGCCCTGGGGTAAACCGGCACTCGGCTACAAGACGAGAAAGAAGAAGAACCCGTCGAGCCAGTACATCGTCAAGAGACGCAATGACAAGTAAGGGGAAGGAGGAAAGAACAAATGAGCAGATCGCTTAAGAAAGGACCTTTCGTCAACGAAAAGCTTCTTGCCGCCATCGAAGAGATGAACAAGAACAACGAGAAAAAGGTCATCAAAACCTGGTCCAGACCCTCCACGATTTATCCCCAGATGGTCGGTCACACCATCGCCGTTCACGACGGCCGCAAACACATTCCCGTATACATCACCGAAGACATGGTAGGCCATCGCCTCGGCGAATTCGCCCCCACGAGAACCTTCCGCGGCCACGCCGCCGACAAGGCCAAGAAATAAGAAAGGAGATCTCTAAACTATGGAAGCAAAAGCAGTTGCGAAATACGTCGGGATGTCTCCGATCAAACTCAAGCCGGTCTGTGACCTGGTAAGAGGAAAAGACCTCAAGGACGCGCTCGCCATCCTGAAATTCACCCCCGGCCGCAGCGCCGTCTTCGTCGAAAAGGTCGTCCAGTCCGCGAAGGCCAACGCCGAGAACAACCACGACATGAACCTCGATAAGCTCTACGTCGCGGAGATCAGCGCCAACCAGGGACCGACCACGAAACGGTGGAAGGCAGGCTCTCAGGGCCGCGCCTCGATCATCCTCAAGAGAAGCAGTAACATCTACGTTACGCTGAAGGAAAGAGACTAGGAGGACAGCATGGGTCAGAAAGTAAATCCCCACGGTCTGAGAGTGGGCGTAAACAAGGACTGGAGCTCCAAATGGTATGCCGACAAGAAAAGCTTCGCCGACTACCTCGTGGAAGACAATAAGATCCGCGAATTCATCACCAAAAAGCTCTACGCGGCCGGCGTGTCCAACGTTGTGATCGAGCGTGCCGCCGCGAACCAGATCAAGGTCGTCGTCATGGTCTCCAAATCCGGTATGGTCATCGGCCGTTCCGGTTCCGGCGCCGACGAACTGAAAGCGGAACTCGCGAAGATGACCGGCAAGAACGTTCTCGTCGACATCGTCGAGATCCGCCGCTCGGAACTCGATGCGCAGCTTACTTCCGAAAGCATCGCGCAGGCCCTCGAAAAGAGAGGCTCGTTCCGCCGGGCCATGAAACAGGCCATCAGCCGTTCGATGAAGGCCGGCGCCAAGGGCGTCAAGGTCGTTCTCTCCGGACGTATCGGCGGCGCTGAGATCGCCCGTACCGAAAAGTACAGCGAAGGCAACGTTCCGCTCCACACCCTGAGAGCCGACATCGACTACGGTTTCTCCGAAGCCGACACCCAGTACGGACGCATCGGCGTCAAGGTCTGGATCAACCACGGCGAACTTCTGGAAAAAGGCCTCAAGAGCGCCGTTCCGGAAGACAAGCCCGAACGCGACCGCCGCGACCGCCGCGACCGTCGTGACCGCGACGGCGAACGCCGCCCGCGCCGCGACCGTGACGGCGAATCCCGTGACGGAAACCGCGGTGAACGCCGCGGCCGCCGCGGTGAAGCGCCGGCTCCCGCGAAGCCCGTCAATCCCCGTAAGCGTCTCCATCCGGTTCAGCCCGCTAAGCCGGTAGAAGAAGCCCCCGCAGAAGCCGCGGAAGCGCCCGCTCCCGAAGCTCCTGCCGAAGCGTAAGAAAGGAGGAATCTGCACATGTTAATGCCGAAGCGCGTGAAACGCCGCAGAGTCCAGAGAGGCAGAATGAAGGGCGTTGCCACCAAAGGCAACACCGTCACCTACGGCCAGTTCGGCCTGATGGCGACCGAATGCGGTTGGATTACCTCCAATCAGATCGAAGCAGCCCGTATCGCCATGACCCGTTACATCAAACGTGGCGGTAACGTATACATCAAGATTTTCCCCCACAAACCGGTGACGAAGAAGCCTGCCGAAGTCCGCATGGGTTCCGGTAAAGGTGCTCCGGAGTACTGGGTAGCCGTCGTCAAGCCCGGCCGCGTGATGTTCGAGATCGGCGGCATCGACGAGACGGTCGCGCGTGAAGCCATGCGCCTCGCTTCCCACAAACTTCCGATCAAGTCCAAGTTTGTCGTGAAGGGTCAGGAAAACCCGAAGGGCGGTGAAGCCGAATGAAGATTGAAAAACTGAGAGAAATGTCCGCTACGGAACTCGCAGCCGAAGAGAAGAAGCTCCGTCAGGAACTCTTCAACCTCAAGTTCCAGCACGTGACCGGCCAGCTTGACAACCCCATCAAGCTTCGCGACCTGAAGAAGGAAATCGCCCGCGTCAAGACTGTTCAGAAAGAACAGGAACTGAAGGCAGCTAAATAGAAAGGAGGATGCAGGTCATGACAGAAGAAAGAAACAGAAGAAAGACCAGAGTCGGCATCGTTGTCAGCGACAAGATGGACAAGACCATCGTCGTGGCGTCCGAAGACTTCGTAAGACATTCCCTTTACGGAAAGGCTGTCAAGCGCACGAAGAAGTTCAAGGCTCATGATGAACTGAACGAATGCCGTGTCGGCGATAAAGTTAGAATTATGGAAACGAGACCGCTCTCCAAGGATAAGCGCTGGAGACTCGTCGGCATCGTAGAGAAAGCGAAATAGGAAGGAGGCACACCATGATCCAGACCGAAACAAGACTGAAAGTCGCGGACAACTCGGGCGCCAAGGAACTGCTGTGCATCCGTATCCTCGGCGGTACTTCCCGCAAGTACGCCGGCGTCGGCGACATCATCGTCTGCGCCGTCAAAGATGCCACCCCGGGCGGCGTCGTCAAGAAGAGCGACGTCGTGAAAGCCGTTATTGTCAGAACGTCCCAGGGCATCCGCCGCGTTGACGGAAGCTACGTGAAGTTCGATCAGAACGCCGCCGTCATCATCAAGGACGACAAGACCCCGGTCGGGACCCGTATCTTCGGGCCCGTCGCCCGCGAGCTTCGTGACAGAGGCTTCATGAAGATCGTCTCCCTGGCACCGGAAGTTCTGTAGGAGGTGTCGAAATGACGATTAAAAAAGATGACCAGGTGGTCGTGATCACCGGCAAGGATAAAGGCAAAAAGGGCAAAGTCCTGAAGGTTTACCCGAAGACGAACCGCGTTGTCGTCGAAGGCGTGAACGTCCAGACCAAGCACGCGAAGGCCAAGGGCAGCGCTCCCGCTGAGATCAAGCACATCGAAGGCCCGATCGACGCGTCGAACGTCATGCTCTGGGACGCGAAGGCGAAAGTCGCGACCCGCGTAGGTTATAAGGTAGAAGCCGGCAAGAAACATCGCGTTTCGAAGAAGTCCGGTTCCGTCATTGACTAAGGGAGGGGACGAACTTGGCAGCAAGAATGAAAGAGCTCTATACCTCTCAGGTATACGGAGCGCTCAAAGAAAAGTTCCAGTACAAGAACCCGATGGAAGTTCCCAAGCTGGTCAAAATCACCGTCAACATGGGCCTTGGCGAAGCGAAGGACAACCCGAAGGTCATGGAGTCCGCCGTTAAGGAAATGGCGGCCATCACCGGCCAGAAGCCGGTCGTGACGAAGGCGAAGAAGTCCATCGCGAACTTCAAGGTCCGCGAAGGCATGCCGGTCGGCTGCAAGGTCACGCTCCGCGGAGACAACATGTACGTCTTCGCAGACAAGCTCTTCAACATCGCTCTTCCGCGCGTTCGCGACTTCAAGGGCGTTTCGAAGAACTCGTTCGACGGCCGCGGAAACTATTCCATGGGCCTCAAGGAACAGCTGATCTTCCCCGAAATCAGCTATGACCAGGTCGACATGATCAAAGGCATGAACATCGTTTTCACGACGACGGCCAAGACCGACGAAGAAGCGCTCGCGCTTCTGGAATACCTCGGCATGCCGTTCGAGAAGTAGTTGCGGAGGAACAGACAATGGCAAAGACATCTCTCAAAATCAAAGCTGCGAGAAAGCCGAAGTATGCGACCCGTGCCTACACGAGATGCAAGATCTGCGGCCGCCCGCATTCCGTACTCAAGAAATACGGCATCTGCCGTATCTGCTTCAGAGAGCTGGCGTATAAGGGAGAGATCCCCGGCGTCAAGAAAGCCAGCTGGTAATCGACAGGAAGGAGGACGCGAAAATGACCATGACAGATCCCGTAGCGGATATGCTCACGAGAATCCGGAACGCCAACGTTGCGCACCACGCGACCGTCGACGTGCCCTGCTCCAAGATGAAGAAATCCATCGCGGAGATTCTCCTCGCAGAAGGCTACATCAAGAATTTCGAAATCATCGAAAATGGCCCGCAAGCCACCATCCACATCGAGATGAAGTACGGCGCAGGCAAAGAAAAAGTTATTTCCGGCATCAAAAAGATCTCCAAACCGGGCCTTAAGGTCTATGCCAAGAAGGACGAAGTCCCGAAGGTCCTCGGCGGTCTCGGCGTTGCCATCATCTCCACCTCCAACGGCATCATTTCCGACAAGGAAGCCCGTAAACTCGGCGTTGGCGGTGAAGTCATCTGCTATGTCTGGTAGGAGGATAGGAAATGTCGAGAATCGGTAAAAAGCCTGTCACTCTGCCCGCAGGCGTTGAAGTCAAAGTCGACGGCCATCTCGTGACCGTCAAAGGTCCGAAGGGTCAGCTCTCCGACAAGATCAGCTCCCTGATGGACGTCAAAATGGAAAACGGCGTTCTGACCGTTGAGAACCCGAAGCCGGAAGACCGCGTCTACAGCGCCCAGCACGGACTCGCGAGAACGCTCATCCACAACATGGTGGTCGGTGTGACCGAAGGCTACACCCGCAAGCTCACCATGAGCGGCGTCGGCTACCGCGCCGAGAAGAAGGGGAACGTCCTGATCCTGAACCTCGGATATTCCCATCCGATCGAAATGCCCGATCCCGAAGGGATCACGACCGAAGTCCCGTCCCAGACGGAGATCCTCGTCAAGGGCACGAACAAAGCCGAAGTCGGCAACTATGCCGCGATCATCCGCTCGAAGAGAGGACCGGAACCCTACAAGGGCAAGGGCATCATCTACGACGGCGAGAAGATCCGCCGCAAAGAAGGCAAAGCCGGCGTGAAGAAATAAGGAAAGGAGTACAAAATGTCTAAGAAATTATCGAAGGCCGACAAGCGCGTCAAGCGCCATGGCAGAGTCAGAAACGACATTTTCGGGACTCCTGAAAAGCCGAGACTTTGCGTCTACAGAAGCCTTGCCAACATCTCCGCTCAGATCATCGACGACACGACCGGAAAGACCCTTTGCGCCGCTTCCTCCCTGGAAAAGGAATTCACGGAATACGGCGGAAACAAGGAAGCCGCGAAGAAGGTCGGCGAAGCGCTCGGCAAGAGAGCGATCGATCTGGGAATCAAGGAAGTCTGCTTCGACCGCGCCGGATACATCTATCACGGCAGAGTCAAGGAACTGGCTGACGGCGCGAGAAGTGCCGGCCTGAATTTCTAGGAGGTTTGCGATGGCATACAACAGATATGAAGAAAACAAGCCGGAGTTCAAGGAACAGATCGTGAACATCCGCCGCGTCACGAAGGTCGTCAAGGGCGGCAAGAACAGCCGCTTCTCCGTTACGGTCGTCGTCGGTGACGGCAAGGGTCGTGTCGGCCTTGGCCTCGGCAAGTCGATGGAAATTCCGGAAGCCGTCCGCAAGGCGACTGAAGACGCGAAGAAGAACCTCGTCACCGTCCCGATGCTCGGAACGACGATCACCCACAAAACGCTCGGCATCTTCGGCGCCGGCCAGGTTCTCCTGATGCCCGCCGCCCCCGGTACCGGCGTCATCGCCGGCGGTGCGGTCCGCACGATCCTCGAGCTTGCGGGAATCCAGGACATCCGCGCGAAATCCATCGGTTCCAACAACGCGGGCAACATGGCCTACGCGGCGCTGGAAGGTCTCAAGAACCTCAAGACGGTCGACGAACTCAGCCGCCTGAGAGGCAAGACCCGCGAAGAGATCTTAGGTTAGGAGGACACGAAAAATGGCTGAAAAACAAGTCAAGGTCACGCTCGTGAAGAGCCTCATCGGTTCGAGCCCCTATCAGAAGAAAGTCGTCGAAGGCCTCGGTCTTCGCAAGGTCGGCCACACCGTCGTCCTGCCCGACAACGAGGCGGTCCGCGGCGCGTGCGACAAGATCGACCACATGGTCAAAGTCGAAGAACTGTAAGGAGGTGCCCTGTAATGAAAATCCACGAACTGAAAGCGCCCCAGGGCGCCAGCCGTGCCCCGAAGAGAAAGGGCCGCGGCACCGGTACCGGCAACGGCACCACCTCCGGTCGCGGCATGAACGGCCAGAACTCCCGTTCCGGCGGCGGCACCCGCCTCGGATTCGAAGGCGGCCAGATGCCCCTCTACAGACGCATCCCGAAGCGCGGCTTCAACAACATCTTTGCGAAGGAAGTCGCGATCGTCAACGTCGAAGCGCTGAACGCGTTTGAGGACGGTTCCGTCGTTACGCCGGATCTCCTCGTTGCGGAAGGCCTCATCAAATCCAAGCTCGACGCCGTCAAGGTTCTCGGATCCGGCGCGCTCGGCAAGAAGCTTACCGTACAGGCGAACAAATTCAGCAAGTCTGCTGTCGAAAAGATCGAGGCTGCCGGAGGAAAGGCCGAGGTGATCTAGTATGGAGATGCTGAACACCCTGCAAAGAGCATGGAAAGTCGCCGACATCCGGAAGAAGATGATCTTCACGCTGCTGATGCTCCTCGTCTTCCGCGTCGGTTCGAACATTCCTGTTCCGGGAATCGACCGCTCCATCCTCGCGTCCCTCTTCTCGGACGAGATGGGCCTCCTTTCCCTGTTTGATCTGTTCTCGGGCGGAAGCTTCAGCAACTTCACGATTTTCGCACTCAGCATCACGCCCTATGTAACCGCGTCGATCATCCTCCAGCTACTCGCCATCGCGATCCCCGCGCTCGAGCGGCTGTCCAAGGAAGGCAACGAGGGCCGCAAGAAGATCGCCCAGTACACCCGTTATCTGACGGTCGTGCTGGCGTTCCTCCAGGCGATCGGTATGACGATCGGCCTCTTCCGGAGCGCCGTCAACCCCTGGAACTTCTGGACCGCGGCGCTGATCATCCTCGTCCTCATCGCAGGCACGGCCTTCCTGATGTGGCTCGGTGAACAGATCAACGAATCCGGTATCGGCAACGGCATCTCGCTCATCATCTTCGGCGGCATCATCGCCCGCGTTCCGAGCCAGATCCACAACACGATCCTCAGCTTCAAAGCCGGAACCGTTTCGCTCCTTTCGATGATCCTCTTCGTGATCTTCGCGGTCGCGGTCGTCGTCGGCGTCGTCCTCGTTCAGGAAGGCACCCGCAAGATCCCGGTCCAGTACGCGAAGAAAGTCGTCGGACGGAAGATGTACGGCGGACAGTCGACCTTCATTCCGATCAAGGTCAACCAGGCCGGCGTTATCCCCGTCATCTTCTCCACCTCGCTGCTCCAGTTCCCGCTGACGCTGACCTACTTCTGGCCGAACAGCGGATTCGCGAACTTCATGTCGAAGTGGTTCAGCCCGAACGGAAATCCGGGCGTCTGGATCTACACGATCCTCAACGTGATCCTCATCATCGCGTTCAACTACTTCTACACGTCGATCACGTTCAATCCCCATGACGTAGCGGACAACATGCGCTCCAACGGCGGCTTCATCCCCGGCATCCGCCCGGGCAAGCCGACGGAAGAGTATCTCCAGAAGGTAATGACCCGCATCTCCTTCACCGGCGCGATCTTCCTCGCCGTCGTCGCGGTGCTGCCGACCCTGATCGGTCAGTTCACGAACCTTTCCATCAGCTTCGGCGGAACGTCCCTCCTCATCATCGTGGGCGTCGCGCTCGACATGTGGAAACAGCTCGAACAGCAGCTCCTGATGCGGAATTACCAGGGGTTCCTGAAATAAGGAAGCGAAGAGGTGTACTGTTATGGCAAGATTTATTCTTCTCGGGCCTCCGGGAGCCGGTAAGGGCACCCAGTCCGTTATGATCGCCGAACAATACAATATCCCTCACATTTCCACCGGGGACATCCTCCGCGCGAACGTGAAGGCGGAAACGCCGCTCGGCGTTCTCGCAAAGGGGTACATGGACCGTGGTGAGCTCGTCCCCGACAGCCTCATCATGGACCTTGTGAAGGACCGTCTCGCGGAACCCGATTGCGAAAAAGGGTTCCTCTTCGACGGATTCCCGCGCACCGTACCCCAGGCGGAAGCCCTCGACGCGATCCTGGCCGATGCCGGCATCGAACTCGATGCCGTCATCGACATCCGGGTCGACGAGGACGAGCTGCTGAAACGGATGACAGGCCGCAGGGTCTGCCGTCAGTGCGGAGCCCCCTACCACATCGTGAATATGCCTCCGAAGAAGGAAGGCGTCTGCGATCTCTGCGGCGGTGAAGTCTACCAGAGAGCCGACGATACCGAGGAGACGGTGAAGAACCGCTTCAAGGTCTACAACGAACAGACGCTGCCTCTGACGGATTACTACGCCAAAACCGGGAAACTCGTCCCGATCGAGAGCGCGGGCGGTCCGAAGGATGTCTTCGAAGCGATCATCCGGGAACTCGAGGCATAATTCATGATTACAATCAAATCCAAGGAAGAAATCGAACTGATGAAGGAAGCCGGCAAGGTCACGGCCGAGATCCTGGCTTCTCTGAGCGATTTCATCAAACCCGGCATGAGCACCTGGGAGATCGACAAGTACGTGGAGGAGGAGATCCTCCGCCACGGTCAGCTCCCGGCGTTCAAAGGGTATGCCGGCTTCCCCGCAACCGTCTGTGCGAGCGTCAACGAAGTCGTCGTCCACGGCATCCCGTCGAAGCGGAAGATCCTCCGCGAAGGAGACATCGTCTCGATCGACATGGGAACGGTCTGGAAGGGCTACTACAGCGACGCGGCGCGCACATACGCGGTCGGAACCGTATCTCCCGAAGCAGCCAAACTCATCGAAACGACGGAGCGGAGCTTCTTCGAGGGCCTGAAATTCGCGAGGGCGGGCAACCGTCTCAGCGACATCAGCCACGCCATCCAGATGACGTGCGAGGCGGAAGGCTTCTCGATGATCCGCGATTACGTCGGTCACGGGATCGGAACGGATATGCATGAAGATCCCCAGATCCCGAACTACGGAAAGCCCGGTCACGGACCGCGCCTCGTCCCCGGAATGGTCATCGCCGTCGAACCGATGGTATCGGCGGGATCGTACGAGGTCGAGGTCCTGCGGGACGACTGGACGGCCCGCACGATCGACCGGAGCCTGACGGCCCACTACGAAAACACGATCGTGATCACCGAAGACGAACCGTATCTGACGACGCTGCTGAAATAAAGAAGGAGGTGCGCGCGGAAATGGCAAAACAAGATGCAATCGAAGTCATGGGTACCGTTCTCGAAGCACAGCCGAACGCGATGTTCATCGTCGAACTCGAAAACGGCTTCAAAGTGCTCGCGCACGTATCCGGCAAAATCAGAATGAACTTCATCCGAATCTTACCCGGAGACAAAGTCAAAGTGGAGTTATCTCCTTATGACCTCTCCAAGGGAAGAATCACCTGGAGAGACAAGTAGGTATTCCAAATAAGGAGGATAAAATCATGAAAGTAAGAGCTTCCGTAAAGCCCATCTGCGAAAAGTGCAAGGTGATCAAGAGAAACGGAAAAGTCATGGTCATCTGCGAAAATCCGAAGCACAAGCAGGTGCAGGGCTGACCCCAATCAATATTGCTGAATCGTCCTAGCGGGTGCGGCTACATTCCCGCGTCGGGAGACGCCGGAGTGACGCGCGTGGGCATTCATCGTCCAATGGATTCTGAGTTTAAACATTTAGGAGGAAAACAAGTATGGCTCGTATAGCCGGTGTTGACTTGCCGAAGGAAAAACGGGTAGAAATCGGTCTTACCTATATCTATGGCATCGGCCATTCCACGGCAAAGGCAATCCTGGAAAAAGCCGGAGTGAATCCGGACACCCGGGTAAAGGATCTTTCCGAAGACGAAGTCGGTAGCATCCGTAAAATCATCGATACCGAATACACCGTGGAAGGTGATCTCCGGAGAGAAGTCTCCATGAACATCAAGCGGCTGATGGAGATCGGCTGCTATCGCGGCGTTCGTCACAGAAAGGGTCTCCCCGTCCGCGGTCAGAGAACCAAAACCAACGCGCGCACCCGCAAAGGTCCGAAGAAGACCGTCGGCCGTGCAAAGAAAGAAAAGAAGTAAGGAGGTAAGCTGAAAAATGGCACAGGCGAAGAAAGCGACTCGCAAGAGAAGAGAACGCAAGAACATTGAAAAAGGCCAGGCCCACATCCAGGCTACCTTCAACAACACCATCGTTACGCTGTCCGACATGGACGGCAACGCCCTTTCCTGGTGCTCTTCCGGCACCCTCGGCTTCAAGGGTTCCCGTAAGTCGACTCCGTTCGCGTCCCAGATGGCGGCCGATACCGCCGCGAAGGCTGCGATGGAGCACGGCCTCAAGACCGTTGAAGTCTACGTAAAGGGACCGGGTTCGGGACGTGAAGCGGCGATCCGTGCGCTCGCTGCCGCAGGTCTCGAAATCACCCTCATCCGTGACATCACCCCGATTCCGCACAACGGCTGCAGACCGCCGAAGCGGAGAAGAGTATGAGGAAAGGAAGGTAATCGAACATGTCCAGATACACAGGACCTTCCTGCAGACTTTGCAGAAGAGAAGGCCAGAAACTGTTCCTCAAGGGCGAGCGCTGCTATTCGACGAAATGCGCGATGGAAAAGCGTTCGTATGCCCCCGGACAGCACGGCAACGACAGAAGAGTCAAGCTCTCCAACTACGGTCTCCAGCTCCGCGAGAAGCAGAAAGCAAAACGTTTCTACGGCGTTCAGGAAACCCAGTTCCGCAATTACTTTGAAAAGGCCGAACGCGCGAAGGGCCAGACCGGTGAAAACCTCCTCGTCGCGCTCGAAACGAGACTCGACAACGCGGTCTTCCGCATGGGCTTTGCCTCCTCGCGGAAGGAAGCGCGCCAGCTCGTTCTCCACGGCCACTTCACGGTAAACGGCAGAAAACAGAACATCCCCTCCATGGCCGTCAAAGCCGGAGACGTCATCAAAGTCAAGGAGAAGAGCGTTTCTTCCCCGAAATTCAAGGAAATTCGTGACATGTCCATCAGCACGCCCAACTGGATCTCCGTCGATACGGACAAGCTCGAAGGCCGGGTCCTCGCCATGCCGAAGAGAGAAGACATCGACACGCCGATTCAGGAGCGTCTCATCGTCGAGCTCTACTCCAAGTAATCGTTAACGAATTCCTTTCGCATCACACATGAAAACCAGGAGGGTTTTACAATGATCGAAATTGAAAAACCGACGATTGAATGCGTGTACTCTGATGACGACAAGAATTACGGCAAATTCATCGTTGAACCTCTTGAAAGAGGTTATGGAATCACCCTCGGAAACAGCCTGAGACGGATCCTTCTGTCGAGCCTTCCGGGCGCGGCGGTCACCTCCGTTAAAATCGACGGCGTCCTCCACGAATTCTCCACCATCCCCGGTGTCAAGGAAGACGTTACCGAAATCATCCTCAACCTCAAGAGACTCGCGATCCGCCTTCAGGACAACACGAAGACCGTGCTCCTCGATCAGGTCGGCCCGAAGGAAGTCACCGCGGCTGATATCGCGCTGGACGGCGGTCTCGAGATCTTCAATCCGGAACTCCACATCGCGACGCTCGATGAGGGCGCTCACCTCGTCATGGAGATCGACATGGCGAAGGGCCGCGGCTACGTTCTCGCGGAGAACAACAAGACCGAGACGACGCCGATCGGCGTCATCCCCGTCGACAGCATCTACACGCCCGTGCGGAAATGCAACTTCACGGTAGAGAACACCCGCGTCGGCCAGGTGACCGACTACGACAGACTCGTTCTGGAACTCTGGACCGACGGTTCGATCACTCCCCAGGAGGGCGTGTCGATCGGCGCGAAGATCATGGAGGATCACCTGCGTCTGTTCATCAACCTGACCGACTCCGTCGCCGATATGGAGACGATGGTGGAAAAGGAAGAGGACCAGAAAGGGAAAGCGCTCGAGATGACGATCGAAGAGCTCGAACTCTCCGTCCGTTCCTACAACTGCCTCAAGAGAGCCGGCATCAACACCGTCGAGGAACTGACGCAGCGTACCGAAGAGGATATGATGAAGGTCCGCAATCTTGGCAAGAAGTCTTTGGACGAAGTCAAGCACAAACTCGAAGAACTGGGGCTGAGCTTAAAGCCCTCGGACGAATAAGTTAGGAGGAATTACAATGCCGGGTTACAGAAAACTGGGAAGAACCTCTGCGCATAGAAAGATGATGCTGCGCAACCTCGTGACGGACCTGCTCAAATACGGCAAGCTCGAAACGACTCTGATGCGCGCAAAAGAAACGCGTCGTATCGCAGAAAAGATGATCACCCTCGGCAAGCGCGGCGACCTTCACGCGAGAAGACAGGCAGCCAGCTATCTGCCCGATGAGGACGTCGTCAAAAAGCTG
>JAEEGF010314144.1_pt1 | contig 14827 bp, 18 predicted proteins | sample 9134171 | NCBI WGS metagenome assembly JAEEGF01 (sample SAMN16246542, study PRJNA631951) | gut metagenome | biome: gut microbiome; feature: rumen; material: AP-attached | host: Bos | place: Iran: Karaj | collected 2018-10 | reverse complement strand
GCAAGCTTTTTCCAGTAACCGTCTGAGTCCATTTTTACAAGCGACTGATATATGAACTCATTGCCCTTTATACCAGCAACGCCACGTCCGAGAACCACATTATATGCGGTTTTTCCCATTGCACCGGCAGGTGCGCGAACACTCATGATTAAATCTCCGGCTTCTGCGGTTTTAGTTTTCTGTGTTGTCCAGACTCTCGGAAAAACCCATCCGTCTTTTAAGTCGGCATTGCCCTGAACTAAAATATAGTCAGACGGTGTCTCACTATATGTAGAACCGTCTGGAGATTGCCCCATAGTTACTTGGCATATTTCACCCAGCTTACGCTGTTCCCAAGGGAATGCTATGTGTCGGTTATGACCGACAGTACCAACGAAAAAGATTGCGAATAATACTTCAAATCACTATGAAAACCGTATTGCGTATGTTATAATCGTTTTGGCTCACTAATCGTCATGATTGTAAGCAACTCAGAATATAATCACAGAATAGCGGAGGCAAAAAATGTACATAGATGGTGGATCATTATACGGAGATTTTATAGAACAAAACTTATGTCAGTTCACAATTCCGGTTTATCAACGTAATTATGAATGGACAAGTGAACAGTGTGAGAAACTATTTAACGATATACTTGAAGCATATAGGAGTAATAGTAAACATTTTACCGGATCTGTTGTTTTTGAGGAAATCGATAAAATTAATAAAATAAGTATTAAATTAATTATTGACGGTCAACAAAGGCTAACAACTATTTACATTCTTTTAAAAGCGTTGCTTGATAATGGCAACAATGAATATATTAAAGATGAAATTAGGCAATCACTTTATAATGTCGATGAAGATAAACAATATGGTATTGATGAAAAAAGCAAGCTAAAGCTTAAACCTATAAAAAGCGATAATAAGCAACTTGTTCTCCTTATGTCAGACAAAGTAAATGAAATGGAAAAGGACAGTTTCATTTATCGAAACTATATCCTTTTTTGCACATTGATTCAGAAAGCATATGATAGTGACCCAAAAATAAATGCTAAATGTATTTTCAATGGTATTAAAAAGCTTGCTTGCGCAATGATTGAGCTTCGCCCAGTTGATTTTGGGAAAGAACAAGAAATCTTTGAATGTATTAATTCAACTGGTGTTCCGCTTAGCCTTTCTGACAAGATAAGGAATTTCGTTTTGATGACGGATGTCAATCAAGATTATCTATACGAAGAATACTGGCTTAAGATTGAACAATTATTGACCAAAGATCAGTTAGTAAGTTTCTTTCTTGACTATTTGAATCTAAAAATCGAAGGATTTACAAGAGAAAATGAAGCATACGACAAGTTTAAGTTTCTATTTAGGCAAAACGAATATACAAATGAGAATATGCTCAAAGAGTTATATCACTATGCAAAACAGTACAATACATTCCTGTACGGAAATAAGAGTCTTGGAGATAGTGCTCATAATGCGCTTATTGGCCTTCGCAGGCTGAATCAATCTACAGTTTACTTATTCCTTTTTAGTGTGTTTGATGATTTTGAAAAAAGTATTATCGATAACGAAGAGTTAGCGAAAGTGCTTAATCTTCTGCTTCGTTATAGCATTCGTCGTTTAATTTGTGAAATCGGATCGAACTCCTTGAGAGGATTATACAAAACCCTCTATTCCCGTGCGTTTTCAAATGAGGAAAACAAAGAACACTATTATGATGCTATCGTTTCCTTCCTTTCTCAAATGACGTCAAAAGATGCAATCCCATCCGACGAAGAATTCGCAAGTGCACTGAAAGATAAAAACTTATATAGAAAAAATGCACTGTGCAAATATCTTCTCGTCGCGATTGAAAATCAGGGCAAGGGCAAAGTCGAAATAGATCAGTTGAGTATTGAACACATTCTTCCTCAAAACAAAAATTTGCCCAAAGCGTGGCGTGATATGCTTGGTGAGAATTGGGTACAAATTCAAGGTAAGTATTTGCATACTCTTGGTAATCTAACGCTTACTGCTTATAACAGTGAATATAGCGACAGTCCATTCGACAAAAAGAAGCGCCTGCTTGAGAACCCAGAAAAACCAAACCATATTACAGTTCTTTATAAAGATGTCGTGAATCAAGACGTATGGAATGAAAATACTATTCAGCATCGCGCAACAAACCTATGTGAAATCATATTAAAACTATTTGCTATTGAGAAAGCAGAATATGATGTTGATTTCAATGATCCAAGGTCTCGTGAGTATACAGTAGTTAATCCAGATGATGCAACATATAAGACGGTAAACTACTATATATTAGACGAATTGAGAGTCAATGTTGACAGCTTTGCCGGAATGGTTAAATCGGTCATTATTAATCTTTATGAACGAGATCAGGCAATTATTGAAGAAATGGCCAAAAAGAATGAGTGTTTTGAAGGCTGGATATATCCATTTTTCTCATATGATGTAGGTAAAGTTAAAAACGGTCAAGAGTTCAAAAATGGTACTGGCATTTATATGAGCACAGGATATTCCGCACATGACTGTATCTGCATCATTCGACATCTTCTAAAACGCTACGATCTCGATATCATTGAAGATTTTGTATACAATGCAAGACCAACCATTAGCCAAGAAAATAAGGTTAATAGATTTGAGATTGCGAAGAATTGGTGTAAGAAGAAAAGCGGAAGTGGGGAAATAGGATTCAATAACGAAAATAGTTCGCGTGGGTATGTAAGGTTTACCACCAGTATTCTTGATAGCATTATTCCTAAATCGGGTGACGCATTAAGTCCTTGGAAAACATCAAACTTTTATTTCTATGAGATTAGAAACTATAAAAACAATTTCTTTATTCAGCTATATTTCTATTGCAAGAATATTACCGATGAAATGAGAAAAGCATTCACACGTTTTTCCGAAATACTAGGCAAAGGCGAATTGAAAAAAGGATATATGCTATTCTTCAAATCAAGTCAATTTGAGAATACTGACAGCGATAACGAAGAAACAATTTTCAAACAGTTAGACACAATGTATGCCGAGATAAAAACATTTGAAGAAAGTATTATGACAAAATGGGACAAGAGTTCAAAGAAATAATGTTTTAAAAGGTCGAAATCAATGGACAATTATGCGAAACTACGCCCCTGGCTATTAGCGAAGATACTTTACGAACGAACAGATTATGATCATAGTTTGTCAACCGCGCAACTGGTGAAGATACTTGAAGAAGAGTACAATTTACCAACGCATCGGACAACTATTGGACCTGATATCGAGATGTTACAAGATCTTGGTATGGAAATTCAACTCGTTAAAACAAACCAAAACAGGTATAACGTTCTTGACCGGTACTTTAATGATGCCGAATTAAGGCTTATGATTGACGCTGTTGCATCATCGCGTTTTATTTCTGCAAAGCAAAGCGAATCAATTGCACAGAAGATAGCTGCTTTAGCTGGTCAGAACGCCGCCGAAAAAATGGTGCGCAATGTATCTGTTGAGCGCCGAATCAAGGGCAGCAACCAAAAAGTTTTAGATGTGATTGAGGCAATAAATCTCGCCATAAACGAAAAGAAACAAATCTCATTTCAGTACTTCGAATATGATATAAACAAGCGACGCAAACTGCGCTTTGAAGGATACAAATATCATTTGTCTCCATACCGTCTTGTGTGGAACGGAGACTATTACTATGTTGTTGGTTATTACGAAAAACACAAGCAGATAGTTAGTTATCGTGTGGATCGTATTGCCTGCGTGCCGCAATTACTGGAAGATGAAGCCATTCCGATGCCTAAGGGCTTTGATCTCGACCGACACCTCAATACTATGTATCACATGTTCAGCACTGAACGGCGAACAGTTGAATTGATATGTAGTGGCGAAGTGATGGGCGCAATTGTTGATCGATTTGGTGAAAAGATTAAAACGAGGAAGATCGGTGACAACCATTTTATTGCCGTAGTTGAAACGGCAGTTAATACTCTGCTGTATTCTTGGGTATTCGGTTTCGGAGGATTGGTCAAAATCAAATCACCTTTAGATGTAAAAACAGAGTATAAAGAATTAGTAAAAAGAGCATATCTCCAGCTTGAAGAATGAAAGAAAAATTATACTTACATTCTTTAAATCGAGTGTAACCAAAAAAGGATGTGACCTCACATGGAGCAACACGAGAAGGAACGTGTTTACTTAGCAGAACTTGGCGCTTTACTTCGTCTTTCAACCTATAATAAAGGAGTCAAATCTGAGATTGACAAGTTGCAACGTGAATATGAACGTAATATTCAATCTGAAGATTTTGTTCAGTTTATGGATAGGAAGATTGAAGAAAGTGGTTATAGCAGATCTGATATAGCACTTCGTGCGGGGCTCTCACCCGACTACTGTTATAAACTTCTTCGCGGAGACAAAAAAACTACCGAACGAGATTATATAATATCACTTTGTTTATCACTTGGGCTCAACCTCTATGATACACAAATAGCACTCTCTTTGTACCCATTACCCACGCTTGATTCTACTGATAAAAGAAGTGCCATCATAATGATTGCTATACAAAATGGTATTTCAATGGAAGAATTAAACGATTGGCTTGCCGATACATCTCTAGAGTTACTCAGAACAAGTCCAGATATGCCCAGTGCAAAAATTAGACCTCTCAGGTCCACAATTTACGAGGACGCTATGGTAAACTCCAATACACAAAGAGGTAATAAACCTCAAACAAGTAAAGGAGTAAAAACCATGGAAAACAAAATCAAAAGCGAAATCAGGATCGAATGGGAACAGATGGGATGCATGCCTTGCGATATGGGAATAACAGGAGAGATGATAATAAACGAATGCGATCAAAAAGTCTATTTAGCCGTTTCGTTTACACCAGAGGGCGATTTCTACACTGTGAATAATGCGTCCATATTTGATGATGAGAATGAGTTTGCAGCTAATATCATCGAAGAGTATGACGATATACACCAAATCGTTAAATCAAAGTACTTTGCAGAACTAATGGAGATTGACGAGCAACTAAATGTCGAAATCGCCAAAAGAAATCAAACACTAAAAACAAATTACTAAATGAAAGAAATATTGATGCCGCAGAGAAAATACTCTGTGGCATCGTCAACCATTATAGTATTAATGGACATAAAAATGAACAAATCAATTGAACTTGTTAAAATAAGCATTGTCGAATTAGAAACAGACGCGATCGTCAACGCCGCTAATGAACACTTGGCAGCCGGCGGCGGAGTGTGTGGCGCTATTTTTACTGCCGCAGGACACAAAAAAATGCAAGAAGCCTGCAATATATATGAGCACTGCAATCCTGGAGAAGCAGTGCTCACCCCAGGATTCAATCTTAAAGCAAAATATGTTATTCACGCCGTTGGCCCTATTTGGGAAGGCGGAAGTTATGATGAAGCTGATGTTCTTAGAAGCGCATATTTACGTTCGCTAGAACTGGCGTACTTAAACGGGTGTAGTTCTATTGCTTTCCCCCTTATTTCTGCAGGCATTTACGGATATCCGGTGAATCTCGCCTGGAATGTTGCCTTAACCGCATGCAAAGACTATCTTGATATGCATAGCGATGAATCAATGAAAATAGTGTTTGCCGTTCTGGATGAAAGCATTCTGACAAAAGGAAAGCAGGCGCTCATAACAACAGGCGCCTGCAAGTACAGTTCAAACAATAAAGATGATTAATTGTCTTGGGGAGAAACGCAAACAATATTACCATCTTCTTGTTTGTAAGGAACAATCCTAATTGAATCGCCCAAATGAACGCCAAAGTCATTATTTGGTTCGTTCAATAGTTCGCCCATAATAGCCTGATCAGTAAGTTGATTTCCTCTGACCCAAACTCGTTCGGGCTTATTATCCCCTTTAAGAAGTATAACTGCAATGTCATCAGGAAATTCAGGATGTCTGCACGAATCAAGAAATGCGAAGGATCTAATCTGTTCCTTGTCTTGATTATCGGTGGCATATCCTTCGTTAATCATCTTCTCAAAGTCCCGGTATTGTTCGAGATCTATGTCATCAGAATCAAGTGTCATATATCTTGAATCTTTTAGGCTGCCAAACCGAACTATCATAAGTGAGTCATTGTTCTTACCGTATAAACTAATACCATCGTCTTTAATAGCGGCAAAGTCTACAATTTGAAATGAAAGACCAGCCTCTTCATCAATATATCCGTACGCAATAACACCCAGATCACCATTACCATCAAATTGCTTTACAAGATCTTTATAAACGTTAAAATCCTCAAGATAGATATACTTATGGTAAAAATCTCTGAAACTGCTGCCTGAGATTGGCCGCAGTTCATCTCTTAAACTTGGATTAATATCAAAAAGTGTTCCGTCTTCGCTCATTCCAAGTGGCAAAGCGCATCTTTCCAGCCAATCTTCTTTCGCAAGTTCCGGTATAGGCTCAGCAACAGATTTTGCTTCAAATCTGTTTCGACAATCTTTCACGATTTGCTCAATTATATTGATTTCCAGGTTCTCAAACAGTTTCCATCTGTTGTCATCCGGAAGATGAAGCAGAACTATTTGTGTGCGACCTTTATAGTCATATACATCCAACACCTTAAAATGTGCGTTCCTCTTTGATATAAACAATCCCCAATTTGTATCATGCTCGAATTGTCGTATATCTGACATATGGTTTGAGAGAATGGCAAAACGATGCGTCGTGACCATTCCACCTACACGGCAACTGGCATCAGTAAACCCGCGTTCCATTATGATCATATTCGGCTTGTATTGTTCAGCACAAACCTGTGACAGATTGACATCTCTAACAAACATAGTCAAACCCGGCAATAGTTCATTGAACATTTTTTCGTATAACTCTGTATCTATCTCTTTCATTGATCACTCGCGCCTTTCTGCTTAATAAAGTATATCTCTGTTATTCTTTTTCGGCATACTTCTTGCCCGCTTTCTTCTTTTCCTTTTTTGCCTTCTGTTCAGCCAGATACTCTGGATCAAACTCACCAAGTCCGAATTTCTTCCTTATCTCCTTTGGAAAGTAGTCATCAGGTTCCACATACACTATCTTATTATCCTTCTTTGCCATTGTACTTCCTCCTATTGTCGTATGAATACATTTTAGCATTTGGCTATACTCAAGTAAATACACAAGAGGTCAATTACAAAAGATGTGTCGGTCATGACCGACAGTAAAAGCACGATTTTCACTTGACAGGGGGTTTGGAAGAAGTGTATGCTTTGAGCGTAAACGGAATTTCATATTCCGCTTAGAAATCGGAGGCCTATTATGAGATATAAAGACCCTGACAGGATAAAGAAGATAGTGAAGATAATAGAAGATTGGAGAATTCTCGAAGGGACGGAGCCTACTATCACTCAGATTGCCGAGAAAGCTGGAATGGGCCGAGCTCGTGTTCATGCTTATCTTAAAGAAATGGATGAACAAGGAATCATCACCTACAGCAGGAGACATTACAATACTCCGAAAACTGAGATGATCAACGAGCGCTCTGGAGCAACACCTATTGTCGGTTCAGTCAAATGCGGTGATCCTGAGTTAGAAGAAGCCGAGATTGAAGAATATGTGCGACTCCCGGAAACCATATTCGGCGATAAAAGTATGTATATTCTTAGAGCACGCGGAGACTCAATGGTTGACGCAGGAATAGATGAAGGTGACTTTATCGTTGTTGAAAACACACCAGTCGCTGCCAAGAACGATATCGTCGTGGCGATGGATGATGATAATCAAAACACGCTGAAGCGGTACAAAGGCCTCAACAAGGATGGTAACGCTGTTCTCGCCTATGAGAACGACAATCGGTATCCTAATGAGAAACTGATCATAGACAAAATGAGGATACAAGGCATTGCCCGCTTCGTTATTAAAAGAATCTAACGAGGTTGATAATATGAGCAAGAAATGTGTTGGAGTATTGTGTGAATTTAAAACGGATGGGACATGCATCCCCCGGAGTGTGAGATGGCATGATGATTCAGAATGGCCGATCAAAAAAGTTACTCACGTATGTACATCTCCGGATGAGTTTGAAGGAATTCGCTACACGGTGATCATCGGTAGTGCGGAAAGATATCTTTTTAAGGTCGACAACAGGTGGTATGTTGATTCGACCGGATAGGAGGCAATTGATGAAAAGATATACTACCAACCAGGAAATCGAAAATCTTTGCGAGGCAATGATTAAAGATTTCTTTAAACAACGGCACTATACGAACGTGTTGTGCGTGGACATAGAATCGTTTGTCCGTGAATACCTCGGGATTCCCGTTGTCTTCGAGGAGTTTGCAGAGAATGGTTCTGGAGTGTTGGGATTCATCTCTGACGGAGAAAAGCCACTAATAGTTGTAGACGGAACTGAGAAGAAATCCGTTGTGTTCCCCGCCAGAACAGTAGTAATAGAACAGTATTTGAACCGGCCACAGGAAAGTGCTCGAAAACGGTTTACAATTGCTCATGAAGGAGCGCATGAAATGCTCTCCAGGCACATACCGATTCAAAGTAGTTTCAAAGCTGCGTATCATACTGAGTTTGACAAAGAAGGAGTATATCCAACGGAAACATTAAAGGAGATGCTTTCGGTCAATGAATGCCTGGCTAACAGAACAGCTGCCTGCTTTCTGATGCCTCGTTTTCTGATCGAGCGTGTGCTTAAACGGTACAATAATGCCGAACCGGTTATCATATACGACGGCAATGTGCTCTCTCAGCATAGCAAACTCCTGATACAGCGTATGGCAAACGCAATGGGTGTTTCTTATTCGGCATTCTTTAACAGGCTGAAAGAACTCAATATGTTTGACTATAGACCTATAGCAGACTATCTGCATTATGATCTTAAAATGGGAGGCGATTGCTATGAGCAATAATTCTTTCCCTGGATATGGCGCAATGCTCAATGAGTTCTTAAAGACTTTCAGGAAATTACCAGAAGAGGAAACATCAAAACTGAGGTCGATTCGTTGTCCCAGTTGTGGGTTCAAACTTATTGAGATCGTTGGCCATGAACACACAATAATAAGTGTTAAATGCAGCCGCTGTAAGTTTAACGAAGCAATCGACACGGCTTTATACAGAAGAATGAAGAGGAACAGAAATGAGATTGTTTATCGCTATACCATTCGATAACACATTCAAAAGAGCGCTTAAAGACGTACAGAACGATCTAAGGCAGCAAGGTGTCACCGGCAACTATACTCGTACAGACAACCTCCATATGACCCTAGCATTCATAGGAGAGTATGACGATCCGCGCCATATTCTTGATGTTGTGAAATCGGTTTCGTTTAAATCGTTTTCAATGAAGCTGGCCGAGACAGGCAGTTTCGGAGACATCAGATGGTGTGGAATAAGTAATTGCCCGGAATTGTATGCCCTGGTCAAAAAGCTAAGATACGCCCTCGCTTATGCCGAGATACCTTTCGACAAAAAGAGGTTCAATCCTCACATCACAATACTAAGGAAAAGCAATCTGCCATTTGATTTCAACCCGGCAGAAATAAAAGTTACACAAGCTGAGATGATCGTTGACCACTTCTCCCTAATGGAGTCATCACGAGATAAAAACGGTGTTCTCATATATACCGAATTGGGAGCTGTTACGGCTCAGTAAAAGCCGATCCAAAACTAAATAAAATTGCTTGTAGCGCGCAAGCGGAGCAGCGCCGGAAACGGCGTTAGATAAACTACCATCACCGTACAAAGCAAAGCTGAATTTTGATTGGCAGCAATTACTGTCGACTCAGATTCAGTTTTACTTGTACGGATTTTTTATGTTCTCGTGCTCTGCTTTGTACGGCGTTACTGTCTTCTTCTAGTTCCTCTTACCGCTCAGGCGGAAAGAGGAACGTAAATGATTTATGAGACTGTATGGCACTTACAATTAAGCAAGTACCCGTAATCTTCGGCTTTGAATTCAACCAAAAACAAAAATACAAAGCAAAAGGAGATTATAAAAATGAATTGGAATGATGGGTATGAAAGAAAATTGTTCGAGAAGAAAAATGAAATACAGAACAAAGAATATAAAGCACTTGGTATGACCGATGAACAGATTCATGCAATCAATGAATTTGACTATGAGCGATATAAGGCAGAACGAATCAATAACCTTCACACACAGCCGCTGGACATCAATGTATTCCTTGAAAGCGATTGTGACGAGTCGGATAATGCTCTGCTCAAGAAATTCGGAGATCAGATCAGTACTTCGCTTGAAGACGGCGAAGGCTTTTCGAGGTACTGGTGGATTGAACAACTTGATACACCTGAGCTTGCAGAGGCTATAAAAGCACTCCCTGAGAAAGATATCGAGCTTCTGACAATGATGGCATTTGAAAATATGTCTCAACAAGAGATAGCCAGTTATTTCGGTGTCAATAGGGTCACAGTTGCCACATGGACGTCTAAAATCAGGAAAAAACTGTCAAATTACATAAAAATTTTAAAAACGACTACAAAAAGGCCTTTCTCGCTGCCTACCTATTGAGGGGGTATAAAAAAACTCCCTCTTGATCCTTGAAAATTTAATAGTTCCTTCAGCAGATACGTTGCCGCCATCGCCGGGATAGGACTCGGCAAGCAACGGCCCGAATCATGTCCCACATAAAATGCGACATTGACCGTCGGGTAATCTCCGGAGCAGCTCTCCGGAGGAGTGATGATAGTTGGCGGTGATAATGATACTTCCGTAGCCGGAATGCCGGCGCGGTCCGCGGAGTACCCGGGGATGGTGAAAGCCCAATGAAAGCGGTCAGCTGCCGCTTGTCTGCTGAAAGCCCTTGCCGGGGTACTGAAGGAAAATACGGCATTTAGCAAAACGACAAGGGACGGCGATGAATAACCGTTGTCGTCCCGATACGTAAGAGGCAAAGCATTCTATAAAGCATTGACTCGATACAGATAAAAAGACGGAGGAATAGTTATGAGTGATTCAGAAACATGCTTAGTCTGTGGCGAACCGATTCCTGAAGGATTACAGGTTTGTCCGAATTGTGAAAAAAAGATCGTAAAGATAGTCCCGAGAGAAAAGCAGCACAACATCGACAACGTTTTCAAAGGAGATGTATTCTTCGCTGATCTTAATCCGGTTGTCGGAAGTGAAGTTGGTGGCATCCGGCCGGTAGTCATTATACAGAATGATATCGGCAACAGATACGGAGCAACAGTCGTCGCAGCAGTAACCAGCAGAACAAACAAAAAGAACCTTCCAACGCATGTACGCGTAAAAGCCTCTACAGGGGGCCTATTTGCCGATTCTGTTATCATGCTTGACCAAGTACGGACAATAGACAAAACGCGCCTTAGACAGTTCCTGGGACGTGTTGACGGCGAAACACTGAGTCGCATAGAGATAGCGGCTAAGAAGAGTCTTGGAATTATCGACTGAACAAGTAAAGGAGACAAACAATATGGCAGGTATCCTGACTTACAAAAGCGCAGCGCATGCTACATTTTACAAAAACTATCTTATCAACACTGCATACCGATTTGACGGTAAAACCCTGGCAGCACTCTTCCTGCTAACATCAACGCCGGATTTATGGAAGAGAGCAAAAGCGGCAATTAAAGGAAAGAAAGTTCGATTTGATAAAATCGACATTCACGGAATCAGCGCTTATGGTTATACGCTTGTTGTGATTGCTCGCGACATATATAAAAACACAACACACATTAACCTTTACGACCTTGCAGATGACTTTCTTATTTCGAGCAACATGTTTAAACTGATTATGTCAGCTATCACAGTTGCGCGTGAAGGATATGAAGCAATCGGGATCGTCAAAAGATTCTGGTAAGCATTTGGAGGCGTCAATGATTCATAGCAATAATATGCGCACAGCTACATTATCAATCAGATTGACCGATGCAGAGAAAATGGCAATCGCTCATAAGGCGGAAAAGCAGAGAAAAAGCATAACGCAGTATGTGATTGAATCTGCGATTACAGCGGAGCCACGTCCAATGAAAGAAATTCGACATCTGCTGACAACTGTGCGAAAGCTGACAAATGAGGTAAAACAAACAAAAGAGTGGGCACGTAGCCACGGCCTAAAAAGCGAAGAACTGTACGACATTGCAGACAAACAGAATGAGATCTATATGCTGTTACAAAAGTATGCAGCAAACGGAGGTAATTGAGATGAAACAATTAGATTCAAGAGAGTATACAAAGGCTTTAAAAAGTTATTCTATGGCATTGACGGTAAAAGAGGCAGCGGAGATTCTTCGCTGCAGTACAAAGCAGGTATACAAATACATACATAACGGCACACTTCCGTGTGTGTTTATCGGGCGCGAGATCAGAATTCCCAAACCGGACTTGATAGCCTTTATGCGTGGCATAAGAGTTCCCACCCTGTAAAGGGAAAGAATTAGAATTCAACCGGCGGCTGCTCCATTTCAGTTTCCAGAGTTGTCCGCCGGTTGTTCGAACCCCGTATAAAAAAATACAAAAAAAGTCGATATTGTCTCTGGACTTGTGATTTGTTTCGTTTATATTGGTGTTGCCAGCGCGAGAGCGCGAAGGCAAAAACGATTAAGAAAGGACGATAAGAATGGATCAGAGCAAGTTAACGGTATCTGCCAGCGCACAAGCCAAGAACGGTCGATTGTATGCTGTAATATGGTACCAGGAACAATCCACAGGGCGATCAAAGCCCGTATGGAGAACGCTAGGTCTGGACGAGGGGGCAAAACAGTCCCTGGTCAACCGGCGGCTTAGAGAAACGGTTAACGCGTTCGAAGAAGAACTCAACGCCAATGTTGTTGAGCCTATATGTAACGATGCGGATCTGCCGATTTACGATTATCTGGTGAAATGGCTGAAACGAGTCAGGAACAGCTTACAACTAACCACTTATATTGGTTACAACAAGGTAATCGAAGGAAGGATTCACCGCTACTTCAACTGCAGAAAAGATTTAACTGTAGGAACTATCCGCGCAAAGGATATTGAGGAGTTTTATGATTTTGCCTTCTCTGAAGGTGTAAGTGCGAGTACGGTGATTCATTACCACGCAATACTGCACAAAGCATTTTCATACGCCTTCAAAGATGAAGCGATAAACGCCAATCCGTTCGACCGGGTCGAGCGACCAAAGAGAGATAAATTTCAAGGAAAAAGCTTCACTGAAGAGGAATTGGTCGCACTGTTGAATGTAACGCGGAACGATCCAATTTATCCGGCAATTGTTCTTGGAGGCTGCCTCGGGCTAAGGCGAAGCGAAGCACTTGGTGCAAGATGGTCAAGAGTCAATTATGAAGAAAAAACGATCCTGATTGACACCAAAATCGTAGAGGACCGTGCAATCGGCAAACACTTAGTAATTCCGGTCGAAGTAATGAAAAACAAGTCGAGTAAACGAACTTTGACTCTCCCGCAACCAGTAATGGATATGCTAACCGAATGGCGCGGACGAGTCGATATGTATCGAACGATGTTTAGAGAATCATATAATCGCGAATATGACGATTATATCTGCGTAGACCAGCTGGGAAACCTGCTACAGCCATCGTATGTGACAAACCACTTCGCGATGCTGCTTAGGAAACACGGATTTAGGCAAATCAGGGTCCACGACCTCCGGCATACGTTTGCCAGCATCCTCATAAACAAAAATAAGCCGCTCATTGAAGTATCAAACTTCCTCGGACACTCAGATATATCAACAACAGCCAACATATACGCCCACCTCGACAAGGCATCAAAGCAAGGCTGTGCAGATACAATAACAGAGATCTTCGACAGGAAGGAGAAGAAAGGCACCTGATTGCACGGTGCCTTTCAGAGATTTAACATGGACAAGAAATTAGAAGAAAAGATAAAGCGAGCCAAAAAGGAAGGCGTTGATATTATACTAACTGGTAGTGAATTCAGGCAGTACGTTCATATCTCCACCCGGAAAATGAAATACCTAATGGACAATAACATTGTCCCGCACTTGAATACAGGCCAGACAACACACAAGTACGATATAAAGAAATCCGATGCGGACGAGTTCCTTCGTAAAGTAAAGTGCGACCCATCTTTTATGGCAGAAAGCAAAGGGCTGTTCTCATCTCGATATGAACACCCAAAACGCTTCGAACCGCTTAATGCTGATAAAGAGCGAGAAACGAAGCGAGACCTTAATGAGAAGTATTCACATGCTGTGTCCTATTTTACTTACTTATGGCGAGATCAACCCGATATACTCCGCGCAACAGCTGCGGCGGATCTCATCGGAGCCAATCGCCAATATATTCGGCGTAAACAAGAATCAGATGAATTGAATGTAGTAATGATCAAGGGAACATTAATGTTATCCAAGCGTGAACTGATCCGGTTCGTCTGCACGAAAAATCATATCTTCAATCCGCCGACGATCAAACTGAAAGAGTTGATTGCGCAGATCTAACAATCGACTTCGAACAGAATCTGCAATATCATATTGGATATTAAAAACGGACTTGGCTAGAATTAGTCAAGTCCGAAACAGTTGTTGTGAAAAAGGTTCGCTCGACAAATTGGAATTTACCTTTTTATCTCTCGAATCATGTGATATTCGTTCAATAAGGTTCCGTCTTTCAGACGTACAGCATTTACACCGACACCGGTTATCCTGAAACCCATTTTTTCATATAAAGCTCTTGCTCGGCTGTTCCCCTCGATAAACTCCAGTTCCATTTGCAGAATATTTTCATGATCCTCCGCAATCTTGATAAGCTCCTGAAAAAGTCTTGTCCCGATCCCCTGATTCCAGTAATCCCTCAGCAATGCGATCGCAACGCTGGCACGATGCCTGGTCTTTATTCTGTTGTTCCAGGTAATCTGACAGTT
>JAEEGF010692783.1_pt1 | contig 14829 bp, 9 predicted proteins | sample 9134171 | NCBI WGS metagenome assembly JAEEGF01 (sample SAMN16246542, study PRJNA631951) | gut metagenome | biome: gut microbiome; feature: rumen; material: AP-attached | host: Bos | place: Iran: Karaj | collected 2018-10 | reverse complement strand
CAAGACTCTTATGTTTAATGTAGACACGAGATATGAGAGCTACCAGGCCAGGGACAAGAGCTGGAAAGAGCGCTTTGTGGGCTATGAGTTCAAGCACATGGTCAAGGTTGAATTTGATTCCGATAATGAAAGGCTCGGCAAGATTTTATATGCCCTCGCTAACGCAAAAGACATCCATCCGGACTTCAGACTCGGTTACACAGTCAAGGATCCTGAAGCCTCCAAAAATCAGCTCCTCGGCAAAGCCGTAGCAGATGCCAAAGCTAAAGCAGAAGTTCTTACTCAGGCAGCAGGTGTGAGCTTGAAAGACATCAAGAACATCGACTATTCCTGGGGCGAGATTCAGTTTGAGTGTGCTCCAATGCACAGAGATATGTTCTGCAATAAAGTTATGGCTGATGGGGCTGGGGCTTTAGATATGGATATTGAGCCGGATGATATCAGTGTTTCTGATACTGTGACGGTTGTGTGGGAGATTGGGTGAAAGATGCCTCGGATGCCTCGGCTGGGTCAAATGAAAAACTGAATTCCGGTTTATAGTTGCAAAAAATGCATGTGAGGCTTTTTTAGGAGTTTTTTTATAAAAATGGTACTTTGACATGCTTATTTGACATGCTTCTTTTGTTTTTGTATTACCGAGCACAATTGCTATTATAGTTGCTATAAAGTTGTTGGATTTAACAAAATATAAATTTAATCATTGTAAAAATAAACAAAAAATAAAAAATAAATTAAAGAAATATAAATTACATGATAAAATAAGTTATTGGATTAAATTGGCTGATAATTTAGAGCAATTTGCTATTTTTGTTTGCTTTTATGGGGGAAAGCATACGACTGTTAATAAGCAATAATGCTGAAGAATTATGGGGGAATAAGAGATGGAAGAAAATAGCATAAGAATTCAAGAAAATATAGACTTGAAAGAATTCCGACTAAAAATCAGTGGGATAGTTACGGCAACAACTTTTTTCTGGGGGGAAAATGATGCTGTTCCAACTCGGGAAGGCGGAAACATATGTGGCGTTAAAGTTCCGTGGGGAATTGTTCAGCATATAGTTGATTCGTTAGAAGGACATAGTATTACTGTTGATATGACAGAGGCTGTGTGGGTTGATGCTATGGCACTAATGTATTTGGTGCATGAGATTATTAATGCGTCTAAAAAGAATACGATTTTTTTTATTCCATTATGTGCTAAGGGAAGTCTAGAAAAAGCACGTTTTCATTTCTTTTTGATGGAAATGGGTTTTTTTAGCTGTGTTGCAAAAATAGTAAACAAAGAAGTAGATGCTTTGTTTGATAAGAATCAAGTTGAAGGCTTTAAGCGTAGAATTCAAGAATCGACTTATGGAATCTGCCCAACGATTCTTCCCATGAGAATTCTAAGAAGTGATAATGAGATAAGTGATGTCTTAGAGAAGATTGGTTTGGTGCTTGAACAACAGTCAGGAAATTACATAAAAAGCAATACTGACATGATAATGGCTCAAGTATCTCCGGTTATTCAAGAAAGTGTCGGGAATGTATTTGAACATGCGTATGAGCATGAGGAAGGTGTTTGCTGTATATATGTGAGGTACTTGAGATATGGTAGCATTATCAATAAAAAAATAAAGAAGCACAACATGCTACAGGATATAAACCAACGGAGAGAAGTTGCGTTTTCCCTAGATAATAATGACATTAGAGAGAATGTTTGGTTCCCAAATTATGTTAACAATGTATTACTTGCTAAAGAGACATATGCAGATGTAGACGAATGGGAAGAGCATAGGGATATCATACAAATATTCGTTACAGATTTAGGAATGGGAATAGCTAAGAGTTTTGGCTACGATCATGCTGGTGATGACAGAGGCATAATTGATGGGATTTTTTCAGAGGGGAAACGTTCAAAAAAGAAACTAAAGAATACTAAAGTAGGTGGACTGTCAATGATTAAGCATCTTTTAGAAAAAGATGCAGGGTTTATTTCAGTGAAAGGAGACTATAGCTGGGTTAGATACATTGGTGGCCAACATAATGCGAATTATTCATATATAACTCGAAACGGTATTATGGAGGATAATCCGTCTAAGGGTACAGCATTTGTTTTTGCGATAAAGGTCCAAGATGGCCCGTCAGATAGGCTTTATCAAGGTATTGATAATGCGCTATCTGAAATGCCTAAAAAAGTGCAAAAACGTGAATTTATGCGCAAGATTTATGGGTCGGAGTATCGGAATCTCTATGAGAAAATGCTCAACAATTCATATAATGGCCTTAATTTTGATGGTTATGACTGCAGGTATGACTGTAATAAAAACGTGTATTCTAAAAACTACCAAAACGAATCCATTATTCTCTTACGAGAAAATACTAGAAAGAATAAAATCATTGAGTCTATTCGTGAAGCTGATAAGCAAAACGCAAGCACGCTTATTATTGGAGATGTAAACGAAAATGAATGGAAGAAATATCATTTCATTCTTAATAGTATCGGATTTATTAGCAATATAAAAAAGATAATAGTTATAACTGACTATTTTCATTGTGGCGTTTATAGTAAAAAGGCTAAAGCACGTGGATTCTATTATGATGAAAGAAAGTCAAAAGAATATGTAAATGTTTCTGGGCATAGTGCGCCAATAGGTAAGTATTTGTTTTCGTATATAATGTGGCTGAAGTGGAATGATTCAAGGGCACTTTGGAAAATTACTAATGAACATAATTATTATGTTTCAGGTAATATATACTGGTCTGAAGATGTTATATTGAACGAATATTTGGATTTCTTTAGATTATCAATGGATACAACAGCCAAATTTATTATAAAAAAACAGATGGGAAGGCTGGCAGCATTATATGGGAATATCTGCTATGTACCAGCAGATAGACTAATGCACGATTTGTGTGCTGAGTTGAATAGACATTTACCTAATTCTGGCCACAAGAATGCAGAACGGGCAGTAGGTAGCGTTTTTGTAACAGGATATTCTATAGAAGATACAGATCCGTTATCATCTATATATTTGTTTAAGAACCCTTTGGCACACAAAGAAGTATATGCACTATGTGATTGGCGTGATGATTATGATTTTGAATGTAACCAAGATGGTAAAAAATACTATCGCGTTGGAAGTACACCATTTATCTCAATAGATGGTGATGATTACTTCAGGAAACTTCATTATTATGGCCACAAAAATATATACTGTGCTTCACAGTCATCAGTATATGACATCGTTCAGACATATGCGGTACAGTATAGGGCAATGTCGTGCATTGGACATGTTAATATGATTGATAGGCACGATATGATTCATATTGATTGGCCTGATGTATATTTTGGAGAACGTAATTGGCATTATAGTGTTAAAGAGGATAATAATGAAGTAAACTTGTGGGATTTTCTTTTATGTGAATTGACCTGTTCTATCGCGTCTGATCCAGGAGCGGGCGTTTTTTGTGTGGAATCAGATGTACTTGAAAAGAAATTTGTTGACAAAGTTGAAACTTATTCAAACTCACAAGGTAGAGAAAGAAAAGATGGGATAGTTATATATTCCACAGACTATCAGACAAAAGTAATTGTTGAATCTATCAGAACTGTCTATAATCCAGAATACGCCGAGAAGATAATCCCGATATCTCCTATAGTAAGAAATAGGTCGGCAGCATCTTTATTAACATCTCCAATGTATCTGGATTTTTTGAGGGACGAAATAAAGAGGAGAAGCGTAAAAAATGGCTGTGGCATACCAGTGACTGTTTTTTTTGCCGAAGCTATTTCAACTCGAAAACAGAGAGAAATAGAACATATTATGTACAGTCTAGGAGCAGCTGAAGTGAAGATGCTCTCATTGGCAGATCGTACACGTCTATCTTTGGGAGTGCCAAGAGAAAATAGAAGCAGAGCGTTCTGTAGAATTGATCTTCCAAGCGCTAGAAATAATAATCTATGCCTGATGTGTAGAGGCAGGAAGGTAATAGAAAGTACATCTAAACAGCTTAATTCTGAATTGCTAAACAGTTATGCTAGAAGAATAAATAGTGCATTTGATCCGTTTAGCAGTAATGAGTGGAATCCCGGACACAGCATATACACAAAAGAAATAGTGCTTCCAGAGAAAATCAGTAGAGGCATTAAAGAGATTTGTGATGTTTACAATGCCAATGACCATGAAATGTCTAATATAAATGTAACTACGGATTTTGGATTGGTGTTATTCTCTATTGAATCGACTGTTATTTCAATGTCATCAAATTTCTTATTACAGTGCATTGATAATGAAGATTTAGATTGTGATACGAAAATCCTTCTGCTTTGTAGTCATTTATATCATTTTTCAAGGGTGGAACTGTCTAAAAGAATATATGAATATTGCATTAGGTCGTTATGGGATAAATGTTTAGAAAAAGGAGTGGCTAATAAAAATGATAACTATTTAGCTTTGGGAATCATAGTTTTGGCTGGCCTGATCAGTGATAACGAAGAACTGTTTTCTGAATTGATGGATAAAGCTATTACGGATGAATTGGCTGAGAGTACGATTGGGTTATACTTCTACCTACTTCTTGTCATAGTTTATAACAGTTCGAATCATAAGCTGACGTCAAGAGAACTAGAGGGAAGACTATATAAGAGTAAGGACACATTGTTAAATGCGATGTATGGCGTTGTGCTGCATACACAATATGATCAAAGCCATTTGCATTCTAACATATCAAATAGAATTTATACTGGAGCAGCTATTCCAATAAACAAAATGGATAATGTTTTGTTGGAACTTGAATTTTTGGAAAATCAGTATAAATCTATTCCTGAAAAGTATTTTCGTGGCATGAATAGTGAAGTGGAATTGGTAAAAGGATTATTGGCTGAGGAAAAGTTAATGATTCAAAATATGGAAACTTGGAGGAAAGAGAAATTCAAAGAAAATAATAAAAAAACTTATGGAAATGATCCTTATGTGGACACAGGGATTGAGAGGCAAGTTAAAGAATTCAACGATACAATTAAAGCAAAAACTATTTCTATTCTTGATACTGCGATAAAGATAAATAAAAAATGCTTTATTGGCGCCGCAAAGGATTGGCAGAGTTTTCGCGGTCGCCTTCAACAGATTGCTAATCAAGTAATACTTGAAAGTAAGCAATGGCCAACTAGTTTAGAGCGTATTTGTGTAGTTGTTAATAGCCCTACAGCTGAAAATGATCATCGACTTTTTTATTACAATATCGATGTAGAGACGGAAATAAGCTATTTGATGATGGATTTTCGACATGCATCAGAATTTGATATGTATGATAAGAGCTCAGGAGTGGAAGCGGGGCCATATGATGGTATTGTTGCTGTAAATTATCATGATGAATTTGTAGAGATTACTTTTACAAATTATATTGATAATTCTAGAGACATGGATCATATTCGAGATATAAAGCATAATAAAGTATACAGGCCATCGCATTTGATTTTTGAACAACTAAATGCAAAATTGCCCAACAACACAGTAAATCCCTTGTATTCTAAAGAAAACTTAGATGATAAAAAAGTATTTGTAGCAGCGATAAGATTACCATACGTTGATTTATGATGGAGGATGGCATGAGAAAATATAGTATTTTGTTAACTGATGATGAATTAAACTATGATGTAGATCGTTACAGAATTTTTAAGGCCTTTTTTGAAAATGATTGGAAAGACTACTATATAAACTATGTAAAAAACTCATTAGGATTAGAACCAAATGATGAAATAATGAGTCAAATTCTTAGAGATTATGAAGATGTTCCGTATTCCTTTGATGTTACATATGTAGACAAAGTCTGTGATGAGAGCTTTATTGAACTTCTGGAAAGAAAGAAGTTTGACGCTATTTTTTTGGATGTTACATATGACCAAGGCCCTAATCCTACAGATATTAAAGATGTTTTATCAAAAATTGAACGTAAATTGCGATATAAAATGCCACCCTTATTTGTCTATACAGGACATATTGAGAAAAAAAGTATTCAGTTGGCAAATGATGCTTTTTTAGAGGTCTTTGGGGATAGAACGCCTACTCAATTTCAGCAGTTTCAAGATATCTGTGATTGGTGTGCAAGAACTACCAATGTACATAAGGGAAAGCGAAATTTTTCCAAAATTATAGCAGAAAGAAAGAAGATATATAGAGCAATTTCTAAGGCTAGAGGCGTAACAACTTGTGAAACTTTTAATGAGGATAGTGTGTCAATACTACATTTATCAGATTTACAATTTGGTGATCCACATACTGCATTAGCCATAAATGGTATAGCAAATAACATAGAAAGAGAGCTAAAAAAAGATGGGAATATTGATTTGCTGGTAATTACAGGCGACATAGCAATGCGTGGTATTAGTGATGAATTTGAGCAGGCTAAACGCTTTATAAATCAGTTAAGAGATAAATTATGGCCTGATGCAGATGATCAAGAGAAGAAGGATAGAACAATAATTATTCCGGGAAATCACGATTTTGATCTAAGATTGGCTATAGCTGATTACTTTAAGGTATCCTTTGAAAAAGAAGTGGATAATAAAGGTGGTAGACGACTTGACTTCGCGGACATATCAAAGCAAATAGGAGAGAAAACAAAACGGGGAAATGGAGGAACAGCATTAGGTCTTCAGGCGTTTAGAAGATTTGCCTTTGAAGTTACTGGAAGAGAAAGATTCTTATATGATTCTTTAGATTACATTGACCATAGATTTGAAAATTGGGGAATCGATTTTATATGTTTGAACTCAGTTGGAGGAATAACTGCAGAACATGCTAACAGAGTTTATCTAGAAAGTGATGCTGATAAATTAGGGACAAAGGAGCAAGAAGTCTTTCCTATTATTCTTAGCCATCATACTCTTTTATGTAATGCGCCGGGTGAGATTCCGGAAGAAGATGAAGAATTATTTAAAAAGACATTACTGGGATATATTACAAGTTATGATAGTAAGATTGTTTTGGGAGGACATCGACATAAATCTGATAATTGTGAAAAAGAGTTGAAAAATGCCGATAGGTTTAGAATTCTTGAAGCTGCTTCTTTAAGAGTTAAAGGAGACAATCAGGAATATATAAGAGGATTAAGTAAATACGTCTTGAAAAAGAAAGACAACAAGTTTACAGAGATAGAAGAAAAGTTGTTTATGTTCAGCGATGATGATACAAGCCTAGAGACGGTGACTAACACGTATAACATACCAGATTGAAACAGTGATTATGGATTCTGCAGCTGAAGGGAGTTTTACATGGCAGTAAAAGGAGCTGTGGTAGGAGATATACTAGGATCTCAATATGAGTTTGATAGGCCAAGGAATCTGGATTGGCAGAGGGTTCCTCTAATATCTGACATTCGTCCAATAAGATTTACAGATGATGCGGTTATGACTTTGGCGGTCAAGAAAGCCATTGCAGAGGGAGCAGATCTAGTGAACACCCTAGTAGAGATTGGAAGGAAATATCCTGATTGTGGATATGGTGGAACCTTCTACATGTGGATCCTTGGCTCCGACCACAGCCCTTATTTTAGTTGGGGAAATGGTTCTGCTATGAGAACATCATATATTGGAGAGGCTTTTGACGATTATGCTGAGATGCAGAATAAAGCTGCAGTAGCGGCTGCTATATCGCATAATCATCCTGAAGGGATTAAGGGAGCAGTTGTTACATCAACTTGTATTTGGATGGCAAAACATGGCAAAAGTAAGCATGAAATCTATGATTATGTTATTCAGCAGTATCCGGTAAAAGATTATCCTTATAGTATAGGATACAGCTTGGATGAAATTAGAACACGTTATAAATGGGATGTTAGCTGCCAGGGGTCGGTGCCGGTAGCAATGAGATGCTTCTATGAAAGCACTGATTATGAGTCTTTTATTAGGAATATCTATAGTTTGCCTTGTGATAGCGATACTTTCGGTGCTATTGCAGGTGGAGTCGCTGAGGAGTTCTATAATGGTTTTGGATCTGTGGATGCGGATAAGATCCTGCAGAAATATCTGACCAAGGAACTCTATAATATATTATTGTTATAATTGCAGAGAATAAAAGTAACGTATTTTGGGATTTGTGCGATAAACATAAGAAATCTAAGATGAGGCGCATACAGCACGACCGTTTTCGATTTGCTGAATTTTGTGCTGATTAAATAGAGTAATAGTATATAAAAGGAAGATGATATGTTATCTTCGATTTTGGTTGTAGTATACTGAATATGAATCCAATTAACCAAAACGAAATATTGCCATGACACCTAACCCAACTACCCACGAAACTCTCTACGTCATAACCAACCAGAAATTCCCCAGCTCCACCTACGGGACCGACGATTACCTAACCAACTGGCCAATGCTTTACATCCTCGAAAACGGAGATAAAGTCTACATTGGCGAGTCTACTAATGTTGCCGAAAGAATGAAGCAGCATTACAACAATCAAGAAAAGCGTGAGTTCAATCAAGTTCATTTCATCTATTCCGAAAGATTCAACCAGTCCGTAACCTTCGACTACGAATCAAAACTCATACAGTTTGTTTCCGCAGATGGTAAGTTCATTATCACCAACAAAAATGACGGTATCGCTAATAAGAATTATTTCAAGAAACCGGATTATGACGATACCTTTGAAGAACTGTGGAATGAATTAAGATCATACAACCTCGCTGACCACACCTTGGACCAGATCAAGAATAGCGAGTTCTACAAGTATTCTCCGTTCAAAGAATTGAATAAAGACCAGAAGCAGCTTGCTGATGAAATCATATTTGAGATAAAATCCGGCAAGAACCTTCCTATAGTTGTGGAAGGTCGCCCCGGAACAGGTAAGACTATAGTCGCAGTTTACTTGATGAAATATCTGCGTGACTATGAGGATGAAAAGACCCATAAATTCCCGTTCCGCGATAAGAAGATGGGACTGATAATCCCTCAAACCTCATTGCGTGCAACACTTAGGAGTCTGTTTAAGAAGATAGAGGGCTTAGCAGCAAAAGATGTCATTGGCGCATCCGATGCAGTAAAGGATGGCGAATGGGATATTTTATTTGTAGATGAAGCACAGAAACTACAAGTGCGTCGTAGCCTTGTGGGCTATCAGGCCTATGATAATAGCAACAAAAAGCTAGGCCTTCCCAGTGACGCAACCGAGCTCGATTGGATTCTCAAGATAGCGAAGACACCTGTATTTTTCTTTGATCCCGATCAGCTCTCCGGCCCATCCGGAACCACCATCGAAACCTTTGAAAACAAAGTGAAGCGCGAACTTGGCAGAAGGGAACGATTAAGCGCCTATGTCGCTCATTATCTGAAAATGCAGATGCGCGTAAAAGGCGGTGAAGAGTACATTAACTATGTAAATGATATTCTTCATGACGTAGATGTTCCGAAGAAAACATTTACTGATTATGACTTTAAAATCTTCACGGATTTTCAGCTTTTCAATAAAGAACTGTATGTCAAAGAATATGAACTGGAGCTCTGCCGTATGCTCGCCGGATATGCCTGGGAATGGAAAACAAAAACCAACCCACAAGCATATGACATCGTGATAGATAACGTACAAAAAAGATGGAATCACTGCCTGAACAATTGGATAAATAGCGACGGCGCAATCGATGAAGTCGGATGTATCCACACAAGTGCAGGCTACGACTTGAACTATGCATTCGTAATACTGGGAGAAGACATTAAGTACAGTCCGATTACGAAAAAGATATATGTCGACCGATCCAAGTACTTTGACAAACGAGGTAAGCAATCGGCAACTGACGCAGAACTGGATCTGTACATAAAGAATATTTACTATGTCCTGATGACAAGAGGTATCAGAGGTACTTACATATATGTGTGCGACGATAACCTCCGCGATCATCTTCTAAATTATGTAGAGAGGTACTAACCACCATGGATTTCAACGAAGTAAAGAAAGCAGTTATAAAATTCACCGAAGACCGAAACTGGGACCAGTTCCACACCCCGGAAAACCTAGCCAAGAGCATTTCAATCGAAGCCGGCGAACTCCTCGAGTGCTTCCAATGGAGCCTCGACTACGACAAGGAAGCAGCAAAAGAGGAACTGGCTGACGTCATGAACTATTGCATCCAGCTCGCAGATAAAATGGGCATCAGCATTGAAGATGCTATTCTGGAAAAAATGGAAAAGAATGCTAAGAAGTACCCGGTTGAAAAGAGCTATGGTAGTAGCAAGAAGTACACTGACTTGTGAGAATATTTAGTGGAACCAAGGCAAGTGATTTGAATGCTTATGCACTTAAATCAAAGTTGTTACTATAAATAGATTTCACGCTTGACGGAGGATTACTCGAGAGAGTAGAATTTCTGATTGGAGTTCTATATCTCTAAGTTTCATGAAAATTGCTAGCATTCAATATTTATGTAGGCATATTGAAATCAACTTTTATTCTAAATCAACTTAACAGTATTTTGACAGATAATCATTTTCAATAATATACCGGTGTAGTTCTTTGCATATAAAGAAATAAAGGTGAAAATTATGAAGACAAGAATTTTTGTTGTTTTAGCTTTTACAGCTGTGCTATTAACCGCGTGTGGTCATCAGCACCAATGGCAAGCCGCTACTTGCACTGTACCCGAGACTTGCTTGGAATGTGGTAAGACAAGAGGCGAAATTGGGGGACATACTTGGGTGGACGCAACGTGTACTGAACCTAAGACATGTTCTGTTTGTGGTGCAACCGAAGGAAATGCGTTAGGACATAGCTGGAATGTTGCAACTTGTACCGAACCTAAAACTTGTGCTGTATGTGGGACTACAGAAGGAAATCCTTTAGGACATACTTGGGCAGATGCAACATGTACTGAACCTAAAAGTTGCTCTGTTTGTGGAACAACTGAGGGTATTCCGAAAGGACATGAATGGCAAGCTGCAACGTGTACTGAAGCAAAAAAATGTGTTGTATGTGGCGAGACAGAGGGCGAACCACTTGGGCATGATACGCCTAACCTAACATGTACAAAATCAGATGTTTGCACTAGGTGTGGAGAAGAAATAGAAGCTTCTGGTCACGAATGGGAAGATGCCACATGCACAGATCCAAAGACGTGTAGAGTATGTGGTGAAACAGAAGGTGATGCTCTAGGACATTCTACAAAGAATGGAATATGCGAATATTGTGGTAAAGAGTTTCATGAGCTTATTTCTGGTAAGGGAGATGATGTAATAAATGATATTGGGTTAAAAGAAGGTAACTACAAAGTTCATATAGTATTTTCTGGAAAAAATTATAAGAAAATCACAGTTAATCTAATAGATGGTGACAATATTTCTACGGAACTTTTGGATGCGCGTAGTGCCTATGATGGAACGGTTCTATTAAGTTCTAGAGGTAAAAATCCGTATACTATTGAAGTGCTCGCTGAGGGGACTTGGTCAATTCAGATTGAAAACATAGAAGCGGGCGACAATAATGAGTTTTCGGGAAAAGGTGACACTATAACATCAGAATTTGAGGGCCCATCAGGTACATGGGAATTTACCCATGAGGGGAAATCTACATTTGAAGTTTATTTACATATTGGAGATAAGGTTACAGAACTGCTTGATACATCGGGGGAATTTAAAGGCAGAGCCAATGTAAAAATTCCTGAAGGACAAAAAGCGTTCTTCGAAATAATAGCAGATGGAAATTGGACAGCAAAACCAATGCGATAGAATAAAAGGAGGATTAAATGAAAAAGACGAATTGGATTGCAATTATTCTAATGATGGTTATTGTTTGCGCCAGCTTAGTAGGATGCGGAAGCAATAAACCAAAAACTGACGAGATGTTTATGAAGAATCTAAGCGCTGGACTCGAGGCTCGTTGGAAGGATGCTAATACTGATGTGGCTGATAAAGACAATGCGGCTTATAGAGAATATCTGACAGCACTTGTTGATAAGGAATTTAATAAGCTTGGCGCATATAGTGATTACGAATTTACTGATTCTACGCTGGGAGATTTGGCAAAGCAATATTTTGAAGCTCTTGCACAGCAAAAAGAAGGTATTCCCAAATATGGAATAGATGATGAGGCATATCAAGAACTGTTTACTGGTGGTTATAACAATCGTGCGAAATTGATAAGCAAATTCTATGATAGCTACGGACTAACAGTGAAGTCTGATTATAATGATGATCTTGAAAACATGGTTCAATTAGGATACACGGTAATCAAAGAAGAAGAGAAGTTTGATGCTATCCAGAACATAGTTAATGATCAAGTGGTGCTAAATGCTTTAGGCGGAGAGAGTTATGAACTGGTATATGTAAATAGCACTGAGTATGATTTAAAAGATGCTTCCATAACCCTGAAATTCTACAATGAATCCGGTGCCGAAGTGGGGAATGAGTCATCATATGACACTGTTTCAGCTGGTGCTCAGTCGACAAAAAAATTTTCTTTGTATAATGTTCCGGAGTTTTCATCAGTAAAGATGGCTATTTCTTATAGATCGAACGATGACTATAGTACAAAGAAAGAAACAGAGTTTAAAGATATCACTCTTATTGATAATATGAAAGTGACAATAGAGGGCAAGAATTTGCCTGCTGAAGTTTCGTATTCTACATCTTACCGTGGAATTATGACAACTGTTGAAATTGCTGAAGTTTCTTATGAAGAAGGATACTGGTCTGATGGAAAGTGTACATTGTCGATAACAGTTAAAGGAAAAAAGACATATGACTATGAGGGTGATCAATCATCTAATCCATGTGAATTCTTATTTAAAGTTTTTGATGCTTCAGGCAATATGATCGACAGTGGAAATATGTATGCTTCAAGTGTGATGGTGGGAGACACTTTTAATGAAAGCACATATATAAGCGATCTTGCACCTGGAGATTATACAATAGAGTTTTTTGATTACGAATAAAAATTTTGAGAAGCTAGTGTTATATAAAAAGCTTGATGACTTTTTAGAAGCTCGATCAATGTATCGAGCTTCTTTTTTTACGGGGCTGAATCTGCAAATAGGATATTTTTTGCAAGAGAATTGCTCCAAACACAAATCCTTTAGATTGTATTGAATTTGTTGTGACTCAGTTCTAATATTATATTGGATTGTTTTTTTGTGCAATTATGCAACATGAACTGGAGGAATAAAGATGAAACAACAAATAAAAAAGAAAATTACTATATGGGCATTGACCGCAGCAATATTGATTGGATTTGGATCAACAAGTAGCCTGACTGTTTATGCAGCAAATACCAATACTACGGTTTCAACTAGTACTCAACAAGTTGAGGCTTTGAAAACCTACAAAGGAAATACTACAACATTTAATGCGTATGATTATTACATGAACAATGCGGATCTTCAAACTGCTATAGGAGCAGATGGAGATGCTCTTCTGAAGCACTACAATGAGAATGGTAAGAAGGAAGGCAGAGTAGCTATTGCAAAAGCTGCTTCAAAGGTCGATGCACTAAAAACATACAAAGGTAATACAGCAGAATTTAATGCATATGACTACTATATGAACAATACAGATCTTCAGACTGTTGTAGGAGCAGATGGAGACGCCCTTCTGAAACACTATAAGGCATATGGCAAAAAAGAGGGTAGAGTAGCTGTAGCTGCTAAAGCGGTTACGGCAGCTGCTACAACAGCCGCTGCAAGCAAAGCTTCAAGTAAGAGTGCGGCTAACAGTGGAAGTGTGAAAAGCACACCTACTCAGCAGAATACAGAAGTAACATATGTGCTTAACACACATACTAATAGATTTCATTATCCAACATGTAAAGACACACAAAAGATTAAAGCAGAAAACTATGCAACAACTTCTGCTAGTAGAGACGAAGTTATTGCGCAAGGCTATTCTCCATGTGGACATTGCCATCCATGATCATATTATAAAAATAAATAGCTAATGTATGGCGCAAAGGAACGGCTTTTTGCATTCCTTTGCGCTTCTTTTTTTAGAATTAGGCTACCAAACAAACAGGCACATGATATGCTATTCTTAACTATATACTCAGCAAAGATAATTGTAGATGTATGAAAGGGTAAGTAATACATGGGATCAGGATATAGACTTAAGTGCAGCAAATGCGGTTATTCATTCATGTGTATGAATGGAATCGGAAAGCTATATCCAAAAGTTTACACAGACACAGTCCAACGTGCCAAAGATGGAGAGCTTGGCCCAGAGATCAAACAATTCTTCGCAGATCATCCGGATGGAACTATCAATGCTGAACAGGTCACTTTTTGTTGTGATTCTTGTGGTAATCTAAGCAATGACTTGGATCTTACTATGTATATACAAAGAGAAGATTGCAGAAGTACGCCATCTGAAGAAATTGGATATGTGTATGTAAATGACCTGAAGACATATTATAAGGAATACGAAAAGTATCCGCATATGTGTGCAAAATGCGGCGGGAAAATGCATACTATTACTGACAATGAGGTAGTAATGTGCCCCAAGTGCAAGAATCCACTTGAATCAACAAAAGAATTCATAATGTGGGACTGATATTAAGAACAATATAGAAAGGTACTACCACCATGGATTTCAACGAAGTAAAACGCCAAGTCCTCCAATTCACCTCAGACCGCAACTGGGACCAGTTCCACACCCCTGAAAACCTAGCCAAGAGCATATCCATCGAAGCCGGCGAACTCCTCGAGTGCTTCCAATGGAGCCCCGATTACGACAAAGAAGCAGCCAAAGAGGAACTGGCCGATGTCATGAACTACTGCATCCAGCTCGCAGACAAAATGGGCATTAGCATTGAAGACGCCATAATGGAAAAGATAGAGAAGAATGCTAAGAAGTACCCGATAGAAAAGAGC
>JAEEGF012466558.1_pt1 | contig 14830 bp, 8 predicted proteins | sample 9134171 | NCBI WGS metagenome assembly JAEEGF01 (sample SAMN16246542, study PRJNA631951) | gut metagenome | biome: gut microbiome; feature: rumen; material: AP-attached | host: Bos | place: Iran: Karaj | collected 2018-10 | reverse complement strand
CAGAAGATGCCGTATGCCTGCGCCGGAGAGTTTGCCAGAGCCTCTTCCGCCCGGCGCGCCATGGCGGCCTTGGCTTCGTCATAAAGACTGTAATGGTGGGAAATGATGCCCCGGCCCAGCTCCCGGATCCCCGGTTCCGGATCCGCCAGGAGCGCCCGGACAAAGGAACCGGAATCGGGGTATTTTATGCCGTTAAAGAGATAGGGAGGGAAGCCGGCAAACTCCGTGGGCGTTTTCTGAGCATATTCTCCCGGCACTGGCTGCTTCTCCCCCTTCAGCCATGCGGAAACCTCCTGGTACCCCCACCTTCTGTTGGGATTATCCCGGTCATTCCGGCCGGAAATATCCCGGTAAGTAAGCCCCAAAACCAGATCCCGGAGTTCCCCGGGGAAATTGTCCGGAAAGCTGATTTTGTTCACCGCCGCCAGCCGGGCAGACTCCTCGGGAGAAAGTCCGGCATTCTGAAAGGGTGTAAAACCGGCAAAGAGCTCAAATACGGTGATGCCCAGAGAGTAGTAATCGCTTTCCCGGTGATAAATCCCCTGCACCGCCTCCGGAGCGGCATAAAGAGGAGTCATGCCCGTGCTGGTTCTTACCAGAGTTCTCCCGTCCGTATCAGAGCTGATGCCGAAATCGATAACCAGAATTCTCTGGCCGTCATCATCAGGAATAAGATTGGCCGGCTTAAGATCCCTGTGAATAATCCCCGCCTCATGAATCACCCGGAGGGCCTCGTTTACCGAAGGGATGATCCGGCTTTTCAGATCCTGAAAGGCGAAGCGTTTCCCCGCCGCGAGCTCAAAAGCGAGACTGCGCCGGCGGTACCAGGGCATAATCACATACTGATGCCCCTCATAAACTCCCGCCGCATAAACGGGAGCCACAAAGGGACTTCGGATATCCCGGAGCTTTCTCAGGACGGATTCCTTGATGGCATTGGTTCTGCGGTAGTATTTAAGGAGGAGCTTCTCCCGGGAATTACGGGAGCACTCATAGATATCAGCTTCACCGGAACGGAAGTCCAGTCTGTTAATAACCCGGAAGCCGTCGGGAAGCAATGCTCCCGTGATGTCAGGAGCGGTTTCGCTGTCCTCCCGGATGCGGGTGCTTACTTCCGGCGCCCCCCGGCTGTTGATTCTCGTTTCCATTTAAAGCCTCGCATCCGTCTCTTTCTGATTCGCTGATCCCCTGCAGTCATGGTAATCCCCGCTGCAGAAAAAATCTCCCGCCGGATTCATAGTTTCGGGGAGAGGGATCATCGTTTAAAGGGGCCGGATTGATTCATAAGATGCAAAGATGTCCTGAAAAACCGGACAAAAAAAGTGCATTTTTTCTGATCCGGAAACAGATTCTCATATCGGATGCATTAATCATGGATTTTTGACAGGGGTTGTGCTATTGTGATAATACCAACGTATATTTGATAAAAATTAGTCGTTATTCAGTAAATATTTGGCACTTTGCCTGATTTTAAGGACACGCAAACTATGGATATTTTAACGAATCTCATCTCAGATATCTCGCCTGACAGACTTCCGGAAATACAGCAGACAGATAAAAACAAGCCTAAGGCAGATTATCCCCGGGGCACCCATATCCGGACGCCGGATCCCTCGGAGCTGTCATCGCCATGGAAACACGGCATAGCTATAGGCAACAAAAAGATCATTGCCAGAAAAGGCAGCGAGATCACCATCATGGAGCTTAAGGAATTCTTTGCGCTTCCCTGCGCCGAGGTCATTACCCATGATTACTCGGTATACACTCCTGATGAAATCGTCGCCCGGGCCATGGACATTGTGGTCAAGAGCAGGAGCTCCGGCATCATTCATCTGGACAGCTTCTGGACCTCGGAGGTTTTTGATGAAAGCTTTGACTCCATGCTCATGAACCGGAATCTGGCCATCCTGAACGAGTATATTTCCGTGATTATGCGCGCTCAGGAAAACCAGCCCCGGGAACGCCGCCCGAAACAGCGGGTCTCCCCGAACTTCTTCGAAGACTGAGCCCTGAAACAGGGAGGCCCGGCCTCCCTGAAGTCCCAGTCTCCCCCGGAGCCGCTTTTTCCGCTTTCCGGCTTCTGCTGTTCCTTTGTCCCCTTCCCCGCTTCTCCCCTCTTTGCCGTTCCGCATTCCTGCCGGTCTCAGGAATTTTCCGGGGCGCTGCTTGCTCCGCCGCGCCATCAGGGTATTCCGCTGCTGCATATCCATGGGCTATGTATTCTGCCGTTAATCCGCAGTCAACAACAAAAAAAATAAGCGGTGAGACCTTGCCTGAAGCCATTTCTCACCGTTTTAAGTATGTTACAGCAGCAGCGCCGCTCTCCCGTCTGGGATGCGGCAAGGCCCGGAGATCCCTTTAACCGCAGGAGATCTTCCTATGTTATGCCCCGGCAGGAACAGAGGAAGCCTGTGCTTTTGACTGATCCTGGTTAGAGTCGTGCCATTCCTTAATAAGCTTCCGCACATAATCCGGGGTGACCTGAAAATTTTCAGCAACACAATCCACAATATCTTCATCAGAATCCCCTTTGATTTTGAGGATCTTAATCGCTGCCAAAACCTTAACTTTTTGTTCCCAGAGATCTAATCCATTCATCATATTAACCTCATTGGTATTTCTTTCCTGATAAATTATCCTGTGTTTGGTAAACGCGCAGATAAAGTTCGCAGTTTCCGTATCGGTACTTTTCTGCTCCTTAATCAGTTCTGCGAGCTTGCCATCATTCTGGTGCTTGACGACCTTCAGGGCAAATCCGCAGGCGGTGCTGAATTTCTTAAAATCATCGTCCTCTATCTCTGCGGGAGAAACGATGTTAAGCCGGTAATTGTTGATGTACTGCAAAAGCTCCCTGTTTTTTACGTTCAGAATTTCATGGAGTTCCACGGGGCCGTCCCAGGGCTTGCCGCTCAGGTTCAGCACCAGTGTAATAACGGGCTTCAGCTTGTCGTCTTTTTTCATGCCAGACAGGAATTCCGCGCTGTCTGTCATTCTGATCGTAACAATGCCCTTTTCACACGTCAATTCCGCATCATCATTATTGCCGGCACTATCATTATTATTTCCGGCATTATCATTATTTCCGGTGTTCCCGGCTTTCTGCCGCTTGCGGAGACGCTTGATATCGGAAATCTGAGTCGCGTAACTCAAGGCATCATAAAGCATGTTCCGCGCTGTCATGCCGTAATGAACTGTGCTTTGAAGCTCCAGTCCCAGGAGCATAAACACTGCGTCCTCGTTTTCCCTGGCGCCCCAGAGCTTCAGAAGGTCGCGATGCCGCTGCACTGAAGTGCTGCTCTTTTCCCCGAAAATTCTGGCCGCCTCTGTGGAATCCATGGGGCTGAGTTCCTCGGGCTTAATGACTTTTTTGCCGCTGAAAAGAAAGAAATTAAAGGCGTCGGCGAAAAAAGCATCGTTGGCAAAGTAATGCTTTGCCGCGGTATCTTTTTCTCCCAAGATAATCCTCCTTATTAAAGTGATGTCAATATAAAACCTTTTGAGCGATTGCTAATGATTGATATAGAGATTGTAGTGCTTTCAGGAGAAATGCAAACACTTTTTGCAAAAACAGTCAGAAAAACACAAATTTTTGGCATAAAACTCGCTAATTTAAAGGATTTTGCTTATTTTTTAACCAGTTTTCTCACGGGAATTAGCGGGGAGGCATGATTTTAGGGACGTAAAGTCGGGTACAGGAGCGGATACGGCGTCCTCTTGGGATTTTCCGGCATTAGAGTAAAATAGCTCCGCAAACATGCCTGCCCCGGGGAACTGCAAAAGGCTCCCGAGACACGCAGGCATCTTTGCATTTATCAGTTTCGCATTTAGCAGTTTTTTTTTCAGCGCCGAGGCCCGGAATCGCCATGAATATGAAAACCTCCCCTGCTCTCCCGGAGCTGCCCGACTGGACCCCCTGGGCCGGGCGTCCCTGGATCATCGCCTTCAGCGGCGGAGCGGACTCCGCAACGCTTTTGGATCTGGCCGCCCGTAATCGCAGTCTGGCCTCCGGCATTGAAGCCGTTTATGTGCACCACCATCTCCAGAGCATTGCGGATGACTGGGAGGTTTTCTGCCGGGAGCGCTGCCGGGAGCTTGATATCCCGTTTACCGCGGAGCACGTCACCGTGGACATCTCCCGGGGATCCGTGGAGGCCGCCGCCCGGGAAGCCCGCTACCAGGCGCTTTCCCGGCATATGCTGGCTCTTAATAATCCGGTGCTTTTTGTGGCGCATCATCAGGACGATCTTCTGGAATCAGTGCTTCTGGCCCTGTTTCGGGGCAGCAGCCTCCGGGGGCTTACCTCCATGAAGCCGGAAAAGCCCTTCTGCAACGGAACTCTGGCCCGGCCGCTCCTGTCTCTCACCAGAAGGGACATTGAGGAGTACACCCGAAAACACGGCATTTCCTACGTAACGGATCCCACCAACCGGGATAACAGCTACGACCGGAACTTTATCCGGAACCGGGTGACGCCGCTTCTTAAGGAACGCTTTCCGGACTGCCCTGGAAGCGCAGCCCTCACTATGGCCCATCTCGCCATGGAGGATCGGGTGCTTGAGAGTTATCTTGACGATCTGGTTTCCCGCTGCGCCGTCAGACTGCCGGAGCCGGCCGCTCCGGGACTGGATCTCGCGGGCTTCTCACCCGAAAGGGATCGGGATACGGTAATTCTCCTTATGAGAGCCTTTCTCCGGAAAAGAGATCTTTCCCTCTCCCATGGAAAACTGGAGGAGCTTTTTCGGATGTGGGAGCAGGATGTTCCGGAAAAAACCGGCTTTATCCTGGAGAACGGCAGGCGCATCGCTCTCTCCGGAAACCGTATCTTTACCGCTCCGGCCATGCTGGAGGAGCTCCGGGGATGCGAGGTCAGACTGCTCCCGCCGGAAAACGCTCCGGGAACGGAGCTTCTGGGCCAATGGGGACGCTTCCGGTTCCGCATTGTTCCGGAGGGAGCGGCCTCTCCTGCCGCAGCGGATCCCCATGATAACAGGCCGGCCCTGCCTCCTGAGATCACCCTCCGCTTTCTTCCGGAGCTCTCCCTGAAGCTCCGCTTCCCGGGCCGGCAGGGACACACTCTCCTGAAAAACTTCTGGAAGGAAAACCGCATCCCGGCCTGTCTCAGAGGCTTTTATCCCGTCTGGATCCAAAACGGGGCCATTATGGGAGTCTGGCATCTCCGGGATACGGTGTCAGGAAGGGAAGCTTACGGAGAAAGCGAAGAAAAGGACGAGCGGGGCTTTCCGAAGCCGGCGAGCTCCGGGTGGCGGCTTCTCATAAGGAATGAAAACGGGGAAATACCGGCCTAGCGGGCAGAAAGAGCAGGCTGGCCGTTAAATCAGTTTGCCGGAGACGGCATGCCGGGGCCGGCCCGGTCATGCCCGGCTCCGCATCAGCCGCCGTTCAGGGGCAGCTCTACAGGTTCGCCCTTCCCGCTGCCGGTCTCCGGAGCTTTTTCAGAAGGGGCGGGCGCGGCGGGAGCATTTTCTGATACCCCGCCGTCAATCAGGAGAAGCTCGCCGGATGCGGCTTCATCGGCAGCTTTGCTGTCAGCAGCAGCGCCGGAATTGCCGTCTGCCGCATCCCGGGTCTCGCTGTCATCGTTGTCACTGGCGGTATTCATGTCGCTCTGGCTCACCGCCACGCTGCTCACGCCGTCACCGCTCTTAAGGCAGAAAAGCCGCGGGGTAACCTCCTCGTAATTGCTGAAGATATAGCGGTAGAACATCTGCTCGGAATAGCTGAAGGCGGTTTCCACCATGTTGCGGGCTTCCGCATCCCGGTAGGCATTAAGCTTCTTGCCGGTAATGACGATAAATCGGGGCTTAAAGAAGGTAATGGAGCTCAGCACCTTCATGCGCACATCGTAGCCGGGGTTGACATTGCCGAAGAACAGATGCGGCGCGGCGGGATTGCGGTCGGTCCAGAGGTAGTACTGCGGCGCGTCTCCCTCCACCCAGATGCGATCCTGATCCTGAGTCCGGGCCTTGATTACATCCACGATCTTCTGGGTGTTCTCATCCCAGGGCCGCCCCCGGGAGCTGCCCAGAACTATGGCATAGACTCCCAGAATAAAGGCGGCGATGATGCTGAGGCACAGGAACATGGTATGGCTGTGCCAGTAGCGCCCGGCCAGCTTTCTCAGGAAGAACAGCCCCGCGGCCAGACCTCCGGCAATGAGGGTGTCAATTCCCACGTGAGTCCAGACGGTGTAGAGAGACCACTCGTGATGATCCCAGGTCCAGAGAATATGCTCGGACAGGAGATAGATGATCAGGAAAAAGATGGTCAGGAAGCTGATGTTAATGTCCTGGATCACGTGGAGGTAGCGGTGCACCAGAAAGCCCAGGGGCAGGAACATGAACGGCAGGAAGAGCTCGTCGTAATGATCGAAGATATGGCCGGAAACGCTGTTGGCGATTACCGCAAAGATGATGCCCAGGGTAAGATACAGCATAAACCAGTTCCGATCGTTATACTGGGAATTCATAATGAGGTAGTTGTCCTTCCGGAACAGCACCAGCGTCATGCCCAGAAACAGCGGCAGAAGTCCGGTCCGAAAAAGTCCCGTAAGTCCGGCCAGAATGCTGAAGCCCGGAGTGCCGTAGGCGCCGTCCTTGAAGAATATGGAAATGCTGTAGAACACCGCCTCGTTCACCAGGGGCATGCCGCCCTGATGGTAGAAGTAAAGCCCGAAGCCCCCGAATACCAGAGCCAGCCCGATGAGACTGCTGACAAACAGGCCCAGAGCTCCCAGATACTTCTTGTTGCAGAGGAGGAACAGGAACAGCATGGCATACCAAGCCCCGAAATAGGCGCCGTTATTGATGCGCATGGAAACGGTGAGCCCGAACAGCACAGACACGAAAAGACCCATGCGCCAGCTGAACCGCCGGAGGCCCAGCATCAGGGCGAAGGGATAGCTGGCGATCATGGAAAAGTACATGGCGTAGTCCTCCGTCATGTTGCCGTAGTAGTAACGGAAGCCGTGCAGGGTCAGCACCATGACAATGGAGCAGAAGCGGGCCAGAGGACTCAGCCGGAACACCCGCATGGCCAGATCCAGAGAGATCACGCCGAAGACCAGCAGGATGGTTTCAATAAAGGCGATGCCCCGGAAGCCGCCGATGCGGTAGCCGATAAGATCCATGAAGAAGATGCCCGGCCCCTTGATGTCAATCACATCCCGGTACAGCACCTCCCCCTCGGCGAACATTTTGCCGATGACCGCAAAAAGAGAGCCGTCAAACCCCGGAGCCTGCCCGAACCACAGCGGGTTCAGAAAGGAGAAGGACAATGCCATAAAGCAGAGGGAACAAAGAATAACCTCGTGTTCGTTGCGCTTAAGCCAGGAGCTCAAAATATTGCTCATGAAAGCTCTCCCTGATAATTAAAAAGCCTGCAAAATCATTCCTGCCCGGAGGCGGTATCCTCCAGACGGAAGATCCGCACCTGAGCCACGGTGTTGTTTTCAACCTGGGTAATCCGGAACAGCCAGCCGTTCCGGATAAGCTCCGTGCCGGCCTCCGGCAGGTTCTGCAGTGTTTCGATAATGAAACCGGCCAAAGTGTGGTAGCGGGCGCTGGGGTCGATATGACAGCCGGCGCGCATTTCCAGCTCCGACAGCGGGATATCCGCCCGGGCCAGGAAGGAGCCGTCGTCCAGCCGGCGCAGCTCCGCCATTTCGCTCTGCTCCGGGAGATCCCCCGAGAAGCATTCCATAATGTCGTGCATGGTCACTAAGCCCTCGTAGTTGCCGAATTCGTCCAGCACCAGCACGTTGTAGATCTTGGAGCTCTTCGCCTCCTGCAGCGCCTTGAGCACGCTGACGGTTTCCGGGATCATGAGGGGCTGCTTCACCAGCTTCCCGAAATCGATGCCGTCCCGGCCGGCAATAACCTCCTGGGTCAGCACCTCGGACTTGTTGATAATCCCGATGGGGGCATCCCGGTTGCCGTCCCGGTAGGCCACGAGATGGCTGTAGGGGCTGTCGGCCAGAGCCTTCATGATGTCATCCCGGTTCTGGGAGATATCCACCATCACCACATCGCGGCGGGCGGTCATAATGGAGCGCACCGGCTGATTGGAAAGCTGCAGCACCCGGGAAACCATGTCCTTTTCGGCAGAATCGAACACCGCCTCCGGGGGCGCCACAATGGATTCCTTGATGGACTGCACCTGACTGTCGTTCCGGGATCCCAGAATCCGAAGCACCAGAGAAGCAGCCAGCTCCCGGCTGTTCTTGATGTTGGAGCTGAGCCGGAGACTGTTTTTCCGGGCGATCTGGTTAAAGATTTCGATAAGGATGGAAAACCCGATGGCCACGTAGAGGTAGGTCTTGGGCACGTGAATATGGAGGCCCTCCGCCAGAAGAGAAAAGCCGATCATCAGGAGGAAGCTCAGGCAGAGGATTACCAGGGTGGGATGCCGGCTGACAAAAAGAGTCAGCGGACGGGAACTCCAGACCATGATGATCATGGCGATAATCACGGCAAACATCATGATAAACACATGCTCGCACATGCCCACGGCGGTGATCACGGAATCCAGGGAGAACACCGCGTCCAGAACCACGATCTGCATGACCACCAGGCCGAAGGCATGCGTGGCCGCCCTGGATTCGGAAACCCGTTCCTCCTGCCCCTCCAGCTTGTCATGAAGCTCCGCCGTGGCCTTGTAAAGGAGGAAGGCGCCGCCCGCCAGCATAATGATGTCCCGGGCGGAAAACTCCACCCCGAAAAGCTCCGCCAGGGGCTCCGTCAGGGTGACAATCCAGGAAATGCAGGAGATGAGGAGCAATCTTACCAGAAGAGCCATTCCCAGTCCGACATAACGGGCCTTGTCCTGCATTTTCAAGGGAAGCTTGGAAGCCAGCACTGCGATAAACACCAGATTATCGATGCCCAGGACAATCTCCAGCACCACCAGGGTGAGGAGTCCAAGCCAGGCGGACGGATCATAGATCCACATCATGTCAAACACGTTCAGCGATTCTCCGTACTAACAGAAGGGGAAAAATAAAGGGATTCAGACAATTATTCGTCATTGATTCATCAATTATACATAGAGAACCGGAAATCACGGGATATTTCTTTGACAAAAGCGGGATATGAAGAACACGGCCCGGAAAACCGCGGCCGGAGGGAACGCCGGCGCCTGACTTTGGCGGCCGGCCGGAAAACTGCGAGGTTTTCAGGAAAGAAAAGAAAGAAAGAAGAAAACAGATCTCCCGCAGCGCCGGAATAACAAAAAAGAAAGCAGCCCGAACCCGGCAGCAGGCCGTATTAAGGGCCGCCCTGCCAGGCTCTCTCTCATCACGGCGGAGATCCGGGAAAGCCATCCCGGACGCCCTGCCCTGAAGCCTAAACAGCCACGGAGCCGTTCAAAGGCTGAAGATGCAGTCTTTTAACGTAGGAATCCAAACCGTCAATGAAAATATTCATCATGCCGGAGAGATTGCTTTCGTACTTTTTATGGTTGGTAGCAGCATCGAAAAATATATGCTGGCCGGGGAACTTGTCATTGCTTGTGAAAATAACCTTGATAAGCTCAAGCGCCGGCCGCGAATTATCGTCATATTTTACGCCGGCTTCGGCGACAACCTTTTTAACGGCATCCTTCCCGAACTGTTTTTCAAAGTCAGCGGTAATTTCATTAAGAGCGATCAGCGTCTTCAGGGCATCAGTATTAAGGCCGACAATTCTGTCACCGACAGGAAGGCCGTCTTTGTCCTTCGGCAACTTATTCAGCACTTCGCGGTATTCCTCCGCCTTCTGCTTCAGGAAATTATCAAGCTTCTCGCCCTTGGAATTCTGCATCATGACATCGAAGTCTTCCAGAGACTTGGCTTCGCTGTCAACATAGGTCAATAATTCCATAGGAGTCTTGGGACTCTCCGGAACCGGGGCCGTCAGCCATGTGAAATCACGTGTAAAGCTACTCTCCGAGCTGATATCCTTATATTCTGCTGTATTGACCGAGCATTTGAACACCCGATCAAGATTGCGCTCCGCATCCGAAGGCGCCGCTGACGCCTTGTTAACGGCAGTGCCGGCATCAAAGGTTCCGGGGATGGTCTCAGGATGTTCGGTGTAATTTTCCAGAACCTGCAGTCTTTCCCTGATGAGAGCTTCAAGTTCCTCGGTAGTGCCGTGATTGTCAAGAAGAGCCTTTAGCTTCTGTTCGCCGTCTGTGCCCTTGATAAACAGGCAGTTCATGAGGCCTTTGCTAATATCGACGGATACGTGGAATTCATCGCTGCTAATGCCGGCATAAGACGATATCATGGCTTTGACCTTTGCCTCTCCGTGCTTTGCCACAAATGCCGGTCCCTGTTCATTAGTCAGCTTTCTGATGATCCTGTTTGCCACGGGGTCAGACATGGATTTTAACATCATCGAGCCGTCAATGGCGCCATCGGGCATTGCTTCAAAAATCATATTGCTGAAAAGTTCGCGGTTCAGAGGCTGAACGGGAGGACGCGGCGCTTCATTTGCAGCTGCCGCTTCCCTGACCCCCTCATGCTGCTTTCCGGAGTCATGGGCATTGATGCATTCCTTCATGATGCCGTCCAGCTGCCGTTTCAGGAATTCCTGAATGTTCTGCGTCTTTTTCTCGGAAACCCCCTGAAGAGGGAGCGGAATTTCGGATCCCGGCCGGAACATGCAGGAAAAAAGCTCCGCAAAAATACCGTTCTCCTTGTTAAAGGAGCCGTTTATTTTTGCAACGGCGTTTTCCACAGCCTCTGCTCCCGCTTTGGCTATTAGCTTGTTTGCCATTTCCTCAAAGGATTTAAATACCTCTCCGTGCTGCTTAGCCAGCGCCTGGTAGAATTCTCCTCTGTTGTGATAACGAGGATCCGCGCCGCCGCGGCCAAGAGTGTAAATATTCTTGAAATCCCGATAGGCGATTCTGCCAGGAGGGAGTTCCGGATCCTTCTTGTCAGCAGCAGAAACATTATTCGGCACCGGATCCTTTGTCTTATTCCCCTCGCCGCCTGTCATGGTTCTAAGTTCCTGAAATCCCGCGGAGCGGTTTTCCATCTGCTGCATCTCAATGTTAACAGACTCTTTTGAGATACCGTGATTCTGCTGACTGACGCTGTTTATGGCATCGACAGCCCCGGCCTGCTCGGAGACCTTGTTCAGAATAGCTGTCAAACGCCGCGCCGTCAGGGGCTTTCCGGAATTCACCATGCCGTCAGAGCCGATTTTAAAATCATTTGCTTTGATGGTTCCGCCCAGACGGCTTTCCAGCTGCTTCATAAAATCAGCGGAAAAGGAAATCTTGCCGTCGGCATGCACCTGAGCCCCCGAGAGGCCGTAGGCATCACCGAGGGATTTCAAAAGCTGAGCGCGGATTTCATTGTTGGCAGTCCTGTCGGAACTGTTTCTCATAAACCTGAAAAGGTTATACTTATTGAAGGTGCCATACTGCTTAATCTCCGAGGTCTGGCTGTCCCGGTGCAGAACAGCGTTTTCATCCTGCAAAACAAGCTTGCTGAATGAATCCAAAGCCGACATATTGATGTTTGTCATAAAACCACCCTGTAAGAGCAAAGGACACGGTAACTGCTGCTTAAGAAGACTGCCTGGGTCTCTGCGCCCGGAAAGCCCTCTCGCTTTCTGACGTTTGCAGAAAAGGCTGCCTGGATAAGCAGAAAAACTGAGATTCTCAGAGATTTTAACACCTTTTGAATATAAAATCACAAACGGAGGCTAGCATGCTTTTTCTGCTGCTTTTCACGGAATAAAAAAATACTCTGATCTGTCCGTAAATTTTGGGAAAACACTCAGAAAGAGCGTAACAGCGCTGTCTCAGGCATGAAGAAGGCTGACTTTCTTTGCTTCCGGACTGATTTTTTGGCGGGGATCTGCGGAATGCCTGGCGATGGCCAGAAGACCTGAGGCGCCGGGAAGGGAAATACGGGGGAGGAAATACCCTCTTAAGAATACATATTTGCGAACAGCCCTTCGTTGGCTTCCCTCACTGAACAGCTTCCGGACGCAGCATCTGTCAGGGCAGCGTTTTAAGCGCTTCCGGGTCAGTTCCATAATGAAAAAGGCCCTCCGGGGAAACCGGAAAGCCTTTATGAGTTGTGCCCTGCGCTCTGAACTTAAAGAGTCCGGGGCAATGCCGTTATGTTAAAAATCGATATCAGCGCTCCGGGAGGCCCCGCCTTCAGAGGATCTTCTGGCTGGGGATCTGCGGTGCATATTCCCGGCGTTCCGGGGCTTTCTGGGAGCGTCCCGGAAGGAATGTCCCTCCTGATTCCGGGATCTTCCGGAACGTTCACCGTTCCCGGATCTCCCGCCCTGCCCCCAGACTTTGCCCCCTGAGGAACGGCCGTACTTCCCGGAGGACTGCTCCCGTCCGGGCCGGAAGGAGTCAGTCCGGTCAGCGCGAGCCCCGGCAAAGGAATCCCCGTCTCTGAACTTCACGGGACGCTCCTTTCTGTCGTTATCTCTGGCAAATCTGGCCGGACGCTCGGCTCTCTCCCCGGAAAACGGCTTCCGATCCCGGAAACCCCGATCCTCAAAGGATCCTCTCCCTCTTTCGGAGAAAAAGTCTCTCTCCCGGCGTTCCTGCCGATCATCCCGGCGATCCCTGCCATCCCGGAAGCCATGACCGCTTCTCCCGCCCTTTTCAGGAGCGGAACGGAAGCCGCGCTCCCGGAAATCATCGCCGTCCCGGCCGCCTCTTCTAACGGCATCCCGCATTCTGGAGGCCGGAGAACGGAAATCAGAGCCCCGGGATCCCCGCGGAGAAAGATCGTGGGTTTCCTTGTAGCGGCTGAAGGCTCTCTGCATCTGCCGTCTTTCCCGGTATCCCTCGGAGGAGGTGACGGACTCTGCTTCGGGATCCAGCGCCGTGCGGGTTTCCGGGAAAAGACCGGCCATTTTGCGGAGGGCATTCACCTCCTTCAGGTTAAGCTCGCGCCAGCCGCCCTCGGGCAGATTGCCCAGATCCGCGCAGGCGTATCTGATTCTCTTGAGACGGCTCACCCGGAGACCCAGAGCCTCCCAGAGTCTTCTTACCTCGCGCTTTCTGCCTTCCCTGAGGGTGACGTAGAACCACTTGTTCATGCCTTCGCCGCCGCCCTGCTCCACCTTGGAGAAATGAGCGGGGCCGTCCTCCAGCTCCACATTGGTGGTCAGCTGCTGGATATGCTCCCGGGTAACCTCCCCGAACACCCGCACCGCATAAACGCGTTCCATTTCATGGCTGGGGTGCGTCAGAGCATTGGAAAGAGCGCCGTCGGTGGTAAGCAGCAAAAGGCCCGAGGTATTCACGTCCAGCCTTCCCACGTAAATCCAGCGGCCGTTGGCAACCTGCGGCAGCCGGTCAAACACCGTGGGCCGGCCCTGAGGATCCATGCGGGTGCACATCTGCCCCTCGGGCTTGTTGTACATCAGCACCCGGCAAATCGGCTTCTCCTGATTTCCGGTTTTGATAATGCGGCCGTCCACCCGGATGGTCTCGGTCCCCTCCACCCGGTCGCCGATGGCGGCAACCTTTCCGTCAACGCTGACGCGGCCTTCTTTGATGGCCTCTTCCATATTGCGGCGGGAACCGATTCCGGTTTCTGCCAAAACTTTATGCAACTTCTCACTCATATATTAAACAAACCTGACGGGCATTGCCTCACGGCAAGCGCATGCAAAATCACTGAAGGAAAAAAAATCAAATGACAATCAAACTGGCCCTGACATCAGAGCTTCCCGCATGACGGCTCCGGCAAAAACGCAGAGCTCGCCCGGACATGGGCGGATTCAGAATAAACGACCGGAGAGATATTCTTTGAACTTAGGGTTTCGCTTCGCAGCGAAAACATGCGGATTATAACCGCACCCGGGGACAGTTGCAAAGGTTTCTTGGTTTTCCGGTTTCCGGCGGGAAACCGGCACGGGGCCGCGCCCCGCGCCGGAAGGGAAACGGAAAGAAATAATGGCATTGACCTGTGCCGGAGTTCAAATTTTGCAGCATTAATGAGAAGCCTCCGTCATGAACTCCGCTGTCCGTCCCGCCGGAGACGGTAAATTCAAGTATGATGGGATTAGCAATGAATTAACAGAAGAATCGGATCACAGAATACTGAGGAGGCGGACATGAGCGATATGATCGGCGGCGCAGACGGCGCGGGATTCGGCGGATGCGGGGGATTTTTTATCCCGGCGGGGGGCTTTTTCCATCCCTTCGGGGCATCCATGTACAATGCCAGCTATATGCTGGGGCAGGGGTTTATGGGCTTCGGCAACGGCGAAACCATGATGCTTTTCTCTCTGGCCGAGCAGCAGAAGGCCGCAGAGGCAGCAGCAAAGGCCGATGCGCCCCGGCATAAAATCAGCCTTTCCAAGGAAGCTCTCGACAAGGGATCTCTCCGGGTGATCTGGAAATGCGGCTGCGGCACCATGAACAGCGGAAAGTTCTGCTCCGAATGCGGGAATCCCCGGAGCCGGGTAGTCTGGCTCTGCTCCTGCGGGGAGCTTAATCAGGGAAGATACTGCACCGAGTGCGGCGCGCCCCGGCCGGAAACGGAGGAGGCATCCGCCGCCCCGGAACCGGAGAAAGCCCCCGAAGCAGAGGCTGCGGCCCCGGAAGCCGGGGATGCGGACAGCGAGTCTCCGGCCTCATAGCATATCTTTTATTTTTGTTCTGCGCTTTTTCTCCGCTCCTTCTCCGCCCCTGCCTCCGCCCCGGCAGCCGGAGGGGGTTCTTGGTTTTTCCGGGCCGGAGCGCGGCGGCGCGGCCGGAGAACCCGCTCCCGCGATATTCCGCTCATGATTTTCGGCAAAAAGGGGGTAAAATGAAACTCGGAACGCCCTCGCGCAGC
>JAEEGF010058685.1_pt1 | contig 14831 bp, 9 predicted proteins | sample 9134171 | NCBI WGS metagenome assembly JAEEGF01 (sample SAMN16246542, study PRJNA631951) | gut metagenome | biome: gut microbiome; feature: rumen; material: AP-attached | host: Bos | place: Iran: Karaj | collected 2018-10 | reverse complement strand
TCTACGGAGATTGTGGGAGAAATTCAAGAAATCGGAGAGGCCATGGATAATAACAATCAGGTTACGAACAAACTTAGCGACAGTACAAAGAAGTTTATAAACGTATAATACTATTTAATAGTTTTTTTAATAAAAATAGTACACCAAATGGTCAATGTCATTAAGTTAAGATGACACTACAAAGATCTCTACATCAGAAATGATATGTACCCTCTTTCCTGGACAACCAGGAAGGAGGGTATTTTTATGCCCTAAATAAAACATAAATATCTTTAGAAAAAATGAACATTATAAACCAAATATTAACTATCATGAAACGAATATAAATTTACCAATTAGATGTCAAATATGATTCAAAATATGATTTTCAAAAAAATATAATGCATGTATCAAAAGATAATTTATTAGTACATGAACCACGGAAACAAGAAACCTTTAGACCAGCAAACAGTTTTGGATTGATTATCATAAGGAGATAAAAAGTTGAAACTAACGATTTGCGGCACACGAGGATCCAACCCGGTATTCGGAAAAGAATATGAGAAGTACGGCGGTTCTACATCTTGTTATCTTATAGAGACTTCTACCCAGGCGGTTATTGTAGATGCCGGTACTGGGATCATAAACGTTCCCGAAATGAAACAACAGAATATCCCTATTCTTATGACTCATTCACATGTTGATCATCTTATAGGACTCATGGCCTTTAATGGGCTTAAGGATGCGCATAGGAATATAGATATTTACCTTGCTAAAAGAGAAGGCTTATCTCCCAAAAAGCAGATAGAAAGGCTGATTTCAAACCCGCTCTGGCCCTGCAAAATAGATGATTATCCCGCCAAAGTTTCTATCAAAGAATTAAAGGTAGCGGAAGAGAAAATAGAATTTGGTGATATTAAGGTCTTTTCCATGGAAGCAGATCACCCTGGAGGCTCAACAATCTACAGGTTAGAGAGTGGTAATAAGACAATTGTCCTTGTAACTGATCACGAACACAGGGATGAACAGAAAACAAAGGAACTTGCCTCCTTTGCCAAGGGGGCAGATCTGATTCTCTACGATGCACAGTACACCCAGGAAGAGTACGAAAGGCATAAGGGGTACGGTCATTCAACTCCTGAAGCTGGAATTAAGTTAAAAGAGATGGCAGAGGCTAAGAAGCTAGTGTTTATCCACTACCTGCCAGCTCACACAGATAGCTTTATAAAAGACCAGGAAGAAAACATAAAGAAGCAGTATAGCGAAAGTAAAGATATATCCTTCGGCTACGAAGGGGAGGTTATCACTTTATGAAGGAATTCCAGATTGATCAGCTGATAAAGATAGCGATTGCTTTATCTGCAGAAAAAAACATAGATAAGCTTCTGGATATGATCCTCAAGGAAGCAATAACGATCAGTAACTGCGATGCAGGGACCGTGTACGTAAGGGAAGGAGAGCAGCTCTTTTTCCATAATACCTACACTGGGGCAGCAGGCTTTCCGGATGATTCATCCAGTAAGAAAAAATCAATGCCACCGCTGAAGCTTAGCCGCGAATATGTAAGTGCTTGCGCGGTGCTTGATAAAAAGAAAATCAATATAGCTGATGTGTATGAATCAGAGGAATATGATTTCTCTGGCGCCAAGAAGTATGATGCCATGAACGGCTACAGGACCAAGTCAATGCTGGTAATTCCGCTGGAGGATGACAAGAGCGAAGTGGTAGGAGTACTCCAGCTCATAAACGCTCAGGACTCTAAAGGAGAGGTTATTCCTTTCCCGGTAGAAGTAGAGGACATAATCGCAGCACTTGCATCTCTTGCAGCAGTGAGCCTCACCAACAGAAGACTTTCACAGCAGGTTCTTGATACACTTCATTCCTTCGTGGAAGTAATGGTAGAGGCTATTGATACCAGAAGCTCCTACAACGCCAATCACACAAAGAGCATGGTGAGCTACGCAAGGAAGTTCCTTGATTACGTTGGTCAGAAGCACGACAGCAGGCCTCTCACCGATGAAGAGGCAGATTCCTTCCTCATGAGTGTCTGGCTTCACGATATTGGCAAGCTGGTAATTCCGCTTGAAGTAATGGATAAGGCCACAAGGCTTGGGGATAAAAAGGCAGTTGTCAAAAATAGAGTAACAGTTGCCTGCCTCATGGAAGAAATCGAGGGACTCAAAAATCCAGCTGATAAAGACAAGCACGAAGCTAAGATCGAGGAGATCAGAAAAGCCTATCAGCTTATAGATGAGAGCGATACAAAGGGCTTTTTGCCAGATGAGGTACTGGATGAGCTTAGGGCAGCAGCTAAGCTTCAGATCTTAGATGAAGAGGGAAAAGAGATAGCTCTTTTAACAGAGGATGAGACAGTAGCGATCACTGTAAGAAAGGGGACTCTTACAGATGAAGAGCGAAACACAATGCAGTCCCATGTGGTATATACCGGCAAGATGCTGGACAAGATGGATTTCAGAGGGATATACGCAAAGGTTCCCGGATGGGCTTCATCACATCATGAACTACTGGATGGTTCAGGATATCCACAGCACAAGAAAGCCGAAGATATACCGATGGAAGTCAGATTCCTTACGATCATAGATGTCTATGATGCACTGACAGCGGAAGACAGACCATATAAACCGCCGATGCCTACGGAAAAGGCATTTGGAATACTAGATAGCATGGCACAGGAGGGGAAGATAGACAGGAATATCCTGGAACTATTCAAAGAAAGTAAAGCTTGGGAGAGGTAAATACATAGTTAACAAACCGCCTCGGACAGATGGGCTCTTGTCCGGAAAGGAGTGACCATGAAAAAGACCTTTAGTATTAAGAAAATTGCAGTAATAGCTGCAATTCTCATGGCCTCTGTAGCAGGAATTATTATATTTATCTATTCACAAAGGCTGACTGCTACAACTATGAGGCTCCTCAAGATGCAGGGAATAGTTAAGCTATTCGACAAAGAAAAAGAGAAGACTATCATAGATAACATTCGCCTTGCAAGTGGAAATGCGATAAAGACCGAGAGTTCTTCCCTTGCTGCAATTGCTCTTGATGATTCCAAGGTTGTAACGATCAATGATGAGAGTAGAGCACAGTTCGAGCAAAAGGGCAAAAAGCTTAATATCAAGCTTACGGACGGAAGCCTTTTCTTTGAAGTAAGTAAGAAGCTTGCTGCAGATGAGACCTTTGATATCAGAACCTCATCCATGGTAGTTGGTATCAGAGGAACATCCGGATATGTGGCAGTTGATGAAGAAGGACATGAAACTCTCTATATCACAGATGGAGAGGTTGAAGTTATAGGTACCAACCCTGTAACAGGCGAACAGAAGGTTATAAGAGTAAAGGCAGGCCAGAGAATCAGAGTATATCTGTACAATGATAGGCCCAAGGACAGCATCATGTTTACTCTTGAGGATGTTTCAGAAGACGATCTTAAACAGGCAATCAAGGACAGACTTATAGAAAATGACCCTCTTTTAGCTAAGGTATGTAATGCTACTGGCTGGGATAAGAATAAGATTCTTGGAATTGAAATGATTCCTGAAGATGTAGTTCCTACCAATGCTGGTGATGTTATAGAAGAGCCTGAAAAAGAGGAAGTTGCAAGTGCAGCAGAAAGTTCTTCCGCAGAGGAAGTTGTAGAGGAAGCAGCTGCAGTGGTATCTACAGAAGAAGTAGAAGAGCCGCAGCAGGTAGTAGAAGAGACAAAACCTGCAGTAGTACTTCCAGATACATCAGAATTTGATCCTGCTTACTACGCATCACAGAACCAGGACGTTGTAGATCAGTATGGAAATGATCCGGAAGCTCTTTATCAGCACTATCAGGAATTTGGTGAGGATGAGGGAAGAGCACCAACAGCATCTGAGGCTCAGGAGCAGAACAGTTCTCAGGAAGAAGCATATCTGCAGTTCCAGCAGGATCTTGCAAGAGCTCAGGAAGAACAGGCTGAGCAGGAAAGATTGGAGCAGCAGACAAGACTTGATCAGCAGGCAATGCAGAATGCCCTGAATCAGTCCAACAACATGAATCAGGATGATGGTCAGGATGATAGTAATTTTGTAGATAATAATAGCACTCAGGTAAACAATACTCAGCAGCAGACAAATAATGACTATAATCCATATGCAGATCCTAACAGTGAACTGTTTGACCCTGATAATACCAATCCTGATAATCCAAATTATGTAGATCCTGATGCAGGTAATGGTAACGGTGACGGAACTGGTGGACCTTAATCATAGATTATAAAAGGCGTTTGCCATGAGAAAGAAGATAATCAGAAGCTATCTTAAAAGACCTAAATATAGAAATTTAGCCATTCTATTCTTTATACTGACGGTTTTGTATACCTTTGCTGTGTATTTTAAGGTTGTTAACCGTGCAGATAAATGGATTCAGGATTCTCTTTACCAGAAGCCACAGGCAGTCTCTGGCGAAGTAGTGATAATTGGCATTGATAATGAGACCATAGAGCACTTTGGCCCATATAATACCTGGGATAGGAACATTATGGCCAGTGCTCTGGAGGCTCTGGGAAGTGACCCTGATAATAAGCCCGCAGTTGTAGCAATTGATACGCTGTATATTGGCGATACTGATAAGGCTGCTGACAGTAGACTGGCTAATGCAGCGGGGAAACTTGGAAATGTAATAGTAGCGTCAGCAGGCGTATTTGGCTCAGGTTTCATAGAGGATGAAAATGGCAAGTTTCAAATGCATGGACATCTCGTATATGGCTATGATGAGCCTTATGAGGGCCTTAAAAACGTAACCCGTCAGGGCCACATAAATGCCATGTACGATATGGATGGTGTTCTTAGACACTCGCTTTTGTACTTTGATTATCAGGACAGTAAGGGTGATACCAGACGCATTTATTCCATGGCTCACGAGGCAGCCAGCATGTACGGTGAGCAGAATGGGATAACAATAAATGATCCTGAAGTTGATGAAAGAGGACACTTCTATCTGTCCTACACTGCAACACCTGGAACCTACAACGATGGAATGAATCTATACAAGCTCATAAACGGGGATGTTCCGGCAGATTATTATGCTGGAAAGATAGTACTGATAGGCCCGTATGCCGCAGGACTTCAGGATGAGTACTTTGCTCCCATAGATAGAGCCCAGAAGATGTACGGAGTAGAGTATCAGGCCAATGTTATAGAGGCACTCCTAAGAGGCGATTATAAAAAAGAAATGTCTGACGTCCTGCAGGCTGGCCTGTTGTTCATAGCTATACTTGTCGGAGTTACCGTTTTTGTCATGGTTCCGGTCAAGGCAGCTACGGTGATCATGGTATTCATAATGGCCATTTCACTTGGCGTGTCGTATATTTTGTACGTCAGAGGCTGGCTGGTTCATGTAATATGGATGCCACTAGGAATACTGATAATGTATGTTGCTTCTCTTGGAGTTCATTACCTTAGAGCAGCACTTGAAAAGAGAAGAGTCACCAAGACCTTTGAAAGATATGTGGCTCCTGAGATCGTTAAAGAGATCATGAAGGAGGGCATGGAGAACCTGTCACTTGGTGGTAAGACCTGCGATATAGCAGTTCTTTTCGTAGATGTCAGAGGCTTTACTACTATGTCAGAGAGATTATCTCCTGAAAAGGTAGTATTTATCCTCAACAAATACCTTACAATGGCCAGTGATTGTGTGGAAAAGAACAAAGGAACTCTTGATAAGTTTGTAGGCGATGCCATGATGGCCTTCTGGGGAGCTCCGCTTCCACAGGATGATGCGATCTACAACGCAGTCAGAACCGCTATGGACATCATAGATGGTGCGAAAAGAGTTTCAGATGAACTAAAGGAAGAAATCGGGGAAGAGCTCAGAGTTGGCGTTGGTGTTAACTTTGGACCAGCAGTTGTAGGAAATATGGGCGCAGTTAAGCACATGGACTACACAGCTATTGGAGATACGGTCAACACCGCAGCAAGACTTGAAGCAAACGCCCCTGGCGGAACTGTATATATCAGCCGCATTGTAGCAGATGCCCTTGAGGGCAGAATAAAAGTAACTTCTCTTGGAGATACGATCAAATTAAAAGGAAAAGCAGAGGGCTTTGAAGTACTAAAGGTTGATGAATTGATGTAAACAGCTTATTCAACAACAAACTGCTTGATAATACTTCTGGCAGCAAGCTCCAAGTAAGGCTTTAAGTCCTCAAGTGAAATAGGATCGTTGTACATGATAGAGCTATAGCCTGTAGAACCCACAAGCTCAATTATCATAAATAACATGACCTCGGGATCGCGGAATTTAAGTCCGGATTCATTGATCATATCGGTATATACTTTACCAAAATCTACGTCCTCACTGCTTAGCGGAGTGGTGAGGGCTTTTTTGAATACTGCCCATGACAGATCCTTGTATATGAAGGCCAGAAGTCCCTTGTTGGCAGCAAGCTCATCAAGAACATAATCCATGATAAAAATAAGTCTGCCCTCGAAATCATGTATGTTTTTTTTCTGAAGGGCGCTGTAGGCCTGCATGAACAGCTGACTGGACTTATGGGCGATAAGTCTGTTTCTGATATCATACTTGTCTTTGAAATAAAGGTAGAAGGTGCCCTTGGCAACTTCTGCCTTATTTACTATATCCTGAATAGAAGTCTTATTTATCCCCTGAGATGTGAATAACTCAAAGGAGGCATTTAAAAGATTTTCCATTTTTAGTTTCTTGTTCTGATCTGCTTTTCCCATTTTTATTCCTCTTTCTGTACATATTCTACCATATGGATGCAAGTGCTGATGTAATAACGTGGCAGGATGAATATTATTTCATCTGGAAACTTTAGCCCTGAAAATATTTTTTCAAAAATATTGACCGATGGTCATTTATGTGATATACCATACTATAGAAAAATGACCATTGGTCAATAATGAATTTCGGTCATTTTTTTAATTATCGGAACTTTATTTCAGAGGAGGAAGTGTTATGAACAAGCTTTCACAGCTAATAGTTAAGCTCAGATATGTGATTCTGGCTGTTGCATTCGCTTTACTGATACCATCAGCAATCGGATATTTTAACACCAGAGTCAATTACGACATCCTTACATATCTGCCAAAAGACATTGAGACTATGCAGGGACAGGACATTCTGCTGGATCAGTTTGGAACTGGAGCCTTCGTCTTATATGTAGCAGAGGGAATGGAAGAGAAGGATGTTTCTAATCTGAAATCACAGATAGAACAGGTAGACCATGTATCAGATGTTATCTGGTACGACTCGGTTATGGATATCTCAGTTCCAATGGAGATGCTTCCAGACAGAGTATATGAGGCCTTTAACAGCGACAACGCCACAATGATGTTCATCATCTTTGACGAGGGAACTTCTGCTGATGGTACAATGCAGGCCATTGAAGATATCAGGAAGGTTTCCAACAAGCAGTGCTTTATGAGTGGCATGAGCGCCATTGTTACAGATACCAAGAACATGGCAGAAAAAGAGACACCTATTTATGTAGGAATCGCAGTACTTCTTGCTGTAATAGTTCTGTCACTTACAATGGATTCTTACTTGATTCCACTGTTCTTCCTTACAAGTATAGGAATGGCGATCGTCTACAACATGGGTACAAACGTATTCAAGGGCGAGATTTCTTTTATTACACAGTCACTTAGTGCGGTACTTCAGCTGGGAGTTACACTTGACTACTCAATCTTCCTTTGGCACAGCTATCAGGAAGAGCTTGAGAATAACGATGATAAAAAGGATGCCATGGCCAAGGCTATTTCAGCAACCTTCACATCAGTTATTGGTAGCTCCATCACAACAATCGCCGGCTTTGTAGCTCTTTGCTTCATGAGCTTTACACTTGGTCTTGACCTCGGTGTAGTAATGGCTAAGGGCGTTGTATTCGGAGTTATCGGCTGCGTAACAATTCTTCCTAGTATGATCCTTGTCTTTGACAAGCTTATAGAGAAGACCAAGCACAAGCCACTGATGCCTGAGTTTGTTAAGATACCTGAGTTTGTGTCTAAACACTATCTTGTATTCTTCCTGGTTTTCCTGGCACTGATCACACCAGCTGTATATGGTAACAATCATGCCAGCGTATATTATGACCTGACACAGACCCTTCCAGATACTCTGGAAAGCGTACAGGGAGCTAATAAGGTTGATGAAGAGTTTGATATGAACTCAGCATATATGCTTCTGGTAGACAAGAATCTTGATACAGCTCAGATGAATCAGATGATTCATGAACTTAAGAATACAGATGGAATTCTTTTAGTACTCGGCACAGATTCACTTATGGGACCTTCACTTCCAAGAGAATTCATTCCTGAAGATCTTCTTTCAGACCTTGAGAGTGACCAGTGGAAGATGGTTCTTTTGACAACAGATTATAAGATCGCATCTGATGAGATCAATAATCAGATAGCAACTGTAGACAAGATAGTTAAGAGCTACGATCCAGAGGCAATGGTTGTTGGTGAGGCTCCATGTACCAAGGATCTTATCAATATTACCAACCACGATTTCCAGGTAGTTAACACAGTATCAATTGGACTTGTGTTCCTGATCATCGCTTTCGTACTAAAGTCAGCATCACTTCCATTTATCCTGGTTGCAGTTATTGAGTTCGCGATCTTCGTTAACATGGGACTTCCTTATTACACACAGACTACAATTCCTTTCATTTCATCTGTTGTAATCGGAACGATTCAGCTGGGAGCTACAGTTGATTATGCGATTCTCATGACAACAAGATACTTAAATGAGAGAGAAGCTGGACACGAAAAGAAGGAAGCAACACTTATTGCTCTTACAACCAGTATGAAGTCAGTTATCGTAAGTGCGCTTTCATTCTTTGCAGCAACCTTTGGTGTTGGTCTTATCTCCAGTATCGATATGATCGGTTCACTTTGTAACCTCATGGCAAGAGGTGCCATCATCAGTATGTTCACTGTAATCCTGGTACTTCCAGCTATGTACATGATCTTCGACGGAGTGATTATGAGAACAACCTTCGGTATGAAGGCGGATGGACCAAAGCCTCACCACGGCGGATATCACGGTGGTCATCACCTACACATTCACAAGGTTGCCTGAGATCCGGGATAAATATGAATACATAGTCCTGTAGCTACAGGACAAACAATAGAAAGCACCTTAGGTGCAGAAAAGAGGAGAGTATGGTTAAGAAGAATCTTTTAAGATCAATTTCAGTAATTATGGCATGCATGATGGCTGTTATGACAGTAGCGTGCGGTTCTAATACAGCTTCTACAGCAGACACAGCAAGCGCTATTGTTGAGACACAACAGGAACAGCAGATTGAAAAGAGTATCATGGCTGGTGCTCAGGTTGCAGCTTCAATAGGCGAGGCTGGTAAGGTTGAGACAGTTTATGTTACAGCAGATGCAAATGGTTCTGTTAACGATGTAATCGTTAGTGAATGGCTCAAGAATGCTACAGCTTCCAGTGAGCTTTCAGATACTACAGAGCTCAAGGATATCGTTAATGTTAAGGGTGATGAGAACTTCACAGATAACGGCGATGGAACAGTTACATGGGATGCAGAAGGCTCTGACATCTACTATCAGGGAACTACAGACAAAGAGCTTCCAGTAGACATGAAGATCACATATACACTGGATGGCCAAGAAATCTCACCTGCAGACCTTGCTGGCAAGAGCGGAAGAGTTACAATCCGCTTTGAGTATGAGAACAAGGCTAAGCAGACAGTAGATGTTGATGGCAAGAACATTGAAGTTTACACACCATTTGCAATGGTTTCAGGTATGATGCTTGATTCAGATAAGTTTACAAATGTAGAGATCTCAAATGGTAAGATCATTTCTGATGGCGGTAACTACATCGTTATGGGTGTTGCTCTTCCAGGATTAAAAGAGAGCCTTAATATCTCTGATGATAAGTGGGATGAGCTTGATGATTCCAAAGAGCTTCAGGATAAGCTTTCAAATGGTTTCGAGATTACAGCAGATACGACAGATTTCGAACTTGGTATGACAATTACAATGGCAAGCTCTGATATTCTTTCAGATTTCGGTGTTACTGACCTTACAGACTCAGATAAGATCGATGACCTCAAGGATGACATGAACGAGCTTAATGATGGTTCTAATAAGCTTGTAGATGGTGCTAATGAGCTTAAGGATGGAACAAGTAAGCTCTACGATGGTACTAGTGAGCTTAAGGATGGAACAAGTAAGCTCTACGATGGTACTAAAGAGCTCAAGGATGGTACAGGTAAGCTCAAGGATGGCACAGGTAAGCTTAAAGATGGAACAGGCAAGCTTAAAGATGGAACAGGTAAGCTTGCAGATGGAGCAGGACAGCTTGTAGATGGAGCAGGTAAACTTGCAGATGGAACAAGCAGTCTCAAGGATGGTGCTGGTAAGCTCTGCGATGGTACAGGAAGTCTGTACGACGGTATAGTTGCTTATACAGATGGTGTTTCCAAGGTTAATACAGGAGCAGGCGCTCTGGCAAAGGGCGCTGCATCTGCCAAGGAAGGCTCTGCTAAGATTTCAAATGGTATCAAGAGTGCTGAGACAGGTGCAGGAAGCGTAGCAGCAGGTGCTAAGCAGGTTGATACGGGTGTTAATGACCTCGTAAAATCAATGAATAGTATGGTTGAGAATCTTCAGGGATCAGTTGACACACTTAAGGAAAAAAGAGATGCATTCGCTGCTGCTAATGCTTATCTCACAACTCCTGGCGTAGCGTGCTCTGAGACTACACTTGGAATATTGAGCCAAGTCACAAAAGGTGAGATCACAGCAGATAACGTTGAGGCAGTTAAGGCTGCAGGACTTGCACAGATGGCTGGAACCCAGTCAGGGGATGTACATCAGGAAGATAATGGTGCTGAGCTTGATTTGGATGTAACAGGCGGAGACCTTCAGAATCCTGATGCAGAGCCCAAGGCTGATGATGAGACAACTACAGATTCAGCTGCAGAGGCATCTACAGAAACACCTAACGAGACACCTGCAGATACAAACACAAATACGACTACAATTACTGATGAGACTGTGCCAGCAGCTTCAACACCGGTAGATAACCAGAATGATAATGGCAATCCAGTACCAGCTGATGATCAGAATACTAATAACGGAGAAACAGTTGCTAACCAGAATAGTGGAAATGACGGCGAGAATGTTCAGCAGTCAGGATATACTGAGGAACAGGTTAAAGCAATGATAGCTGATGCTGTTAAAGCTGCACTTGAGGAGGCAGGCAAGGAGTATGAGGCCAAAGCAGCAGAGGCTAAAGCGGCAGCAGAAGCTGAGTATGCTCAGAAAGCAGCTGCAGCTAAGGATGCAGCAACACAGCAGGCTACACTTGTTGCACTGTATATGTCTGCTTATTCAGCAACAGGCACAGCTGTAAGTGTATTTGATAATGTTCTTAGTGGTATGAGTGGTGTAGGCATGACAGATGCCCAGAAGCTTGCGATACAGCAGCTTTTAGCTGGAACAGGTGCACTCTCTAGCGGAGCTGAAACATTACAGGAAGGCCTTGGACAGCTCAGCGTAGGTTCAACAGATCTTACTAATGGTCTTGGCGAGCTCAGCACTGGAGCAACAGCACTTGCAACAGGAATTGGTACACTTGCAGCAAGCAGCGACAAGCTTAAGAGCGGCGCTAGCCAGCTTAAGAGCGGAGCTGGTGAGCTTAATACAGGCGCAGGACAGCTCAAGGATGGAGCATATCAGCTTAGTAGTGGCACTAAGGAACTTAAGAGTGGTGCTGATGAGCTTAACAGCGGAGCTGGTGAACTCGATAATGGAGCAGCAGAGCTTGATAATGGAGCAGGTGAGCTTAATAACGGAGCAGGCGAGCTTATGGATGGCGCCAAAGAGCTTAACGATGGCGCAGGTGAATTAAATGACGGTGCCAAGAAGCTTGACGATGGCGTACAGGAGCTCCTGGATGGACTTTGCAAGTTCGACGAAGAAGGTATCAAGAAGCTGTATGAAGCATTTGATGGTGATCTCACTGAGTTTGCTGACAAGATGACAGCTATTCAGGAGGCTGGAAGCAACTACACATCATTTGGTGGTGCAGATGCTGAAGAGAAGAGCAGTGTTAAGTTTATTATCAAAACAGAAGGCGTCAAGGCTCAGGATATCTGAGCCTTGGATAAGGCCTGAAATACTGATGTAATCTATGCTATGGGGTTCACATTAATTTCACATTTTTTGGTGCATTTTCACATTGCCAACAAACGATTAATCAGTTACGATGTTAAACGCTAGCGTTGTTTAGTAGTGATTTTATGATTAATTGTTATTGATGACTTTCTTACATCGAGTCTGGGGGGACTATGTCGGAGGTAATGTGATGGGCGAATGGAGACAGGCCTTTGATCGTATCATGGATCAATTATATAATCATCCAGAGGAGATGAGAGCAAGACTTCTTGCTAAATATGAGACATCTAGTAATAATTCAGAGTCTCGTCCTCAGACAGCTATCGAAATGCTTCGCAGCATGAGATGCGAGTGATAATTATTTAGATAAAATAAGAGCTTAAGGCAATCATTTGAAGATGCCTTAAGCTCTTTTTGTTATTAGTTATATTATTCTTTAGAAGCTTCTTTTAAAGCTGCTACAATTTCAGCCTCTGTTGTAAGAGCCATGATCTTGTCAGCAAGCTCATCTGCTTCTTTTTTGCTCCATTTGGAAATGATGCAACGTGCTGTCAGCACCAGTACAGGGTTAACTGAGAACTCTGTAAGTCCAAAGGAGATAAGAAGTGGGATCATAAGAGGATCAGCTGCAGCTTCTCCGCACATTCCTACAGGAATTCCTGCCTCTCTGCCACATTCTATGATATGTCTGATAGAACGAAGTACTGATGGCTGGAAAGTGGAATATAGGTATGCTACGTCGCTATTTCCTCTGTCTACACTCATTGTGTACTGAGTAAGATCGTTGGTTCCGATTGAGAAGAAATCAGCCTCTTTTGCAAGAATATCAGCAATAATGGAAGCTGCTGGTGTCTCAATCATGCATCCAACTTCTATATCCTTGTCGTAGTCTGTTCCATTTGCATCGAAATCTTTTTTGATCTCTGCAACCATTTCTTTAACTGCGCGAAGCTCTTCAACACAGGTTACAAGAGGAATCATGATCTTGACCTTGCCAAAAGCGCTTGCTCTGATGATTGCACGCAACTGGAGCATATATGCTTCTTTATTTCCAAGACAGTATCTTACAGCTCTATAGCCAAGGAATGGATTTTCCTCCTTCTTCATTCCAAGATAAGGAATATCCTTGTCTCCGCCAATGTCCAAAGTTCTGATAATAACTGGCTTGCCACCCATAGTTACGGCAGCTTCCTTATAAGCATTAAACTGTTCTTCTTCAGTAGGAAGGTGACCACTGTCCATGAACAGGAACTCTGAGCGGAAAAGACCTATGCCTTCGCCGTCGCACTCAAGAGCTTTCTTGGCATCCTTGGGAGTTCCAATGTTACAGAAAAGCTCAACGCTTTCACCATCTGCTGTCAAAGTTTCTTTTCCTAAAAAGCCCTTAAGCTCAGACTGCTTGCGGATAAAATCCTCGCGCTTAATAAGATACTTGGATAAGATATCTCCTTCAGGATTGATGTAGACAATGCCCTCAGTTCCATCAACAATAGCTGTATCCTTATCCTTCACAAGTGTTGTGATGTCAGGAACAGACAGAACAGCTGGAATTTCCAGCGCTCTTGCCAGGATGGCAGAGTGGGAAGTTTTGCCTCCCACCTCTGTGATTATTCCGGCAACATTTTTGTTGTTGATCTGAGAAGTCATGGAAGGTGTGAGATCTCTGGCTACAAGGATAGTGCCAGGCTCAACCTTGCTGATATCTATATCTTTGATGCCTAAAAGGAGCTTTAACATGCTTACCTTGATATCACTGATATCAGAGGCACGCTGTTTCATCATCTCGTCATCCATCTGTGAGAACATGCCGATGAACATGTCGCAGACTGCTTCAACAGCAGCTTCTGCGCACTGTCCTGCATCGATCATCTTGGTCATTTCACCAGCCATGGAAGGATCAGAGATCATCACAAGGTGACCTTCGAGGATTTCAGCCTCTTTGGGACCGATTCTCTTTCTGATGTCCTCTGCCATAGCAGAAGTTTCAGCCTTAAAAGCTTCTACTGCCTCGCCAAAACGCACTTTTTCAGCAGCAGTATCTTCAATCTTTTTCTTCTCGAAACTTAGATCGTGCTCGACTATTACACAAATGCTTCCAATGCCAATACCACGGGATGCAGCTATTCCTTTGAACATATAATAATCCTCCAGCTAATATCAGTCGCCAAGTCCACTTTCAACGAGCTCGATAGCCTTCTTGAGAGCATCTGCCTCATCTGGACCATCGCATACGATTTCGATTTCGCTTCCGCACTTGATACAAGCGCTCATAAGCATCATAACGCTCTTAGCATCGTAGGTTGTGCCATTGAATACAACCTTAACATCGCTTGCAAAAGGGGTAACGGTCTGGCAAAAGAGACTTGCTGGACGCATGTGCATTCCCTGTTCATTAGTTACTGTAATTTTCTGTGATACCATTTTTTATATTTCCTTTCATTAATCGTCTACTTTTTTCTTAAGAATTCCAAGCATCAGACAGCCAGCAGCTGATCCGGCAAGGAGAGCAACGAGATACATTGCTACATTACCAACTACAGGGAATACGAAGATTCCACCGTGAGGAGCCATAAGTGTGCATCTGAATACCATTGAAAGAGCGCCTGCAAGTCCTGAGCCAACCATAAGTGATGGGATAACTCTGATAGGATCAGCAGCTGCGAATGGGATAGCACCCTCAGTGATGAAGCA
>JAEEGF011782382.1_pt1 | contig 14832 bp, 12 predicted proteins | sample 9134171 | NCBI WGS metagenome assembly JAEEGF01 (sample SAMN16246542, study PRJNA631951) | gut metagenome | biome: gut microbiome; feature: rumen; material: AP-attached | host: Bos | place: Iran: Karaj | collected 2018-10 | reverse complement strand
AGAAGATAAAGCAAGCCGACAAGTTTTTGAAGCAGTATGGGGGATAAAGGGCGATGACAGACCACGAATTACAATTGATGATGCTCGATATCGACGGGGTGCTCTCGAAGTACCCCGTCACGGCGACCGACCTGTTGGCAGCGTCCCAGGCGTTGGCCACATCTGCCATCGGCGACCTCTGTAATAAATCGGCTGGCGACCCCGCCTCCCTCCATCGCGCTGCCGACGCCATCGCCGAGCAGATCCGCGAGGCACTGCACAAGCGGATAGATGAAGGAAAGCGACCCGACTGGTAATGAAGCCCCCTGCTTTATAGCCGTCCCCCGAACGGCGGTGGACTCAAAAGGTAGTCCCTATATATAATTATAAAGGTACGCGCATGCGGCAACCCTATGTCCCAAAACGCGAACGACGATTTTGTACCTTAGCGTCATGAAAAAGACGTAAGTAAAAACATCGGACAAACCGCAAACTACGCCAATATCGCCTGAAAAGAAACGGTATATCGTTCCTGAAGAAACGGTATACCTTTTCCGAAGAAACGGTATACCGTTTCTCTGCGACCGCCCTATGGGGCCTCGCCGAAAGCGGTAAAATTTTGATACACGTGCCGCCACGGTTACACACCTCGCCAACGGAACAACGGCACTAACAATGAGGTTCACCTTTAATCCAACATAAGAACTATGGCAAAGATTAAAGTTAAGATTGTGGAGAACACCCACGTCGGTACCCACTCGTTCTACGCCGTTCCCCAGTGGGCAGGCACGCTCTCGACCGAGGAGATCCTCGAAGAGGCGCTCGACGGCAAGTCCATCGAGCCCAGCGTGGCCAAGGCCGCCATCGAGGAGTTCATGAAGGCTGTTCAGCGCAACGTCAAGAAGGGTTTCCGCTGCCAGCTCGGCAAGGAGTTCCTGACCGTCTATCCCAACATCCAGGCTTCAGTCAAGGACGAGAAGGATAAGACGACGGGCGAGACCATCGTGGCCACTGCCGACATGGTGAACATCGCCACTGGCAAGTCACGCCTCGGCTGTACTGTCAGCAAGAAGTTCTCCTCTCAGTTTGCCGCCGACGTCTCTTGGACTCGCGAGAAGGGCGTTTCCGCTGCCACCGATGATGACAACGAGGACGACATCACTCAGGGCAACGAGAACACCGAGACCCCCGCTGGTGGTGACGGTAACGGTGGTAACGGCGGTGGCGGCTTCGACACAGGTAGCTAAACCCCTGATTGTCGAAGCGTGACCGAACACTCTCTATTAAAAAGCCCTCGATGGAAGCGATATCCACCGAGGGCTTTTTCTTTGCGCCTGTCTTTATCTCATTGCTTGTACCAGCAGAAGAGCGCGTTGCCCTTCGACGTGTCGTAGAAGTACATGTCGCCACTCTTGGGGATGGCGTAGTAGAACGTCTCGCGCTTGCCGTTCAGGAACTGCTCGAAGGTGATCTTTCCCCTCGAAGCCGTGTAGGTCGTCTTCACCTCCAGACCGCTGCCCTGCTTGCCGCTCAGTGTGGCAGTGCCGTCGCTCGCCAGGTCTGCGTAGTATTCTGGCCTCTCGCTGATGCCCAGCTCCTTCGGGTAGAAGTCCGTCCGCCATCTTCCAATGACGCCGTTGTCGCTGGTCCCCGCATTGGTTGTGTCGGTGAATCCGAATCCTGTAGAGAAGGATATCCATTCGCCGGTGGTCGGGTCTACAGGATACTTGTAGCCATCCTTGTCGTCGATTCTGATTTTCTCGGGCACGTTTCTCCTTGAAACATCCATACCGATGTTGTTGGCCAGCACCACCGTCGTCGCCATGTCGCCCACAGCGTCCCATGTGCCGACGGCCTGGAAGTGGTCAAAACCGCCAATTATACCACCCGACGGCCCCACCTCTTTCGCTTCGTAGAGGAACGAGCCGTTGCGGAAGAAGTAGACATTGCCCTCTTGTGTGGTGAACATCTTTCCCGACAGATAATCGTCTGCGCTGCCGCCCGATCCGCTGTCGTCGCTGCTGCAGCCCGCCAAGCATAGCGCCACTGCAGCCATCATTATTAAAAATACTTTTTTCATATCGCCTGAATTTTATGTAGTTAAACAATATACCTTTATAATATAAATCATGCCGAGCGCAGCCATGCAACGATGCCGATGGCTGCAGTACCACTAAAGCCAACCAGCACCACACTTGCTACTATAACAGATGCAGCAGTTATTATCTGGATTATAGACTTATTTCTGCTCATAACTTGCTATATTCAACACTAGTGCCCTATGACAATGCGGACAGACGATGGCCTGCTGCAACTGAGCCGATGGCTGCTGGTGAATGTTAGTGTTATTATCGAATGGCAAATTATCGGCTTCTTGGTTGTGATCTTCCAAAGCCGATGACTCAGGCTGTTCGGGCTGAGATTGATGTGAAACAATCATCAGTCCGTCAGCTTCAAGTTCGTCTGCGAAAAAGTCAAGCCAGTGACAGCCGATGACACCAGCCAATTCCTTCAACTTGCCTACTGTAGGATTTCCGTCGGCTATCTGAATGATGGCCGAACTGGTTTTGTTCAACTTCTTGGCTACCGATGCCCAAGACTCATTATGACTGTCTATAACTTGCTTAATCTGCATAATTAATTAAGTTTTACCTTTGTTTTTGTTGCAAAGTTAGTCATTTCTAAGCAAAAATGCAAGATTTTATCTAAATTTTATGGTTTTTTACGCAAAAATACCTTAATAAATCGTCGTTTTTGCCTAAATTTGTTAATATTTCCCTAAGTTTTGCGTATTTTTCATCTTAACATTGTATATTTGCATCGTCAAAAACATTATCGCGGCATGATGTTGCCGCACCTGCGGCATTTTTTTTGTGCCATCTATCTTGGGAGAGATCGAAGGATCTCAAAATAACCGACCGCACCGCGTGGGGTATCGGACAACGACCCCGAAGGTCTTTGCGATAATGTACCTTGACAGCGCGTAGTGCGGTCTTTTAATGTCATAAAAACTATTATCGTATGAACAAAACATTTTTCGACATCGACCTGAACCTGGTCACAAAACAAGGCCCCCGCAACTTCATGCGGCAGGAACACAAGCTGGTAGGAGATATTCTCCGAGTGTCAAATCCCGACACCATCGACCACATCCTGTTCAACCCCACCGAGTCACAGTTCCGACAACTTACCGCCGGGTTGTTCGGCGACCGCTACACCTACCCTACCCCCTGGCTTGGACCAGACAAACCTATCATTGTGCATTGTTGCCGCCACGACATCGACTTCCCCGTCAGCCATGCCCACTGGCACACTCACGGACTTAATGCACACATCTGCCCCGTTTGCTCACATGAGCGGTTCGAGCGCGAATTTCTGCAGTCGAAGCTGGCCGAGGCCAAGCGCACGATAGAGCGCATTGCCCATCAGTCGGTTGAACTACCTTCCAGCGAGGCGCAGCCCGCTGCAGATGACTCTCAGGATGATTACGACACACTGATGACCGTGTTCGCCATCAAGGGCGAAGCCTGACACCTTTATAAATATATATACTATGGCGAAGAAAAATCAACCCAATCTCTTCAGCGAAGAACAACTCGACGCGATGGTGGCGAACCGAGATGGTAAGATAATGATTAAGACTACTGACCGCAACGGCAACACATTCTACCGCCCCGATAACCGCAAAACCATCAGTTACTTTGAGGAGCAAGCCCGCAAGATTTGGGGCGACCGCTATGACTATACCGACAGCGTTTACACTCACGGCAAGGAGCCGATAGTGATCTATTGCCCGAAGCACGACTACCATTTCCGCGTGGCAATGGCACAAAACCACATCATGAAACCGCACGGCACATTCAAGCCAACGGGCTGCCCTGTCTGCAGAGCCGAAGAACTTCACAAATGCGAGTATGGCAAAGACTGGCGTAAATATCTGAAAGTTTGCGCCAAGAACAACCGTGTTGGTCGTATCGTTCAGCCACCAAAGAACCACTATATGACTCCGGAACAGCGCGCCGCTAAGGAAGCGGCCCGCCAGGCCAGGGCAGAGGCTAATCGCCGCGAGGAGCAAGCCTATATGGAGAAGTGGCAAGCCAAGAGCCTGAAAGAAGCCCACTTCAAGGAGCGCGTCTATCAGATGTACGGCGATCAGTACGACATGGCGCTCGTTGACTATAAAGGCCGTGAGAAGCCCGTCACCCTGATATGTCGCCATCATGGCCTCTTTGAGATTACCCCGCGCCTGTTGCTAAACGGCAGTAGCAGACACAAGCCGCATGGCTGCTGGAAGTGCGAGGGCATGACCGACCCGAGAGAGCGTATGAAGCTGACGCCAACGATGTTCAATCAGCGCATGAAGTATCTGTATGGTACCAAAGGTCTAACCTTCCCAATCAAGCGCAAGATCAAACCAACTACCAAGGTGACGGCCATCTGCATGAGGCACGGCAACGTGACACACAATGCGCAGTATTGGTTGGACGGAAAGGGTTGTGAGTATTGCAATGGTAAGTATCATCCCGTTGATTGTTTTGACAATTCCCGTAAGGTGCATGGCGACAAATACGAATATGTCGGTGATCCACCGAAAGTAAGCAGCGGATTGATACAATATATCTGCCCGAAACATGGCCTGCAAAAACAGAAATACTATATTCATGTGGGTCTGAAATGCGGATGTCCGCAGTGTGCCAACTACCCCAACAAGAAGACGCCGCAGCAGCGATGCGACGAGTGGATTAAGAAGTGCATTGAGAAATACGGCGAAGGTCGCTACGACTACAGCCGTGCCCATGAGGATTATGTTAATAACGATTCCTTGGTATGGATTCGCTGCTGCATCCACGACTACTGGTTCCAGCAGACACCCGACAACAATCTGCGAACCGTCAACGGATCATGCCCCATCTGCTCTTTGGATTTATGCGAATCGGAAGGCGAGGCCACCATTCGCCGCTGGTTGCAGCGGCACGGCATACTGGACTTCGAGCAGGAATACCAACTGCCCAACGAAGACCCGACGCTGCCCCTGCAGTACCTTTCAGCCGACTTTTACTTGCTGCATGGCTGTGAATACATTATAATAGAATATCATGGCGAGCAGCATTACAAAGACATACCCCATTTCTACGAAGGCCGAGTCCGCAATTTTACCGTACAACAACATCGTGATCGCTATCTGCGAAGATACTGCCACGACAACGGCATCCGTCTTATCGAGATTCCTTACTGGGACTTCAAGCGTATCGACGAGATATTGACCGAAGAATTGTTAAACGGCAATGTTAATGAATTAACAAATCGCTCGGCGATGCCCTATGAAAATAAATAAATAATTGCTATATTTTAACTAAGGTCGATGTTTGAGCCGAGAGGCACCCTCCGGTGTCCATATTGTAACTTGCTGATATTCACATAGTGTATATGAGCAAGTTACAGCCCGTGTATGGTCATTTTTCCGAGGCCAAAATCTGAAAAATGCGAGGCAATATGCCAAAGGCCAGCGCCGCCACAGTAAGGGGCGAACTCACACCCTCGCCGGCCTGCAGGCCATAGGAACGATGCGGAGGGGGTGGGCGGCCTGGGGCCTCTGCTGCCTGTCGAGAGCTCGACACCGCCCCGGGATCGTCTCCGCCGCCATCCATCGAAGGGCGCGCGCCTCTCTCTCTGCTGCCTGTCTTCTTTTAACCTGTCGAGATCTCAACACCCGCCAACGATGACAGGCGACACCCGCCGCCCTCTCTGCTGACATCGAAACCAGAAACCGCCAACGATGACAGCGAGAGAGACACCCGCCACCATGCCAGGAACCACCACCGCCGCCATACCTTTTATATATATTATATAGCGAGAGACAGCCGCGCCCCTTATTTTATTTAGTTATTTCTTAATTCAATTCATTTATTTATTTAGTTATTTCTGCAAATATTTGTGAATATTTAGATATTTCTTGTTAAAAACATATAAATAACTAAATAATACGCGCGTATTATTTGTTTTATATTTAGATATTTCTTAGCTTTGCAGCAGATTTTAATAACAATTTAATTTTAAAAGATATGAAAAAAAGAGTTTTAACCACTGCAAACGACGCGACAGCGATTTACAACCGCCTCCGCTGTCTTATTTGTTCACTCCGCGAAACGACGTTAACGATGGAACGCCGCGCCTGGTTCCTGGATCTTTGCAACGAGTTCCGCCACCTTTTAACCATGGCGGCCCCTCTCTCTTTTGCCACCTGGCAAAATAAAGAGATCGCCAACGGTGCCGACGATTTTAACGAGGCACAGTTATTTTATATGGGTGTAACTGTCGCCGCCCCCTCACTTCATTATGAATTTTAAAAGAGTATATAATAATTAAAAATATAATAGATATGAAAAATAGTATTTTCCCCGTCCGTCGCCTGTCTGTCTCCGATGGAGCAAAATTTAATATTTCTAGGCTCCCAAATTTCGCTGCCTCTGGTTCCGTGTCTGGTATGCGAAAAATTTACCCCTCATATAAAACGGCGCGCCTGGTTCGTTGTGGCTCCTTCATTTATAATTGTGACACCGCCCCAGAAATTTACGACGCCGCCAAATAAGAGAAACCGCCAACGATGACAGGCGACACCCCGCCGCCTGTCATCCATCAAGAAATAAAAGTATAACAATTAAATTTTAAAAATTATGAATACTACATATAATAAGAGAGAGAGAGCACAGCGCGAGAGAGCTAAAAATTTAGCTATTTACAACGAGGCCGCCGCCATCGCTCGCGAGGTTTTTAACCGTCTCGACATCGAGGCAGGAATCTATAACGCCGCACAGGTCGCCACCGCCATATATAAAGAAGTTGCCACGGTTGACGAAAACGCCGGCGACTGGTTTTTAGAACTTGTAAAAATTGAAAATGACGGTTTTTTTTGTAGTTTTCCCCGTGGATCCGTTTTTGATATCTTAAATAAGATGGGAACGGGCTATAATATTCCAAGCTCCGCCCGCGTCATTTTTGAGCGCACAGCAGAGGAAAACGAGCGCCACGCCGCCGCCGTTATGACAGCCGCAGAGGCACAGGCAGAGGCAGAGAGACAGGCACAGGCAGAGGCAGAGAGACAGGCCCGCGAGGCAGAGGAAAAACGCGCCCGCCGACGTGAAAACGACCGCCGCCGCCGTGCCGCCAAAAAAGCACAGGCAGAGGCAGAGAGAGCACAGGCACAGGCAGAGGCAGAGGCAGCAGAGGCAGCCCGCCGCGCCGCCATGACACCCGCCGACATCGAGAGGGAAAAAGAGAATTTTAACCGCCGTTTGCAGGCGTCCGCCCGCCGTGCCGACTTTATAAGGCGCCACAGTGTTAAAATGTCGTGCGGTTCAAATATTGAGCTTATTAACAAAATTATAGTGGTTACTGTCTCCGCATACGGCGAAAATATTGTTAAGTGCTGGGCCGTTGGTCTAGATTCTTATTATTTTGTTTCTGGTAAATTGACAGAAAACAATTATTTAAAAGATACACAACGCAGTTATAAAAAGGAAAACCGCGAAGCCGTCGCCAACTGGATCTATTTAACCAGACAGGCAGCACAAAAAAACGGGTGGAAAATTTCTATATATAGCGAGACACCCGCCCCCGCCGCTGGCTATTTCGTGCCCGCCATCTCGACAGCCGCAGAGGACACAATAAAAAGAGCACAGGCACAGGCACAGCGCCCCGCCCTGGTTCCTGCTGACATCGAGACACCCGCCAACGATGACACCGCCGCGCCATCCATCGAGAGAGACAGCCAGACAGGCCGCCGCGCTAAATCGTGGCGCGACATCGAGGCACAGTTAGAGAGAATAAGGGCCGCCGCCCTCCAAATCGTTGTAACGAGAGAGGGGCACAGCGACGGACGGACAAAAGAAGACCACAGGTTATATTATAGACTCAGCGCCGCCGGTTTTATTAAAAATTTATATATTCGTCGTATTATGTTTTTCGAGGCCAGACAGGGCAAAAGAATAGACCGCGCCGCCCTGGTTCCCGCCTCCATTTTTGCCCCGCTGGTTCCTGACATGCGGGCCGAAACCGCCGCCGGCGTTAAATTCTCTTTTATTGCATCCATGGAGCCCGGCGGGTGGGAGCCCTCCGCGAATACTTTCGCCGAGTTGTGCGAAGGATTAAAGCACAGCGACACGCGCGAACTGTGCCGCGCCGAAATAGAGCGCCGCGCCATCGAGGCCGCCCACAAATTTACTGCAGAGCTCGGAACCATCGACCGCAGCGCCACCGCCAACGAATTAACCGCCGTTTTCCTGTCTGGCGTTGACAGGTGGGCAGCAGAAACCGCCCCCCGCTTTGCATCCGTGGACGATTTTATAAATGACATGGTACCAACGAGCGCCACCGCCAACGATGACACCCCCGCCGCCCTCTCTGCTGACATCGAAACCAGCGAGACACCCGCCGCCACATCTGAGGCCGTGCCCGTCGCTTTTATTTCTTTTGTGGACGTTTGCGAGACACCCGCCAACGATGACACCGCCGCCCCTGGTTTTGCTGCCGCACCTATCGAGACACCCGCGCCCCTCCATTTTTGGAGCCCCGCCAACGATGACACCCGCCGCCCTGCTGTCGTTTTAGGCATCGAGACAGGCGACACCACCGCCAACGATGACACCGCCGCCAACGGCCACAGAAACCGCCACGGCGCCCGCCGTTGGTTCCAGGTCGCCGCCGCCATCGTCGCCGCCTTCCTTCTCTCGCTGTTTTCTGACATCGAGAGAGAGACACCCGCCACCGCCGCCCCTGTCGAGATCCAGACACCCGCCAACGATGACACCGCCAACGATGGCACCCCCGCGACGGCCACAGAAACCGCCACAGACAGCGCCGCCACCGCCGCCCCTACGATGACACCGCCAACGATGGAAAAACCCGCCACAGCGAAAAAGAGACAGCCCCGCGCCCGTCGCCACCGTGCCGCCCTCTCTGCTGACATCGAGAGAGAGACACCCGCCGCCCCCTCTGCAGAGGTCGCCAACGATGACACCCCCGCGCCTGTCGATACGACCGCCGCCGCCCCTCTCTCTGCTGACATCGAAACCAGCGAGACAGACACCGCCGCCCCTGTCGAGATCCAGACACCCGCCAACGATGACACCGCCAACGATGGCACGCCCGCCCCTCTCTCTGCTGACATCGAAACCAGCGAGACAGACACCGCCGCCCCTGTCGAGGTCCAGACACCCGCCAACGATGACACCGCCAACGATGGCACGCCCGCCCCATCCAGTGAGACACCCGCCACCACTGGCACCCCGTCGCCATCGACACCCGCCACCACTGGCACCCCCGCGCCCGTGTCCCTGTCGCCTGCCGTGCTGGCCTGGGTGCTTATGTTATAGACCATCGGAGAAATTAAGCCCCTACACGTTAGAGAGTTTGCGAAATATCACCATATTATAATATTATAGCGTATGAAGACAATAAACGACACCCCCGCCGAACTGCGCGAACTGGGAGCCCTGGCGCCCCTCTTCGCCTGGACTGACCGCCACCCCCGCGCCGCCTCCGTGCTCTTGTGGCTCATGGCCGCCGCCCTCGTTTACGTGGTATTTACTTATAATTTCACGATACCCGCGTACAAATAGCCCCTATTTATAGAATATAGAATTAATTAAGAATCACAGATAACAATTTAATTTTTTTGAGATATGAAGACTTTAGAGAACATCCAGAATGTGAACAGCAACGCCGCAAACGTGGCAAGTAATAACAATAAAATAAACGACTTCGGGCAGAAGATCGGAGGCGCCCGCAAAGACTTATATCAAGCCGCCCACGAGTGGGCCGCACAGCTGGCCGACATCACCGCCGAGGCACTGACGAAGGCCGGGGGCGTGTCTAAGCTCGTGCGTCTGCCGAATCTGGAGAAGTTGACCGAGGCCGGAGCCATCACCGCCGACCAGGCACGCGCCGCCCTCATCATCTGGCGAGGCATCGAGCGCAAGCCGCAAGGCAGCTACAGGGCCGACCGATGGGCAGAGCGCACCCGCCACCGCCTGGAGGCTGCCGCCGCCGTGATCACCGCCACAGAGCCCCAGGGCGAAGACGTGGCCGACATCATCCGCGCCGCCCGCGAAAGTGCCGAGTTTGCAGTTATCAGCGCCGCCCAGTGGCCCGCCGTGGCTTTCTCATTCGGCAAATACGCCGTTATTCGCTGCCGTTATAGCAACGTACCGAAATTGCAGATACAAGACGCCCGCTATTATAGGGGCACGGCATCGGAAGACCCCGCCGACATCGCCCGCCAACTTCGCGAAATGGTAGCCGCCGACGAGGCAAAGGCCGCCGACCGCCGCGCCGCTGGTCCTGCCCTTAATATCTATATGAACCGCGCCGGGGTGTATTACATCGCACCCGCCGACCGTTCCGAAATCGTTTTGCAGACCTACGAAGACCGCACCGCCGCCCTGAAGGCTTACCGCGAAGACCGCGCCGCCCTGGTGGAAAGATACGCAGCTTTGAAGAATTTTCCCGCCTGCCGCCGCGATTGGAACCGCCCGAGAGTGGGCGAGGACTGGCGCAAGGGTGAGAACATGACCCCGGAGAAATACGCCGCCGTGCTGCCGTTCCGTGGTGTGGAGTTTGGAAACTGGGTGAACCAGACCGAGCGCGCCGCCCTTCTTAATTCGGCTTTCGACGGCTTCCACGATCTGGCCGCCGTGCTGAACATCGCCCCCGCCGCCGTGACCCTTAACGGCTCGCTGGCTTTCGCTTTCGCAAGCCGTGGCCACTCAGGAGCCGCCGCCCACTACGAGCCCGCCCGCCGCGTGATCAACTTAACGAAGAAGAGCGGCGCCGGTTGCATGGCTCATGAATGGTTCCACGCTGTAGATAATTTCGCCGCCGGTGGTGGTGTGCATAACTACGCCACCGAGCGCCGCGACCACCCCGCCGCCTTCGCCATCCTGGAGGCCATCAAGAAAACCGACTTTTACAGACGTTCGCAGAATCTGGCGAAGTTTAAGGGCGATTACTGGACAGAAGGCCGCGAGCTGACCGCCCGCGCATTTGAGGGCGTTTGTGCCGTCATGCTGAACGCCGCCGGCATCTGTTCGGACTTCCTCGTTAATTGTAAGAGTATGGACGAATTTACAGCCGAGGACGTGGCGCGCCGTTCGGATTATTACCCGTACCCCACCGCCGACGAGGCCGCCGCCCTGCTGCCGTTATACGTTGATTTTCTGCGTGAGGTATTCGGCGACGTGCTGACCGCCCCCGCCGCTTGTTATGAAGAGGCGAAGAGAGCCGCCGCCCGTGCTGAGGAACAGCGCAAGGAGGCCGAGCGCATCGCCGCAGAGCGAGCCGAGGCAGAGCGACAGGAGCGCGAGCGCAAGGCCGCAGAAATGAGAGAGAAAGCCGCCCGCGAGGCTGAGGAGCGCCGACAGGCCGCCGCCCACGCTCTGGAGCTGCTGCGCGACGTGCTGACCGCCCGCCACCTGGACGCCATCGCCACCGCCTACGACAGCGCCACCGCCTACGCCGTCGGACATCTGGAGGGCGAAATTTACACCCTTCGCGCCGACATCAAGACCGCCGACCAGGAGGGCCGCCCATACATCGAGAGCCGCCCCGCCGCCTGCATCCAATATAAGAGGGTACACAATGCAAAGCGGATTATTTGCCGCCGTTATCAGGTGCCCGAAATCCGTGCCGCCAAGTGGAACGCCCGCGAGCTTTGCGAGGGGTTGACCTTGGTGGACGTGCGCGAGATCTGCCGCGCCTTCGAGAGCTTCGAAAAGGGCGAAACGTGGCAGAAGGCCGCCGAACTGTGGAAAGCAACCCAGCGCACCAAGGCAGAACAGGCCGACAAGCGCACACAGAAGCCCGCCACGGGCACGAAAGCCGCCGAGGGTACAGACACCAACCCCGCCACCGCTGAGGGCCTCACGATGGAGAAGTACAGCGAGAAGGCGACCGTAATACGCGGCTATAATGCCGACCAACTGGCCGAGCTGCTGGCAATGGGTGGCAAGGAGTGGCGCAACCTGAAAGGGGGAAAGGGTGTAATTTTCAGCACCCGCCGACACGGCGACGAGCTCCGCGAGTGGATGAAGGCACAGCAGGGCGAGGGCACCACAGCCCCCGCCGCTGATCAGCCCGCCGACATCGTGCCCGCCACTACGTTACAGGAGGCCGGAGAAATTAGCGACACCGAGAGCGAGCCCGCCGCCGTTGCTCTTCCTGACTGGCTGACAGTGGGCGCAAGAGTCCGCACCCGTGGCCGCTACATGATGAGCAACCACAGCCGCCGCCCCGTCTGGGTGGATGGCGAAGAAATGACCGTGAAAGAGATTAAGGCCGATTTTGTGGAACTGGAGACACGCGACGAGGCGGGCAACCTTCGCGGGCTGTCATCCGTAGCCACCAGCGCCGCCGCCGATTATCTGACCCCCGTATTATACGAGGCTTCCGAAATCACAGCCACCGCCGAAGCTGAGCCCGCCGCCATCGCAGCAAGCTACGACACCGACGAGCCGGAGAGCGAGAACAAGGAACCCGCCGCCACCTACGAGAGCACCGCCACCGACGACGAGCGACAGCAGGCCGACGCACTGCCATTCATGGAGAAAGCCGCCATTTTGGATAAGATAACGGCACGTATTTACGCGCCTTGGGGCGACGTCTCGAAAATGTGGCTTTGTCCCTTCCGTGGCGCTTACGACGTTTGGAACGCATGGGCACGCGGTTTGAACCTCCGCGACTTCGGACGGCTGGCAGAATGGGCACTAACAGCCAAGGCAGGCGAGCGCGCCGAACTGTGCGGGCTCATGGTCCAGATATGGGAGCGCGACGGACAGACCGCCACAGAACCAGAGAGCGAGGCCGACCGACTGACAGCCAACCGCGAAACCCGCGAGCGACTGCGCGCCGCCATCGTGGCCGAACTGGAAACCGTGGGCGCGTATATCTACCCATTTAACAACGAAATGAAAGTATTTGGCAAGATCCAGACCGCCGCCGAGCTTTCAAAGGTGGAGGACATCGCCCGCCGCTATTCGTCGGCACAGTTCCGACACGAAGACCGCGCCGCCGTGTTCGAGTTTAATTTGCCGCTATTCTTCCCGCACTACTTCCCCACCGACCCCGCGCCCGAACCATCGGGCGACGGGGACACCGTGACACTCCAAAAGGGCGAGACTTGCGCCGCCTCGTGCTGGGTAGCCTACGCCCCCCAGGATTTGGACGACCTCGAAAAGGGTTACAACGTTTATGACGTCTACAGCACCGAGAGCGAGGCCCGCGACGATTTGAAAAAGGCTTTGGAGTCCTGGCGCCGCCGTGGTAACGTTATAGAATATATAGGAAATGACTGGTTTACCTGGCTTGACAGTGAGAACGGAAGCCGCCACCTGCATTTCATCTGTACAGCTCCCACAGACTGGCAGGCACGCGCCGCCGAGATTCTGGCCCACATTTTGGAAGTTATCGACCCCGCGCCCGAACCATCGGGCGACGGTGTGGGTATCTGCCACAGCTTCGACACCAACCAGGACACGACCACGTTACAGGAGGCCGGAGAAATCACAGCCGACCCGCTGGCCGACATCATCAGCGAGGCACGGAAGCAGGAGAGCCGCACCGCGTCCGGCCTGAATTACGGGCCAATAAAGTACCTGCGCTGTCATGTATTATACGCCGACAACGGAAAGACCACCGCCGAGAATATGGACATGTACGAAGCCAACTTGCACCGCGTTACAGATCCAGACACTTACGCCGCATATCTGATTGCCGGTTACGATTTGTTTGTAGACGAGACACAAGTATATTGCGACCTTCGCCGCGTGTTCCCCGCCCTGACTTTCCATCAGCTTTGCAAACTGATTAACGACCACATGGGCGAGAATCAGCAGGGCGACGGAATCGCCGCCGCGCTGGTGCCTGACTGCGTTATTCTTGCATCGCCTGACGAATACACCCGCGAGAAGTTTAGAGAGCGTCACGAAAGATTTTATAAACTGTCGAGCTACTGGCACGGCGACGAGGTGAACGAGAACCGCGAGCGCGATTTACGCACACACTACGACTTGGAAAGCCTCGCCGTTCATTTCCTGCTGAGCCACGAATTATATTACACATGGAGCGAAGACCGCGCCGCCGAGTGTCTGGCCCGCGTCCGCGACATCTACCCAGAAGCCACCGCCGAGCAACTCCAAGAGATTTTCGAGAAGTACCGCGTGAACGTCCGCAACCTCTACGAGTAGGCCGACACCTTTATATATATTATACACGTTAGAGAACATCCGAAATATTAGAGTATTAACAATTTAATCCGCAAGAGTTATGAATACAACAGCAACAACCCAGAACAACAGCGGCAAGCGCCGCGAGTTTGCCGACCGTGAGCGCGTAATTGTTACGGGCGATTGGGGACACTCAGGAGGCCGACCCGTTACGCAGGAAGTGGCCACCGTTCACGCCTACGACGAAGAGACGGGCAAGTATTGGGTAATCTTCAGGAGCGGACACGGCAACGGCAACAGCTGGCACGAGGCCGACAAGCTGGCACACGTACCCGAATGGGTCAAGGACGGCGAACAGGTTTACAGCGCGACGGGATGGAGAGCGGGGCAGCCGTTCACCATCAGCAACGCCGCCGCCGAGGTGGTGACGCTGACAACGCCCGACGGCTTCAAGTTCCGCGCCGACATCGTGGAATTATTGACAGAGTTCAGCCGCACGGCGTAACCCCTTATATTATACACTACAATTATAATCACTTTCTAAAATATCACGGAATTATGGTACGTTTAGAGCACATCGGAACCGCCACAACGACGGACATCAACAACGAACAGTTAAATATCATTCTGGACGCAT
>JAEEGF011764949.1_pt1 | contig 14832 bp, 13 predicted proteins | sample 9134171 | NCBI WGS metagenome assembly JAEEGF01 (sample SAMN16246542, study PRJNA631951) | gut metagenome | biome: gut microbiome; feature: rumen; material: AP-attached | host: Bos | place: Iran: Karaj | collected 2018-10 | reverse complement strand
ATGGTCTTGTTCTTCAGGTCATACACATAGTAGTCGGCGCTGAAGCTGTAGCGGTAGATCTCCTGTGAATTGTTCCACAGCAGCACATAGGCGCCGTCGGCGGTCACCTCAAAGTCGTCCCAGCCCGTCACCATCTCGTTGCTGGTGTCCACCAGCACGCTCTCGTCGCCCTTGGCATAGCTGATGCGGTTGATGGCGTTGCCGTTGTCGCTCAGACGATAGAAGTAACGGCCGTCGCTCTTGGAGGGCTGCATGGCCCCGATGCCGCGGGGCGAGCTGCCGCGCAACACACATTCCTCAAGCGTAAGTGCGCCGGCGCTCATGGCAAGCACCAGCATTGCGAGTGTAAAAACTATCTTTTTCATATCGTGTCCTGTCTGGTTTTTTCTAATATCTTACAGTTCCAATGCGAGAATCTGATTGGCGCTGTCCTTGGTGTTCACTTTCTCGATGATGTGCTTGACGATGCCCTGCTCGTCGATGATGAAGGTGGTGCGCACGGTGCCCATGTAAGTGCGGCCGGCCATCTTCTTCTCGCGCCACACGCCGAAGGTCTGGTTCAGGCTCGTGTCCACGTCGGCAATGAGCGGGAAGGGGAGGCTGTATTTCTCGGCAAACTTCTGGTGGCTCTTGGCGCTGTCCTTGCTCACGCCCAGCAGCGCATATCCTGCGCGTTTCAGCGCGCCATAGCCGTCAGACAGGCTGCAGGCCTCGGCGGTGCAGCCCGGGGTATTGTCCTTCGGGTAAAAGTAAATGATGAGTTTCTTGCCTGCAAAGTCGCTGGCTTTCACCTCGTTGCCGTTCATGTCAAGGCCCAGGTTCTCGGGAATCTTATCTCCAATCTTCATGTCCAATTGTTTTAATGAGTGATTAATCCCACAAATTTACAACTTTTTCTTGAACCCTTGTCTTTCAACCCCATTTTTCCGCTCAAATCCTTGTCTTGTCACTGCCGTTTCTGCCACCATTCGTAGCTGGTCCCATCAGTTCGGCTCCTCCTGTCTTTTCCGTTAATTTTTATAAAATAAATCAGTTAATTGCCCTTGATGCTTGCACACCTTATAAAAAAGAAGTAATTTTGCGGGCTAAATGCGCAAAATCGACTGTTTGATGATTAAAAGATTGACGATACTAGTAGCGGCCGCTTGTGTATTGGTGGGCTGTGGCGAGTACAACAAGGTCATGAAGAGCAATGACCTTGAATACAAGTACGCCTATGCCAAGAAGGCGTTTGAGAACAAGCGCTATGCCCAGGCCTATACCATCCTGACCGACCTCGTGCCGGTATTCAGGGGAACACCCTACGCCGAGGAGTCGCTCTACTTGCTGGGACTGAGTTACTACGAGAACAAGGACTACGTCAACTCAGGCGCCTATTTCAAGCAGTACTACCAGCGTTATCCCCGTGGACAGTATGCTGAGCTGGCCCGTTTCTATGCCGGTTACGGTTTCTACCTGGATTCTCCCGATGCTCAGCTGGACCAGACCGAGACCATCCGCGCCATGGAGGAATTGCAGGCTTTCCTGGACTACTTCCCCAAGAGCGACAAGGTGTCGATTGCCCAGAGTGCCGTGTTTGAGCTGCAGGATAAGTTGGTGCTCAAGGAGTTGCAGAACGCCACCCTCTACTACAACCTGGGTAACTACATGGGCAACAACTATGAGAGTGCCGTGATCACCGCCCAGAACGCCATCAAGTCCTATCCCTACAGCAAGTACAAGGAAGAACTTGAGATGCTCGTGCTCAGGGCCCGCTACCGCGAGGCTGTCGAGAGTGTCGTGGAGAAGAAGATGGACCGTTTCCGCACCGTCATCGACGAGTACTACTCGTTTATCAACGACTACCCCGATAGCAAGATGCGCAAGGAAGCCGACAACATTTTCAAGATTGCCAACAAGTACGTCAACGGCAATTAATGCAGACAACAATCAACACATTACATTATAATATACTTCAAGTAAGACATGGATTACAAGAAAACCAACGCGCCACTTACCACTACTGTGCATGACATCATCGAGATGGCTGAGCCCACGGGCAACATCTACGAGACCGTTTGCATCATCAGCAAGCGCGCCAACCAGATTGCCGCCCAGATGAAGGAAGACCTTGAGGATAAACTTAATGAGTTTGCCACTCTTAACGACAACCTTGAGGAGATCAGCGAGAACCGCGAGCAGATTGAGATCTCGAAGTATTACGAGAAGCTGCCCAAGCCCACGTTGATCGCGACCCAGGAATACCTGGATGACAAACTGGCTTACCGCAACCTGGCTAAGGAAAAGGAAGATTTCTAATGTAAAGAAGAATCCCGATGTAAATCAACCGCGCCCATCCGTACAAGATGGGCGCGGTTGTTTGTGTAAGGTGAACAGTGATGGTGATAACAGGTCTTCTCGGCGCTAGAAAAATAGGAGCAACTGTCACTTTGATGATTGTTGCAAGTATAAACAACTTGATGAATATCAAAGGGAAAGCCAATAAAGCCTCCAAAACCGTGTAAAAATATAAAGAAGCCTCAATGTCGTGAAAGGCGTCAGTCGAGACGGGCAGCAGCTAGGGTGAACAGGGAGACGGTGGTGCCAGGAATCTGTTTTAATAGCGTGGCGCACACGGTGAGTGTCGAGCCTGTGGTGACCACGTCATCAACCAGCAGGATGTGTTTGCCTGCCAGTAGGCTGGCATGTTTTGTATTCAAGACATAGTTGCCCTGGATGTTCTGCCAGCGTTCGAGGGCGCCTTTTCGGGTTTGGGTGGAGTGGGGGCGAACGGCCTTCAGCGCCTCGATGTAGGGTGTGCCGAGGGCATCGGCGATGCCGCGGGCCAGATACTCGCTCTGGTTGTAGCCGCGGTGTGCCAGCTTGCTGCGGTGCAGTGGCACGGCTGTGACCACGTCGATGCCGTCAAAGAAGCGGCTCCCTTCCATGTCACGCACGGCGCGGGCGGTGAGCCATCTCCCCATTTTGGGCATTGAGTGGTACTTGATATCGTGTAGGATGCTGGCATAGGGCGAGCCTTTCTCATAGAAGAAATAGGCCGTTGCGCGTTCGATGGGCACCTTGCCGGCAAAGTGTTGCTCCATAGTGTTGAAATCCACCTCTTCATATCGGGTGCGTGGCAGGGCAGCAAGGCATCCGCGGCACAGCCATCGCTCGTCGCCATCGAGGGCGTTGCCGCACACGGGACACAGGCGTGGCATCACCACGTCGGCCGTAGCGCCCAACCATTGTTTAATCGTCTTCCACATCGAGCTGGGTCACTATTTTGACACATTCGCTGGCCAGTGTTGTCTCAAAACCCCTTGATGCGGCGAAGCGCATCATCGCTGCCCATGCGGCCCGAGGCTCACGGTCCTTGACGGTGCGCCACTTGGCTTGCAGCAGTTCGATAAGGCGTTGGCGGTATTGGTCGTCGTCAATGGCGGTCATGGCGGCATCGATGGCTGGTGCAGGGATGCCTTTCTGCCGCAGTTGGTAAGCGATTTTGATTCTTCCCCAGCCGTTGAAGGCGAAACGGTCCTTGACAAATGCCCTGGCAAAGCGCTCCTCGTTGAGGAACCCCTGTTCGATGAGCTGGCGCACCACCTGGTCAGTATCGCTGGCGCTCAGCCCCCATTTGACCAACTTGTCGCGGATGTCGCCGGGAGCCTGCTCGCTGCGGGCGCACAGGGCGGCGGCACGGTTCAGGGCTTGGGCGGCGGTGAGTGGGCGACGGTTATTCATCGGGGGTGGGAGCGTCGACTGGCTGTTCGTCGTGGGCCAGGAATTTCTTGAGGTCGTCGAGCCGCTGCAGTGCCTCGTCGCGGCCCTGCTGATAGACGCGGTTCATCTCGGCTGCATCATGTGTCGTGCGGCTCACGTTCAGCGGCTTGAGGGGGCGGAACACAAATGCGTTGCCCTCGCGCTCCTGCTCGCGCACCAGTTGCAGCTGCTGGTTATACAAGGCGGGGCGGTGTTTCAGTGCCTCGATGACTTTGGGCCACTTGCGCAGCAGCGGCTTCATCAGCCACATGCCGTGCTCGGCAGTCTTGCGGTAGCCCTCCTCGCGGGTGAGGATGACCACGTTGCGCTGATACCCCTTGTCCATCATGAACTGCAGGGGGATGGAGTCGGCCAGGCCGCCGTCCAGCAGCAGGTGTCCGCCCACCTCGACGGGCTGAGCCACGACAGGCATCGACGCCGAGGCACGTATCCATTCAAAGAAGTCATCATCCACATGCGTCAGCCGTTGGTATACGCCCTGTCCCGTGTTCACGTCAAAGCACACCGCATAGCACTCCATGGGTGAGTCCTCGAACACGTTGTAGTCAAACACGTCGTAGTGTTTCGGCACCAGTTTGTAAGCAAAGTGGGCATTATAGTAGTTGCCGGTCTTGAGCAGTGACATGAGGCCGCTGTAGCGCTTGTCCTTGGAAAACCGCACGTTGTAGCGCAGGGCACGGCCTGCCTGGTGCGACTTGTAGTTGCAGCCGAAGGCGATACCCGCCGACACGCCTACCATGCCGTCGAGATAGATATGATTCTCCATGAGCACGTCGAGGATGCCGCAGGTGTACATGCCTCGCATGCCTCCGCCTTCCAGCACGATGCCCGTTTTAGTATTGTCCATCATCTTGTTGTAGCGTTTGATTTTGTGTTGCAAATATAATGTTTTTTCTTGATTTCCTCCCTATTTTGGCAGGATAAATACCTGCTAAAGGGTATGTTTACAAGTTTTTTTGAATTTTCTTGACGCGTTTTATCGGTCAACCGCAGGATTTTTGCTAATTTCGCCCATCTTTTCAACCTCTAATAGTGTTATGACAAAAAAAATTGATACCTTACTTGCTGAAAAGTTGATGCGAATCAATGCCATCAAGTTACAGCCCGATAGCCCGTTTACCTGGGCAACCGGTTGGCAATCACCGATATATACCGACCTGCGCATGACGCTGTCCTACCCCGAGGTGCGCAACCTCATCAAGGTGGAGATGGCCCGCATGATTATGGAAAACTATGGCAGTGCCGAGGTTATCGCCGGCATCGCCACGGGTGCAATCGCCCATGGTGCGCTGGTAGCCGACTCGCTGGCCATGCCGTTTGTCTATGTCCGCTCCACCCCCAAGGACCACGGCCTTGAGAACCTCATCGAGGGCGATATCAAGCCCGGCCAGCAGGTTGTCCTCATCGAGGACCAACTCTCGACCGGCAACAATTGTATGAAGTGCCTCAACACCGTGCGCGAGGCGGGCGGTATCGTGCTGGGAGCAGTGGTCATCTTCGACTACCAGTTCTCGCAGGCTGCCAAGGCTCTCCACCGCGCCAAGCTGCCCTACATCACGCTCAGCAACTTTGACAGGATGCTCGATGTGGCCATCGACAGCGGACGCCTCTCGCAGGCCGATGCCGACGTGCTGCAGCAGTGGCACAACGACCCCGAAAACTGGACACCTGCCGGATTTGGCGCAGTCGATTAACAACCGAAATAACAGACAATAGATATGGATTCATTCAAAAGCACTCCGCATAGCATCGCCTGTGATGCTGACACCATCTATAGCAAACTCACCAATCCCTCCATCATCCAGCAGCAGCTCGAGGTCCATGCCGACAAACTCAACGACGAGGCCCGTGCTCAGCTCGATGCTGTGAAGTTCACCCAGGACTCCATCTCCATCCAGTCGCCGATGGGTGAGGTGACGCTGGCTCTGGACCCCGACAACTGCATCCCTGGCCAGCGCGTGGTCTATACGGCCTCGCAGTCGCCTGTGCCCATCAACATGGTCGTGAATCTTGAGCAGCAGCCCGATGCCACGACGATGAGCACCGCCGAGTTGCAGCTGCAGCTGCCCTTCTTCGTGCGCAAGATGGTCGAGGGACAGCTACGCGAGGGCGCCGACAAGTTCGGTGAACTGCTGGCCCACATCCCCTTCGACCGCCTATGACACGCTACGGTGCGTCGCGAGGTTTTGGACGACAGTAATCGTTAAATAACTATAAGGAAAAGTGCAATCGTTTGTGGTTGCACTTTTTTGTGTTACCTTTGTGGTGATAAATATATTTTAAGGATTAACCACAATTATTTAGGATATGAAACGTTTTCTCTCAACCGTTTTTGCGGCCTTGCTGGTCTCGGCTGTGTGTGTCCAGGCCTGGGCCTATGGCATGCCTAAGTACGAGTTCCGCTCGGCCTGGATTGCTACCGTGTGGTGTCTGGACTGGCCCTCTCAGGGTGCCGGCGCCGCTAAGCAGAAGGCCCAGATGGACCGCTTGCTCGACTCGTTGCAGGTCAACAACTTCAACGCGGTCAACTTCCAGGTGCGCTCGATGTGTGACGCTATGTATCAGTCCAGCCTGGAGCCGTGGTCGAGTTATCTGACGGGCACCCGTGGCCAGGACCCGGGCTTTGACCCGTTGCAGTATGTCGTCGAGGGCTGCCACAAGCGTGGCATGGAGTGCCATGCCTGGGTGAATCCCTACCGCTGGAGCACGGGCACCGACTGGAATACGCCCCAGGACCAGGAACTCAAGAACGACGGTTGGCTGTTGACCTACGGCTCCACCGTCATCCTCGACCCGGGTCAGCAGCGCACTATCGACCGCATCGTGGCCGTGTGCCAGGAAATCATCACCAACTATGACGTGGACGGCATCCTCTATGACGACTACTTCTATCCGAGCGGCATTCCCGCCGATGCCAGCGCCCAGGACTATGGCGAGTGGCAGGCTTCGGGCACTTCGCTCTCGTTTGGCGACTGGCGCCGCGACAACGTCAACCGCATGGTGCAGGCTGTGTATGACATGATTCAGGAGACGCGCCCCGAGGTGCGTTACGGCATCTCGCCGGCAGGCGTTGCCGCCTCGAGTTCGGCAGTCGCTGGCATGCATGGCGTGGATCCGTGTCCCACAGGCAGCGACTGGCAGTACAATGGCATTTTCAGCGACCCGCTGGCATGGCTCGAGGCGCAGAGCATCGACTACATCTCGCCGCAGGTCTATTGGCCCTTCGGCCACAGTTCCAACGACTATGGACTGATCACCGGATGGTGGGGCCAAATCGCTGACCACTTTGGCCGTCAGGTCTATATTTCATCATCGATTTCGGGTTTGACAGGTTCTTCGACCGAGGTGCAGTACAAGGAATATGCCAACGAGGTGGAATTTAACCGCACCTCATCGGTCGACGGCTATCCCGGCGCCATTTTCTACTCGTGCAAGTACCTGTATGCCCTCAATAGCAACACCCTGGCCCATTACCTCAAGAACACCGTCTTTACCAAGCCCGCCCTGCCACCTCCCATGACGTGGAAGCACGGCTATGACCCGGGCACGGTGCAGAACCTCGACCGTGCCGGTAACAGTCTGGTGTGGGAGGGGTACGACAATGTGCGTTACTCGGTCTATGCCTTCCCCATCACGATGAATACCAGCACCTTCACGGGGCAGATCGACTACTTGCTGGGCATGACCTATGATCAGCAATACGACATTCCCGCCGAGTACCAGCAGGGCTACCAATATGCCGTGTGCGTCCTCGACCGCATGGGCAACGAGTGGGACCCCGCATTCCTGAGCGTGGAACTTGACCAGCTCGACAATCCCGTGCTCATCGCTCCTGACAACGAAGCTGCAGTCGATGCCCCGTTTGCCTTCACCTGGCATCAGGTGGAAGGCGCGACCAGCTATCTTGTCGAACTGGCTATGAGTCCCGAATTCAGCAACGTGCTGGAGCGTGTCGCCGTGACCGACACCCTGGCCAGCGTGCTGCTGTTCTGCAAACTCACCCACGGCGAGGCCCATTATTGGCGTGTGCAGTCCTGTGCCGACAGCTGCTACAGCGGTGTGAGCGAGGTGCGTTCCTTCACGCCCATGCTGCTCACCATCACGTCACCTGCCGATGGCAGCGAGGACCTGGAGGTACCCCTCACAGTCGAGTGGTACACCTGTGGCAGCAGTGAGCCCGCCACGCTCGAGCTGGCCTCCGACGACACGTTCACCAAGCCCATTTTCTCGGAGACCTCCACCAGTGGAACCTTGGAGATTCCCTATGATATCCTGGAACCCGGTAACACCTATTTCCTGCGCGTGACCCTCACGGTCGATGGCCAGACGATGACCAGCAACACCGTGCGCTTCTCGGTGGCCCATGCCGCAGCGCGCTTTGACGTGCCTGTTGCCGGCGGCACACTCTATGCGGGACAGCACATTACCCTCAAGCCGCAGACGTGGGCGACGTCCTATGTCATTGAGGTGTCCAGCAAGGAGACGACCTGGGGACGCTCGCGCTTCATCGAGACGCTGAAAAACGGCCAGTATGAGACCACGTTGCCTGCCGAGCAGATGAAGGTGGATAGCAAGCTCATGATTGACGGTAACACCTATTATGCCCGTTGCAAGACGACCTATCTCGACTTTGATGGCAACAGCCACACCACGCCCTACGGTCCCGTCATCTCGTTTGTATACAAAGCGTCGGCTCCCATGCCTGCCGACGTCAACGGTGATGGCGAGATTACCATTGCCGACGTCAACGTCATCATCGACATTATCTTGCGCGGCATCAGCAATCCGGCTGGAGATGTCAACGGTGACAACGAGATCACCATTGCCGACATCAATGTCGTCATCAACATCATCCTCGGCCAATAATACCGGTTCTTGAAACGACGATACACCATGGCTGGAAGGGCGGCAGCAATGCTTGTCCTTCCAGTTGGTTTATGGGTGTTTGGGAGTGCGGCCCGTGAGGATTACCGCAAGGGAAATGCCTAGGCCGTAATAGACGGCGTCACCGGGCAGCGAGGCGACGTTGGCCAGCAGCATGGCGGCAACGCCGGCGGGCATCGACAGCAGGACACGGCTGGGTTTGAACCGGCCAGGGCACCACAGCGCGAAGCACAACGGGAACAGGATGGCCACTGCACGCAGTCCCAGTGACAGGAACCCCAGGTCGTTGATGAAACTGCTGTGGAACAGCAATGTGGCAATGACGGCTGCCACCAGGATGCCCACAATGGACAACCGCGTCTGGGCCAGCTGCGACAGGGGCGATGCGCTCAGCCCCATGCGGCGCTTGAAGTTGCCGTACACGTCGCGCACCAGAATCGTGGCAGCACCCAACGACAGGCCGCTGCCGCACCCCAGGATGTTGATGAGCATGGTGCCCAGCATCAGGCCGCCCAGCCATGCGGGCAGGTGACGCAGGATGAAGGCAGGAAACGCCTGGGCCGAGTTCTCGATGACGCCGAGCCCTTGAGGCAATGTCTCGCCGGCAGCCTGCAGGGCGGAGAGTTCGTCGTGGGTGACATAGTGGCCGCGCATGTAGATGCCCACGAGGGTGCACGCGGCGCCGATGATGGGCATGAACAAGGCGCACAGCAGGGCCCCTCGGCGTGCCTTAGGCGTAGTCGCCGCCGACCAGATGCACTGGGCATAGCTTTGGGTGCACACCACGCCCAGGATGAGCGACAGGCAACCGCCCATGTCCTTGAAGAATCCGCGGGCAAACGGGCTGCCATAGCGGTGATGGATGCTCTCGATATCGCTCAGGCCGTTGTACTGGGCCAGGGCAGGGGAGTGATAGACGGTGTCCACCCCGTTGCCGAGTCCCGTCAGTCCACCGGCGATGTGCCACACCACGATACCGGCCGCCAGTGAGCACAGGTAAAGCAGAATCAGTTTGACAATGCCGCCGGCTCCCGCACTGCGGATGCCGCCAAACAGCACCAGCAGCATGATGAGCACTGCGCCCGCCACCGATGCCCAGGTCGTGGACATGCCGAACAGGCTGCCGATCATCGCCGATGACGACAGCACCTGGGACATGATGCTGATGAAAATGCCGATGAGGAAAAGTATCGAGCCGACGGTTTCGGCCTTGTGACCATACTCGCGGCTCACCACCTCGAGTAGCGTGGTGCACCCGCTGCGTCGCAACGGCCCGGCGTAGAACAGCCCCAGGACCAGCGCGCCAAGACCGGCTCCGATGGTGAACCACCATGCCGACAGACCATAGCAAAAGGCCAGCTGTGCCGTGCCGATGGTGGATTGCCCGCCAGCCAGCGTGCCCAGCAACGCGCCGCACACCATCCAACTGCCGCTGTTGCCGCCGGTGGTGAAACTGTGCGCATCCTTGACCTTGCGCCCCGAGTACCAACTCACCGCCAGCAGCAGTGCCACGGTGAGCAATACCCCCAAGATATGGACTGTTGATACCATGTTGATTCCTGTATAATCGTGTGTTGTGTCGTGATGCCGGCCTGCATAATTAGACAACAGCGGGCGGTATTTCGGCACTGGAGTTGCTCGTTTTTGATGATTTCGGGCGCAAAGATACTGCAAAATCTTGCCAATTCGGGCAACTTGTTAATAACTATTGCCAAAAAAGATTTGTTTTTTGCGTTAATTAGCAGTAATTTTGTAGGTTGATTAATGTGCGGAGATTCATGGCTTCAGGCCGTGAATCCATATATGGAAAATTATTGAATTAACAAATTAATACAAGGACATGAGATTAACTACTTTTTTATCGTTGATTTTTCTATCAACTATGTTGGCGCTGGCTGGCCCGCGCCACATCACGAGTAACATCGAGGGTGATGTGAACGTCGATGGCGAGGTGACCATTGCCGACATCAATGTTGTGATCGATGCTATCCTCCATGGCGGCGGTGACCCCAGGTGTGATGTCAATGGTGACAAGGAAATCACCATTGCCGACATCAACGCGCTCATCGACATCATCCTGTACGGACCGGCAATGCCTCTGGCCGATACCGGCATGTACATGGGCATCATCGGCTACAACCAGATGCTGACCATCAAGGAGATGTCTTATCTCGACTCGACCACGGTGAGCGAATTCAATGACTTCGTGTCGAACTTGACCACCCAGTCTGGACGATTGCTTTACTACTCGGTGGACAATGCACTGGATGCACTCAACACTGCCCAGCGTCCCGAGAATCTGCAGAATGTCGCTGTCGTGACCTTCACCGAGGGCCTGGACCAGGGCTCCCTGATGATGACCGACAAGTATGACACCGAGGCCGAATATGCCCAGGCACTGCATTCACGCATCATCAACGAGCACGTTTACGGACGTCCCATCAAGGCCTACACCGTGGGCTTGATCAACGAGAACGTGAGGGACACCACCCAGTTCCGCAACAACCTGTATGCCCTGGCCAGTGATTCGGCCAAGGCCATGGAGGTCGGCACGATTGCCGAGGCCAACACCCGCTTCCAGGCTATTGCCGACGAGCTGGTGAGCCGCAACATGTCTGAGAAGCTCACCCTCGTCTTCCCCGGCGTGGGTACCGGCACCCGCATCCGCTTCACCTTTGATGAGGTGGACGCCAACAGTGTTGACGACTCCCAGGTTTATATCGAGGGCACCTTCTCGTTGAAGAGCCGCAGCCTCACCAACCTGGTGTACAAGGGCATGACCTGCACCGCGGGTGACAGCGTTGCTGCCAGCAGCGTCGACGGCATGTTCGTTTCGCTGGTCTTCGGTGGCATCCAGCTCGACAGCGAGGAGCGCATCGAGAAGGACAACATCCAGGAGTGGTACTGGGTTGAGGACCAGAACGAGTGGGAGGTCAGCACCGAGTTCTCGACCAGCCGCTTGCCCGATGTCGAGAGCACCTACTCAAGTGCCCTGGTAATGCTGCTGATGGACTGCAGTTCGGTAATGAATGAAAACTTCGGTGAGCTGAAGGTTGCTGCCAACTCGTTCATTGAGCGCATGCTCAACTACAACACCATCCCCGGCATGTTCACCGTCAATGGTGTTTCGTTCCAGATGATTCCCGTCGAGGGTGGCACGTTCACCATGGGTGTGGACAGCACCATGGTCGAGGCCGGTATCGCCGACGCTGAAGAGCTGCCCGCTCACGAGGTGACTCTTGAACCCTACAGCATCGGTCAGACCGAGGTGACGCAGGAACTGTGGCAGGCTGTAATGGGCAGCAATCCCAGTGGTTTCACGGGTGATCCCAAGCGTCCCGTTGAGCAAGTGAGCTGGACCGATTGCCAGGAGTTCATTGCACGCCTGAATGCCATCACGGGTAAGAACTTCCGTCTGCCCACCGAGGCCGAGTGGGAATATGCTGCCCGTGGCGGTAACAAGGGTCATGGCACCCTGTATGCCGGCAGTGACAACATTGACGAGGTGGCTTGGTACTACAACAACAGTTATGTTGTCGGCACCGACAGCGAGGACTATGGAACACACGCCGTTGGCACCAAGCACAGCAACGAGCTGGGCCTGTATGACATGAGCGGTAACGTCCACGAGTGGTGCAGTAACGTCTATCTGCCCTATGACGTGGAAGAGCAGCCTGAGGGCGGTGAAGCCAGCTCACGTTATGTGATCCGTGGTGGTTGCTGGTTCAGCATCTCCAAGGATTGCCGCACCACCAGCCGTGACTATGAGTCGGGCGGTATGCGCTTCTACACCACTGGCTTGCGCTTGGCGTTGTAAGATTCCCGGTAGACAAGTCAAGATGAACATGAAATGCACCCGATGTAGCGGCATCGGGTGCATTTTGAATAATACATCACTTAACACTGCGAACTTCCCATGATACTTGTCATTATCACAGCATTGATACCCGCCGTGATTCTCGGTTGGTGGATTTATACCAAGGACTCGATACGTCCCGAGCCCCTGCCCATGTTGTTCAAGGCTTTCCTCTATGGTGTCGGCTCAGCATTCATCACGATTGTCGTAGGCCAGCTTCTGAGCCAGATAGGTTTGATGGTCTTTGATTTGAACTCCTTTTCTGGAGCCGTGTCCACCGCATTGTTTGCCGCTGCGCTGCCCGAGGAGATTTTCAAACTGCTCATGTTGTGGCTCTTCCTGCGCAACAATCCATACTACGATGAGTACTTCGACGGCATCGTCTATGGTGCATGCGTCGGCTTGGGCTTTGCTGGTGCCGAGAATATCATCTATCTGGTACAGAGCGAGAACTGGATTGGAACCGGTATCATCCGTGGATTGACGGCGGTGCCCGCCCACTTTGCCATCGCGTGCGCCATGGGCTACTTCTACAGCAAGCGCCACTTCGGCGACCGTTCTACCCTGACTGCCGTGTGCGTGCTGGCTGTGCCGGTGCTCATCCACTGGGTGTATGACGCACTCGCCTTCAGCGAGGGCATCTATCCCGCCTTGTCGGTGGTCATCAACGTGCTCCTTGTCCTGCTCATCTATCGCATGTACACAAGCACCATGAAGCGCATCGACGAACTGCATCAGCGCGACTATGCCCGCATGACACCGCCTCCACTGCCCGGCAACGGCCCATCGACACCTCCACCTCTACCAGGCGGCAGCAACGATGACAATCTCCCCACTACCACCAGCTGATTGATCATCTCTGAAGCGGACACATTGTAGAGACGCAAAATTTTGCACGGCTGTCCCAAGAAAATTTTAACACTTCATTTTAGTGTTCTTTCTTGGGGCGGCTGTTGACATTTTGCTATTTTTCATTATTCAAACAAAGATCCAACGATCCCATACTTTGCCACATCCTTGTCCGTCTGTTCCTCTTCCTGATTGAACTGTTTGGCCAAGTCTCGGAGCCACACTTTCTCGCTCAGTGACGTGCTCAACAAACGACTGAAGTCATATAGAGATCCTTCAAACTTCAGATCATCAACAGCCAGAGACAATGCACAGAATACAGTCACGGCGATATAGATTTGTATCATTACCGCATTTGCTGATGTCCCGAAGAATGACTCAATGCGAAGATGCTGTTTAATCCACCTGAAGAATGTTTCTATTTCCCACCTGTATCTGTATAGTAAAGCGATAATCAGCGGCGGCAAAGTGAAGTTGTTGGTAAGAAACATCATCAGTTCGTTCTTCTCCGCACAGTAGTATCTTACTAGCCTGAGTTCACCGGGGTAACCCGTTTTTGCCCATCTTTTCGTGAATCGGATGATGTGGTCCCCCATAATGCGCACGTCTTTATCCACAAGCGAGGTCCCAAAGGACGGCATATCCCTAATCACCTCGAAAGCCATTCTGGCTTTCAGCCTTACGACAAACCATGCGCCTTCCTTATTGATGTGGTTCAGGCTTCTGGTCTTGACGTAAGCCTTGTCGAACATGTATATTGACCCTCTACGGAAGGGATAATCCTCAAGGAACGTTTGGTCACGCTCCTCATGTCCCGTCAGCAAAGCCATAGTGGGAACATGCCGCAGCAGGTCATACAATGTATGCAGTTTCAAGCCGCCCCTTCCCCTTTGCGGCGTGGACCAGGCATAGCGCCCCAGATCAAGATATATGGTAGATGAATCACCGGCGAAGAAACCGTTGACTTTGAACCTGTCACCGATCTCAGCCAATTCATCATTTTTGACGCTTGTCTTTGATGCCCTCTCCATCATTCGTTGTGCAAGTTCACGGAACACCGCCACTTCACGCCGTGCATTGGCATGGGCAATAGTATTGCGGGAGACGTTCTTACCGATGCCCATACGATAGAGTTTGGACCGATGCCCACGAAGTGAGCATTCAATGTCGCGAAGACTGACTCTGCGGGTCAGATGGGCCCAAGTCATGGTCACTAATTGGTTCCAGCACGAGAAGGACTTGACATAGGCATTCGCATGATACCGTTTAACAAGCATCTCAAAATAGTCCCTGTCAATGTATGTACAGAGTTGGGGCAAAACGTATGGAATTTGGGTCATTTTGTAGCATTTTGATATTTCTACAAAATTAGGCCCATTTCATCTGTTTAAAAATCCTCCGAATCGCATATTGGCATCTAATCTATTGTACAACAGAATTATACAGTCAATTGTTAATTTTTTCTTGGGACAGCCGTGCAA
>JAEEGF010168206.1_pt1 | contig 14832 bp, 12 predicted proteins | sample 9134171 | NCBI WGS metagenome assembly JAEEGF01 (sample SAMN16246542, study PRJNA631951) | gut metagenome | biome: gut microbiome; feature: rumen; material: AP-attached | host: Bos | place: Iran: Karaj | collected 2018-10 | reverse complement strand
GTACGTAAGGATCTTGAGGGAATTCCTTGCCTGTAACTTCTTTAATAGTTGCTTTGTAGATAGGAATCAAAGATTTCCAACCTTCTGCAGAAATCTGTGTATCTTCGGTTACGCCTTCACGAGCTTTAACCTTTTCAACTTCAGATTCGAAGTATTTTTGTCTGTCCATTTCCCAAGCTACTGAGCCGAACATTGTTAAAAATCTTCTGTATGAATCGTAGCAGAAACGAGGGTTGTTAGTTAATCTAACCATAGCCTCAACTGTTTCATCATTCAAACCTAAGTTAAGGATTGTTTCCATCATACCAGGCATTGAAACTCTTGCACCTGAACGAACAGAAACTAATAAAGGATTAGTTGTATCGCCAAACTTTTTACCTGCTTGAGCTTCAACTTCCTTTAAGTAATATTTAACTTCATCCATCAAACCTTCAGGCATTTTGTTACCGTTATTGATGTATTCCATACAAGTAGCGGTTGTAATTGTAAGTCCCGGAGGAACAGGAAGTCCTAAATTGGTCATTTCAGCAAGGTTAGCACCTTTGCCGCCCAATTCGGCGCGCATATTGGCATTACCCTCTCTGAACAACCATACACGTTTTTCTGTCATAATCTTTTCTCCTTCTAATGTAAATTATTATCAGATAATTTTAATAAAATATTACCATGAACATACACACAAAAAAGACATAAGATTAATTTTCGTTAAGCGCGTTTACAATTAACATTTACCCCTTAAAATATTTCGCAGGGTTACCCTCGATAACATCAGCAAATTTCGGCAATTTTAAATCTGCATAGCTCTCATTTACTTTCAGCATTTCTCTGTTCATAACACTGAAATTTTCATACCCCATGCGTCTTGATACCTGATTTATACGGTACAATCTCGCTTCTATCAAATCCGGATTATATTTTTCAATATCAAAATTACAACGTTTGAGAAGCTCTTTTTCACCAAAATCATTCAGAATATTTGACAAGTGTTCAAGTTTTATTGCCATAGCATTGTATACCTTTCCGGATTTCTCCGCATCCACAATGCTGTGCAGTCTTATTCTGTCTATCAGATATCTCAAATCCTTCAGGTTGTAGTCATATGGCATTTTATAGAAAATACTATTCACATCCTTTTCTTCCAATTTGCTCAAATCTGTTTTTTCCAGAATTTCCATAAACATATTGGGCTCAAAACTTTGCATAACCTCATCCGGAATCTTGCCCGGTTTTAAGTATTCATCAAGTGACTGTACTTTACTTAAATCATATCTGTGTTGTTTATACATCGGCTCAAAATCTTTGCCCAAGCTCATCATTTTTCTTATTTTGTCAAAAGCAATATCCAACATAGCTTCCTTAGTTCTTGTGGCTGATAATCGGCTTTCGGTAATTGCCTCTGCCATCTGCCCGAACTGGAAATTCTCAGCTATATTCGTCTTTGTATTTTTTAATCTTTCCATAAAGTCAATCAAACTTTTCTGTTTACTGCTAAGTCGGGTTTCTGCACTTCCAATCATATCCTCATCTATTTTCTCGCTGTGCGGCAAGGTACAATAATCCCGCAGTTTAAGGGTTGTCCTGTGCTGCTCTGTTGAGACCTCACCCCTCATACTGTATTTAATCCTTTGAAACAGTACCGAAAAATCATCCATATAGTTTTTTATACCATCCTTGAAGGTTTGATATAACCTGCCAAAAGCTGTATCCTGTGCTGATATAACTTTTTGAGGAGTATCTGCGGGCTTTAGTTTTGAAATAAACGCTTCCGAATTAACAATATGAGTTTTTTTATAATTGGCTATGTACGAAAGTGATTCTTTAAAGGCCGTTTCCATTTTTTCAGTTGCAAAATCAGAAAACTTATCGACAATAGAAACCATTTCCGCAATTCTGCCATTGATATATTTGTTGAAAATATCTGATTTTCCCGGTCTTGTTAGTCCAAGATATAAAAGTATAGCTCCTCCCGTAATTAAACCGCTGGCAATAATATTTGTTTTGTTTTCTCTTAATATATCCCGGAAGTTTCTTTCTTCATTCGCTGTTGTTGTTTTATTCTCAACAGAAGAAGTATAAGCATTATTTTGACTTACATTTTGAACTGATATTAATTTTTGAGAAAGTAAATCTGCCATATGGATATCCGACAGAAATATTAATGCAGAAAATATATTTTTTTGCCACTAATTAACTAAATCTGTAACAAAAATTTTACCCTTTATACATCCGGCAAAGTGCCCTTTACATCGGCAACTTCTTCACTTTCCAGATTGAAGGTTTTATGCAGTGCCTTAACCGCTTTTTCAGCATCCGCCCTGTCTATTAAACAACTGATTTTAATTTCTGAAGTTGAAATCATTTTGATGTTTATATCGGAATCAGCCAAAGTTTTGAACATTGTTGATGCGATACCGGGGCGGTCAATCATGCCGGCACCGATTATTGAAACTTTTGCGATATCATCATCTGTGGTAACACTTTCCGCACCGAGTTTTTCTTTAACTTTTTCCAGCACGGCAAGGGCCTTTGGCAAATCTTCTTTGTTTATTGTAAAGGCAATATCGTTTGTATTAGTTGCCTTGCGTGCATAAGACTGAATAATCATATCAACCGAGATATTTTCTTCTGCCAGATAACTAAACAAGGTTGCAGCTTCACCGGGAGTATCCGGGATTTCACGAACAACCACTCTAACTTGGGACAGGTCAGAAGCAACACCTGCGACCGGTTTATTAATTTCCATTTTTTCAACTCCTACAATTAAAGTTCCCATACTGTCAAGATTAAAACTGCTGCGCACTCTTACCGGCACAGAATACTGTTTTGCCGTTTCAACACTGCGCGGATGAAGAACGTTTGCACCGGCATGGGCAAGCTCAAGCATCTCTTCATAAGAAATTGTTTCAAGTTTTGAAGCTTTCGGCACAACTCTGGGGTCAGTTGTATAAACACCCTCTACGTCCGTATAGATATCACATCTTTCGGCATTCAAAGCTGCTGCCAAAGCAACCGCCGAGGTATCAGAACCACCCCTGCCTAATGTTGTAATTTCACCATCTTCCGTTACGCCCTGAAATCCGGCAACAACAATGATATTCCCCTCATCCAGATTCTTCTTAAGTTTTTCTGTTGAGATATCAACAATTCTTGCTTTCGAGTGGACATTTTCCGTAATTATACCGATTTGGCTGGCATTAAAACTGACGGCTTTATATCCTTGTGCTTGAATTGCCATAGTTAAAAGTGCAATAGAAACACACTCTCCGGTTGAAAGGAGCATATCCATTTCTCTTGCCGACGGAGAAGGGTTAATGTCTTTTGCCATCTTAACCAAATGATCTGTCGTATGTCCCATTGCAGATACAACGACAACAATGTCATTGCCGTTATTTTTTTCACGAATAACGGTCTTTGCGACATTCTTTATCTTATCAATATCCGCAACAGATGTTCCGCCAAACTTTTGTACTATTATCTTTTTCAATTTATTTTCCCTGTATATTTTTTAAGATGGTTTCCAAATCTTGCTTTTCGGGTTCGTATTTAAAATCTCCGCCAAGTGTCAGGATTTTTTCCGCGACAGAAATCGCTTCCTTTACATTATATTCGGAAATATTTTCCTTGACAAGTCTGTACATAGAATAAAATAATAAATTTAAAATTTCATCATCTTTATTGTCTATATTTTGGGCTTTTTGAAGCTTTCTTTTCGCATCGGCAAAGTCAGATATTTCCGTCAGCCATTTGGCATATTCTGTTAATCCTTCTTTATATTTCGGGTTTTCGGATGTAAATTTTTCATAAAATTCACGAACTTTGTCTTCCCTGTTTAGATATTTATACACTCTCGCTAGATGCAGCAGGTTGTACGTTTGCAAGGGATCAGTTTTCAGTGCTTTTTTAAACATTTCCGCAGCATCATCATATTTCCCCTCACTGACACACTCAAGCCCTGTTGCTTCCTGAATATAAACATTCTGCTGATTTTTCTCTTTCACTTCCGCCAGCATTTCAAAATTATTCTCCAGCGAATTTATGAGCGCCAGCCCTATTTTTGCATTCTCGCTTTCATTATTTTTTTCTAAAGCAACGACAAAATTCTGTCTCGCATCCTCAAAATCAAAAAGCCGAACACAAGCTTTACCCCACTCAATTCGCAAATTTTCACAATCCAAATCATTTTCAAGCGCTTTATAAAAAATTTCATTTGTCAAAACCGGTTCTTTTTGGATTGAATAAACTTCGCCCAAAACAAAATATGCAGGGAGCATAAGCTTGTTATATTCAATAGCTTTTTTGGCATAACGCTCGGCCTCCTTATAATCGGATTTTATAAGCTTCAGGTTTGCGTATTCGTACGAACTGCTTTCATTTGGTGCAACTTTTGTCAAAAATTTCAGCTTCATCTCCGCAGAGTCGTATTCGCCAAGCCGTATTTCCATAACTGCAGACAATAAAATTGCCGTGTAATTGTACTTGTTTATCTTCGCTGCCAGAACGAATTTATCACGGGCGTGTGCGTATTTTTTCAATCTCATCAATGCCATTCCCCATCCGGTCTGAACATCGGTATTCATCGGCGTAACTTCATCGGCTTTTTCAAAACATTTCAGCGCTTCCTCGTACCTTTTTGTTGTTATAAGACACATTCCCAGACGAAGCCAGATTTCTTTATCCTGAGAATTTATATCTGCGGATTTTTCATAATAATTTACGGCATCCTCGTAATTATACTGGGTTTCGGCAATCTTACCGAGATATTTGTACGCTCTGGCATCTCTTTTGGAAACCTCCAGGGCTTTATATAAAAGCTCCTGCGCCTGCGCATATTCTTTTTGTTCAATCATTTTTTTTGCCTGATTTACATAAGCAACATTAGGCATTGACTGAACGATAGAATCCTGTTTGTAATTATCAACGGAAACATTCAGATTTTTTACTTTTTCAATGATATTTTTTAATCCGTCAAACAATCCGCGACCTCTCTAATTGCACCCTCGCCGGCGGGAGAATCTGTTATCTGAATACCTGCGATTTCCTTAATTTTTTTGTGCGCCTGAGGGACTGTAACCTTGTACTTTGCATATTCAAGACATTCAAAATCAATGATTTCATCACCGATATACACATATTCCTCCTGAGAAAGAGAATATTTTTTCAAGATTGATTTTAAAACATCTATTTTGACTCTTATATTTTGGTAAACTTCATTCAGTCCGATATTTTTTGCAACAACATCTATTGCCGCACACTTATCTCCGGAAATAATTGCTACCTCGATATTATTTTTTTTCAGATTATAAATACCCATAATATCTCTGAAATTGACTCGGCGTGTGGTTTTGTAATCCTCGCTTATGTATACGTTATTATCCGTCATAACCCCGTCAAAATCAGTTATAACCATTTTTATTGTCTTTGGAAGATTTAATTTTGTCATAAATATTTTTCCGATTTTACATCTTAACAAACAATAATTTGTTTGGTATAATTATAACATAATAAAAGATTGAGAGTCCAAAAGTAATAAATGTTTTCATATTTCTATATAATCAACATTTGCGTAATTTTAGTTTTTGTTTGCCTGTTTTTCATAACAAGGAAAACCAATAAACGCTGGTCAAAAATCAACGATTATCTGGGTAAAGTAACAACAACGGTAGACTCAATCCGTTACGGTAACCTTTCAACAAAAATTGAAAAAATAGAACACCCGACCTACCAAAACGTAACCGACAGTATTAACCGCATGGTCGAAACTCTTAATGACAGAGAAAAAATGATTATTGAATATCAGGCAGAACTTATGCGCCAGAACAAACTTCTTGAATCTGTCATAAATTCTCTTTCCGACGGTATTTTAATCATTAACGAAAAATTTGAAATCCTCCGTGCTACCCCTAAAATACTGCAGTGGTTTGGAATAAAAAAAGGAAAAGACATTATCGGGAAAAATGTTTTTGAATACATCCAACCCGTTAATGAAAGTGATTTTGAGGTGACAAAACTTGATAATACCGAGATATTTATAAAACACACACCGACAAATAATTTTATTGTAAGCTCACAGGCCCTTTCTTCTTTTGATAAAAAACGTTTCGTTATGATTATAAAAGATATTACAACGGAACGCGAAATTGAGACACTGAAAGAAGATTTTGTTGCAACCTTAACTCACGACCTGAAGGTTCCGATTGTTGCCGCATCAAATATGATAGATTTATTCCTGGCAAATAAATTCGGTGATATTTCGGAAAAACAAAAATTTGCACTCGACAATATGAAGGCCTCAAATAACAGTCTGCTGGAACTTGTCCAAATTCTTCTTGAAACCTATAAATTACAAGAACAGGGTATTCAGCTTATAAAAGAAGATATTGATTTAAATCCTTTTGCGGAAAAAATTGTTGAAGAAATGAAACCGCTTGCTCATAACGTTAAACTTGAAATAAATTATACACCAAGCAAGGACAAGCCGCATATCATGGCCGATCCAACCCAACTGACAAGAGTTATAAAAAATTTGATTTCAAACGCTATCGACCACAGCAACTCTCAAAAACCTATAGATGTTGAAATCGGCAAAACCTCAAAATTTATAACCATTTCCGTTATAGATTACGGTCAGGGTATAAACAAAGATGAAATAAAAATGATATTTAACAAATACTATTCCGCAGCCAAAAAGCTCAGAAAAGTCGGAACAGGTCTGGGATTATATCTTTCACAACAAATCGTGGAAGCACATGGTGGCGAAATCACCGCAACCAGCGAAGAAAATGTCCGTACAGAATTTTGTGTAAAATTACCTATTCAATAAAATTCAGGTAAATTTCAGCTTCTGCATTGCGTATAACAGTTTTGGGAATATACAAAACTTCGTTTCGTTTTGCAATAAGTTCAATATTTGGGGATGCGGAAACTATAACTATCTTTGTATTTTTATAATATTTATCATAAGTTTTAATTTGCTTTATAAGCCACTCACCTGCAAGATACGGCAAAAAATCACTTTCCATCTGTAAATCCGTAAATATTATATCGTACGGGTTATCAATAGCCGTTTCAATTTTTGAAAGAGCTTCTTTTGCACTGAAAGCCACATCAATTTCTATATCCGGCAGATTAAGATATTCAATATTATTCTTATGAAATCTAACCCATCCGGGCGTGTCATCAATCAATAAAATTCTTTTCATGACAATTATTATACTTCAAATTAAACGAATGGTGCTGGAAATAATTTGACGCCCTTATCATAAATATCATTGAGGAGGAGTATTATGAAGCACAAAATTATTTTATTATTTATTCTTTTTACAACCGTTACATCAGCTCAGGCAGAAACAACAAAAGACGGTATGGCGTTTTTTGATAAATTTACGAATTATTCCAATTCGTATAATGAAGCACTTTTAGGGATGTATTCACCCGATGTAAAAATTATTCGTGAAATTGTAAAACCATCAGGTGAAACCGAACAGATTGTAATTCCGACACAAAGATTTTTTAAAGAATTGAAACTTGGACAAAAAACTGCTAAAATTAAAAATTATAAAAATAAATATAAAAATATCATCGTAAAAGAAATTCCAAACGGCTTGCAGGTCAGTGCGGAAAGGCAACCTTCCAACGAAACCTACTGGCTCAAAATGTATCAGGTACTGCAAAACACAAACGATGGTTTGAAAATAACAGAAGAAATGATGCAGACAAAAGTTCAGGCATTTCTCAAGCACAAAAATAAAGGCGGATAAATGGATAAATTCAGATTTTTAACAGCAGGCGAAAGTCACGGTAAATGCTTAACTGCAATAATAGAAGGTGTGCCTTCCGGTGTAAATATTGATATTGATTTTATCAATAATGAACTTTCCCGTCGTCAGCAGGGCTACGGCAGAGGGGAAAGAATGCAGATTGAAAACGATACGGTTGAAATCACATCAGGTGTTCGTTTTGGCAAAACACTCGGTTCGCCGATTACACTTGTTGTTAAAAACAGAGATTTTGAAAGCTGGCAAAAAATTATGAGTGTTGCCCCCGAAGATATAACGGATGACAGGGCTTTTTCAACCTACCGTCCGGGACACGCCGATTATGCCGGCAGTGTAAAATATAATCAGACAGATTTGAGAAACGTTCTGGAACGTTCAAGCGCAAGAAAAACTGCCATTGAAGTGGCAGTCGGTGCTGTCGCAAAATTATTACTAAAAGAGCTTGGAATAACCGGAACTTCAAAAGTCACCCAAATCGGTTCTGCCTGCTGCCAGGATGACTTTAAAAATGAAGTGGACATTATGAGAGAAAAAGGAGATACTTTAGGCGGAAAGTTTGTTGTGTTATATCAAAATCTGCCCGTTGGTTTGGGCTCTTATGTTCACTGGGACAGAGGAATTGACGGCAGACTGGCACAGGCAGTTATGAGTATTCCCGCGGTGAAAGTTGTTGAAATAGGCACAAATCCGCTTGGCTACCAGGGAAGCAAATATCACGATGAATTAGTAATAAATAACGGTGAAATATCGCACAAAACAAATAATGCGGGCGGGATAGAAGGCGGAATGACCAACGGCGAAGATCTTGTTATATCAGGAGTTATGAAACCAATTCCAACGATGAAAACTCCTCTGAAAACTGTTGATGCAAATACAAAAGAAGAAACAGAAGCTCATTTTGAACGTTCGGATGTCTGCGCGGTAGAAGCGTGTTCTGTTGTTGCAGAAGCACGTGTTGCCTGGATTCTGGCTGATGAAATTTTGCTGAAATACGGCGGAGATTCTCTTGAGGAATTAAAAAGAAATTTTAAAAAATAAATTTTAATTATCGCAAATTTTAAAATTTTTCTTTTTTCTATATAATTAGAAAAAAGGAGTTTATTATGCCGATAGATTTTAATTCTCATATTACCTTCAACAACATCAAACCCGCACCTCAGACACAAAGAGTTGTACCGCAATATCAACCAACCATGCAGGGGAAAGATACCTTCACCAAAAGTGTTGAAGTTAAAAATGATGTAGTTGACACCAATTATGAAGGAATGAAGATTGAACAAAAATCTTTCGGTACAATCAAAAAAACAGGCAAAGAAGCAACTTTATACACAATTACAAACAAAAACGGCGCCAGCGTTGATCTTTCAACCTTTGGGGCAACAATAACTTCCATAAAAGTTCCCGATAAAAACGGAAATTTGAAAGATGTAACTCAGGGTTATGACAGTGTAACCCCATATGAAGAATCACCTGTCGGCCATGCCGGCGGAACTATAGGCCCTTGCGCAAACAAAATCAGCGATGGCAAATTTAATATCGGAAGAAAAGAATACCAGCTTGAATGCAACAAAGACGGAGGCAAAACTCACTCTCACGGGGGAACAAACGGATTTGATGTACAAAACTGGCAGGCACATATTTTAAAAGACGGAATAGAATTTACCTATGACAAAAAAGATATGGAAAGCGGCTATCCTGGAAATGTCCATGCAAGTGTGACCTACAAATTTGATAATGATAACAATTTACACATAATTTACAAGGCAAAATCCGACGCCGACACTCTGATAAATATGACAAATCACACATATTTCAATCTTGACGGAGCCGAAAATACGGCAGAAAACTCTGTTCTGGACCACCTTGTTACACTGCCGAACTCATCTTCATACACAAAAAACAGTGAAATTGCCGTTCCGACAGGCGAGATTGTAAAGGTTGAAGGCACACCGTTTGATTTCAGAGCACCTAAAAAAATCGGGGATGATATAAATTCAGACCATGAACAGATTAAAATCGGCTCCGGCTTTGACCAAAATTACTGCATAGATAACTATGACGGCAAATCAATGATAAAAGTTGCAGATGTAATCTCCGAAAAAACCGGAATAAATCTGAAAGTTTCAACAAATCTTCCGGGATTTCAGTTTTATACGGCAAACCACTTAGGTAAATCCGCTCAACCTGCGGGAAAAGACGGTTCAAGATACGAAAAACGCTCGGCTTTCTGTGTTGAACCGCAGTTTTATCCAAACGCAATAAACACCGAAAACTTTAAAGAAAAAGGTATCCTGAAAAAAGGCGAAGAATACAACCGCGAAATAGTTTACTCATTCTCCGTTAAAAATTAGAGAAAAAATCATCATCTTTTTCAAATTGTCTTAGTGCGCGCTGAACTTCTCTTTCGGCTTCAGCAAGAAGTTCTGCCTGTGATTTTTTAGGTTTTTGAATTTCTATAACTTTGGCCTGTGCGCCCTTTTCAACAGAGAGAATCTCTTCCATATATTTTGGAATATCAGCCGCCCATGGATTTTTATGCAAAAATTCCAAAGGTGTCAGAAAATCCATGTCCCCATATTTATCTAGTCTTGGAGTGCCATTCACCGAGTCAATAATCATCATACGAGAAGGATCAATATTCATAACATTCATCGTTCCGTCAGATTTTGTAACTCTTAAAGAAATATAAGTGAAATCAAAAAATTTGTTTGACTTTACCCTGGATACAGCGACTTTTGAACCATCTTTTGCGTTTATCATGAATCTGCCTTCAAAAATCCTGCCCTTGCTTAATCTTTCATGTATCAGGTGCGGACTTCTTTTATATGCCGGTGTTTCCAGAATTTTCTGAAGGGAGTTGACCACTTTTTCAAAATTCGTATCTTTATATATATTATATTTGTCTGTTTTTGCCTGTTTTACAATTTGTTTTTGTGCAACCGGTTTTTGCTCTACCTTACTACCGGAAACCGTCGGTTTGTCTGAGAAATTTTTTGGGGCCACAAGCTTTGCCTGAGCAACTTTTGCATGTTGCGTCTGTACTTTTATTTCAGGTTTGGTTTCTGTATTAATGGTATTTTCAACTACTTTGCGGGGTCGTCCTCTTTTTCTTTTTGGCTTGGGAGCTTCAAGACCTGCCTTTATTCTTGCTTCTTTTGCCGCTTTGAATTTTTCCATGCGTGCTTTTGCAAATATTTTTTTTCTTTCCTCAACTACTTTTTGGTGCAGCGCTATTTGCTCCGGAGTTTTCCCGCGCCTTACAAGAATATAATATTCAAACTCATCAATCTTTTTATCCAGAAATTTTAAAATTCCTTCAATTCCGTTTTCTTCAAGATCTTTTGGCGCCAAATAATCCAAATTATGCGGACGCAGGTCTAAAGCTCTATCACCTCCGATAACGACAGGTGACGCAATTTTACCGTCAGTAAAGAATAAGAAAGCTTTTCTTTCTCCTGTTTTATCGGTTTTTACAATATAAAACTTTGTATCAGCCCATTTTATAGCCGTCGGGCACAACGTAATATTTGACCCGTCCTCTGCCCTGAAGGTCCAACCCTTTGCTTTTTTGAAATATTGCCCGAAAAATTCTTCTTTTAAGTGTGCTGCCTGAGTTTGATTTTTATATAAAAGAGTATTTACTTTGCGAAACTTTTCTGCAAGATTTTCGGCTTCCTGTTTATATCCGTCAAAAGACGCTGCATCCTCCATTCTTTTAAGCACTTCTTTTGCGCTCAACGGCTCTTTTGAATGCTCAATTTTTTTACGAATTGTTGTAAAATTCTGAGCATAACGCCTTAACAAAGACATATCCTGTCCAATTTTATTTAAACCTTTTAATTTATCCTTCGGGATTTTGTTTATACATGCATCTGCATCCGAAACGTAATAGTCACCATTATTATTAACCTTAAAATGTAATTTGCTATTTTCTGCGGGGTTAATTACGCTGAAGGTGAGAAGCTCCTGGCTATTTTTTGCATTGTGTGTTTTTTGAAGTTGTAAACCTTTACCGCCTTGAACATGAAATGTAAATCCACGTAATTTTTTTGTTGAAAATATATCGGGATACAGATTTTTAAACACCGCCTGATAAGCATCATTCAGATTAATATATGCCATAGATGCTATATCAAAATCTCGGCGAATGTTTTGCATGACATCAAGTTCTTCTTTAGCCAGCGTACCGACTTTTTTCCAGTTTATACCTGATCCCGTAAAATATAGTTTTGATTTATTATATGAATTATTTGTGCTATTTATATTTGAAATTTGCATAGCATAAGTAAAAACTGTAAAAAAATTTTTTGTTAGATTTTTATATAAATATCTGTCAAATTTTCACATCTTGCCAATAAATAAACACTAAAGTATAATACAAACAAAAAGGAGTGATAAATATGTTAAAGAAAATATTTATAAGCTTTATTACAATGTTCGTTATCATGTTTGGCTTTGCAAATATTTCTCAATCAAGAGAAATCGTAGAGGTGCCGCATTGGCAAAAGAAAGTAATAAACGTATATATTCCGAAAGACGGCGATCAAAAAACCACCTCAATATTAAAATCTGCCTTCGCAAAATGGCAGAGTACAAGTGCAGGTCATATAAGCTTCAAATATGTTGATAAAGGCCCGGCAGATATTGATATTGTATTTGCTGAAACGGCATCAAGTGCATCAGGCCCGATTTCAAAAACCAGTGTTTCTACCAGCGGTAATGCAATTTCCAAAGCCGAAATTACAATCGCAACGGGCGACAAACAATATAAAAAATATTCTGACAATTACATCTCAACAGTTCTTCTGCACGAAGTGGGGAGATCCTTAGGTATGCCAACAACCACAAGAAAAGAGACAAGTATAATGTATGTTCCTGTTTCTGAAAAACAAAAGCTTATGAAAATAGATGCCCTTAAATTTTTCTCCATAAGTCAATGGAATTACAGCAAAAGAAGAATAGAAGACAAAAAGGAATAAAAAAAGAGGATTTAAAATCCTCTTTTTTTATATTATAACTTTGTTTCTAAAATTTTCTTCCTGAACGATTGATAGTATCCTGTTTAAAAAGGCCTTATACCTCGCTCTGACGGCTTCACCTGACAAAACAATGTCTGCATCTTCCTTACATGGTTTTATATAAATTTCAGCTTTTTTGGTAGCATTTTTATATATCCCTTTTGCAGATTCTCCCAAATCTCTTTCAGCCGCACGTACAAAAAATCTCTCCTTCTGAACATTATGTGCGACATCAACATAGATTTTGAAATCAAAAGCATCTTTTATTTTTTCGGTAAGGGTAAACAAACCCTCAGATATAATTATCTTTGACGGTTCTGCAAGAGTATAATTGTCATATCTTTTTGCAGTTCCGGACATATCATATTTAGGAAGATATACCGACTTACCGTTCAAAAGTTCTTTAATGTGTTCGCTCATAAACTCTAATTCAAGTGCCTGAGGAACGTCCAGGTCGTAGTGTTTTGCAAACTCCGCAAAGCTGCCTGCAGCTTTAACCATTTCGGAACGATCATAATAATAATCATCTGTATTTACTCTTGTAATCGGATTGCTTATTTCGAACTCTGTTGCAAAAGAAGTTATTGTATCGATGATATCAAGAGTAATTGTTGATTTTCCGCTTGCCGTTTCACCTGCAATACCAATAGATGCCGGACGATCAATGTGTCCCACAAGGTACTTTGCAAGTTTAGACAAAATTTCCGATTTATAACTTACTAAAATTGACCCTTCTGAACTAAGCTCTTCATCAAATATTCTTTTCAATCTCTCTTCTACTGCCTGAACTCTGTTGTAAGGCATTGAAACATACATTTTTCTTCGTCTTAATGCAGTTTCTTCTTTGGTTTTTTGTAGTATATAATCAGCCATTACTAACCTTTTTCAATTCTACTGCTACATATATAGTCTTTTTTCTCATGACTATACCAGATTTAAGACAAAAAAAAAATATTTTTTGCTCAAATATTAACTTTAGTAAATATTAATTTACATTGGGCGGCATGAATATTTATGATATACTTATCTCACAAGGCATGTAAGGGAGTGTGGTTATGAATATTAATTCCAATTATCAAAATATAGCAGACAGTTACCTGTTTTCAACCGTTGCAAAAAAGGTGGCAGAATTTGCACAGAAAAATCCTGATAAAAAAGTTATAAAACTTGGGATAGGCGATGTTACACTGCCTTTATGCAACGCTGTTGTTAAGGCGCTAAAATCTGCCTCAGATGAGATGGGCGTAAAAGAAACCTTCCGCGGATACGGCCCGGAACAAGGCTATGATTTTCTCAAAAGCGAAATTCAAAATTACTACAAACAACACGGTGTAAACCTTGAAAACGATGAAATATTTATCTCTGACGGAGCAAAATCCGATTTGGGAAATATCTTAGATTTATTTTCTCAGGACAATACCGTTTTGGTTCCGGATCCTGTTTACCCGGTTTATGTTGATACAAACACGATGGCAGGCCGAAAGATAATTTATATAGATGCAAATGCTGAAAACAATTTTCTGCCGCTTCCGGATGAAAGTGTTAAAGCTGATATTATATATATATGTTCCCCAAACAACCCGACAGGTGCAGTATATGATAAAGAACAACTCAAAAAATGGGTTGATTATGCAAACAAAAATAAAGCCGTTATACTTTTTGATTCCGCATATGAATGTTTTATCACGGATGAAAAACTACCAAGAAGTATTTATGCAATAGAGGGTGCAAAAACCTGTGCTATAGAATTTTGTTCTTTTTCAAAAATGGCGGGCTTTACAGGTACCCGCTGCGGCTGGACTGTTGTTCCGAAAGCTTTGGCCGACGGGATATTGAATAAGATGTGGCTTCGCCGTCAAACAACAAAATTTAACGGAGTTCCGTATATTGTTCAAAAAGGTGCGCAGGCAGTATTTTCACCCGAAGGCCAAAAAGAAATTCAGGAAAATCTGGATTATTACAAACAAAACGCAAAACTGATTTCCGATTGTCTTAAAAAACACAATATCTGGCATATCGGAGGGACTCACTCTCCGTAT
>JAEEGF012482226.1_pt1 | contig 14833 bp, 13 predicted proteins | sample 9134171 | NCBI WGS metagenome assembly JAEEGF01 (sample SAMN16246542, study PRJNA631951) | gut metagenome | biome: gut microbiome; feature: rumen; material: AP-attached | host: Bos | place: Iran: Karaj | collected 2018-10 | reverse complement strand
TGCTGCACAGGCGACACGGATGGGCAAGAAACGGCCCCGATGCGGCAAAGACGCCCGGAATTATGCGACGTATGCTCTTGCCAAGGCAGACGGCGACGCCTGAACCGCTTCCGCACCCCCGAAGCCAAATCCGCAACGCCCGCCAAGGAGCAGCCATGAACAGCATTTCCAAGACGGCAGGCGACGGGGGCCTCCTTAAGCCCCGCCGCCTCGGCCCGCTTCCAGAAGGACACAGAGGGGACGCTCCACATGGCGAAGCCCCTGAAACTCGTCGGTTGCGACCCGCTTGTGCCTGCGATGCCGGCCAAGCCCTTCCAGCCGCGGCAGATCCCTCTCCTGAACACGTTCCATCGCCAGAAAAGGATCATTGCATGAACCAGACCCGAAGAGACATGCTCAAGCTCGCAGGCCTTGCCCTGGCGACAGGCGCCGTGCCGGGCAGGGCGCTGGCTGCGCCCGCGCCCCAGAAGATTTCCATCGAAGAGTTTGCGCGCGGCGTCGACGCCGTGGACTGCCTGGCCAAGAACTGGTCGGCCGTGACGGCGCGCGGGAAGAGCGGCGAAGTCAACGCCATGACCGCCGGATGGGGCGGCCTCGGCAACGCCTGGAAAAAGCCCGTCTGCACCGTCTATATCGGCCCGCACTACACGCGCAAGCTCATCGACGAGACGGGACGGTTCTCGATCTCGTACTTCGAGGGGGCCCACAAGCAGGAGCTCACCTATCTTGGCACCCACACCGGCGCCGAGGAGAAGGATAAAATAGCCAAGGCCGGCCTGCACCTCGTGGATCTCGACGGGCGCCCCGCCATCGCCGAAGGCCGCTGGGCCTGCGTGTGCCGGGTCCTGCTCCGGCACGAGCTTTCGGCAGCCGACTTCATCGACGCATCCATTCCCAGGGATATCTACGGCAGCCTTGGCTGGTCGGTCATGTACTGCGCTGAAATCGAGTCCGCCTGGAAGCTGTCCTAGGCCCCGGCAGAAAAAGCAATGCGCCTGAGGATCCCCAGGCGGGGATCCTCAGGCGCGGTTTGCGAAGCCCGGCAGGGCTATTTGGAAAAGCCTCTGGGATGCCTGGTGTGCCACTCCCAGGCGGTGGCGACTATCTCCTCGATGCCGGCCTTGGGCTCCCAGCCCAGCACCTGGCGGGCACGTTCGGACGAGGCCACGAGACGGGCCGGGTCGCCGGGACGGCGCGGCGTCACGACGGCGGGCAGGGGATGGCCCGTCACCTTGCGGGCCGTTTCGATCATCTCCTTGACGGAGAAGCCCTGGCCGTTGCCGAGGTTGCAGATGACGGTCTCGCCGCCGCCGGCGAGGTAGTCGACGGCCTTGAGGTGCGCGTCCGCGAGATCCATGATGTAGAGGTAGTCGCGGATGCAGGTGCCGTCCGGCGTGGGATAGTCGTCGCCGTAGATGGAGATGTGGGGGCGCATGCCCCTCGGCACCTGCAGGATGAGCGGGATGAGGTGACTTTCGGGCTTGTGGTCCTCGCCGATCTGGCCGCCGTGCAGGGCGCCGCCCACGTTGAAGTAGCGCAGGGAGACCCAGCGTATGCCGTGGGCCTCGCCGGTCCACTTCATGATGCGCTCCATGATGAGCTTGCTCTCGCCGTAGGGGCTGGTGGGATCCTTGGGATCGTCCTCGCAGATGGGGATGCGCGTGGGCTCGCCGTAGACGGCCGCAGTGGAGGAGAAGACCAGCTTGTCCACGCCGTAGTCGCGCATGGCCTCGAGCAGGCAGACCATGCCCACGGAATTGTTGTCGAAGTACTTGAGCGGATTGCCCACGCTCTCGCCGACTTCGATGAAGGCGGCGAAGTGGAGGACGGCATCGATCTTGTTCTCGGTGAAGACCTTGTCCAGATCCTTGCGGCTGCGGATGTCGCCCAGATAGAACTTGGCCTTGCAGTGCACGGCTTCCAGATGGCCGGTGACAAGGCTGTCCAGAACGATGACGTTGTCGCCGCGCTCGCAGAGCGCGTGGACGTTGTGGGATCCGATGTAGCCGGCGCCGCCGACGACAAGAATGTTCATGTCAGACAATCTCCTGTAGTGATCTCGGTCCCTTCCTTGCCGGCCCTGTCCTTTCGCGCCAGATCCGGCGCGAAGAGTCCGATTGCCCGGGCCGAAAGCCGGGACGGTTTGTCTTCATTGCTGTTCCGCGCAGCTTCGCCTGCGGGGGGATGCAGCCTCCCCGATGCGGGTCGGCATGCCCCCGGGTTCCGGCGAAGCCCAGCGGGCTACCTCGCCACCTCAGCCGCGCCTGCGTCCGGGCTTGCGTCCGGGCTTGTGGCTTGGCTCGCGCGGGCTTCGGCCGCCCCGTCTTCGGGTCCGCAGGCCCTGGGCTCTGCCTGGGGCATGATCCATGTGCCTGGCATGGGGGCGGAAAGCTCCGCTCTGTCGCCCAGATAGGGGTTGAAGTAGCCGTAGCGCAGCCAGGGGCAGGCCTTCTTCAGCCGCTTCATGAAAACGTGCAGGCCCATGCTGGGGCCATGGTCCACGCCCTGCATGAGGTCGAGATAGAATTCAGGATCGATGTTGAGGTTGCGCCACTGGATCATGCTCACGCCAAGCGATCCGCACAGGCCCGCCAGCGCCTCGAGCTCCCGCTCGGTGTCGGTGACGCCGGGGAAGAAGAGCAGGTTGAGGGAGACGAAGATCCCGCGCTCGCGCGCCGTCCTGATGGAGGCCTTGACGTCCTCGAAGCTGTAGCCGTGCGGGCGGTAGTATCTGTTGTAGACCTCCTCCCTGGCGGAATTGAGGCTGGCGCGCAGGCTGGTGAGGCCGGCATCGGCAAGCCGCGCCACGGCATCGGGCCTGGAGGCGTTGGTGTTGCAGTTGACCGTGCCCCGGCCCCCGCCTTCGCGGAAGAGTTGCACGCTCTCGCAGAGCAGATCCGGATTCATCAGCGGATCGCCCTCGCAGCCCTGGCCGAAGGAGTAGACGGGAACCTTCGTCTCGCGGGCCTCGTGGATGCGCATGACCTCGCAGACTTCCTCGGGCGTCGGCGTGAAGTCGAGCCGGCACTGGGGCGTCACGGCGATGGGGGAGTTCTCGGCCTGTTCCGAGATGCAGCCCACGCAGCGCGCGTTGCAGGTCTGGGAACTCGGCAGGGGCGCCTCGTAGCGACCGAGGGCGAAGTTCCTGGCAGCCGGACAGTCGTAGCGGGCCACGCAGTCCTTGAGGATGTGGCCGACCAGACGGTTCTTTGCATAGTCCTTCAGCAGGCGCTCCATGTTCTTGCGTATGGCGCTGCGGTGGACCTTGGTGAACTGCTGGCGCGGATCCCGGTCCACGCGCCTGGCGCAGATCCAGAAGCGCTCGTCGGCAAAGCCCACGGCGCCGTAGGCGAAGAGCGGAAGCAGGGGCGCTCCGTCCTGCCTGGCGTAGGCCGGATGGGCCGAGAGCGTGTAGCCGGGCGCGGCAAAGGCCGCGCAGGCAAGGTAGTCCGTCTCCATGGTTTCGCCACTCTCAGGATCGAGCCCCACGGCCTTGCGCCCTGGCAGCAGAAAGAGCTCGCTCTCCCTGGGCAGCGGAATGACCTCGTCGGGCTTGGGCGTGCCCCATTCCCCGCCCCTGTTCACGACCATGAGCAGGTCGGGATCGTCGTAGATGCTGCCCTGCTCATCGGCCATGACCATGTGCAGTTCCAGTTGCTCCGGCATCCTCTGTCCTCCTTGCGAACGCCGCCAGGGCTCCCGCCCTGCGGTCGCGCCCTTATAGCCTGCCAGGCCAAAGACTGCAAAGCCGGCTGGGCCTGCGGGACGTGCACGCCCGCAATGCGCTGTGCCGCCAGGCGCTGTGCGGAGCAAGGCGTGACGATGCCGCCTGCCTCGGCTCGTAGGCTTTGGTTCCAGCCTCTTGGCGACGCGCCCTCCCGGGAAGCGCAAAGCAGAACGTTCCCGCCACTGTGCCAGCACTGGCCTGCGTCACGCTCTCTCTTGCCTCCCCCTGCACACGGGCTCCGCCACCATGGCCTGCGCCCACTGGACGATTCTTTCCCCGTGCGGGGTGAAGCGCTGGGAGCATGCGCACCGCCAGGACGAAGATGCCACGCAGGCAGGCACAAAGGCCCTCCCCGGCGGGCCGGCATGCCGGACAGCGCGCAGGGCAGGCCCCGGCCCGGGACAGGTCCGGAACAGGCGCCCTGAGTCTGCAAAACCGTGCTCCAGCCCTTATGCCTCGCCTTGCCCGCCCGATAAGACTAGCGTATAGTGCCCTCCCGCAGCCAGTCCGGAGCAGGGCGCGCTTTCGGGCCGGGCGCCGGATGCGGACATCCGCGCGAGTCCGGGCCGTTCTCAAGGATGTCCCCATGCTCTCCTACATGCTTTTCCTTTTCTTCTTCGCCAGCGCCATCGTCGTTGTCCTCGCTTTCAGCACCCTGAGCCAGGACCGCCAGTTCCGCAAAGCCCGGGAGGAAAACGCCAGGCTCCTCACTGCCGTCCAGGCCCTCGAAGCCCGGATCAAGGCGCTTGAGGCCGAACGGGACGGTGCGAACCAGGCAGAGCCCGCCTACAGCCGGCAGGCGCCTTCCGCGCAGGAGCTTGGCCTCTCCGCATAAGCCCCGCCCCGCTGCGGGAGACCGGACGCAGACAGGCTTCGGGGGAGCAGCACCGTGATCCAGATCCACAAGCTACGCATCGGCGCCCTCCGGGGGGCTCGAGGCTGACCCGGTCCGGGAAGTCCCATGCAGATCAGGCTGCCGGCGCGCACGAAGCGCATCCTCAAAATCCTCGCAGCTACTGCAGGCGCGCTGGCGGTGCTGGCGCTCGGCGCCCTGATCTATCTGCAGGTCAACTTCCACAGCCTGCTTGAGGCAGCCTTCCAGCGCTTCGAACGGCATTCCGGCTGCAGCGTCGAAACCGGCTCGGCCACGCTCAAGCTCTTCCCCTCCCCCGTCATCACCCTGGAAGGCGTCTGCCTCAAGAAGGACGGCTTCGCCTTCCATGCCGCCTACGCCCTCGTGGCGCCGAGCCTGGTCAGCCTTTTCGAGGGCCAGTTCTTCCCCGAGCAGGTGACGCTCATGCGCCCCCAGGCCGAAGGCCTGCTCCCCTTTGCCGCGAAGGAGCTGGCCTCCCGCATTGACGGCGAAGGCACGGCCCAGGACGAAACGCCGGGCGACATGCTCAAGCGCCTTTTCCCAAAGTTTTTCGACCTGCGCATCATGGACGGCCGCTGCCAGATCCGGGACCAGGCCGGCGCAGCCCTCGACGTCGACGGCCTCGAGGTGCAGGCTGAGGTGCAGAGCCTGCTCAACCGGGCGCGCGCCCGCTTTGGGGTCACGCGGCTGGTCTTCAAGGAAGCGGACGGCCGCGTGTGGGCGCTCAAGAACTTCAAGGCCAGCGGCGGAACGAGGCTCAGCAATCCCATCGAGCGCTGCCGCTTCACGGTGGACGGCGCTGCGGAGCTGCCTCTGCTCTCCACGCGCTTCACGGCCAGGCTTAAGTTCCGGGGCGGTGCCGAGGGCATTGTCGCCGACGGCGACATCAAGGGCACCTACGTCTACGACGCGGCCCCCATCCACTTCGCCCTGGCGGGCAAGGCCTACCCTGCCAAGGCAGACGCCACCGGCAACCCCCTGCCCTACGCCGACCTGCTCCCGCAGCAGCCGGCGCCCGGCGACCTGCGCATCGAAATCAGCAACATGTCCATGGGCAAGGACTCGGCCGGCCTCGACGCCATCCTCTCCTTCGGCGGCAAGGGGCCAGCCATCACGGGACGGGCCAGCGTCACGCGCCTTTCCCTCACGCGCTGGCTCGGCTTCGGCCGCTGGATCACGCCGGGCCTGCAGGTGGCGCTTGACCAGGTTTCCGAGGGCATCATCGACTTCACGCTGGACAGAAACCGCCTGCACTGCCCGCGCGTGGCGGCCACGGCCCAAGGCTACGAATTCCGCGGCAAGGGCGGCGTCGCCTCCTTCGCCGATCCCGTAGTCTTTCTTGACCTCAAGAGCGGCGAAGTGGATCTCGGCGTTGCCATGCCCGAGTCGCTCGGCGACATTCCCCAGCCCCCCTCCTACGTGCACAGACCCCTCACCAGCCTCACCCTCGACGAACTCTGGGGCCGCAAGCCGAGGCCGTCGACATGCAAGGTCGTCCTCGATGACACCGGCGACGGCAGGAACGCCAAGGAGACGGCGGACGCGAAGAAGGCGAAGGAGAGCAAGGCTGCCAGGGAGGCCTGCGAGGCTGCGCAGAAGAACAGCGATGCCGACGTCTGCGGCTACGACATCAACCTCTCTGCCGACCTCGTACACTACGGTCCCCTCAAGCTCCGCAAAGCCAAGGTCGCCATTCTCCCCACGCCCTCCGGCAGGCCCGGGGTCAGCGACTGCGCCATCAAGGCATCGGCCGACCTCTACTCCGGCCCCTTCAAGGGCCAGTGCGTCATCCGGGGCACGCACCTCACGCCGGTCTTCGAATTCGACGTCCAGACCAAGGGCGTTCAGGCAGGCCAGCTCGCCAGGGACTGCCCCTTCCTGCCCTTTGTCAAGGGAACGCTCGAGGGTCGCGGCAAGGCCAGGGCCAAGGGGCGCGACATCGACCTTTTCCTGGCCAGCCTGCACGGCGAGGTAAAGATGTCAGGCGCCAAGGGCGCCTTCCTGACTGACGGCAGAAAGACGACGCCCTTCGACAAGCTTGCGCTCGACTGCGACCTGCAGAGCGCCCAGCGCCGGGGCGCCGTCGTCGGCGTCAACGGCAAGTGGCGCGCCAGCCACGCCGGCAACGGCTGGACGGGGCAGGCCGACTCCACGGGCACGGTGTGGCTGGCCTTCGCGGGCAAGGAGAAGGGCATTTCTTTCAAGAACCTCGCCTCGACCATCGCCGTGCACCGGCTGGAGCGCCTGGCACATCTCCCGGGCTCGGGAATAGAGCTCGGCCTCAAGGGCGGGCTCTCCTACAGTTCGGTGGCGGGCCAGTGCGGCCTCGAGAATGCCGGCCTGACGCTTCCGGGACTCAAGGCGCGCGTCACCCTCCTCCAGTCGGGTGCAGCCGGCAAGGCCAAGAGCTACGCCGGCACGGTGCACGAGGCCAGCGTGGATCTGCCGCTCTTCCTCAGGGCTGTGTTTGCGAAGACGCCTGAACTCCACAAGGAATTCACTGCCTTCAAGGGCTCCTTCGCCTTCCAGGCGGACGGCTCCCGCATTGCGGTGAAGCACCTCAGAACCCGCGCCGCCGGCGCTCCTCTCGCCGGCAGCCTCGACGTCGCCCTGGCCGGCAAGCGGCCGCAGATAGGCTTCGACCTCGACGCCGGCAGCCTCGACCTGGACGCACTGCTGAAGAACGGCAAGGAGGGCAAGGAAGGAGACGGCAGTGCCGGCGCCAGCGATCCCGGCCACGAGCTCGACCTGCGCTTCCTCAAGGACTTCGACGCGCAGGGCACGGCCAGAATTGCCTCGCTCACCGTCAGCAAGCTCCGCTTCACGGGCGTCAAGGCGCCCCTGGCGCTCAAGGAAGGGCGCCTGAGCATCAGCGGCCTTCAGGCCGGCGCCTACGGCGGAAGCCTCTCCGTGACAGGCCGGGTGAACTTCGACAAGGGGCTTGCCTTCAACATCGGCAGCACCGCCCGCAACGTGCAGCTGGGCGAAGCCATGAAGGCCAAGGGCGTGAAGTCCGACTTCAAGGGCAAGGCAGCCGTGAGCTGCAACCTCCAGGCCGCCATGGCCAGGACTGGGGATCTGCCGCGCCAGCTCTCCGGCAAGCTCCACTTCTCCACCGGCAAGGGCAGCTTCCAGAGCGCGGACAACGAGGGGCGCCTCAAGGGCAAGCCTACGGAGTTCACCTCCATCTCCGGATCCGCAACCATAGACCACGGCGTGTTCCGCACCGAGGACTTCCTGCTCAAGGACAGCGGCATGAACGTCCACGGCAAGGGCAAGGTGGACCTCAACGCCATGCGCATCGACATGGACGTGACCGTCGACATGCGGGGCCTGCCCGTCATTCCCGTGTACGTCGTCGGCCCCCTCGCCAAGCCGGAGACCAAGGTCAGCGGCGCCAGGGTGGTGCTCAACACTTTCACCGGCATCATCCAGGGGACGGCCGGCTTCGTGGGCGGGTTCTTCCGGCTCTTCCGGCGCTAGCCTCCTGCAGGCTCCGCCTGGCGGCGGAGCCTTAGGGCGGCGCTACTTCGCGCGGGGCTTCTTGTACCCCTTGGCCGGACCGCTGGCATAGTCGGTCCTGTCAAGCCACTTTAGATGCGTTGCGAGCCATTGCTGCATCTCACCGACAGGAACGGGGCAGAGTCCGTCAGGAGACGGTTGAGGCTGGCCGGACAGGCTGCCACTCTGCCGGTCGCAATCCCGCCAGAACGCATAGACGTTCAGGTCGCCCGAGGAGCGGATGTAGGGAGAGACGTGCGACGTCCTCGCCGGCCAGATCCGGCGTTGTGTCAAAGAGGTTCAGCATGTCCTGCTTCCGGAGGTCTTGGCGGACTTCCATGTCCCCTTCCGTCTTCGGCAACGTGCCCGGCGACGCATCCTCAAGCTCCAGCAGCCTGTGCCTAGCCGTGGCGAGTTCGGCTTCGCTGTAGGGACGACGGGCGCAGGCGGCGGTCAATTCCCTGTCTATCCAGTAGATGTCGGCGCTGGCCCGCTCTCCGTGGCGGTTGCAGCGCCCGAAGCGTTGCGCGAGCGAAGGCCAGGGAGCAATGTCGGTGAAGAGCGTTGCGGCCGAAATGTCGATGCCGGCCTCGACGACTTGCGTGGAAACGATGATGCGGCCTTCCGGGGCAAGCGGGGCGAGCGCCCGGCCGAGATGATTCTTGCGGTCCGCCGGACGGAATCGGGAGTGGAGCAGCACCAGCTCCGGCCCGCGGTTCTGCCGGACGAGCGCCTTTGCGAGTTCTAGCCACGTTGCCACGGCGTCCTTCACCGTATTTCTGATGACGAGTGTCAGGGCTTCCTGACGGTGAGCTCTGAGGACGGTGGCAGCCAGCGCCTTGTGCTTCGTCGCGCCCGCCAGCCTGCTGACCCGCTTAACCGCCTCGAGACGGCGCTTGACCTGCGGGTTGTCGAGATCGTCTGCACGGAGCGATGCCACGTCAAGACTGTCCATGCGCGGCGTGAAGTCGACGTAGGCAAGTCAGCCTTCGTTCATCGTGGCGCTTATCCACAGGGGACGGCAGGGGAAGATGGTGCCGAACAGATCTCTGAAGGCATCAAGCTGCGTCGAGGTCTGCAGGGCTTGGCAACACTGCTGCGCAAGGGCAAAGGTCTGCTCGACCACACGCGCATGGGCAGGCACCAGACAAGCCGCCGGGGGGGGGCCAGCATCGCGGTTGATCCGCTTGCATATCCAGGCAAGCAGAACGGCTGCGGTTTTGCCAAGTCCTGTCGGCACGTCAAGGATGTCAGGCCAGAGATCTTCGGCCAGACAGACCTGATAGGGATAGGGCTCGGTGCCAAAAGCCGCGTGGTAAAGGGGCGCTATTTCGACAGGCATGCTGCTCTCCAAAGGGAAGTGTGGTTGGGGGACCAGACCACGATACACAAATGGAGGACTTGGGAGCGCTGACAGGCATGCCTTCACCGGAAGACGCCTTCCTGAAAATATCAATAAAATCAAAATATTAATTACTCTCCGGCCTTACGGCGCGCACGTGGCCTGCCTCTCCGGCACTGACCTCCTTTCCGCAGAGGCTTGAAGTGCCTGCAGTTTAGGTCTACCCTGAATCCCATGGCCTTTTCGAGGAACCTCTGCCTATTCATCGACAGGGAAGGAAACTGTCCTCGCCGCAAAGAAAATCCCGTGTGCATCCTTGCTGCGAGGGCAAGCGCTCCGGCCCCATTGGCGGAATCCAAATAGGCATAGTAAAGGTGCGCATTTCCCGAAGCAATCGCCTCAGCCCCATTGAAGAGGACCAAATGGCAGCGGTAAAGATACTCATTTTCTGAGGCAAACATCTAAGCAAAATATAAACATGCTTAATAGCAACGATTACTGTACGCATGTTTAGAGTCTTTCACTAATAAAAACACGAAAAATACTCCGGAAAATAGAACAAATTTTCGAGGCGCCAGCCTCAAATACACTAAAAGATGGAGGAAGTATTTATGAATATCTTGATTTTTGGCCCCAACGGCTCAGGAAAGGGCACACAGGGCGATCTTATGAAGCAGAAATACAATCTTGCTCATATTGAATCCGGTGCCATATTCCGTGAACACATCGGTGGTGGTACTGAACTCGGCAAGAAAGCTAAAGAGTACATTGACCGTGGCGACCTCGTTCCCGACGAAATCACCATTCCTATGGTGCTCGACACCCTCCAGCAGAAGGGCGCCAACGGCTGGCTCCTCGACGGCTTCCCCCGCAATATGGTGCAGGCTGAGAAGCTCTGGGCCGCTCTGCAGGAAAAGGGCATGAAACTCGACTACGTCGTCGAAATCCTCCTGCCCCGCCAGGTGGCCAAGAACCGCATCATGGGCCGTCGCCTCTGCAAGAACAACAACAACCATCCCAACAACATCTTCATCGACGCCATCAAACCCAACGGCGACAAATGCCGCGTCTGCGGCGGCGATCTTTCCTGCCGCTCCGACGACCAGGACGAGGCCGCCATCAACAAGCGCCACGACATCTACTACAACGACAAGGACGGCACCCTGGCCGCCGCCTACTACTTCAAGAAAATCGCCGCCGAGGGCAAGACCAAGTACATCGAGCTCAACGGCGAAGGCACCATCAACGAGATCAAGGAATACCTCCTCTCCCAGCTCGCCTAAGTAGCTGACAGGGAGCTATCCCATCTTTGCAGAGAGCCTTCCGGCCTTCGGGCTGGAAGGCTCCTTGCGTCTGCCCGCCCTGCATCTGCCCTGCCGCAGGCCTGCAGGCCGCCTTTGCGCAGACGAAAAGAAAGGCCGGCTCCGGGAATCTTCCCTGAACCGGCCGTGGATTCTGCAGTCCCGCCCTGCGCTATCCGCCGAGGTAGGCCTCGCGCACGCTGGGGTTGGCGAGCAGGTTTCTGGCGCTGTCCTCCATGACCATGCGTCCGACCTCCATGACGTAGCCCCGGCTGGCAAGCTTCAGCGCGGCTCTGGCGTTCTGCTCCACGAGCAGGACGGTCACGCCGTTGTCGCTTATGCGGCGCACGGTCTTGAAGATGCTCTTCACGAGCAGCGGGGCGAGGCCCAGCGAGGGCTCGTCCAGCAGGAGCAGGCGGGGCTGGGCCATAAGGGCGCGACCTATGGCGAGCATCTGCTGCTCTCCGCCGGAGAGGGTGCCGGCCATCTGCTCCCTGCGCTCGTGGAGGCGGGGGAAGAGCTCGTAGATCCAGCGCAGGGTCTTGACCTTGCGGGGCTCGTCCTTGACGAGGAAGGCGCCGAGCATGAGGTTCTCCTCGACGGTCATGGTGCCGAAGACCCGGCGTCCTTCGGGGGCCTGGGCGACGCCGAAGCCCACGATCTCATGGCTGGGATGCTTGAGCAGGTCGATGCCGTCGAAGACGATGCGGCCTTCCGTGGGATTCACGAGGCGGCTGACGGAGAGCAGGGTCGTGCTCTTGCCCGCGCCGTTGGCGCCGAGCAGGGTGACTATCTCGCCTTCGTCCACGTGCAGGGAGATGCCGTGCAGCACCTCCACCTGGCCGTAGGAGACGCGGAGATTCTCTATTTCCAGAAGGGCCATGGCTAGTACACCTCGTCGTTGTCGTCTGAGCCGAGGTAGGCCTCGATGACGGCAGGATCCCGGCGCACCACGTCCGGGACGCCCTCGGCGATGAGGGTGCCGTGCTCGAGCACCACCAGCTTGTGGCAGATCTTCATGACGAGGCGCATGTCGTGCTCGATGAGGAGCACGGTAATGCCGCGCTTGCGTATGGCCTCGATGACGTTGACCAGATCGCTCGTCTCCTGGTCGTTCATGCCGCCAGCCGGCTCGTCCAGGATGACGAGCTTGGGATCGCTGGCCAGGGCGCGGGCTATCTCGAGCAGGCGCTGGCTGCCGTAGGCGAGGCTTCCGCCCTCCTCGCGCCAGGCATTGGCGAGCCCCACGAACTCGAGCTCCTGCATGCAGCGCTCGACGGCATCCCGCTCCTCGCGACGCTGGCTGGGGAGATGGAGCATGGAGGCCAGAAAGCCGCTCTTGAGCCGGCAGTGGCGTCCGGCGAGCACATTCTCCAGCACGGAGAGCCGGCTGAAGAGGCGTATGGTCTGGAAGGTGCGGGCGATGCCGAGCTCGACGATGCTGTGGGGCTTGAGGCCCTTGATGCTCTTGCCCTGAAAGTGCACGTCGCCGCGCTCCGGCACGTAGTTGCCGGTGATGCAGTTGAAGACCGTGGTCTTGCCGGCGCCGTTGGGGCCGATAAGGCCGACGACGGCGCCCTCCTCCACGGTGAAGTCCAGGTCGTTGACCGCCACGAGGCCGCCGAAGATCTTGCTCATGCCCTCGACTTCAAGCAGGTTCATGCCTTGCCCTCCTCTCCGGCCTTGCTCCGGTCAGGGATGCGGTAGCGCCTCGGCCTCGGGGGCATGAGGCCCTGCGGACGCCAGACCATCATGATCATCATGGCGAGGCCGAAGCAGAGCATGCGGGCAGACGAGAACTCGCGCAGAAGTTCCGGCAGGCCGATGAAGAGGAAGGAGCTGACGAGCACGCCGAGCTGGCTTCCGCCGGCGAGGATGACCACGGCGAAGATGATGACCGACTCCATGAAGTTGAAGGAGGCGGGCGCGATGGTGGTCATCTTGGCCGCGTACAGGGTGCCCGCCATGCCGGCCCAGAAGGCGCCGAGCACGAAGGCCATGAGCTTGTAGTGGGTCACGTCGACGCCGCAGCCCTCGGCCGCCACGTCGTCTTCCTTGATGTAGTTGAGCGCGCGACCGATGCGCGAGCGCCAGAGCCAGTGGAAGAGGAGGAGCGTGGCCGCGCACATGCCCCAGACGAGGTAGTAGAAGTGCACGCTCTTGACGATGCGGAAGCCGAAGAAGCGGGGTCTGGCGATGCCGAAGATGCCGTTGGAGCCGCCAGTGATGCCGAAAACGTCGTTGGTCAGCGCGATGCGCACGATCTCGACGATGCCGACGGTGACGATGAGCAGGTAGTCGCCGCGCAGGTGGATGATGGGCCTCGCCACCAGCAGGGCCACGAGGGCGGCCGCAAGGCCGGCTAGGGGCATGGTCGCGAAGATGGACCACTGGTACATGGTGTTGAGGATGGCGGTGACGTAGGCCCCGACGGCGTAGAAGGCCGCGTGGCCCATGTGGAAGATGCCCGCATGCCCGAGGATGACGTTGAGGGAGAGCGAAAGGATGGCGTAGAGGCCTATGCTCACGCACACGTCGATCCAGTAGGCGTTGAGGAAGAGGGGCAGAACGGCGATAAGCAGGCCCATGGCGACGGCGCCGTAGGTCCGCTTGTCCGAAAAGTCGAGAAAGGCGCTCTGGCTCATAGCTTGTCCGCCGTGCGTTCGCCCAGAAGGCCGGTCGGGCGGATGATGAGGATGAGGATGAGCACGAGGAAGGCGACCGCGTCCTTCCAGGCCACGGCGAGGTAGGCGGAGGCCATGGCCTCGATGAGACCGAGGAGGAGTCCTCCGACCATGGCGCCGGGGATGTTGCCAATGCCGCCGAGGATGGCCGCCGTGAAGGCCTTGAGGCCGTAGGACCAGCCCATGAGGAAGTCGATCTGGCCGTAGTAGATGCCGACCATGATGCCGGCAACGCCGCCGAGGCCGGGACCGATGAGGAAGACCAGCGAGATGACGCGGTTGACGTTGATGCCCATGAGCCTGGCAGCGCCCTGGTCAATGGCGACGGCGCGGATGGCCGCGCCCGTCTTGGTGCGCTGCATGAAGAGCTGCAGGGCGACCATCAGCACGATGCTGCCCGCGATGACGAGCAGGCGCATGCCCGGGATAGAGGTGCCGAAGACGGTAACCGTGAAGTCGGGGCGCAGGAAGTCGGGATAGACGTAGACGCGCGCGCCGTAGATGAGCATGAGCGCGTTTTCGAAGAAAATCGATGCGCCCAGAGCGCTGACCACGGCGCTGAGGCGGCCGGCGGAGCGCAGGGGGCGGTAGGCGACGCGCTCGAGCAGGTAGCCGACCAGGGCAACCAGAAGCGCGACCATGACGAAAACGAGCAGGACCGCGGAAAAGGGCTGGAGGACGCCTGCGATGTTGCAGCTGACGAGGAGCGTCAGGCCAAGGTAGGCGCCTATGGCGAAAAGGTCGCCGTGGGCGAAGTTGATGAGCTTGAGCACGCCGTAGACCATGGTGTAGCCCAAGGCCACCAGCGCGTAGATGCCGCCGACGGCGAGTCCGTTGAGAAGCTGCTGAACGAAGAATTCCATGACGATCAAGGCGCAGGGGGCCCAGGAAGGTCCGGAGCCCCCTGCGCGGAGAGAGAGCTTTGCTTGACTAGTTCTTGGGCTGGAGGATGAAGGCGCCCTGCTCGTCCACGGCGTAGACGCGGTAGAAGTCGCCCACGCGGTCGCCCTTGGCGTTGAAGCCCATCTTGCCGGAGAGGGCGGGCTCGTTCTTGAGGGCCTTCAGGAAGGCAGCCATGGCCTCGGGCTCGGTCTTGCCGGCCTTGAGGGCTGCTTCGATGGCCTTGTAGGCGTCGCCGGCCAGCACGGCCCACACGGAGACGGGCACGCTCTGGTAGGCGGCCTTGAAGTCGGCCAGGAAGGCCTTGGCTTCAGGAGCGTCCATGTCCTGGGGGAGGGGCGGGCTCACGAAGGAGAAGCCCTTGGCAGCCTCGGCGCCGGCGATCTTGACGAGGTCGGCGTGGTTGGCGGCATCGCCGCCCATCATGGGCACGGACCAGCCCATCTCCTTCATCTGGCGCAGGAGCATGCCGGCTTCGGGATAGTAGCCCGTGAAGAAGATGAA
>JAEEGF010721225.1_pt1 | contig 14833 bp, 11 predicted proteins | sample 9134171 | NCBI WGS metagenome assembly JAEEGF01 (sample SAMN16246542, study PRJNA631951) | gut metagenome | biome: gut microbiome; feature: rumen; material: AP-attached | host: Bos | place: Iran: Karaj | collected 2018-10 | reverse complement strand
AATGCTTCAAATTTCTTATCAATAGGATATGGTGAACATACCTGATCAACAGGTCCGTCAATCTGCAATCCGTTGTTATCTACGATGACTACCAGATTGTCCAGTTTGCGGAATCCTGCAAACATAGCTGCTTCCCAAACCTGTCCCTCTTCAATCTCACCATCGCCAAGAAGCGTGTAGGTTCTGTAGGACTTGTTATCAAGCTTTGCTGAAAGAGCCATACCACATGCAACTGAGATTCCCTGACCAAGAGATCCGCTACTCATGTCAAGTCCGGGAAGGTACTGCATACTGGGGTGTCCCTGAAGCCTTGATCCAAGCTTACGAAGAGTTGTAAGCTCCTCTACAGGGAAGTATCCACGCTGTGCCATTACTGAATAAAGGCCGGGTGCTGTGTGTCCCTTTGAAAGAACAAAGCGATCACGATCAGGGTTCTTAGGATCTTTGGGGTCGATGTTCATCTCCTCAAAATACAGATATGTGAAGATGTCTGCAGCTGACAGAGATCCGCCGGGGTGTCCTGCCTTAGCTGCATGAACCGCTGTAACAATGCCCTTGCGGACTTCGTTTGCTTTTCTTTGTAACTCTAGGTTGGTCATAGCCATATTTCCTCTCCTCTTTAAACTATAAATACAACTTTATTCATATTATCAGACAACCGGAATATTCTCAACGTTGTCCGTAGTATGCATTGGCTCCGTGCTTTCTGTAGTAGTGCTTGTCCTGAAGCTCCTGCGGCGCAGGCTTAACTTCGGGATTTATCACTTCGCACCTGTAGGCCATTTTGGCAACTTCCTCAGTGACAACCGCATTGTGCACAGCTTCATGCGCATCCTTGCCCCAGGTGAACACTCCGTGGTTCTTGCACAGAACTGCGGGTACCGCAACCGGGTCTTTTCCCATCCTCTCAAACTCTGATACGATCAAAAGACCTGTGTTCTTCTCATAAGCTGTCCCAATCTCATCCTGAGTAAGGCATCTTACACAGGGGATCTCACCGTAGAAATAATCCGCGTGTGTGGTTCCGTAGCAGGGAATGCCGCGTCCTGCCTGTGCCCAGCTTGTTGCGTAGGATGAGTGGGTGTGAACGACACCTCCCACTTCCTTAAATGCCCGATAGATCTCAACATGGGTCGGTGTATCTGAGGAAGGATTGAGTTTGCCCTCAACCTTGTTGCCCTCAAGATCCATGACAACCATGTCATCGGGAGTCATGGCATCATAATCAACTCCGCTTGGTTTGATTACAAAGAGTCCTGACTCTCTGTCTATCTCACTTACGTTACCCCAGGTGAAGGTCACCAGGTCATACTTTGGAAGCAATATGTTTGCTTCATATACTCTTTTCTTAAGTTCTTCTAACATGTCCTCTTCTCCGTTATCATACTCATGATGATACGGCCTTTTCAACCTATCATCATTGTATTAGGCCGCACTGTGAAATGCGACCTAATTATTGCGCTCTTATTATCAAATTCGGGCATTATTTAAGTGCCTCAACTGCTGCTCTCTCTACTGCAAGTCCTGCATTGTAATCCTTCATAAACTCGTCAAATCCCTCTACATCTGCAGGTACGGGATCACAGGTCTCAACCTTGCCACTCTTAAATACCTTGTCGGCGAGGTACTTCTCTAAGGTTTCGCCCTCCTCTTTCTGGCACATGAAGCCTGCAAGGATAGCCTGTCCCCAGGGGCCGCCCTCTCCTGCTGTCTCCATGAGCTTGATGGTGGTATCAAGGGCTGCTGCCATAACTCTGTCGCCTACGCCGCGAACCTTGAAGAATCCGCCCTGTCCGAAGAAGAAGTCAGCCTTTACATTCTCCTCCTTCATAAGGATGTCGTTGCCTGCCTTAAGTGCTCCAAGGGCTGTGTACAGGTGGGTCCTCATGAAGTTGGCCAGGGTTAGCTTGTCATCAGGGCGCCTTACAAACAGAGGCCTTCCCTCGTTAAAGCCTGTGATGCTCTCGCCTGAGAAGTAGTTGTAGGCAAGAAGTCCACCGCAGTCAGCATCGCCTTCCATAGCCTTGCGGTAAAGAGTTCCGTAGAGTGTATCGTCATCAACCTCCTTGCCGATGGCTCCGGCAAATTCTCTAAAGAGTCCAACCCATGCGTTGAGGTCAGATGTGCAGTTGTTGCAGTGTACCATGGCAACTTCCTCACCGCTTGGAGTTGTAACAAGGTCAAGCTCAGGATATGCCTTTGAAAGACTGTGCTCAAGAACAACCATTGAGAATACTGATGTGCCGGCTGAGATATTTCCCGTCCTTACTGCCACTGAGTTGGTGGCAACCATTCCTGTGCCTGCATCTCCCTCGGGAGGACATACGGGAATACCGGCCTTTAATGTACCTGTAACGTCAAGCCTCTTAACGCCTTCCTCTGTAAGTTTGCCTGCAGCAGCGCCGGCAGGAAGAGATTTTGGAAGAATGTCTCTTATCTTCCAGCCAAGATTCCTTGGAGCAATGAGCTCATCAAACTGATCCAGCATTTTTTCGTTGTAATTGCAGGTGGTTGAATCAATGGGGAACATTCCGGAGGCATCGCCAACGCCCAGTACCTTTTCTCCTGTAAGTGCCCAGTGCACATATCCTGCAAGTGTAGTAAAGAAGGCAATATCCTTTACATGCTCCTCGCCGTTAAGTATAGCCTGGTAGAGGTGAGCAATGCTCCATCTCTGAGGAATGTGGTAGCCAAAGAGCTCTGTCAGTTCATCGGAAGCCTTCTCTGTGATAGTATTCCTCCAGGTGCGGAAGGGCACCAGGAGCTTGCCCTCTTTATCAAAAGCCATGTAGCCGTGCATCATGGCTGAAAATCCGATTGCTCCAACTTTCTCAAGCTTCTCGCCGTATTTTGCCTCAACATCCCCGACAAGCTTACTGTAGCAGTCCTGAAGTCCTGTCCACACATCATCAAGAGTGTAGGTCCAGATACCGTTATCAAGCCTGTTTTCCCAGCCATGTGACCCGGACGCGATAGGATTAAACTCCTCATCCGTAAGTACAGCCTTGATCCTGGTGGAACCGAACTCGATTCCAAGATAAGTTTTCCCCTCTGCTACTGCTTTTTTTGCATCTCCCATAATACCCTCCATTCTGCCGCCCTGCGGCAAATTACTTTATATGTTTGCAATATCTGCTATTGATTCCCTTAGGATCACATCTTCTTCAAATTCATAGGTGGCATTGAAAAAGAGCTTGCCCTCATGGATCATCCTTATCATGTTCTGAGCTGCCTTCTCCCCGAGCCTCTCCTTGGGATGGGGGATCGACGAGATTGTGATGCCCCTGACTCCGCTTCTGGCTATGTCCGAGTCGTCCATTCCTATGACGGACATGTCCTCCGGAACCCTGATGCCGCTGTCAAGGAGCATCTGAATCATCATGCCCGCCACCTGGTCGTTGTAGCAAAAGACAGCAGTGCAGCCCTTAAGTCTGTCCCTGACCTTGGCCAGGGAATTCTTGCCCTCAAAAATATCTATTGTGTCTATCCAGTTCACATGCTCGTAGGAAAAAGGAAGCTCCGCCTCCGTGATGGCCTTAAGATATCCCCTGTAGCGCTCCCGGCCCTGGCCGTCGTCGAGCTTTAATACGCAGCCGATGTTCATGTGCCCCGCATCTATCAGTGCATTCACCGCCCTGTAGGCGCAGTGGGCATCGTTGAGGGAAACATGAGGCAGGTCCAGTTCAGGATAAAAGGTGTTGATGAACAGGATCTTGACTCCCTTGTCCAGAAGCTTCCTGTAAAGATCCATGTTGGGACTTGGCAGTGCGCTCTTAACAGGCTCCATGATGATACCTGCCACGTCACTCCTGCCAAGAAGGTCCATGAGGACCTGTCTCTCCTTGCCAACTGCATTGTTGGAAAAAGACAAAAGCATTGAATAGCCCTTATCACTCAAGGTGCTCTCTATCCCCTTGATGGTGCTGGGAAAAATATAGTCATCCACATAGGTTGTCACCACCGCGATGACATTCCTCTCTCCCTCCCTGGCCCTCTGGTCAGAGACAAAGGTACCGCTTCCCTGGCGGCTCTCCACCAGTCCGTCCTCAATGAGCTTGGAAATAGCATGCCTGACAGTCTGGCGGCTCAGGCCAAAACTTGCACACAGCTCATTTTCCGAGGGTATCCTCTGTCCCGGAGAAAGAGTCCCGGAGTCAATCTGTTCAGTTAACCAATTGATCACGCTTTGATATTTGGACACTTTGATTCCTCTCCTGTATTTTTCTGCAGCCTCGAAAAAGACTGCGCAAACTCTTTTCTGTACCACTTAAGCATAAGATTGAGACAGCAGCTTGTCAATTCACATATTATACAATTATAGCAACTTGTATATGTACAAGTTTTCCATGCAAAAAAATCCTGCCACGGACGAACGTGGCAGGATACGGTTTTTATAGCTCACCGGCCCTGGAGTAAAAGAAGAGATATTGCTGCATAACACCGTTATAGGGTGCGTAGCGCTCAAACATAAAGCCCTCCGGATATCTGGTATCCAGAACCCTGTTGATCCAGACATCCCTTGGAAAGGCATCCAGCCTATGGTAGCCAAAGAGTATCTCACAGTTGGCCACCTTGACTCCCACCCCGTACAGAGTAAGGAGCTTCTCCATAAGTTCACTGTCAGAGAGGTTTTTCCAGCTCCCAAGGTCCACGGCGCCGCTCCATACGTCCATGGCTGCCTGGTGCACGTACTTGTCCCTGTAGCCAAGACTGCAGCCGGAGAGTTCCTCCATGGAAAGGGCTGCGAGTCTCTCAGGAGTAGGAAAAGAGTATACATCCCCAAACTCACCGCTTTTATCTATCACATCTCCCGCCAGTATGCAGAGCTTCTCAATGGAAGCCTTGATGGCAGGAATGTTCTTTCTCTGGGATATTATAAAGGAGATAAGCATCTCCCAGGGGTCCTGTCTAAGGATCCTGATGCCCTTGCCGTACTCTGAAGCGGCATAAAGATAGGGGTCTGCATCTTTGTCTATCCGCCCTCTTATATCCCTGTAGCAGATATCAAGGTCCAGGTAGTTCTTCCAGAAGTCCTCATACTCTTTTTGGCTGCAGGAAAAGTCATACTCGCCTCTGCCAAGCTCCTTTATGTAGAGGCATTTATCTTTAGCCACTGCCCTGAAAAGCCCTTCCTTGCAGACGTTGAACCTGAAACACTGTCCGCTGTCCGCAATCTTTTGCAGATCAAAATCATCCTGTATGGTTATCTTCATATAATGCTCCGATTCTTCAGATGTCCCATCCGATATTTTTAACAAGTCCCACCGAGACAAAGTGGTTGTGCATTGCCCACAGGTCCGTCCCCTCTTCTGCTTCAAAGGAAGGGATCCCGTCCACCATATATTCCATGGTGCCCTCGTCAAGGCGCTTTTCACTGTACCTGTCCCTGTAAAAGCCCTTATGGGAAGGCTTTGTATCCCACATTATGCCGCGGCACCTGTCGAGCTCACAGCCCGGGAAGTTGACGTTCCAGATCTGCCAGGGGCCGGCCGGCTTATCGATCAGCGCCCCCATTACCTCCCGAAGATATCTGTCAGTCACCCGGTGCAGCTCAATCGCCCCTTCAGAGAAGGCAATGGACCGCACACCCTGAAAAGAGCCCTCCATGGCCGCTCCAACGGTGGCAGAATACTGCAGGTCCGCCGCCACGTTGTAGCCGTAGTTGATTCCGGAAAAAACACAGTCAGGCCCGCCGGGCACTATATTCAAAACTCCGATCCTGACACAGTCCGCAGGCTGACCGTCACAGGCATAAGCCTTAACTCCGGGAACGGGAAACTCTTTTTCCCACACCTTGACGCCCTTTCTAAGGACGATGCTGTGGGAGGCAGCGCTTCTCTGGGAATCCGGAGCTATGACGTATACCTCTCCGAATCCCTGCGCCGCCCCGGCCAGCCTTACAAGGCCCTCTGCCTCTATTCCGTCGTCGTTGGTAATAAGTATCTTTCTCATATCATGACTCCATACTGTCCAGATAGCCTCTGTCCCACAACATGATGTTGAGCCTGCCAGCCAGCTCCACCGCAGGCTGGGTAAAGTACTGATTGGTCATGACCACCCCCACCATCCTGCCGTAGTAGTCGCGTCCTGCGTAGATCTCCTGGACAGCCTTGACGCCTATGGGCTTGTCGTAGCACTTGCACTGGAAGGCGTAGGTGACGCCGTCCTTTTCCGCAAGGATGTCAGCGCCAAAGTCACCGCTCCCTTTGGTGACCTCCACCTCAAGAAAACCTGATGCTTTAAGAAGGTCCGCACAGTAGTACTCAAAGTCGTGGCCCTCCATCTCGTCCATGGGTAGCTCTTTGGGGCCGCGGGTCAGAAGCCTGTGCAAAAGAAATATCACAGCCCCTGAAAGTACTGCACCAAGCACTATAAATACAACAATATGTACCTGAAATACCCCGTTCATACCAATAGCCCTCAAAACATCAAAGCTTTAAGTCGCCTTCCTTAACCCAGCCAAGCTTTACAACGCCTGCGTGGATGATCAGAGAAAGAACTGCAGGAAGAACGAAGGATATAAGAACAAGTCCTGTCCAGTCCATGGCTGTGATGGCGCTCTTTGCACCATTTGCAATGTCATTTACCCATCCTGTGTAGACACCTATCTGTCCCACAAGGCCGCAGGTTCCCATTCCGGAAGAAACAGGTGCTCCGTTCATCTGAAGCTTAAAGATGCAGGTTGCTATCGGTCCTGTTATGGCAGATGCAAGGGTAGGTGCGATCCAGACCCTGGGGTTCTTTACAATGTTGCCCATCTGAAGCATTGATGTTCCGATGCCCTGTGACACAAGGCCGCCCCACTTGTTCTCCTTAAAGGAGATAACCGCAAAGCCCACCATCTGAGCGCAGCATCCTGCAACAGCAGCTCCTCCTGCAAGACCTGTGAGTCCCAAAGCTGCGCAGATGGCTGCAGATGAGATGGGGAGTGTAAGTGCCATTCCCACAACCACAGATACAAGGATACCCATAAGGAAGGGCTGAAGCTCCGTTGCCCACATGATCAGGTTGCCCACTGCCATGGCTCCCTTTCCAAGGGGAGGTGCAATGAGCCAGGAGAAGAATACTCCCACTGCTATGGTCACAAGTGGTGTCACAAGGATGTCCACCTTGGTCTCCTTGGACACAGCCTTTCCAAACTCAGCTGCAAGGATGGCCACAAACAGAACCGCAAGAGGTCCGCCTGCTCCGCCCAGTGCATTGGCTGCAAAGCCCACGGTGATCATGGAAAAAAGAACCAGTGGCGGACACTTAAGAGCATAGCCTATAGCCACTGCCATGGCCGGACCGCTCATGGCCGTTGCCAGGCCGCCTACAGTGTACTCGGTACCTGCTATGGTAGCCACGGGCTGCATGAGAAACGGGATCTTAAACTGTGTTCCGATGGTGTTGATGATGGTTCCGATCAGCAGGGAACAGAACAGTCCCTGGGCCATGGCGCCAAGGGCATCAATTCCGTACCTCTTCAGCGAGATCTCAATGTCTTTTCTCTTCAAAAATTCTTTCATAACTTTTCTCCTCTTTATATTAATTTGTTCCTATCTTAAGCCAGTTCCCTTTGAAATAATAGATGATGAAAATAATGCTGCTCACCGTCCAGGTCAAAGGATAAGCCCAGAAGATCACGTTGATCACGGGTATCACCCTGACAATGATGGTGATGTAGGTTATTCTCAAAAGGCACCAGCTTGAGAGCATAACTACCATGGGAATCGTGGTCTTGCCGGCTCCCCTGAATATTCCGGCAAGACAGTGGCTAAGGGCCAGCATACAGAAAAACAGGCTCTCAGTTCCGGCCTGGGCTGCTCCTATGGCAAGCACCTCAGGCTCCTGGGAGAACATCCTAAGGAGCACCGGTGCAAATAAATACACTATGACTCCTATGAGCTCAGCACAGCTTACAGCCAGGATACTTCCAATAACGCTGCCCTTTCTGACTCTTTCCACCTCTCCTGCTCCCAGGTTCTGGCTGACAAAAGTTGTCAGCGCCATACTCATACATATGATCGGCAAAAAGACAAAGCCCTCCAGTTTGAAATAACTGCCGCAGCCGGCCATGGCCACTGCCCCGAAGGCATTGATATTGGACTGGACCACAACATTGCCTATGGCGATGACACTGTTCTGAATACCGGTGGGAAGACCTATCATCAGCTCTTTCCTGATTGTCGGTCCGTCCATCTTAAGGGCCTTTAAGCTGATCCTGTGAGGGCCCTCCACCTGTGTAAGCTTTACAAAAGCAAGAACCGCGCTGACAAACTGCGCTATAACTGTTGCTAGGGCCGCACCACCTATTCCGATCCCGAGATACCTGACAAAAAGGATGTCCAGTACTGTGTTGATGACGGTGCTGGTGGCAAGATAATAAAGCGGATGTCTGGAGTCCCCCATGGCCTGGAACACGCCGCAGCAGGCGTTGTACATTACATTTCCCAGTCCCCCCAGAAAATATATCTTGAAGTATAACACAGAATTGGGCATTACATCATCCGGAGTTCCCATCCATTTCAAAAGAAGAGGTGTGAAGAAGTACCCCCACACCGTCATTACTATGCCCATGATCAAAGCAAAAGCTATTTCCGTGTGAGCTGCTACGGACACGCCCTTATGATCGCCTGCGCCGTACCGCTTTCCTATGATGACGCCGCCTCCCATGAACAGACCGTTGATGAATCCCACCATCAGAAAGATCAGGCTCCCTGTGGTACTGACTGCAGCCAGCGCTTCCTTGCCAAGGACGTTACCAACTACCACTGAGTCAACCACGTTGTACAGCTGCTGAAGTAGCTGCCCGAAGAACAACGGGACAGCAAAGGTTATTAAGTTTCGAGTGATGGATCCTTTAGTCATAGACTCAATTGTAATATCTGCATACCTAAAAGGAAAGAGTAAAAATAAGGAAATTTCAGCCTATTTGGCGTGAAAACCATGCATGTACATTGGAAATGCAAAAAGCGCCCGCCGCGAGGTAGTCGCAGCAGGCGCATCATGTTCATAAAGTATTTATCAGCAGAAAGGATTCTCTGTAGGATAAGGCAGAGATGCAGGCTGGTTGTAGCCGATGGTCTCAGCTCCAAGGTACTTGAATACCTCGAACAGAGCCTTTCCGTAGTGACCGAAAGCAACTGCTCCGTGGTGAGGGAAATTCTGCTGGATCAGCACGTGTCTGTAGAATCTTCCCATCTCAGGAATAGCGAATACACCGATTCCGCCGAAGGACCTTGTAGGTACGTTCAGAACCTCGCCCTGTGCAAGGTAAGCGCGAAGGTGATTGTCAGCTGTGCTCTGCAGTCTGTAGAATGTGATCTCACCGGGCATGATGTCGCCTTCAAGTGTTCCCTGTGTAACCTCTTCAGGAAGGTTTCTTGCCATGATCCTCTGGAACTTCATCTCGCAGCTTGCAAGCTTGCTTGTGCAGGTGTTGCCGCAGTGGAAGCCCATGAATGTATCTGTGTGCTTGTAGTCGCCGAACTTGCCCTTGATGGACTCCTCGTACATATCAGCAGGAACAGAGTTGTTGATATCAAGAAGGGTTACAGCGTCGCCGCTTACGCAGGTTCCGATGAACTCTGAAAGTGCTCCGTAGATATCTACCTCGCAGGATACAGGGATTCCTCTGCCTGTAAGTCTTGAGTTTACATAGCAGGGAACAAAGCCGAACTGTGTCTGGAATGCAGGCCAGCACTTGCCGGCGATACATACATACTTCTTGTAGCCTCTGTGCTCCTCGATCCAGTCAAGAAGAGTCAGCTCGTACTGAGCAAGCTTTGTAAGGATCTCAGGCTTCTTGTTGCCGGCGCCAAGGTCGTTCTCCATATCCTTGACAACGTCAGGGATCCTGGGGTCACCATCATGCTTGTGGAAAGCTTCGAAGAGGTCAAGCTCTGAGTTCTCCTCGATCTCTGCACCCATGTTGAAGATCTGCTTGATAGGTGCGTTGCATGCAAGGAAGTTCATGGGACGAGGTCCGAAGCTTATGATCTTGAGGTCTCTTACGCCTACGATAGCTCTTGCGATAGGCACGAACTCGTTGATCATCTTTGCACACTCATCTGCTGTTCCTACAGGATACTCAGGGATGTAAGCCTTTGTGTTCCTGATAGCCAGGTTGTAGCTGGCATTGAGCATTCCGCAGTAAGCATCTCCTCTGCCGTCGATGAGGTCGTTCTGTGACTCCTCAGCAGCTGCGCAGAACATGATAGGTCCGTCAAAGTGCTTTGCAAGAAGTGACTCTGAGATCTCGGGACCAAAGTTTCCAAGATATACGCAGAGGGCATTGCAGCCGTTCTTCTTGATATCCTCGAGAGCCTCTACCATCTGGATCTCACTCTCGATGATGCAGACAGGACACTCATAGACGTCCTTGTCGTTGAAATTCTTCTTGTAGGCCTCGTAAAGAGCCTTTCTTCTGTTTACAGCCAGTGATGCGGGAAAGCAGTCTCTGCTCACTGCAACAAGGCCAATCTTAACTTCAGGTATGTTGATCATAATAATCCCCTTTCCTGCGGCATTTTCGCCGCCTTCATTTATGTCTGCAGCTCCGTTAAAAGAGCTTATTACAGTTCAGATTTGTCTCAAAGCTCAGAGAGCTCTGCATAATCCTCTTTGAGATCTGCATAGAGCTTCTTGTAGAGCTTGTGATATGCCGAGTACTTTTTGGAGTTGTCCGCGTCAGGTCCTGTCTCCTTAGCCTTGGTGATCAGCTTGTCGCAGGCCGCCGGAACGCTCTCATAAACACCGCTTCCGACTCCGGCCAGGATAGCCACGCCCAGTGCCGGTCCCTGCTCCTGATTGATGGTGGCAACCTTGCAGCCATACAGGTCAGCGAGCATCTGTCTCCAGATCCTGCTCTTTCCGCCGCCTCCGCAGGCCATCATCTCCTTGACGCTTATGCCCATCTCACCAAGGATGTCATTGCAGTCACAAAGTGAGTAGGACACACCCTCCATAACGGCTCTCAACAGGTGCTTTCTTGTGTGAATACCGGAGAGACCAAAGAACACGCCTCTTGCCTTGTCATCAAGATGGGGAGTCCTCTCGCCGTTTAAGTAAGGCAGGTAGATAAGCCTGTCACTTCCAACGGGAACAGTCTCAATATCAGCATTTATCAGGTCGTAAGGATCAACGCCCTTCTCTTTGGCTTCCTCGATGTAGCTCTGGCAGAAGTTGTCCCTGAACCACTTAAGTGAGAAGCCGGCAGCCTGTGTAACGCCCATGATATGCCATGCTCCGGGTACTGCGCAGCAGCAGGTGTGGACTCTTCCCTTGGGATCGATGGACACCTTGTCTGTGTGAGCAAATACAACTCCGCTGGTACCTATGGTGGTGAAGGCTGTTCCCTCTCTCACTACACCTGTACCAACAGCAGCTGCAGCATTGTCTCCTGCACCTCCAACAACTACGGTGCTCTCGGAAAGACCCAGCTGACTTGCGATCTCAGGAAGAAGTGTTCCCGTAACCTCACAGGACTCATACATCCTTCCAAGAAGTGACTTGTCTATATCAAGCTTTTCAAGAACCTCATCGGACCAGCATCTATTTGCTACATCCATCAACTGCATGCCTGAGGCATCTGAAACCTCTGTGGCAAACTCTCCTGTAAGGACATATCTGATATAGTCCTTGGGCAGAAGAATGTGTCTGCACCTGTTGTAGTTCTCCGGCTCGTGATTGCGGACCCAGAGGATCTTGGCTGCGGTCCAGCCTGTAAGAGGAGGATTGGCAGTTATCTCGATCCACTTCTCCCTTGGCATGATGTCAAGCATCTGCTTAACCTCTTCGCCTGTCCTCTGATCACACCAGATGATGGAGGGCCTGATAACCTCTCCTGCCTCATCCAGCATTACCAGTCCGTGCATCTGTCCGGAGATGCCGATACCCTTTATGTCAGAAGGATCTGAAACCTTACCTGATGACACAGCATCCTTGACAACAGCTGCCACAGTATCAAGTGCAGCCTTTTTCCAGTCGTAGGCGTCCTGTTCAGCCCAGCCGTTCTGCGGTGTATACATGGGATACTCATACGCCTTCTCAGCTATAACAGCTCCGTTCTCATCAAAAAGAACTGTCTTGGTGGCGGAGGTTCCCACATCTATTCCTATAAGAAAATTCATCCCTGCTCCCTTCCCTGTTCTATACAAGAAGACAACTTGTATAGTCATCCTGTACAACTAGAGTATATTATTACAACACAACTTACAATGTCACAGATTATAGAAATTATCTGCATTTCTTTGTGTATTTTTCCCTATGCATGTACGCATGTGGAAATCAAATCGTTACATCTTTTTCTATACAACTTGCACCAACAAGTACCTCTGATCTCTTATCCGGCTGACTTGTTCCAGCAAATACCTTAAAGCTCTTTGAAAAGAGCTCTCTGTTGCCCTCATCATCCACAGACGTAAATGCACGGCGATCAAGCTTTATCACAAGTTCCTTTTCCTGTCCCGCTTCAAGACTTACTCTCTCAAAGCCTGCAAGGCAGGGATGAGGAATTGCCAGCTCGTATCCTGTGTCCTGAACATAGATCTGTACCACATCTTCTGTGGCCATTTTGCCCTTGTTGGAGACCTTCACCTTAACCTCGGCTCCGTCAAAAGCGCCGTCCCTGTCAAGGGTCTTTACCTCGGCCTCTGTCACCCTGCAATCTCCGTAAGTAAGACCAAAGCCGAAGGGATAAAGGGGCTCACCCTCAAAGAATCTGTAGGTCCTGTTCTTCATGGAGTAGTCTCTGAAGTCAGGCAGATCATCGGTGGTGCGGTAAAATGTCACAGGGAGCTTACCGGAAGGTGATACATCGCCGAAGAGAATATCCGCAACGTCCTGACCTCCCCTTGCTCCGGGGTACCAGGCCTGAAGCACTGCTGATGCCTTTTCCTGTGCAACCTCAAGGTTGATGGAGCTTCCGGACATATTGATCACTATTGTGGGCTTGCCCATGTCCAGAACAGAGTTAAGAAGCTGTCTCTGGGGAATGGGAAGCTCAAGATTTACCTTGTCGCCTGATGCAAACTGGTTGCCTGCATCACCTTCCTCGCCCTCAAGGTTCTCATCAAGACCCACAACCACAACCATGATATCAGCATAGTCTGCAATGGTCTGAACCTCAGAGAGTCTGTCGGGATAGTCCTGATCAGATAGGTTACTGAGATTGGCCTTCCACAGATGGCATCCTTCTGAGTACATAACCCTTACATCGCCTGCCACCTTGTCCTCGATTCCCTCAAGAACAGTGACAAACCTTGATGCGGTTCCATGGTAGTTGCCCATCAGCGCGATCCTTGAATCTGCGTTGGGTCCCACAACTCCAATGGTCTTAAGCTTCTTTTTATCCAGAGGAAGAATTCCGTCGTTCTTCAAAAGAACTATTCCCTCTGCAGCTGCCCTGTGGGCAACCTTCTGGTGCTCCTCGCACTCAACTACCGTAAAGTCTATATTGTCAAATTCAGTCTTATCAAACATTCCCAGAAGGAACCTTGTGGTAAAGAGCCTTACACAGGACTCTGTTATCTGCTCCTCTGTAATGAGTCCTGCCCTGTAGGCGTTCATCATCTTCTGATATGTACAGCCGCAGTTTACGTCGCACCCCATATCAAGAGCCAGCTTCACCGACTCCTCGGCGTTGGCTGTGACCTTGTGGTTCTCATGGAAGTCCCTGATGGCCCAGCAGTCTGATACGAAGTGGCCCTCAAATCCCCACTTGCCTCTTAGCGTATCGACCATCAGATATTTGTGTCCGCAGCAGGGCTCTCCGTTGGTCCTGTTGTAGGCACCCATAACCGCCTCGACCTTAGCATCCTTTACACAGGTCTCAAAGGCAGGAAGATAGGTCTCCTCCAGATCCTTGGCTGAAGCCTTGGCGTCAAAAAAGTGTCTGTCGCCCTCCGGTCCTGAATGTACCGCAAAGTGCTTGGCGCAGGCTGCTGCCTTCATGTACTCGCCGTCACCCTGCACACCCTCGATAAAAGGAACAGCAAGACTTCCCGTAAGGTACGGGTCCTCTCCGTAGGTCTCATGGCCTCTGCCCCAGCGGGGATCACGGAAGATATTCACATTGGGTGACCAGAAAGTCAGTCCCTTGTATATGTCCCTGTCGCCCCTTTTGGACTGCTCGTTGTATTTTGCTCTTCCCTCGGTGGCTACAACCTTACCAACTTCCTTCATCAGGTCCTTGTCAAAGGCCGCTGCCATTCCGATAGCCTGAGGAAACATTGTTGCAGATCCGGCTCTTGCCACTCCGTGAAGCGCCTCATTCCACCAGTTATAAGCGGGAACCCCCAATCTGTCGATGGCCGGAGAATCATAGCGAAGCTGTGATGCCTTCTCCTCCACGGTCATCTTAGAGACCAGCTCCTGTGCCCGTTTGCGTGCTTGTTCTCTGTTCATTGCATACCCCTTATCTACTATGAAATAGTTTTTTCCTACATTTACAATTTTATGTTGATATACCGACCATTTCTCATCACTTGATGCCATCCTTTAACCAAAAAATAGCGGCAACAGGGGGAATCGCAAAAGGAGCCGCGCAGGTTTCAGCACGGCTCCCTTCGGGGTTTCAAAAGAGTAAAAAAGATATTTGCAAAATTTATGGAAGCATATCGGAATCGCCGAAGTACTCAGCCCACTTAGCTGTACGCTCGTCAATGATAGCCTGTCCGCCTGATGAGAGGTAATCAGCCATAGCGCTGTCCCATACGGAATCGAAATCTGCTGTTGATGCAACTACTGCCTTGTCATAGATCTGGTCTCTCTTTGATGAAAGAGTATCACCAACACCTGCTGCAGCTGTGATCTCTCCAACGTTAACGTTCTTGGGCTCAATTCCGTCTGT
>JAEEGF010468529.1_pt1 | contig 14833 bp, 11 predicted proteins | sample 9134171 | NCBI WGS metagenome assembly JAEEGF01 (sample SAMN16246542, study PRJNA631951) | gut metagenome | biome: gut microbiome; feature: rumen; material: AP-attached | host: Bos | place: Iran: Karaj | collected 2018-10 | reverse complement strand
CTGTCCAACGGCAGCATGTATGATGCATTATCCTTGGTTATCAGCGTATCGTAGAAATAAATATACTGACCATCTCTGTATGGGATATAGACGTTAGATGCCACATATAATGCTGTATCACCAACGATAAGCATCTCCGAGAGATCACCAGGCATCCCATCATTTGCATGAATAACTTTCTTCCACAGAATCTGACCTTCGGGAGAAAACTTGACAATGGCGCCATTAATATTGTCACATTGAGGTCCATGAGGCGTAATTGGCAGCAAGTCTTGCCCGTCAATAGTTGCACCATTGCCGAACTGCCCTGCGACATAGAGGTTGCCGTGCGAGTCGGTCACAGAACCGACGATGTGGTTATAGGGATAATCTGGGCGACTATTGCCCGAATAGGACTTTACCCAGTCGAAGTGTTGGGAGAAGGCGTGGAGGGAGAATAACATGCAGAACACCAGCAGGGTGGTGCTTTTCAATTTGTGGGGGTCTTTGTGTTTCATGATACAGTTTTTTTGACGTTAATAATAGACAGCACTTTTTCCGCAGTTGCGAAGATGTCTTTTTATATAGAGTCAAAAGGTGCGTTTTGGATACCCCCTTATCCTTATATTTAACTTTATTTAACTCTTTTTCTTGAAAAAGGAGGAGTCTGATACAAGATTTGGGGGCAACAATGAAAGATGGATTCTCAAGGGCGTAGTTTCCGTGCATGTCGGAAGGCTTGGGTGCGTATCTCCTCTTCGCCTTCCACATGGCGGTTGTGCATCACGATGCGGCCATTGCAGATGACGGTGTCCATGGCATCGCCGTGTGCGGCGTAGAACAGGCCTGAGAGAGTGTCGTGCATGGGAACGAAGGCCAGGTTCTCCAAGTCAACAAGAATCAGGTCGGCCACTTTCCCTGTCTCAATTCTCCCGGCATTGATTCCGGCAGCCTTGAAGCCGTTCTCCGAGACCACCTGCATCAGCTCGGAGGTGGGAAGCACGGTGGGGTCTTGCCGTACCCCTTTCTGCAGGTACGACATGAGGCGTGCGGCCTCAATCATGTCTAAGTTATTGCTGCTGGCACTGCCGTCGGTGCCGAGGGTGACGTTCACCCCTGCCTCCCGTAATTCGCTATATAAGAAACGGTAGCCGGAACCCAGTTTCAGGTTGGAGGCAGGATTGTGTGTCGCTGTTACGTGGTGGCGAGCCATCAGGTCTATCTCTTCACGGCTCAAATACAGGCTGTGTGCGCCCACCAGTCGGTTCTTGGTTAGCTCCAGCACTCCTGTCCGCTCCAGCAGCTCGTAGGGACGGCAATTATGGGTGGAAAGGCACTCCTGCACCTCCCGCTCTGTCTCCGACATGTGTATCTGGTAGATTGTCCCGTACCGGTGGCTCATCTCGGCGCAGTGCATCAGTCCTTTCTCGCTGACGGTGTAGACGGAGTGGGGTGCGATGCTGATTTTCAGCAGGTCGCTGGCTCCTTCCACTTGGTCGCGCAGTTGACGGAAAGAGTCATCAGTAAGCTCGTCGCCGTCGCCGAACACATTGATGCCAAGGATGCCGCGGATGCCCATTTCCGCCACGGCTTTCGCGGCATGGGGGAGGTGGAAATACATGTCGTTGAAGAGGGTGGTGCCGCTCTTTATCATTTCGAGGCAGGCCAGTTTCACGCCCCAATACACAGCCTCGCCGTCGAGGTGCTTCTCGGCTGGCCAGATGCTTTCGTTCAGCCATTGCTGCAAGGGCAGGTCGCTGCCCAGCCCTTTCAGCAGGGTCATGGCGGCGTGGGTGTGCATGTTGGCAAAAGAGGGAAAGGCTGCTTTGCCTCTGCCGTCTATTCTGATAGCATTAACCGGCATCGGAATCTGTGTTCCAATGCCGGTTATCATACTGTTTTCTATCAGTATATTGGTACTCTTCTCGTTCAACAGCACATCTTCGATAAGGATGGGTTCCATTGTCGAGTGTTGCGCTATTGTACCAAAATCAGGATGTCGTTCTGTTGCCCTTTGACTACACCGCCTCGGATGTCGAACATCTTTGTTTCGTCGCTGTCGGTGATAAGACGTAGGGTGCCTTTACCGAGGGAGGAGATAATGGGGGCATGATTCTGCAGAATCTCGAACAATCCACCGGTGCCGGGCAATTGCAACAATTTGGCCTCACCTTCGAAAACTATCGAGTCGGGTTTTGTGATTTTCACTTTCATAGTGGCAGAGCATTATTTTGTTTCGGCCAGAATCTTCTCACCTTTCTCGATAGCCTCTTCAATTGTACCGACGAGCAGGAATGCCTGTTCAGGCAGATAGTCTACTTCGCCGTTGAGAATCATGTTGAAGCCTTTGATGGTATCCTCGATGTTCACAAACTTGCCAGGCAAGCCAGTGAAGGCTTCAGCCACGTGGAAAGGCTGCGAGAGGAAACGCTGCACACGACGTGCACGTGACACGACCAGCTTGTCCTGTTCGCCCAATTCCTCCATACCGAGGATGGCGATAATGTCCTGCAGCTCGTTGTAGCGTTGCAGAATCTGCTTCACCTTCTGGGCGGTGTTGTAGTGCTCTTCGCCTACCACATCGGGGCTGAGGATTCGGGAGGTGGAATCCAGCGGGTCGACAGCGGGATAGATACCAAGCTCCGAAATCTTACGGCTCAACACCGTTTGTGCATCCAAGTGGGCGAAAGTGGTGGCAGGAGCGGGGTCGGTCAGGTCGTCGGCAGGCACATACACAGCCTGTACCGATGTGATGGAACCGCGCTTGGTGGAGGTGATGCGCTCCTGCATCATACCCATCTCGGTGGCCAGGGTGGGCTGGTAACCCACAGCCGAGGGCATACGTCCCAGCAGTGCGGACACCTCGGAACCGGCCTGGGTGAAACGGAAGATATTGTCGATGAAGAGGAGGATGTCGCGTCCGCCGGTCTTCTCGTCGCCGTCGCGGAAATATTCGGCCAGGGTCAGACCGGAGAGGGCCACACGGGCACGGGCACCGGGAGTCTCGTTCATCTGGCCGAACACCATGGTGCACTTGGAGTCCTTCACGGCCTGCATGTCCACCTTCGAGAGGTCCCAGCTGCCTTCTTCCATGCTCTTGGCAAACTCGGGGCCATAGTTGATAACGCCGGCCTCGATCATTTCGCGCAGCAGGTCGTTGCCCTCACGGGTACGCTCGCCTACGCCGGTGAATACCGACATGCCGGAGTATTTCTTTGCGATATTGTTGATGAGCTCCTGGATAAGCACGGTCTTGCCCACACCTGCACCGCCGAAGAGACCAATCTTACCACCTTTCAGGAAGGGCTGGATAAGGTCGATAACCTTGATACCGGTAAAGAGAACCTCCTGGCTCGTTGCCAGATTCTCGAACTTGGGCGGTTCGCGGTGGATGCCGTAGCGTTTGTCGTGTGCTGGGTCGGGCATTCCATCGATTGCCTTACCAATAACGTTGAAAAGACGACCATTGATATTCTCGCTGACGGGCATTGATATGGGGCCGTTGAGGGTTACCACTTCGGTGCCGCGTTGCAGACCGTCGGTACTGTCCATGGCAATGGTGCGCATGGTGTTCTCTCCAATGTCCTGCTGGCATTCAAGAATCACTTCGGTGCCGTCGGGACGGACTACCTTTAATGCATCGTAGATGTCGGGTAATGTTACCTCGTCCTCAAAAGTGACATCGACAACTGCGCCGATAATCTGGGAGATTTTTCCTTTAACAGTTTGTTTCATGTATGCTTATATATTATTATTCGTACGAAATTTTTCAAACCTTTGAAAGTGCGAAATTACAATTTTATTCCCAATTGGCAAAATTTTTAACACAAAAAAAATATCAACACGGGTTAATTTATTGTGTTAATTTGTTTTATATAATCTGCCAGGAAGGCACCGTACTATGTTTTTCAGCTCTAATTCCATCATGATAGAAGCTATTTTTGGCAGTGACAAACCACTTTTTTCGACAATTTCGTCGAGTCTCATCTCTCGGTATTCGTTCAGCAGTTTCACGACGGTTTGTTGACTGGCGGTCAGTGTGGCGAAGATGCTTAGCTGCTCTTCCCTCTGACGGTTGCGGTCGAAGGTGTTTTTCCACCCCATCTGATAGAAAAGGTCGCCGGCATTGCGAATCATCAAAGCCTTATTGTTGATGACAAGATTGTTGCATCCTTCCGAGAGGGGGTCGTTCAGTCGGCCTGGCACAGCAAATACTTCGCGGTGGTAACTATTGGCCATATTGGCGGTGATGAGAGCGCCGCCGCGCTCGGCAGCTTCGACCACGATTGTGGCATCGCTCAGTGCGGCCACGATGCGGTTGCGGGCTGGGAAATAAGAGGCGTTTATGCCGGTGCCTATCGGGTATTCGCTCAACAGGGCACCGCCTTGTTCCACAATCCTTCTGGCCAGTAGGCGGTTCTGTTGCGGGTAGACAATGTCTAATCCATGACCCAACACTGCCACCGTGGGCAGGCCGTTTTCCAGAGCAGCCGTGTGGGCTGCGGTATCTATGCCGTAGGCCAGTCCGCTCACTATTGTGGTGCCGTCGGCTTTCATCTCCTGTACCAGTCGTGTGGTGGTTGCCCGTCCATAGTCCGAGCATTTACGTGTACCCACCATTGCTACGCTGTGTTGGGCATTCAGATTGCAGCGTCCAACGCGGTAGAGCAGCACAGGTGTGTCCTCGCAACCCTCCTCGTTGAGTCGTTGTGGATAGTCGGCATCGGTACAGAAAAGAGTGTCCACACCATATCGTTCCATCAAAGAGATAGCCTGTTGGGCCGCAACAAGCGGCTGGCGGCTCTCAATAGAGGCAATGATGCTGTCGTGGCGGAGGAATATGTCCTTCAATTGGGCGTGCGACATGGCAAAAAGTTCCTCGGCATTGGGACAATAGGCAAGCAATTGGCGTATGGTTTTGTTGCCGAGGCCTGGAATCAGTGTCAGGGCTATGGAATAGGGGTTCAAAGGGCGGAGTTGTTAGGTTGATTGATGGTATGTGCAAGGATGCGCAGTGAGGCGAACGAGGCCGAGAGCCGGTTGATGCACTCGTCGTGCGTCACCCACAGGGCTTGGGTGATAGACTCCTCAGTTTGTGGGCGGGGTTGGGCAAGTGGAGCCTGCATGGCAAACCAAGAGGTCTGTTTCAGGTGCCAGCCTCCATATTTGTCGTAGATGTGGTAAGTCTTGGCAATCAGTGCGGGGTGGGGGAGGGCTTCGATTCCCGTCTCCTCCATCACCTCACGCAGGGCGGCCATCCGTAGGGTCTCGCCGCGTTCCACCATTCCTTTCGGCAAGTCCCAATGACCCTCACGATAAATCATAAGGCATTGGCCGTCGGGACTGTGTACCAGTCCGCCGGCGGCTTTGACGAAACGGAAACGGTGGTGGAGAAAGTCAATCCATCGGCGTGGGTCAGACTGTGTCCACACCCATACGTCCGATTGTTGGGCAATCAAGCGGTCGAGGCAGCAATCCGGCTGGCTGTCGTCCATTTCGGTGCAACCCTGTGGCATAACGGTTTTGTCGCGTAGCTGGGCAGGGCAAAGGTACATGAGTGAGTCTTGGAAGGCGATAATCATAATAATTTATAACGCCTGGACATGACTTTTATTGTTGTCCCAGATGTAAAAATTGTCTTCTTGCCGAATAGGGGAGAAGTTGTCGCAGATTCGTTCGTTAATCATCTGTTCGCCCATCCTTTTCCATCAGTTATTCTTTGATAAAAGGAAAACGAAGGAATAACGAAGGAATAACGAAGGTAAAACGAGCGAAGGAAGAACTACCGTGGATTGGGGCGGAAGATGGGTCATGGATTGGTGGTGACGGGGTGGCGACGCAAGTATTCCTCTTTATAGGGGAAGGGACTGTCGCCGTCGGTGGCACCACCATGGAAGCGGAAACAGGTATGCGACGAATAGGGTATAACGTTGTAGGTGTTTAGCTGCTGTTGGCGTGCCTTGTCGGTGTAGGGGATGATGGACACTTCGAACCAGTAACTGCCGAAGCCTATGGTGAGATAGTCGAAGGTTGCAAGACCTGTGGGCTTGTAGACAGTCAGTTCCTTGCAATGAATGGTTTTCATGATGTCTGGCATGTCGCTGGGGATATTCAAGGCGGATGCTGACACATTTAGAGTGTCGGAATCGGCAGGGAGCGGGTAGCTGAAAAAGTTGTTGGTAGATTGGATGCGCAAGAGTGAGATTCCACCTGTCCGAGTGACTTCCAACATGGTGCTGTCGGGCATGGCGGCGTATAGGCTGTTGGCAAGAGAGAGCATGGCGGCTTCGTGTTTGATGCAGTGTTTTTCCATCTTGGCGGGGACTCGCGAACTGCCCGATGGCAGCACCATGAGGACAATGAATGCAAGAAAGAGCAACAGAAGTGTCCACAGAGCAATGACTCTCCCAGGACGTTGACGAAGTCTGAAAAGGGAATAAACAAAGCACGCTACGCCTAAGGGAATGGTCACTATCATCACCATTGAGGACATCCACAGGATGAGAAAGAGGTCTATCTCGCAGAAGAGATAATCCACCGAAAAGAACAGTAGCAACAGGGTATTGACAATGCATACCCCGTAGGCAAGCCTTTTAAGCCAAAGCGGAAAAACTCTTTTGACCATGCTCGGTTAAATGTCTGAATGGACATTGAGCTTAGAACATGTAGCCCATTTTGATGTAAAGGTTGCTGAACTTGGCGTTGTCCTGTTTATCGAGGGCGGTGGCCCAGTCGACACTGAGGACAAAGTTGTCGTTCATGGCCACTTTGAGGCCGCAGCCTGCGGAGAGGTGTGGCGTGTAGAGTCGGCTCTCGTCGTAGAGGTCGGCGGGATTGACTGAACTCTGGGCTGCCTGAACAGGGTCGGACATGACACAGTCGTAGGGTTGCACCACCATGCCGGCATCCATGAAGGGGTTGAGTCCTATATAGAAGTTCTCTTTGCCTATCTTGAAGTGCGCCACCTGCACGCGGAACTCCACATTGGCAAAGGCTACGCCACGGGCGAGGATACGGTTGCGCATGATGCCGCGGATGGAGTTGGCGCCGCCCAGTCCCTCATAGATGACACGCTGCATGTAGAGCTGGTTGAGGTAGGTGTTGAGGTAGAAAGGACTTTTGCCCGCCACATTGAGCTGGGTACCCAGACGGTAGGCAAAGGTGAGACGGTTGGTGACTATGGGCAGATAGTGCCTCCAGCATGCATTTAACTTGAGGTTGTTGAAGTCTTTCATCTCGCCCAATCCGGCATAGTAGGTAAGGAATGCGTCGGCATGGATGCCTCGACGGGGATTCTGCTGGCGGTCGCGGGTGTCGAAGGTAAGCCCACCGTGCAGGTAGGGGTGGTAGCCACCTCTGGCCTCGGCAGGGCTGATATAGCCCAGCGTCACATACTGGTCGTAGAGGGTTCCAACGCCTTCGGGCAGCTTTTTGGCTTCGTCTTTGGTGTACTTGTTCAGCCGTGCCACATCGACGGTGCCCACATTGTAGTATAGCAATCCGATGCCCACATTCCAGTACCAAGGCTTGGCAAGGGTTCCCTGCAGGTCGGCACTGAGGCGGAACATGTCGCGTTTGAACTTGTAATAAGCACGGGTGCGGTAAAGTGCGCTTGACTGGTCGGAGTATTCGGGACGATACAGAGCCTCATAGCCATTGAAGCCATAGAAGTCGCACATTTTGTCGGGCAGATAGGTGAGGTCGATGCTCAGGCGATGACCGGGGATGAGGTACTTGGAGTCGTAGGCAAATCTGTAAAGGCCGTAGTGCTTGGATGTGGTGGCGGCTTCGACGTAGAAAGAGTGGTAATAGTCAGGATAGACGGCTCCGTCACCAAAATAATAGACGTTGGACAGCAGTCCGAGTTGCAGCCCCAGGTCGGCATCGTAGGCAAAGCTGGGCAAGACGCCGAATGTCCAGCCCTTGCGGATATTGGTCGAATCCTGCGCCGACAGGGGAACGGAAACTAAAAGACAAAAGCTAAAAGCCAAAAGGGGTACAAGATGTTTTTTCATAGAGCTAATTGGACTAATTGGACTTATGAGACTTACTATTAAACAATTTCTTCCTGAAGATGAACAGGGCAAAGATGAAGAACGCCGCCGCCAGGATGCCGAGGGTGATGAGGCAGCTTTTCATGCTCTGCGGGCCAAATCCCATAAGCAGCAGCACGGGGAATCCGAAGACGATGGCCGGGATGGTCTGCAGGACAAGGTTGTTGGCGGCGGGGGTCTCGAACTTGGGGTCTATTTCGCGAAGCAGAATCATACCGTTGCTGGCGGTGCCGGTAAGCATGCCGAACATGGAGAAGAAGCCTTCGTATCGATAGTCGGGATAGAGATGCTTGGCACAAGCCCGTACATAGAAGAAGGTTGCCACGGCACCAAGTAGGCACACCAACACGAGAGGTAGCCAGAGTCCGCGCAGGTTGTTGAAGTCGATGGCAGCGGTTCCGGCTACAATCATAAAGTCGAAGCAGGTGCCTGCGATGCGGTCGAGGGTATAGTTGTTGATATATTCGCGTTGTATCAAACGACTTTTACGGAGGTTGTTTATGATGACTTTCACCAGAACGCCAAGCAGGGTACCCCAGAGGAAGTTGAATCCCCATACCATAGGCTTGAGGGTCTTGGTGCCGAAATTGCCGAGATCAAGTTGCTCCACCCCGTACATGAGGAGGAACACCATGGCGTAGACCAGCAGCACAAGGCTGATCTGCACCGTCAACTTGTCGATAGACTCGGCGTGGGGGATCTCGTTATCCGACTGGTAATCGGCCAGCGTATACTCCTCCTTATAATCTCCCGCCTGCCTTTTCAGCCTACCCTTGCGGCGCAGTATGTTCATATATATCACTCCCACCAGACTACCCACGATGAAGCCTGTTGCGGCGATGCTCAGACCGAAATCGGCACCGTGGAAGGCAATGCCTTGACCTTCGGCCCAGCCAGTGTAGGTGACCCCGAAGTTAAGGGCTTGTCCAGGCCCCTGTCCATAGCCCATAGGCAGCAAGAGACCTGCGGCGTAGAAGAAATCGGTTTTGTTCCACAACAAGAACAGCGGGATGGTGATGAGCAATCCTGCAAGCCCCTGCAGAATATAGGTGCTGGCAGTTACGGCTCCCGTCTCTACCACTTTCATGGTAGTAGTAGCACTCCTGATTTTTTTGTTTTTTAGAGCCATGGCCACGAAACCCAATCCGAGGGCGTGATAAGTGATAATCTCCATCGAAGGTTTGTCGACCAATGTGGAAAAGAAACCAAAAGGTTTCAGGCAGAGAATCAGTAACCCCGCCAACAAGGCAGAGGGGAGTAGGCTGCGTTTGAACAGAGGGATGTTGCAACGGATAAGGTTTGCTACTAACAAGGCGACGACGATAATGAAAAACTGTATCAGCCAACCCCATGCGGAAAGAGATGCAAAAGAAGTCATATTGAATGTGTCTTAGATTATTAAATAATTTAGTTTAAAATAAACGTAAACACAAGTATTATATTGTATAGTTTGTCTATTTTTCTTTCCAATATACAATAAAACAGTGAGAATGCCGTTTTTTTTACATCAAAATAAATAACATATACAATGAAACACACTCTTATCATTGCTACCGCGTTGCTGCTGATGGGCACCGCCGTGGGACAAGAAACCACACAGCACTCCCGCTTGAAAAATCATGTTTACACCCTTGCTGCCGACAGCCTCAACGGACGCAGGGCAGGAAGCCTTGATGCCCACCGTGCTGCAACCTACATCACACGCCAATGGCGCGAGATGGGGTTAGAGCCATTCTTTGCCGACAACAAAGACTATAGTATGCCATTCACCGTTGGCGACGACAGCGGGTACTGCAACCTCATAGCCATCATTGAGGGTAATGACCCGGAGCTTAAAAATGAGTTCATCGTCATTGGGGGGCATTATGACCACCTGGGCGTAAGGAACGGCAAGATATATAATGGTGCCGACGACAACGCCTCGGGCACAGCCTGTGTCACCGAGGTGGCAAGGCAGTTGCTGGCACACCAGAGCGAATTGAAACGCAGTGTGATAGTATGTGCCTTTGATGCTGAAGAGATGGGGTTGCATGGTTCGAAAGCCTTGGCTAATTACATGGAGAAATACAACCTCCTCGGCCGTGTGAAACTGATGATGAGTGTGGACATGGTGGGATGGCTTGAGAAAGGCAGAAGCCTTCAACTCAATGGCACCGGAACCCTGCGCAACAGCAACCAGCTAACAGATCCCAAGAATTTTGGCATGGACATCCCCGTTAGCACCAAACGTTTCGAGACCTCCCCATTCGGTGCCACCGACACCGAGCCTTTCGCCAAAAAGGGTGTGCCCACACTGGCAGTCACCACCGGTCTGAAATCGCCCTACCACAAGCCCGAAGACGATGCCGACCTGATAGACTATAAAGGTCTCGACCTTGTCACCGACTACATGGCTGCTCTCACCCTCCGCGTTGCCAACCATCAAGGCACACTGGCCACCGGCAAACTCTCGCCCAAGCATAGCAGCAATCCTTCGCCCTTCAACCTGGGTCTCTCCCTTGGCTTCAACAGTGCCTGGCTCCGTTTCCCCGAGGCAGCCTTCAGCGGCAAGTCGCTCATTGGTGGTGAGGCCGGTCTGGCCTTGCAGTGCAACTTCAGCAAGCATTTCTCACTCCATGCCGATGTACTCTACGACTACACGCGTTCCCCATACCCCGACCCCAGCGACTTCTTCCATTCCAGCCTTAAATTGCATCAGCAGTCCGTCACCGTGCCGTTGATGGTGCGATATTATGTTGGCGACTACTATGCCTCATTCTATCTGGCATTCGGTGGATATTACAGCTACGGGTTCGACAACGCGTTTCGCACCACCTCCATCACCCACCCTGCCACTGCCGCAAACATTGCCTCCGGCAACGGCCAGCCCTGCACCGCACACCAATATGGCATCAGCTGGGGCTTCGGCTTCAATATAGGCAAGCAATGGGAATTCGGCTTCACTGCAGGCTATCAGCTCAATCCGCTCTTCGAGCCCACAAATATGCCTCGCACATACAACACCTACTCCTCATGCAAGTTGACGTATTATCTCTTCTAATAATAATCACCAACAATTATGAAAAACACATAAAAAAACCTCATCCTGCTGCTACTGTTCTTTGGCGGGGCAGCCAATGCACAAGTCCATACCCACGTGTATGACTTGGAAGGCAACGAAATAGAATCCGGCCACATGCAATGGGGCGATGGCCTCTATTTCTTCCAAGACGACACCATGTCCTGCCAGATTGGGAGGGTTGGAAAGCGTGCTTCGTTTTCCAGCCCTTTGATTTTCACTACCTCGCAAGGTCTTCGCGTATCTCACGTATTACACGTATAAACCCAAATCGGTCATTAGGAAACCGAAAACTCCTACGGAGTATAATTGGAGAGCTGTATAACGTTGGCTATTAAGGGAAAACTCCTATGGAGTATCTGCCGAATTGTGCAATGCATGGGGAATAGCCCGGTTCCGTAGGGCTTTCGTTTAATAGCATACCAAGTTGATAGATAAGTTATTTCTCCGTAGGAGATTTCGAATAGGTATATTCCTATGACCGTTTTGGGATAAAAATCACTTGTACTGAGAATACTTGTGATATGCGAGATACGTGGAGATAATAAAACGGGGTTTCCTTTATCTCACATTACGAAGAGTTTCGTGACGTGCTCTGCGCTCGGTAGAGAAAAACGTGGTTTTTCTCTACTCTCGCTTTATCGCACATTAGCCTCGAGGTATTTCCGCACCTGGTTCTTCACCCTGAGGGTGTAGTCGCTCAGGTAGTCTTTCTCCTCGGGCTTGTACATCTCGGCATACAATATCTTGCCAAGCTCGATCTTGGGTTTGGAGATATTGCCCGTCACGTCGATGGCCAGTCGGGCAGGCAGAGGACATTTGAGCAACTCGAGGTGGTAGTTGCACTTATTGTCGAGCGAATGATGTCCACTGATGCAGAGCTGATAGTTATGCAGATTGAGCAGGAATGGATATACGGTGATGTTCTTGCGGACCACCTGTGCCTCGACACTGATGCTGTCCACACCGATATTGTTGTCTTTCTCCCTCCAATTCTTGAACTGCAGCAAGCGAGCCATGGAAGCAAGACTTTCATTGTCCAGCACCACAAGGTCTTTGCCGTTGATGGCCATGGCACCGAGGAGGGTGCTCATCTTGGGCTTATAGAAAGCGTCGAGGGCGCACTCTGCCGCCAAGTGGAAGTTGGCCTTGCCCTTGAAGGCTTTAAGCATCGGCACAAGGGTGTCGATGGATGGAATCATCTCCAGCAGTTCTTCAATCTGGATGTCGAGCAGATGGAAGTCAAGTCCTGTGAAGAGGTTGTTCACCCTGGGCGACTTGTACACGCCTGTAAGCTGCATGCGGGCAGCCTTGCAAGTGAAACCCATCTGGTCGAGCACCGCCACGCCGTCGTTGACAGTGAGCGAGCCACCCAGTGTGTTGAGGTCGTTGCCGAAAGCCACACAACGGGCGATGTGGGTGTTCAGGCGCACGTTCACATCCTTGGGCACGATGAAGGGGTTGGCCTCCTTAGGCACATTGTCCTCGACACGTTGCTGTGCCAAGGTGTCCTCGTCGGTGCCCATGCCGCTGAGGATGCCCATCAGCTGGTCAATGTCGGCATATTGCGAGTTGAAATCCAGCGTCCCGTGCAGCATACCCTTGTGGCTGAGCCAATCCTCAACACCATACACCTTGCCCGCCAGATGGTAGTCCGACACGCCCCACAGCACATCGGCCTGCTCGATGTTGCACACCTCGGGCTTGTAGTTGAACTTAAAGGAGGTCATACGCACCGCCTCGGACATGTTGTTCATGGCCAACACGGCGCGGTGGATGTCAATATCCACATCGGGATTCCACTGCTTCAGGACATTGTCCTGCGTCGAGTCGTTCTTCACGCTACCTTTCAGCTTCAGGGTGTCCGAGTAGACAATCATCGAGTCCATGTTGACATTCAACTTGCTGGCTCCGATGCGGAACGATGCCGCCAAGGGTTGCTTTTTGTCCAGGATATTCGGAATGCCCACATTGATGTCCGGACTGGTCACCTGGGCATCGAGGTTCATATTATCCATCTTCACATCCAGCTGTCCACCAATAATGTGTGCACCAATCAGTTCTGCCACCTTGGCGCTTTGACGCTTGGTGGGCAGGGCCAAGGCGACATTCAGCTGGGGCGAGGAGGCATGTATGCTGTCCCAACGCACCTTCATGTTTTTCATATAGAGGTTTCCGCCCAGCTGGATACGCTTCAAATCCATATCTGTCAACGCGCTCAAGCGGCTCTTGGCCTTCAGGTCCACACGCGTGGTGCCTTGCAGGTCGAGCGGCATAGTGTCGGGCAGGAAAGGACGCAAGTCGGGCAGATTGAGGTCGCCCTTCAGGCGGGCGTCGACCAGCATATCGCCCATCAAGTCGTCGACGGTGCCTGTAATGCCCACGGTGGAGTGGCTCATCTTGGCATCCAGTTGGTGGATTTCCACCTTGGAGACACCTTTATAGGCACTGTCCGTCGAGAGGTTCACATTGGCGCTGACCCTTGCCGTGATGTTGCGCAGTGGGGCGGGCAGCATCTTGGGAGCGGCGAACGACCCTTTGTCCAGTTCGACATCGGCGTCGACCAAGGGCATACGGCCCTCGTCCATCACACCATACACATGTGCCGACAGCTGCGCCTTCCCGTCCACCTTCATCCCTTTCAGGCTCTCGGTGATAAACGGGGGCAGCATCGCCAGCAGGTCTGCCACCTGCCATTTGTCCGACTGCAGTCTGAGGTCGACCTCCATCGGGCGTTCCTTCTGGGCCAAAGCCACATCGCCGTCCACATCCAGTTTGTAATCCGCCAGACGGAGCGAGGCTTCATCCAGCGCAAAACACATCTTGTTGACATTGGCGCGGAACGGCACATCAAGGTCCAACAGGCCGTGGCGCGAGGCCGACATGGCCTCGGTGGTGAAAGCCTGCCCCCCGGCGGCAAGATAGCCTTCGGGCAGCGACAGCCTCATGCGTCCGCGCAGCGAATCGGTGGTTCCCGTCGCCTCGGCACGCAGCACAACATCGGTAGCGTTGGCGCAGAGAGCGGGATGCCCGGCGCTGTCGACCATATCCAGTAGCAGTTTGTCCACCGTCATCTTCATGTCGGCATCGACAACGGAATGCAGCAGCGACCCCTTAATGTCCATATCCGCGCCGCCCACTTCAGCCAGCATGCGCTGAGGGAGGTTGCAGTATTGAGCCTGCAGATTGTTGACGCTCAGTTTCTCCAACTGTACTATCTCGGGTAGCGACGACTCGTCGGTGGGTTCTTCCTCCTCTTTGTCGCTGGTGACAAAGACATCCAGATTGCTCCACCCGTCGGGGGCGGTATAGAGATTGGCCTTGGTGTCGTCGAGACGGATTTGGTGCACCACCACGGCGCGGTCTTTCAGAAATGCCTTCAAGTCCAGCCCCACGGTCAAGGATGTCACCCGTGCAAGGGTGTCGTCATGCACCATACTGGCCGCCAAGGCATTGTCGGCGGGAATCTGATAGGGGTTCACCAACACCACGTCCTTCACTTCCACCCCCACATCGGGCCATGTCTTGAAGAGCGAAAGCCCCACCTTGCCGAGATGGTATTCGCAAGTGATATAGTTCGAAGCCAATCCATTGACTATTGATGTAAGCCTGGCTGGGGTGAAAAGCAGCCAGCAGAGCACAGCCACGGCCACCACAATAATCCCCAGCAGCGACCCCACGGATATGAGGGCTATTTTCCAACCTTTTTTCATGATTGTTATCGTACTTTGACAAATGTTCT
>JAEEGF011180127.1_pt1 | contig 14835 bp, 14 predicted proteins | sample 9134171 | NCBI WGS metagenome assembly JAEEGF01 (sample SAMN16246542, study PRJNA631951) | gut metagenome | biome: gut microbiome; feature: rumen; material: AP-attached | host: Bos | place: Iran: Karaj | collected 2018-10 | reverse complement strand
TAAGCGACGGTTATGCTAGAAACTTCCTAATTAAAAATGGCTTAGCTGTTACAGCAACTAAAGGAAATACAAAACAATTAAACAAAAAACTTGATACAAGAAAAGCTGAAGAGGAAGCTTTCATTGAAGAAATGAAAGAACTTGCAAAAGTATTAAAAACAAAGGAAGTTAGTATCAAAGTTAAAACAGGAAAAGAAGATAAAGTATTTGGTACTGTATCTTCTAAACAAATCTGTGAAGAACTTAAAAAGATGGGATATGACATTGATAAAAAGAAGATCAATATAACATATCCAATAGATTCATTAGGAACACATAAAGTAGAACTAAATCTACATAAGAAAGTTAAAGGGGAAATAAAAGTAACTTTAAAAAAGTAGGTGATTAGATGCCAGCAAGAAAAATGCCTCAGAATCTAGAGGCCGAAATGAGCGTATTAGGAGTAGCTTTTTTAAATAAAAATGCCCTAGTTAAAATCTGTGAAGAATTATATTCTGACATGTTTTATAGTGATGCAAATAAAAAACTATTTGAAGCAATTAAGAGTTGCTACGACAACAAAGTACCAGTAGATATAACTACTGTTAAAGAAGAATTAGATAAGAAGAAAAATCTAACAGCGGTTGGTGGTATAGATTATATTACAGAAGTAATAGACTCTGTAGCAACTGCTGCCAATTTAGATTATTATATTAAAATCGTTAAAGATAAAGCATTAATGCGTAATTTGATAGATACTGCAACAGACATCGTTACAAACGCATACGAAGAAGATGAAGATGTAACTAGTATGCTAGATGAAGCAGAAAAGAAAATCCTAAATGTCGTAAAAGAAAGACAAACAAGTGATTTTATTCATATTAAAGACGCAATAAGCATTGCTCAAGAAAATTTAGAAAATCTTCAAAAAAATAAATCAGACATAACAGGAATACCAACAGGTTTTTATGACTTAGATAAAGCAACAGCAGGTCTTCATCCAGGTGAATTAATAATCATAGCAGCTCGTCCTGGTATGGGTAAAACAGCTTTTTCATTAAATATTGCTGTTAATGCGGCATTAAATACCAAAAAAGCAGTTGCTGTATTTAACTTAGAAATGCCAGCAGAACAATTAGTTAATAGAATGCGTTCTGCTGTTGGGCAAGTAGATTCATATAAAATTCAGACTGGTCAGCTAAATCACGAAGACTGGAAAAGAATAAACGAAGCAAATAGTCAGTTATCAGACACAAACATTCAAATAGTAGATGATGCTGGTATAACTGCATCAGAAATAAAAGCAAAATGTCGTACACTTGCTAATAAAGAAGAAGGTCTTGGATTGGTAATAATCGACTACTTGCAATTAGTAACATCTGGCGGTAGAAGACCAGATTCAAGACAACAAGAAGTATCAGAAATATCAAGAGCATTAAAGACTATGGCCATGGAATTAAAAGTTCCAGTAATTGCTCTAGCTCAATTATCACGTAGTGCAGAAAAAAGAGAGAATAATCAACCAATGCTAGCAGACTTACGTGAATCAGGTTCAATCGAGCAAGATGCAGACTTGGTATTATTTATACATAGAAATGATTACTATAAAGCTAAAGAGAAACTTGATGCTCAAAAAAATGTTGTGGCAGATATCATTATTGCCAAGCATCGTAAAGGATCAACAGGTAAGTTCCAATTATTATTCGAATTAAACATGAGTAATTTTAGAAACTACCTAGCTCAAGAAAAGGGAGAAAATGATGAATAATAAAAAAGAAATAGTACTATGTACATTAGTTACAATTTTTATTGGATTATTAGTAGCACTATCATTTTATCAAGAAAAATCCTATTCACTTCCCAACTCAATATATCAAGTATACTTAGATGGTGAAAAAATAGGTATGATTGATTCTCAAGAAGAGTTATACAAACTAATCAATAAAGAACAATCAGAAATTAAAGATAAGTATAAAGTCGATCAAGTATATCCGCCTAAAGGATTCCAAATAATAAAAGAAACTACTTATAATGAAGAAATATCTAAAGTAGAAGATGTATATAATTCTATTAAAGATGCCAAAGAATTCACTATAAAGGGATATACTATAACAATTAAGAATACAACTAAAGATGCAGAACCAACATATGTTTATGTTCTTGATGATAGTATTTTCAAAGAAGCCGTTGAAAAAATAGTAACAACATTTATAGGTACAGAAAGATATGAGCAATATCAAAATAAAACACAACCAGTTATTGTTGATACAGGATATACAATAGAAAACATGTACATACAAAATGAAATAACAGTTAGAGAATCATATGTAAGTACAAATGAGAAAATATATACTGACGTTGATGATTTAACCAAATTCTTATTATTTGGTGATAATGAAAAGGAAGTAACATATCAAGTAATACAAGGTGATTCAATTGAATCAATTGCTGAATCACACAAATTGAACGTTCAAGAGTTACTAATTGCAAACGATTCACTATCAAGTGAAGATACACTTCTTGCAATAGGCCAAAAAATAAACGTTGCCTTAATTGAACCGATTATTACTCTTGTATATGAAGAGTTAGTTATTGAAGACGTTGAAGATACTTACGAAACTATTGAAGAAAAAGATTCAACACAATATGTGGGATATTCAAGAGTAAAACAAGAAGGAAGAAATGGAATTAGTAGAGTAACATCACGTGTTCAATTCATAAATGGTGCTGAAACATCAGGTGCTGCCATCATAGGAGATCCTGTAGTAATAAGACCAGTTCAAAATAAAATTGTTGTACAAGGTACTAAGAAAAAACCACGTAGAACAGGGGGATCTGAACAACCTATATCAGGAGAATACATCGATACTGGAACAACATGGGCATGGCCAACAAACAGACCGTACAAACTTACATCACCATTCGGATATCGTTGGGGTTCTCTACACCAAGGTATAGATATATCCGGTACAGGATATGGATCACCTATTTACGCATCACTTGGTGGAGTAGTAGTAAATGCTCAATATGGAGGTATGGTAGGTGGATCTGCTGGTAAAAACGTCGTAATAGAACACCCTAATGGGTATTACACAGTATATGCTCACTTATCAGCCATCTATGTATCAGAAGGACAAGCAGTAAGTAGAGGCCAAAAAATAGGGGCAATGGGACATACAGGATACGCAACTGGAACACACTTACACTTCGGTGTATATATCGGAAAACCATATAATGGTGGAAAAGTTATTAATCCATTAAGATTGTGGAAATAAATGAAAATATGTAATTTAGCAAGTGGCTCAGAAGGTAACGTAACTTATGTTGAAACAGATAAACACAAAATATTATTTGACGCAGGAACAACTGTTAAATACATAAAAGACAAGCTTTCTGAGCTTTCTGTTTCCATAGCAGATATTGAATATATATTTATAACGCATGTGCACAATGATCACATAAAAGCACTAAAAAATTTTATAAATAAATATTCACCTACAGTATGTGTCAGTCCAAAAATGTTTTCTGAAATGCCAGAATTACAACAATATGAAAAAGTATTATTATATGAAGATGTAGTTTATTTGGATGATGATAAGATAGAAATAATCAAAACATCTCATGATACATCAGATTCTAGAAGTTTTATATTAAAAAGCAATGACAAATCAATGGTTTATTTAACAGATACTGGTTACATAAACGGGAAGTATTTTAAAAAATTAAAAAATCTAAATGTATATTTATTTGAAAGTAATCACGATATAGAAATGTTAATAAATGGACCATATCCAAAATGGCTAAAGGATAGAGTTATTGGTGACTACGGACATCTTTCTAATAAAGACAGCTCCATATATCTATCTAAACTAATTGGTCCGGACACTCAATATGTATTACTAACACATCTTTCAGAAAAAAATAATACAGAAAAAAAAGCATTAGATACATTGAAGAAAACACTTAAAGAGTATGAAATAAATTTCAAGAGAATTAAATGTGCTAAACAACGAGAAAAAAGCGATTTAATTGAAATATAAAAGTAGTTTAATAAACTACTTTTTAAATGTTATAATAAACCTGTGGTGATAAATATGATAAAAATAATATGTTTAGGCAAAATAAAAGAAGACTATTTAAACAAAATGATAGATGATTATCAAAAAAGAATATCTAAATATCATAAAATAGAAATAGTAGAATTAAAAGATACAAACAATCTAGAAGAAGAAGCAACTATGATAGAAAAACATATAGGTAAACAAGATTATGTTATATCTCTTGATATTAATGGTAATAATCTTTCATCCGAACAATTATCACAAAAGATCGATGAAATATTTATGACAAATAGTACGATAACATTCATTATAGGTAGTAGTTATGGCATACATCAAAGAGTAAAAGATAAATCAAACTATTTACTATCATTCTCAAAAATGACCTTCCCGCATGGTTTATTTAGAGGAATATTACTAGAACAAATATATAGATCTTTTAAAATACTAAATAATGAATCTTATCATAAATAAAGTGTATACATCAAAAAACGCACTTTTTTTTATATGAAATATTAGTTATAATTATAATAGAGAAGAGGTTGAATATGGAAGAAAAAAAGAAGAGCAAAGCACCTATAGTTCTATTAGTATTGATACTTATAATAGCAGCTGGTGCAGGAGGATTCTTTGGTGGTAAATACTACTACGAACAAAAGGGGAATGTAGAGGAAAAAAATACCCAACAAAAAGAATCAAAAGAAGAAGAAAATGTTCCGGCTAAGGAAGAATTGGACGGAACAGTAACAAAAGAAAAACTAGAATTAGCAGAAAAGTTATTACTAACATTTGAGAGAACAACGACATCATGTGGCGAAAAAGGTTATTTTTTTGAAAAGGATAAATATACTGTAGATACTATAGATAAAGATGTATTATTATTAACAGCATATAATTATGCAAGAGAAAATAATACTAACAAAACATCTACAGGAGCAGGCGAAGAATATGCAGATATTCTTGTAAAAGATATTGAAGCAGCAGTAGAAACTATTTATGGTAAAAATGTTCAGCTAACGATGCCAAAACAAATAAATGATGAATATAATTTTGAATCATATATACTAAAAAATGATAGATACGCCCTTGAAGCACAAGGCGGAGGATGTACAGATTATACATCATCTATAGAAAGTAACATTAAAAGCATAAAACAAGGTGAAAAAGAAGTAATAATAGATGTTCAATATTTGTATGTCATTTATAAAGAAGAAGCTGACGAAAACGAAGAAGTACCTACTTTTAAAGTATACAAAGATGTATCATTAACAGATCCAATTCTATCTGATATAAGTGGATTAAAAGAAGGAGAGACAATAAAAGAATTATTTAATTCAGATAAAGCAAATTTTTATAGATATACATTTGTAAAAAATGAAAAAGGAAACTATATATTAGAAAGTATAGTTAATAATAAAGCTTAATTCGTATTGAATTAAGCCTTTTTATATGGTAACCTAAACCCGGGTGATATCATGATAGGAAATGACTGGGACGAAAAATTAAAAATAGTATGGGAAAGTGAAGGATTTAAAAAATTTATTAGAATCATTAATAACGAATATAAAACTAAAACCATATATCCTCCAAAAAACTTTATTTTTAATGCACTAAAGTTAACACCATACTCAAATACTAAAGTAGTAATAGTAGGACAAGATCCTTACCATGGAGAAGGAGAAGCTCACGGCTTATCATTCTCTGTTCAAGAAGGAATTAAAATACCTCCATCACTACAAAATATCTATAAAGAATTAAATGATGATCTTGGATTACCAATTCCCAAAACAGGTGATCTTACAAAATGGGGAAAAGAAGGAGTTTTAATGCTTAACGCAGTCCTTACAGTTGAAAAAGATAAACCGGCATCTCATAGAAACCTTGGTTGGGAACGATTAACTGATTATATAATAAAAGTACTAAATCAAAAAGAAGAGCCGGTTGTGTTTATTCTATGGGGGAATTTTGCCAAAGAAAAAGAATCATTAATAACTAATCCTAAACATTATATTATAAAATCAACCCATCCATCACCATTTTCTGCTAGAAATGGATTCTTTGGAAGTAAACCGTTTTCAAAAACAAACAGTTTTTTAAGAGAAAACCATATAAAAGAAATAGATTGGGATATAACAAAAAAATAAACTCGTATGAGTTTATTTTTTAAAATTTAAAATCATCTACAATCTCATCTTCCATATTCTTGCCATCAAAATATGATTTAATACTTATACCATGTAATCTAGCAACTATATTAGATGGAAAAGTTCTAATTTGATCATTTAGTTCATTAGTATACTTATTGTAATATGTCTTAGCAGCTTGTAACTTTTCATTAATCTTTTTATTTTCGTTAAGTATATCTTTAAAACCTTTATTAGTCTCTAAATCAGGATAATCTAATTTTACTTTTTCTAGAATTGCAACATATTCATCAAGTTTTCTATCCAAATCATATGTACTAATATCTTCCTTTTTTACCTTATCTAAACCTTTAAAGAAAGATTTTTCTTCTTTTAATTCAGTTTGGATAAATGTATCGGCTTTTAGTAATAAATCATACTTATTTCTTAAAGACTCATCAATTAATGATTCGGCCTGATCTATTTTAGTTTTAGAATGTTGTAATTTATTAAATTGATAAACATATAATATGGCAATTGCTCCCAAAACAATAACAATAAATAAGAAACTATATAAAATAACCATAATATCAACCTCATTCTACCTAAATTATAGCATATTATTAGTTTTACAAAAGGTTTAATTTATAATAAGATGTAAATAGGTGATAGCATGAAAGTCGAAATAATTAAAGTTGGAGAGTTGGAAACCAACTGTTACATAGTTACTAAAAACGATAAAACATTAGTTATAGATCCTGGTGATGAGTTCGCCAAAATAAAGAAGGTTCTGGGAAAAAGAAAACCAACAGTATGTTTATTAACTCATTCTCATTATGACCATATTGGTGCATTAGATGAACTTACGGAGTATTACGGTATAAAAGTAAATGAAAATCATGAAGATGAGTTTAAATACAAAGTATTAAAAACACCAGGTCACACAGATGATTCACTAACTTTCTATTTTTATGAAGACAATATAATGTTTACCGGAGATTTTCTTTTTCAATCAAGTTATGGGAGAACGGATCTTGGTGGTAGTGATGAGGAAATGGTTAAGAGTATGAACATGATAAAAGATTACCCTGATGAAACAATTATCTATCCAGGACATGGTGATAGTTCAATATTGGGCAAAGAAAAAAAGAATTTTCCTTATTACTTTATGTACTTGACGTAAAATAAAAGGCCTAAAAAACAGGGTATTTTAAAATATCCTTGTTTTTTGCTATAATTAATAATAGTAAGGTGGTATAGAATGAAATTTATAGACATTAAAAATTGTTACAAAGTTTATAAAAACGGTGTAACTGCAATAGCTGACCTATCCTTAGAAATTGATAAAGGAGAATTTGTTTTTGTAACTGGACAATCTGGTTGTGGAAAGTCCACTTTTATAAAACTACTATATAGAGAAGAAAAACCTACCAGAGGACGAGTAATGGTAGGTGGAATTAATGTAGCAAAACTACATAATAATAAGGTTTATAAATTAAGAAGAAAATTGGGAATAGTTTTCCAAGATTTTAAACTGCTTCCAAAATTAACCGTATATGAAAATGTTGCCTTTGGTCTAGAAAACTTAGGAATGAAAGGAAGCACTATTAAAAAGAAAGTTAAAAAAGCTCTAGAAAGAGTTGGTTTAAAAGAAAAAATAAGATGTTTTCCAGATGAACTCGCTGGTGGAGAACAACAAAGAGTTTGTATAGCAAGGGCTATAGTAAATGAACCAAAATTACTAATATGCGACGAGCCGACAGGAAACTTAGATCCTGCAACATCTAAAGAAATAATTAAAGTTATTAATAGTATTAACAAAGACATGAAAACAACTGTAATAATGGTTACACACGATAAAGAAATAGTAAATTCAATGAAAAAGAGAGTTATAACTCTTGTTGATGGTGTACTAACAGACGATACTATGAAAGGAAGTTATACTGCAGATGAAAGGATTTAGAATATTTAGAAGAAATGTCGGTTATGCTATAAAAAGTATATTCCGTAATGTAAGTTTAAGTGCTGCATCTGTAATATGTACAACAGTAACATTATTTTTAGTTAGTGTAGCTATGTTAATGACAGCAAATATCAATGAGTACACTAAATCATTAGAGGACACATTGACCATTACAGTATATGTCAAAGAAAACGCAACTGAAGAACAAATCTCAACAATAAAAAGCAAATTATTAGAGATACAAAACATCAAAAGCGATGAAATATTATATAAAGATAAAAACACAGTAAAAAAAGAAACTGTTGAAAAAAGTGATAAAGACGATGTTGTATCAACAATTCTAACTATGTTAGGTGATGACTACAACTTCTTGTGTCCAGAAATAATACTAACAGTAAAAGATTTGAGTAAGATGGACGAAACAGTATCTACAATTAAAACAATAGAAAACATAGATCATGTAACATACTATGAAGATGCTGAAAACACAATGTTGCCTATCTTTAATGCAATTCAAAAGATAACTTTTGTTATTATCTTAGGATTAATTATAGTTACTATATTCCTAATATCAAATACAGTTAAATTAACTATATTTGCTCGTAAGAATGAAATTGAAATTATGAGATTAGTTGGTAACAGTAACTTCGTTATTAGATTACCATTTGTTATTGAAGGATTATTCCTTGGATTTATTGGTTCTATAACACCAATTATTGCAACAATCTGGGGATATATAATTCTATTTGATAAATATGAAGGACATATAACAAACTTTATTCAACTAATTAAGCCAATGCCTCTAGCATTAAATGTTTCAATAGTCATTCTTGTTATTGGCTCATTAGTTGGTATGTTAAGTAGTTATGCGGCTGTAAGGAAACATTTAAAAATATGATGAGTAAAAGATTTAGAATCACAATTAATCTGGTTTGTATAATAGCGTTATTTACAATATTTTTCGTACCTCTAGGTGAAGTAAATGCCGCAAAGAAAACACTAGGAGATTACAAAAAAGAAGTAGAAGCATTAAAAACCAAAAGATCAGAGAACAATAGATTAACTTCTTCAGCATCTGCAAGCATCGATTCCAAAAGAAACGCAATAATCAAAGCAAACAATACAATAGAAGAAAACGAAAATAAGGTTGAAGATGCTAAAGTAAAAGTAGCAGAAAGTGAAGAACAAATAAAACTTAAAACAGAGGAACTAAAGAAAGTAATAAGTGTATTACAATATACTAATATTAATTCTAGTGAAGAATATGTTTCATATATTTTTGAAGCAAACTCTGTAAGTGATATGTTAGAAAGACAAGACATCTTAAATCAAGTAATTGGATATCTTCATAAACAACTAGATTCACTTGGAGTATTAATAGATGAAAACACGAAATTACAAACTAAACTAGCTAACGATAATATTGCTTTAAATAATTCAATAACAGAATATGAAAAACAAATGGAAGAATTAGAGGCTTATATAGAAAAATTAGCAACAATTGGTTTAGACTATGATGAACAAATAAAAGCATTAAACAACCAAATTAAAAACTTTGAAAAAGCTGGTTGTAAAGATAACGACGATTTGGACGTTTGTTATTACAACAAAAGTACCAGTTCAGGATCATTTGCAAGACCAACTGTACATGGTAGAATAACACAAGCATGGGGACATAATGGACATAAAGGAATAGATATTGGTGGAAATGCCAAAGGAACACCTGTATATGCACCAGCCAACGGAACAGTTGCCCATGTTGCATATAAACAAAGATGCGGTGGAAATGAAGTATATATCCATTCCAAAGTAAATGGTAAAGGATACACTATTGAAATGGCCCATCTAACATCAATCCTAGTAAAAGAAGGCCAAAATATTTCTAAAGGTCAAAAAGTAGCGACCGTTGGTGGAGATAAATCAACGTTCTACTACGATAAATGTACAACTGGAACTCACTTACACTATGCAATAGCATATGGTTACTGGTTAGGAAGTGGTCAATATGGTTATACTAGTTGGAGTACATTTAGAAGTAATACAAGAGCTACAAACGTTAAATCTATAACAAGTATAAAAAACCAAAAAGGTTGGACTTGGAATTCAAGATAAGAGGCAAAAGCCTCTTTTTTGTGTAAATAAACTGTTTGTTTTAAACAATTAAAAAGAAATTGTGTTATTATATCTTTGACGGGGTGATGTCATGAAAAAAATAGTAATATTTGGTGGTGGTAGTGGTCAATCACAACTACTTAAAGGTATAATGCAATTTCCATTAGATGTAACTGCTGTAGTAAGCGTTTCCGATAATGGTGGGTCTACAGGCTCATTAAGAGAAGAATTCTCTCTTCCAGCAGTTGGAGACCTAACAAAAGTATTAATGGCTATGTCCACTGAATCAAAGGGTGTTAAGGATTTATTTAACTATCGTTTTGCTAAAAACAGTAGTTTAAGTAACCATTCAATAAAAAACCTAATAATGACTGCACTTCTAGAAATGAAGGGTGATTTTGCACATGCTCTTCCAATACTTTGTGATCTTTTAGATGTTAAAGGAAAAGTATTGCCAATTACAGAAGATAATGTAGATTTAATAGGAGTTACCAAAAAGGGAAAAGAAATATTTGGGGAAGCCCAAATAACTGAAAATAAAGATAAAATAGTAGATTTAAAATATGATAAAGAAGTTAAAGTAAATAAAAAAGTATTAGATGCAGTTGAAAAAGCCGATTTGATATTGTTCAGTTCTGGTTCATTATTAACTAGTATAATGCCTAATTTAATATTGCCAGAAATCCAAGAAGGTATTAAAAAATCTAAAGCTAAAAAAATGTATATCTGCAACATGCTTACTCAACCAGGAGAAACTGATAACTTCAAAGTAAGTGATCATCTTAAAGTATTGGAAAAGTATTTAGGAAAAGGAACAATCAATGCTGTAATAGCAAACACTTCAAAAATAACTAAAAAGCAATCAATACTTGCTAAATCAGAAGGAAAAGACGCTGTTCAATTAGATGAAGCAAAGGTTAATAAAATGGGCGTAGAAGTAATCAAAGACGACCTGTTCGTAATAGATGAAGGATATGTAAGACATAATGCATTAAAAACAGCTTATTTAATCTTCTCATATTTAATTGAGGGAAAATAAAATGACATATACTACTAGGTTAAAAGAAGAAATAACAACACAGCCTATATCAAAAATCGAATCATTAGTAGAATTATCTGCTTTTATTAGACATACAGGCCAAATAAAAAAAGATAGAATTATTCTAATAATGGAAAATGGATCTGTCGCTAGGCGTATATATCGAGATATAAAAAACAACTTTGCTGTAAACGTAAAAATAACTATTCGTAATCAAAAAAGATTTAGAGTAAAACAAATATATATCTTAGAAATCTCCGAAGAAGTAAAAACAATCTTAGAAACACTAAACATTAACAAAAATGACAAAAGAATATTGCCTGAAGAGTACTTTATTGAAACTAGAGAAGAACAAATAGCTTTCCTAAGAGGTGCTTTTATGGCAACTGGTAGTATAAATGACCCAGCTTCTTCTGGATACCACTTAGAATTCACTTCTAATATGAAAAAAGAAGGAACCTATATAGCAAACATCTTGAAAAATTTTAATATAGTAGCAAAGACAATAAAAAGAAATAACCATTATATGACTTATATAAAAAGTGCCGAAATGATAAGCGAACTAATTAGAATGCTGGGAGCCACAAATAGTTTCTTCTATTTTGAGGACATAAGAATATATAGAGATCATAAGAACATGGTTAATCGTCTAAATAATTGTGAAATTGCTAATCAAGAAAAAATTCTAAAGACGGGTATGAAACAATTAGAAGACATAAATTATCTAAAAGAAAATGATTTATTAGGAGTTTTAGATGAAAAAGTTATTGAAGCAATTAAATATAGAGAAATGTATCCAGAAACATCTCTTTCAGAACTTGCCGAAATAATAAGTAAAGAAACTAATCATAAGATAGGTAAATCAGGAATAAATCATTACTTTATAAAAGTAAAACAATTAGTAAATAGACATAAAGAATCAAAAAAAAGCACTAATTAATAGTGTTTTTTTATTGCCAATAATTGGTTAAATTACCATCTTTCTTATAGTAATCATCCATTAATACCACAAATGTATATATACTATTTCTGTTTTCTAACTTAGCCTTAGGGACCACCGTCATAACTACTCCACCAGTAGTATTTAAACTCTCAGCTATATAATAATTTGTATCATCCCAACCAGCTAATAAAGCAGCATGTCCATCTAAACCAATTAGGTCTCCTACTTTGACTTTCCCAGAATGCATTAACTCTGGTGTTATAGACCTTTTGGTACCAATATCAGGTAATGACTTTCCTGTATTACCATCATCTCCACCAGCACCAATATCTCCAACATCAAATCCACCATTTAATAAAGCCCAAGTAACAAATCCAGAACAATCTAATCCGTTAGGATAGTATTTTCCAACTACCCATTTTCCCCAGTTGGTATAGTTTTGTAAATCACAACCCCATATAGCTGGACCAACCAGCTTTGCTCCTTTTTCTAATCCAGAAAATTTATTTTCATTTAAATACATACCTCTATGATAATATCTACCTTCGCCATCAACGTGTGCATAAGGTGCGTAGTTTTGTAATCTGCCATTTTCATAAAAGTAAGGTACTCTATATGAGAATTCTAAAGTAATAAATCTAGCAGCCGCAACAACTCCAGCTCTAGTACCATAACCCGCTTGATCAATTCTATCAAATAACATATTATCAATTTCTTCTGATTCGTTAGTACCAAATTGTTTACAAGAAATATATGGCTTTTCAGTATCGACTACGGGTTTATTGATAAATTTACTCACTACTACCTTTGCTTTAGCAGAAGTTCCTTTCTCACTAGTAACATTAATAAATGTTGTACCATAATCAATACCTTTGATATTTCCGTTATCATCAACCGTAGCTATGGTTTCATCAGAACTTGACCACTTAATATCATCATTGGCATTTCCAATTTTTTCTAAAGTATATCTGATTGTTTCATTTCCGCCTTTATATAAATAAATTACATCTTTACTCATCTTTATACCAGTGATTCTATCTCTTTTTACTAACTGTGATTCTATATTATTAATATTGTTAAACTTATCTTTAACATATACATCATAATCTCCAGTATCAACTGTAAAAGAACAATAACCATTACCAGCTTTAACCCATCCTGATTCTTTACCATTAGGTTTTTTATTATCTAAACTAAGATAACACCAAGTATCTTTATTAATCTTAAAAAAATAATTATCAACATAAACATTTAGAACGACTTTATCTTTATATGTTAAACTATCGACTTTATCAATTTTAGTAATATATGGACCCACAACAAAATTTGCAATTAGTAAAGCAATAATTGCAATTAGTATCAAAGATAAACCTATAGTAACTAGTATATGCTTCTTCATAAGCCCACCCCATAAATACATAAATATAATATTATAAATATCAAAATATATCAAATATTGCTATATAATTTAAATGATGACAAAAGTAGGTTTAAATAGTATAATTACTATAGAATAGGGAGAGGTATTATGACACCAAATAGAGTAAATGTAACATTTAATGATGATACTGTTCTAGAAGTAGATAAAGGAACTCCTATATATGAGTTGTCCGAAATATATCAACCAAAGATGGATAAGCCAATAGTAGGAGTAGAAATAAATAATGAAACTGTACCAATGGATACTAAAATCAACAAGAGCACAAAAATCAATTTTATAGATTATAGTTCCATAAATGGATATAGAATTGTAAAGAGTGGTTTAGAATTTGTAACTGAAGTGGCACTAAGAGAAGTGTTTGGTGCCGATTTTGAAATATTCTTTGATCATTCAATCGCTAAAGGAATCCATATTACTATTGAAGGCGAAAAGAAATTCACTTTAAATGATGCTAAAAAATTAAAAACAAAAATGAATGAAATAATTAGTAATAATGAAGTAATACAAGTGCTATACGTTGAAAAGAAAGAAGCAATTAAATACTTTGACAAAGTTAAAGCGACTGAGAAATCAAAAAATATCCATAATCTTTCAGGAAGTATAGTAAAAATATTCAAATTAAGAAATTATATTAATTTCTTCTATTCAGACCCACCATATACAACTGGATGTTTAAAAAAATATGATTTGGTCTTTTTAAGAGATAATAAAATAGTGCTATTATTCCCAGCACTAGGTGCCAAACCAAAGGTTCCTGAATACATTCATTATCAAAACGTTATTAAATGTTTTGAAGAAGGAAAACAATGGTTAAAAGACTTAAAGGTACCTTATATTTCTGATATTAATGAATTGGTAGCAGAATCTAAAATAGAAAAACTAATAAGAGTTGCTGAAACGGATTTTAACAACAAAATACACGATTTAGTAGATGATATCATAAAGAAGAAAGCACGTTATATATTGATAGCGGGTCCTTCATCTACAGGAAAAACAACAACTACTAAAAAAATAGCAATGCAACTAAGAAGTAGAGGAAAAGAAGTTTTATACTTATCTACTGATGACTATTTTAAAGAAAGAGTAGATTCGCCAAAAGATGAAAATGGTAAATATGATTTTGAATGTTTAGAAGCAATGGATTTAAAATTACTTAACAAACAATTAAAAGACTTAA
>JAEEGF010642085.1_pt1 | contig 14837 bp, 12 predicted proteins | sample 9134171 | NCBI WGS metagenome assembly JAEEGF01 (sample SAMN16246542, study PRJNA631951) | gut metagenome | biome: gut microbiome; feature: rumen; material: AP-attached | host: Bos | place: Iran: Karaj | collected 2018-10 | reverse complement strand
TACCAAGGAACGGCTGAAATGGTCTCTTAGCTCTATAAGCATCGCATTGTTGGCATCATCCATGTCAGACATAAGTTTCTTTGCCGGACTTAGTATTTCTCCCTCATTTATAAAAACTATCTGTGTCCCTTCCACTGTATCAACAGGCGCAAACGCAGCATAGTAGTACTCATCATCCACCAAAACCTTCTCAATGCCACTCTCTCCCAAAAGAGCCCTGTTTATAAGCTTTACTAAAGACCTGTTCACAGACTTTCTTATATCTGAATCAAATCTGTCCGGAGTTTTTAACTCACCTTTATCTCTTGTGGAACAAATAAGCTGCCCATCCTTGCCTACAAATATTGAAAAACCGTCACTACCTACTTTTCTCTCAATCATCTTTTGTTCAATATCACCAAGACTAGCGGAGGTTTCAATCACTGCCACCAGCTTATTATCCACGTATACAGGCATTCCTACTGCAATCTCATCAAAATCATAAAATGCACTTTTGACAGCCGGTGTAAAAAATACACCCTCAGTAGCAACTGCTCCCTTAAACCATAGTCTTTCTCTCGGGTCATACTCTCTTATCGTTCCATCTTCATCAATTTTTGCATCGGAGTAAGGATCCATGACTATCGAAATACCATCCACTGTGGCTATATAGCAGTCCAGGGTAAAGTCCTCATTTCCTCTGACAATTTCTTCCATAATAGGTGCCAGGTTAGAGAGTCTTCCTGCCATATCAAGGCACTTCTCATCTGACCTTGCATTATCATCCGGAAAAAGAATCTAAATCACGTATTTTCCGGCATTTTCAGGAGAGGGTTCCATTATCTTTCGACATTCATAGTCTTCGGGATTTATAAATACATCCTCAACCTGACTTCTAAGTCCCCGCATGTCATGAACTAATATCCAGAATTCATCATCTATCTTGTCAGCAGCCCAGATGCTAAGCTGCAAAAGTGAATTCTCTGTAATATCTGACATGGCAACCAGGAGCTCATCCTGTACCAGATCTATCTCCTTCTCACTTTCCTCTATCACCACATCATTCAAATGGACAACCTGAATATTAGAGATTATAAAAAAAGCAATCCCTACGCTAAAGACCAGTATGATCACAAGCCTAATCAGCTTTCCCTCCAGACCGGAAGGCAAGATTTCAGATATTTTTTTCAAATTCATTCACCCATTTAATATGTTCAAATTAATAAACAATCAGGTAATCAACTTATCTCTTCCCTGCTGCCTACATAAACCGGTATTCCAAAGCCCCTTGGGAAAAGCTTTTCAGAAAGTGCCAGTGATGCATAATTATGTCTGTCGATTATAACCTCCGTATCATGACTGTAAAGATCTCCAGCTCTTGATACAGCGTAACTAATCAGCTGTGGAAGGATTTTCCCATAGTCATTTCCAATAGCAGCCATAACCGTAACCACCAATGCTCCCGAAGGATTTTTATGTATCAGAAGAATTCCGTTCATCTGTCCGTCAACTTCACTGTAGCAGGAAATATCGTTCTCAAAAAAGGATCTGGAAAGATACATTATATCCTCACAGTGGCCACAAAGTCCCTTGGCTGCAAACTGTCTGATTCCGACACTAAAGCCCCTCTGGGTTATGGTTTTAAGTGATCTGATATTATCTGAAGGAGTGATCTTTTTAACCAGTGATAATTCCACCACTTCAGAAAGAGTGGCCTTAATGATATCTCCTTCCATGAATTTAACATCAAAGCCGGCACTGGTAAGGGCCTCTTTTTCCCTACCTGAAGTTTTGGCAGGAAGAGAGAAAAAAGACCTGACAACGCCATCCCGGGCAATACTATTTTTATACTCATCAAACAAAATACCCTCGGCCAGATCCTGCTCAATCTTGAGATAAAGGATATTACTTACAGTATCATCATCTTTCATAATATTTCTGATTTCCCACACCATACCTGCAGCAGGCGCATCTCCATCAGTGATCACAATGCCTCTGTAAAATGTTCTGCCAATATTCTCCGCAACGTCCGGTGTCAAATATTCCGTATACATTTCAATATTGTCTTCATCCAACATAACAACGTTCATTCTGTCACCTTCTACCATTCCAAACAGTTACCTTAGTATCGAAAAAAATCAGATATATTTCTTTCTTTTAATCTTCTTTTTTATGAATATCAATGAAATCCGTAAATCCACTGAGCTTTAGAGTATCATAAAAAACATCTCTAACATTTTTTATAAGCATTTTCCCCTTCTTCTTATCCAGAATCTGATAGGTTTCAAGAAGTACTCGAAGTCCCGCTGAGGAAGTATAAACACTGTCTCCAAGGTCAAATACAACCTCCTTTACATTATCAAGCGCACCCTTAAGTGTCTTTGATAGTTCCGGGGCAGTATTAATATCCAGGGATCCTTTTATTTTGACAGTTAATATATCTCCTACAATTTCCTTATTGATTTCCATGAAACTGCTCCTTTCCAAATGAATGTCAGCACAAATATCCAAAGAAATAAGCCTAACCGCCAAAATCCTAGACTACCGGAAGTTCATAGGTAAAACTTACAAGACTCCCCTTCTTTCTGGCATTTTCATTAGTAACCTCCTTAAGGATTCTGTTATAGGTCTTATTCGAAACCATAAAGATAAAGACTGATTTGTCGCCCGTATAATATTTTTTTATGGTTTCATTTCCCCAGAAAACAAGCTCATCTATAAGAGCCTCTTCATCGCCTCCAAATGGGGCCATCCCCTCGATAAACAGTTCTCCGTCCCTTATAGACGTCAGCATTCCGGCCTGAATATTACCATCGTCATCCATAAGGAAAATACTTGTCTTTGGATCGTAATAATCCTTATCCAACATCTCAAAAGAATAAGCACTTGCTTCCAAAACAAAGTCTTTCCACTGTTTATCCGACAGATCCGGAAGGCTTAGACACGCCATATCGCTATTATTTTTCCTGGGCGTTATGTCACCAATATCAATCTCATAAAGAGTCAGATTATTGTCTTCTTCAAAAAAGCCAAGATCTTCATAAAAATCTTCTCTTTCCTTATCTTCTTCAGGAATATACTGTGACATGAATATCGCACCACACTCATAAAGTCCTGCTATTTCCTGAAGATAGGTAAGAAGAGTACTCTCCGCTTCCGGGCACATGAAAGAGTCCTCAATAATCATATCCATTACCAAAAGAGCAACTGTATCTTTACCGCCATCCGGAACCGAAATCGCGGCGAGAACACCACACGCAGTATCTGATTCCTCTTCATAAAGTCCTATTATTACATCACAGGTCCGTCTTGATTCTTCACTAAGAGGCCCCACAAAAGCATCCCTGTTCTTATCATCAACTAATGTTGCTCCAAAAGACATAAAAAACCTCCTGTCATTTTCATCTTAACCTTAGCCTGCTCTTATAATTCCCTCATCCTTCTGAGGTATTGTCTCCAAATAAACTTTCAAAAAATGTTTTCTGGTTTTTTTCTCTCCTGTTGCTTTCTCATACGAAGGCTTTCTGTATTCCAGACCTTCAATTTCTTCATCACTTGAATTATAAATTTTGATCAGTCTGAACTTTGTTCCTGCGTTTAAAAGAATTTCTTTCTCATCCGGGTATTTACTATTCTTTTTGATATTAGCACCGCAGGTCCCTTTGTTTACTTTGATCACAAACTCTATTCCCACATCTTTTGTAGCAAAATCGTTCTTTGCGCTATAGCAGGTACTGACAAAACCGGGGTCAGTTAATATGATATCTTTTTCCTGATTAGCCGGGTTGTTTACAAACTTCTTAACCTCTTTAATTATGTCCTCTGGTTTATCAGGTTTATTCTTTATTCCGAGCATGGTAAGAATGCATCCCAGATCCTCCACGCCACGGCTTACTACCACATTTCGAGCCATCTTACATCTATTCAGCTCTCTTTTAAGCTTAAGAGCCTGCTTCTTCATATTTTCGCCTATTTCTTCTTGTGGATTTCTAAGAAAAGAATTGAAATACTTATATTTTGAAGTTGTGTATTCACCGACCTCTTTGTCTAAATCCAGTGCCTTTAGCACCTTGTAATCAATTTCAGCATTGGTCTCATCCTCCAGCTTGGCATATTCCTGATCATTGGTCTGCTTTATCAAAGCTTCATCCATTGCGTCAGGATTGCTTGCTATATTAACAGATTTTTCCTCCTGCTGCTGATACAGCTCTTTGACTGCCTTTTCGCTATCCTTCTTTAAAATAAGCTTCTTTTCCAGCTCAGCTATTTTACTTACCGGTATAGACTCGCCATATTTCTCAGCTATGATCTTTTTGGAGCCACTTTGTAACTGTACTGTAAAGAGCTTTAGATATTGTTTCCCGGTTGTTGTGCCAAAAAACTTAGGAGTACCCAGATTTTTAACAGTCTTTGCCGAAGCACCATTTACATGAAGCAAGTATTTACCTGCCGCATAGGCATTAATGAGTTTCATTGAAAGTGCCATTTCTTCAGGGGATTTAGCCTTGGAAGCATCAAAAGACAGCTCATCATTGTAATGTGTCCTATACAAAGGATCCGTAATGATATCCTTACGGATCAAGTAGTAATTAGCCACAGCTCTTACTTTAACAAGCTTATCATTTATCTGCTGCTTCGTATCTGCATCCATCTGTTCAAAGTATTTATACTTGGCAGCGAGCCTGTCAAAGGCACAGATTTTCCTGCTCATTCCCTCAAGGGTATTGACATGGCTTACAATTTCTTTATCATTATCAAGCCTTATATCTCCAAGATTATACGAAAGAATCATCGTAAGCATCTGATCCAATGCTGCATTCTTATCCATTTCTTTCTGTTCTTCGCCTTCACCCAAAAAGTTATTTATCAGCTGTGCATTTTCCTGTTTATTGTCACTTACAAATGCTGCAAGGTCGAATAACTCGTCTCTGTCAGGAATCTGCTGGTCACGCCTTATACTGTCGTATAAACGCTCCAGAGACACTTTAGTCATTGAATTAGAAGTGATCATCAGGCCTTCCCTGTTTTTTCTCTTTTGATTAAGGCGTGAGCTTTTGTCCCTACTCTTTTCTGCTCTCTTGGCATCAGTTAGTCTTGATTTAAAGGTAGAATTGTAATTTTCCGAAAATGCACTTTTTTCCGGATAATGCTTTACAACCTGATTATTAATACTGTTTGTTAAGAGGATTTTACGTCTTTCATTCCATTTATTCTGCGAAACAAGCGGTCCTCTGGCAGCCTGATTTTCCCTATTCTGCATAAGAACATTAACATTTTGGAAGCCGTGAAGTTGCTGGAGATTATCCGCATTTTGCAGTTCCTGATTAACATTATTAATATCTTCTATTTGCCTATGGTTATAAATCTCGCTCATTTGATGACTCCTTATCTATCTTCAAAATGATTACAACTTTCTCCATCAAGTACAGAATCAGGTTTTTGAGCATAGATAGCGCAGCTAAGCACATCACCCTGACAATGTTTGCACTTTGCACATACCATCTTTTCCTCGGTCAGAAGCTTCAGGCCAAGATCACTGGTCATTCTCTCTTCATATTCTTTTGAATATTCTTCCTTTTGATTGTTATTAGCCATTTTCCCTCTTTTCTCGTATGGTTTACATACACCTTACTATGAATTTAAATATTGGCATTATCTCCCGCTATCATCTCAAGAACATTTGCAGCAGATCTTACTCCCTCTGCAACCTCAGTAAGAAGATAGCCCATATCTGAGACCGCCATAAATGTACATTCCATAGTAATATCCACGTTTTCCTTGACAGTTTCTGCAGGTATATCCACCGGCATCGGATAAGACAGCTTATAAACAAGGCTTCCCGCGCCGAAGTCTATTGCAAAGGCACCTACCGGAACATAGGTATTTATCATAGCTACTGCAACACATAATTCATCAATGTTTTCCTGCGGAACGGAGTCGAAGATAGTTATGAAGTTTACAAAATACTGGATTTCATCGTCAGGAGAACTTGGCATAAAGAAAAACTCTCCGGTTGTTTCTTCAAGCTCTTCCTCATAACCTGTCATAAGCACATTAAGGACAGGAATATCGTTTTCTTCCGTGAGCCTTGCCGGTATCAGATCCTGCGCAAACTCTTTTTCTACATCCGATAAAATCTCATGTCTCATCTCATTAAATTTCTTGATATCCATGTCTTCTCCTTTACATACATTTGTAATAATCCCAGCTTTTAGCACCGGCTATCCAACAACTAAATCTTTATGAAGATATGTAGTCCCATCTATATAATCTCCTGCATATTTAGGATCTTTTTCATTGAGCTTTACCATTTTCTGCTTATATATTTCCATAGCTTTATCCCAGGCCTTGCTATCAGCTTTTGAATCAACAAATCTGCTATTAAACTTTACACGTTTTCTACGAAGCTTTGCCTCATATGCAAATTGCTTCTCAATAACCTTCTTTACACTCTTTATTCTGGCAGTCAGTGCCTTTCTCTCGCTTTTGGAAAGAATATCTGACATCTGATAATCTAAGACATCAACATTAATAGCCATGATCTTCGTAGCTAAATCCTTGTCCATAAACGGAAGGCTCATTTTTCCATTGCATTCTATATTCCTGATACGATTGTAGCCATACATTTCCCTTTCATGTACATCCTTATATTTCAAAAGTCCAAAGGACATATCATTATCTATGCCCTGAATGTTTTTAAAATAGACAACGCCATCTTTTTCTTCTGTTGTTACCATATAATTAGCAAAATGCCTGTCTACCTGACCGCAAATTAAGTCAAACACCTGAAGACTTGTAAGATCTTTAAAAGCATTGCCTGAATATCTTACTTTTTTGTTCTTAAATCTATTGCTCCTTATAACTTTAAACGCCTCTACCCCCTTTGCCTGCTCCATAATAGTGCCTGTCATAGTCTTACCATCTACTGTTACCGTTGCAAGCTCAGACTTTGCAAGTAGATTACTTATCCCAAGAATCCTGGCCAGTCTGCTGGTAGCGACATTTCTTTTTGACAGTTCTTCCCCCTCTTCAATTTTTGCACTATTTGAAGATATGCGATCAGAAAAAAATGCTTTTCTTAGTCTGCCTATCTCTCTTACAATAAACGCATAATCACATTCTTCTACTTCTTTGAGCTTTTGCTGCGCTCTGTCCATAATGCTTTTGTATTCTTCGCTTTCCCTATTTCCCGAATATTTAACAACCTGATCCCTAAGAGAATCTAACTCTTCATTTAATGCTTCATACTCATCGACCAATCCCTGAAGATCCTGTCTGACAGTTTCAGGTAGTACCACTTCACCCTTAAGTGATTCAATGAATTCTTCGCCATTCTCAATATCCTTCATAAAACGGACTACATATTCAAGATTATTAGCAAATACAGTCCCCATTCCCTCTTTGATGGATCTAAGAAGCTTCGCTCTTTTCTTTGCCTTAGCAACTGATTCTTTATTTTCTATTTCTTCTGCATCGCTTTCAAGATGATCTGCACTTTCATCCAGCATTATGAAAAAATTGCCATGAGAGGTCTTTTCGTTTTCCTTAAAAAATTTTTTCTTCCCATTTGACTCTATGATATATACATCGGATGTACCAGCGCCTCCCTTGGATATCTTTACCCCTTTTTCACCATTAGTATATTTAGCAGTTCTGACATCTTTAAGAAGGTCATACCAGGTAAGCCCCCCATTATCTTCCATCGGTTCATCTATATTATTGCTTATTTCCGGTAATTCACCCCTTTCTTTTAGCTCACTTATCCTGTTCTCCAGTTTCATTGACTCTTCTCTAAGCTGAGCATAAAAATCCTGTACCATCTGTTTTCTGGCTTTACCTTCTGATGTCCAGGGATTTCTGTTATCAAGGTATTTCTCACATGCGCGTATAGCCGTTAAAAAACTGTCATGAACTTCATTTTCCATCATTGGATCAAAGCGTCTGGAAAGATTAGTATCGATTTCTTTAAGCGCATCGAGAATTGGCTTCATGTATTTGGATGAAGGAGTTGTCCTTGAGGCATTATGAATCTTTCCACTGCTGTCAAGAAAGCGATACTTTCCGGTTCTAATAAGATTCTGCCTTTCACTAAATACACTAATTCCTTCAGGCATATTCTTTCTTACTCTGTCTCTTTTTTTATCACTTAATTTCTCGACAGGCATATACAGGTTTTCCTGCTGTTTCTGTTCTTCACTAATAATGTTTATATCGTTTTCCTGCATGTTTACCTGCTTTTTTTCTTCTTCCCATTTGTAAAGTTTAGTATCCATATTCCATCTCCTCTAAACTGTCTATTTCCGGTACTTCTAACCTGTAAATAAAGTATTTATCCATATTTTTACTCGTATTCTTCACTTTTATTTCTTCCGGAAGATCTGCCGAATAAGTAACTTCCGATTCAAAAGCAAAGCCTTCATCCTCAAGAACAGCTATCAGCTCCTTTGAACCTTCACTGAAGACTTCTACGGTTACTTCAGTAATCCCGCTTTCTGCCAGAATGCCTTTTAGTTCTTCAATAAGAATAGTTCCTGCCCCTTCATTTCTAAAATCCTCATCTACATACAGATAAGTAATTGTGGCTGATGCTACGTCATCAACTGTTTCGCTTATATTAAATTGCAGGACACCAGCAACAAACCCTTCATCATCGGTATAACAAATAGTAAAAAAACCTTTTGCTCCAATATTTGCATAAGTCTCTGAGTCAAAAAAAATCTCAAAATCAGCTTTATCTTTTTCAGTTATAGTATATACACCCATTTTTCAGTCCTCTTGAAACTTAAACTTTGGTAGTTACAAAAATGCACATAAATCCGCATTAATCATAGCATAAAGCATATTTTTAAAGGATAAAAATATATCGTTATTAAGTTAATTTTTTATAAACTTTAACCGCTTTGACGTATAAAATGTTATTGTTATAGAAGAGAAATTGTGGATTTGATTATAAGATTTGTTTTGGAGAATAATGGATTTATTAAAAGATTTTATTTTGCAGAACTGGTCGCTATTTCTGGTTCTTTTAGCATTTGTGATCATGCTGAAAATAACAGTATTTCTGGATCAAAAGGTTATAAGAAGGATGTACGTTCTTATAGCTTTGATTATTGCGCTAACAGTTAGTGTATTTGTGGAATTTCATCTTGAAAGCAAGGCCATTTATCCAAATATCCGAATTGTACTGATGGCATTCAGGTACAGTGCTACTCCCGTTATAATTGCCCAGATCATCTATACTTTGGTAATCAAACAGTATTGGTCAATCTTTATCCCCTCTTTACTACTAATTTTCATAGATTTTTTGTCCATAAAAACAGGAATTATTTTCTCAGTCGCAGAAGACGGAACCTTTAAAAGAGGCCAACTTGGATATCTTCCCTTTATCGTCGCAGGAATATACTGTGTGCAGCTTATCTATCTTCTTATAAAGCGCAGTACCAAGCAGATAACCGAAATAATACCTATTGTGTTCCTTGCCTTTGCTTTTTCGGGAGGTCTTATCTTTCCATTTATCTTTGGAAAAGCATATGCCCAGATTTTCTGCCCTACCATCGGCATATCCATGTTTGTCTATTATGTCTTTTCAATCCTTGCTCTGACGAAAAAAGATGCCATGACACATCTATTAAACCGTCAGGCATACTACAATGACATTACGAATAATCCACAGGAGATTTCTTCCGTAATAAACCTTGATATGAACGGACTTAAGGTCATCAATGACACCTACGGCCACGCCGCCGGTGACAAGGCCATAAAAACTCTTGCGGAATGTATTTCCATAAATATAAAAAACCGCCAACTCCCTTACAGAATCGGCGGCGATGAATTTGCAATAATATGCAGGCGCACATCACCTGAAGAAACACGTGAAATTGTAGAAAAAATCAGTGAGCTGGTGGAGGACTCCAACATCAGCTGTTCCATCGGCTACAGCATCCGCGAGGACTCCAACATGTCCCTTGACGCTATGCTGTCCAAGGCCGACGAAATGATGTACGCAGAAAAAGCCAAGTATTACCAGACTCACAACCGCCGCAGAAGCAGGTAGAATCTGGCGTGGCATACTAGAGCGATTATTCTGGTTATGCATGATCGCCTAGTATACCGATCCAGATTCCACGTTATGCTTTCAGTGCGTCGGCAATATCCTTCTTCATGTCGAGGACTGCTGCTCGTGCGGCGTCGCCGACTTTACCGTCTGAGAATTCCTTGTAGGCTTCGCTCTTCCAGGCAGCGATTATACCGCGGGAAGAATTGACGATTGCGCCAAGGCCATCCTTGTTGAAGAAATTTACGAGGTCTTTGCCCTTGCCGCCCTGAGCACCATAGCCGGGAACAAGAATGTAGGCATGAGGCATGATGTCTCTAAGAATCTTGCCCATTTCAGGGTAGGTAGCACCTACTACTGCACCTACGTTACTGTAGGAACCATCCATGGATTCAAGTCCCCATTTCTCAACCTGCTCTCCAACATGCTCATAGAGCGGCCTTCCATCGATCAAACGATCCTGGAATTCACCACTGGATGGGTTAGAGGTCTTAACAAGTACAAATATTCCCTTATCTTCTTTGTTACATACTGAAATAAATGGCTTAACGCCATCAGAACCAAGATATGGATTGACAGTGGCGAAATCCTCGTCAAAGCCTTTATAGGTCTTGCCGCCGATTTCTACACTGCCAAGATGTCCTACCGCGTAGGACTCAGATGTGGAGCCAATGTCTCCCCTTTTGATATCTCCGATTACGAGAAGGCCCTTTTCCTTGCAGTACTCTACAGTCTTCTTAAAAGTTATAAGTCCCGGGATTCCCAGTTCCTCATACATTGCTATCTGGGGCTTAACTGCAGGAACAACGTCATAGATGCTGTCAATTATCTCCTTATTGAACTGCCAAAAGGCTTCTGCTGCGCCTTCGAGCGTTTCTCCCTTTTCCTCAAAACTCTTTTTCAAAATAGATTCAGGGATAAAAGAAAGCTTGGGATCAAGTCCAACAACAATTGGAGCACCTGTGTTTACGATTTTGTCTACAAGTCTGGAAATCATTTGGTATTTACCTTCTCTTTTCTATTATATTTTATGCGAATACGCTATCAGCGTCTTCTAGCTGCCTTTGCGATAAAGAAATCATCGATAGCGCCGGTAAGCTTTTCTTTAGGCATGGATTTGAGAAGATATTTTTCCGGCTTAAGGCCTACAACCTTCATAACACTTTCCTTATCATCCTTGGCAGTAAGGAAAATTACTGAAGTGTCCTTAATTGGCTGAGTATTTCTGATCTCCTTAAGAACATCAGGGCCACTCATCACAGGCATTTCGTAGTCCAAAAGAACCAGATCAACCGGATTCTGTGCCAGGAAAGTAAGAGCTATCTTGCCGGAACTCGCCATATAAACTCTGTACTTAACCGAAAGCCAGGTTCTCATCATCCTCAGCATTGCGCCATCATCATCTATGATCAAAATCTTTTTCTTGAGATTCTCGTCAACTTCACTGTAATCAACAACCATGTCCAGCTGCTCAGCCAGGAGTTTAACATCCAGTGGACGCAGATAGCTCTCCTGAACCTTCTCTTTGGCAATGAAAGTAAGCGCAAGAGCAAGTTCCTCTTTACTACCTATTAAGTAAAGTATAAATCTCTCGGCATCAATGGCTTCATTGATATACTTGAAGACTTCGGAATCATCCATTGTAAGGTCCCCAAGATACAAAAGATATATCTCAGGCTTATCAGAAAGGTTCTTGATATCATCCACATTCGGCTGAACACTTACAACATTATAGCCTTCCTTCTCAAGTCCTTTTTCAATTGCATTTACCATAAAGCTCTTATGATTACCTACGAGCAGTACTTTTTTCTCCATGCTATGTCCTTCCATTGTAGTCCAAGACTTCTGCGATAAATATACGAAAAAAGATAAAAAACCGCAGTCACCTTCGGGCGCTATTATTAAAGTATATTCAAAAGACCATCTCTGTCAACTGCTGCAATTAGTCTTTTTACTTCTTCATGCTTTTTCTTGTATTCGTCAGGAATTCTGTAATCCTCAAGCATTTTCATGATATCATCGGCACTATCAAAATATGATCCCGAAACAAATTCTTTTATTGATGCATAGGCGTTTTCCAGTTCGTCAGGTTCAATTTCCGGCTTTCCATCATCTTCATGGGCCACCAGAACCTCAAGTTTGGTCAAATAGCTTCTGTAAAGATCCAAAAGCTCAGGTGTAAGATCATGGATTGTTTCAACCATTCCATCGTTTCCACATTTTTCCAGATATTCTGCCTTTTCACTAAGTTCTATAGCGCCTATGGCTTTTGCAGAGCTCTTAAGTCCATGAACGTAAATGGTATAGTTCTTGATGTCTCCCTCACGTTCATATCTATCAATAAGCTTAGCTCGCTCAGTAATTGCCAGTCTGAAATCCTTCATAACATTTCTGGCTGCATCTGCATTTCCGCATCTCTCAATTGCAGTCTCAATGTCTATTCCGGAAATGGAAAGAAGCTCCTGCATTGCCTCTTTTTCCGCTTCATCAGCCTCTTCCTGATTAGATATGAAGCCTTCATCTCCCTCGTGAAGCACCAGCTCTTTTGGCAGATAATTTAATATCATTTCCTCCAGCTTAACAGGATCCACAGGCTTGGACATATAGTTATCAAAGCCTTCTTTGTAGTACATTTCCCTGGAACCTGAAATAGCATTAGCTGTAAGGGCAATCACCGGTGTATTAAGGTTTAGATTGTCATCCATTTCCTTCATGGCATGGAAGGTCTGGATTCCGTCCATTTCCGGCATTCTGTGATCCAAAAAGATAATGTGGTATACCGTATTCTTTACCATTCCCAGAGCATCAAAGCCGCTGGTAGCTGTATCGATCTGGATCTGAGTCTGCTTAAGAAGTCCTTCTATTACGGTCAGGTTAGTCCTGGTATCATCCACAACCAGGATCTTTGCATCAGGTGCATGGAAGGTTTCCTTATACTTCTCAGACTCGGTTATTGTTTCCTTATAAGTCTTGGCGAAGTTTCCGATTGGTTCTGCGTCAACAACTCTCTGTTTTATGTCAAAAGAGAACTCGGATCCCTTACCATACTCACTCTTAGCATTTAGCTTGGAATCCATCATGCTAAGGAGTCTTCCTACGATATTGATTCCAAGGCCGGTTCCTTCGATGGTCCTGTTTCTCTTTTCATCAATTCTCTCAAATGCTTTGGACAACTTGTCCATGTCCTCTTCGCGAATACCTATTCCTGTATCAGTTACTCTGATCTTCAAAAGAATATAGTCATCCGCGAATTTCTCCTCAGTATCATCTTCATCGTTATAGGCCACATCCTCGTAGTCCACATTAAGCGTAACAGAGCCTTCCTCTGTGTACTTGATGGCATTGGTCAGGATGTTGAGGATACACTGTTTGATCCTGATCTCATCACCATACAGTATGTGAGGTATGTTCTCATTTACTTCAACCTTAAACTCGAGCTTTTTCTCTTTAGCCCTCATGGAGGCCATGTTGACCAGGTCATTTATGGCAGAGCTAAGCTCATATTCCACCGGAATAATCTCCAATTTCCCCGCTTCAATCTTGGAGAAATCAAGGAGGTCATTAATAAGTGCCAAAAGAGTCTTACCTGAGCCCTGAATATCCCTCGCATACTTAAGGATTGAATCGTCGTTGCTTTCCCTTAGGATCATCTCGTCAAAACCAAGTACAGCATTGATCGGAGTTCTGATTTCATGAGAAATATTAGTGAGGAATCTGGATTTTGCCTCGTTGGCAGACTTTTCTATCTGCAGCTGATCTTCAATACTCTGCCTGCTCTTTACCAGTTCAATATATTCCATCAGCCTGTAAAAGGTCAGATCGACCGCATGGTAAAGCTCTTCTATCTCGTCTTTAGTCTTAATCCCAAGATTATGTACCTCTGAAACTTTTTCATTGATCTCTAGCTCCTTGGAATTATAGATGTCCGAAACCGCCTTGGACAGGTTCCTGATAGGCTCCGCAATTCGTCTTTGGGCATACCTGTTAACAAAAATAGCAAGCGGAATGACAATAATAGATATCAGCATGGCCAGCTTTACACTAAACTGGGAGTCTCTTATTCCCATATTCATTGATAGTTCCCGTTCTGCACTAAGAGAAGCTTCAGCCTCACGATTAAGCTTAAAGCTGACACGACTTTCAAGATGCTCTACGTTGGTGATATAGCTGTAGTCCTCTTCCACCATTATGGTCTGTGCCTTGGAAGCATTAATATATTTCATGGTTGGAACAAGTGTGTTGGATGCGACCTCTGCCGAGACACCCAGGATAATTGCCTCAAAAACAATTACCCTCATCACTACTCGTCCGACCTTAGACCTACCCTCAACTATATACCTCTCATCATCACTCAAATCCTCGATTGGAATATAGTATTTTCCATTATTCAGAAGTCGTTTCGTACTATTGGGCAAAAACCTGTAAAGCAGGTATATGATAGCACAGGAAACAAAAGCCCCTGGCAGTTCATTCATGAAGAAATAAAAAAGGCTTTTGATTTCAATGGTATCTACCTCTTTTCCGGACAAAAGCCACAAGAGGATTCCCCAGAAAACTCCATTGATAAGCTGCAACACAACAATAACTACCGCCGTTTTCAACCACTTTGCAAAAAAGCGCTTTTTGGTAAAAAACTCTACGACGCAGGCCACCAACAGATATATAAAGGTAAGGTATGAGAAGCTGCTGTAGATAAAAGATCTATAGAAAAAGATAATGAGCACACTCATCATTCCCGGAACTGCTCCACCAAAAGCAGCTGCCAGGATGATTGGAATGTATTTAAAAGCATAAACAAGCCCCG
>JAEEGF010572619.1_pt1 | contig 14837 bp, 10 predicted proteins | sample 9134171 | NCBI WGS metagenome assembly JAEEGF01 (sample SAMN16246542, study PRJNA631951) | gut metagenome | biome: gut microbiome; feature: rumen; material: AP-attached | host: Bos | place: Iran: Karaj | collected 2018-10 | reverse complement strand
TCGTTATTGAACCTGACAATCCAGTACCCTTTATGTTTACCGATGTAGAGTTGTCATCAATCTTGTTGATTTGTACAATCATTTTGGCGCTCGTTCCTGCCAGCACTTTCAGTATAGCGAACACATATATTCCCATATCAGGAATACAGTCGTCCCTATAACCTCCAGTCTTGCATTTTTCCATTAAGAGTTCACCTATCTTTTCAATGGGTTTGTTGATTGTTACGTTTTTTTCAGCTTGTGCGAGATCTCCCGTGTTTAGCATAATTCTAATTTTAAATATTCAGTCTCTTTTTCAGGCAGACAACATTTCCTTTCTATTGACATCAATTAGTAAAATGAACACGCACAAAAAAAATAGCGTGATGTCTATGCTATCATGCTATTCGAGGTATTTGGCTGAACCCGTACTGAACAAGAATACACAAAAGATCACGCTACAGCGTAACCGTTTGCAAAATCTTCTCAGTACAAAAAATCGCCAAATTTTCGAATAGAAGACAAAGCAAAACCGCTTTTTCCTAACTATATACTTTAAATGTGCGTATCAACGCATTATCCCATAGGCAAATTGTTTTTATCGTTAAACATAGTGCAAATATATCCATTTTTTAATATTTAGCGAAAAGGTTTCTATTTTTTTGCCAATATTCAACTATCATCGCACCGACGGCGTAATAAACACTCGCCACGAACCTTTGCCATCTTTCTCGATATAGCCCTTATCTTGCAACGACTGAAGCATTTTCTGAATAGCTGAACGATTTATGCCGACTTCTTCTTGCAAATAGGCAAATGTTGCCTGCGGTTCGATTTGCAACTCCCGGAGAATCTTCGCATAACTCGGCGTACGAAAGGCTATGCGCTCGCCGTCGTACCACCACACATTTTCATTCTTTTCGGTAACAAACAACACATCATTCTCAAATTCCTGCGCTATAAGTGTTACCATATATTTATAAAATGGTCGTATGGCTTTCAGCGAGGCGTGCGCACCATCGTATGGGACACTACCGACAATTAAATCAGACTGATGCAAGGCTTCCAAATAATTATGTTTCAACCTGCTACGCACAACAACCATAGGATAGCCGTGTCGCGACAAAATGTAATTGAACATCAACCTTGCTATACGACCATTGCCATCCTCGAACGGGTGAATGCGAATGTAGCGGTAATGAAACAAAACCGCCAATTCTACTGGCGACAATTTGCCTTCCGACTCAGCTTTGTTGTACCAATCCACAAGGTCTGCCATCAATGCAGGTGTTTCTTCGGGCGATGCGTACTCAAATCGGTCACCATAACGAGTAATCACACTATTCGGGCTTGTCTTGTACTGCCCTGCGTGTATGGTATAGCTTGTCTGCCCTCCCCCTGGAAGATTACGGTAAACAGTATAATCTTCGCGAAGCAAAGTGCGATGCAATGTACGGATAAAGTTCTGTGTCAAAGGTTGCTGCGTTTCCGTAGCCTCGACCAACATCATCTTTAAGCCCACATTACTCGCTTTCATTTCTTCGCAATCGCGAAAATTAGCCTCACCCGATATTTTTCCAAATAGCAAAAGCAATTCAGTTTGACCATAAGTCAAGGTATTACCCTCAATATGATTGCTATTGTAATTAAAATCAATGGAAAAGCGACGACTTAATCTGTTCAAGTCGCTTTCCGACAACGGCTGTATCTTCTGCCATTTCTCCAATGCCGCTTGCAATTTCTTATCTTCTGTTCGCATACATTTACCACTATTTTCGGTGGTAACATTACCACCAAATCAACAACAAAAGTACAATTTATTTTTAATATGCAAGAATTGACAAGGAAAATTTTTACAGATTCAAGGAACTACTAGCCGACATTATTTCAGAGAATCAAATTTTAACCATTCTTTTAGTATTTAGAAATCTTAGCAATTACAACATTGAGTAACTTTGCCGAAAATTAAAATTCATACACAAATGAGGAAATATTGTATAGGCATTTTAGCCTTAAATGTATTGATTATGTTATCATCGTGCAACAATGAGACAAAAACTAACAGCAACGAACCGCTGAAGTACCCCGAGACAAAGAAGTGCGACACCGTTGACAACTATTTCGGGACAGCCGTAGCAGACCCGTACCGCTGGCTCGAGGACGACTTCTCGGACGAAACAGCCAACTGGGTAAAGGCGCAGAACGAAGTCACTAACAACTATCTCGCAAAGATTTCGTACCGCGACAAAATGAAGAATCGCCTTCAGGAAATAATGAACTACCCGAAGGAAAGCGCTCCATCGAAGAAAGGCTGCCGCTACTTCTTCTACCGCAACGACGGACTTCAGAACCAGAGCGTTCTGTACTACAAGAACTCGCTCGACGGTGAAGCCGTTGAACTCCTCGACCCCAACAAGCTGTCGGACGACGGCACTGTTGCACTGTCGAACCTTGGCATCTCGGACGATGGCAACTACCTCGGCTACGCCATCTCGCGCAACGGTAGCGACTGGGAAGAAATTTTCGTCAAGAACATCGAAACTGGCGAAACCCTCAACGACCACCTTATGTGGGTGAAATTCACCAGCATAGCCTGGAAAGACGACGGATTCTTCTATAGCCGTTTCCCCGAACCGACAAACGAACTATCGGGCGTAAACGAAAACGGTCAGCTCTATTACCACAAGGTTGGCACCGAGCAAAAGGAAGACCAGCTTGCATACGAAGACAAGACAAATCCCGACCTCAGTTTCAACGCTGATGTCATAAACAAACGATACCTTATTATATATGGTAGCGAATCAACTTCTGGCAACTGCCTATACTATAAGGACCTTGACAAAGCAAATTCCGATTTTGTAAAATTGGTTGACAATTTTGAAAATGACTATGCAGTAATTGACGAAATTGACGGCAACTTCATCGTTATGACCAACTATTTTGCTCCCGAATACAAGGTTATCAAGATTTTCCTCGACAACCCGACTCCTGCAAAATGGTTAGACCTTATTCCAAAGTCTGACGCAGGCGTACTTACCGAAGTTAGCCACATCGGCAAGAAGTTGATTGCCAACTACACCAAGGATGCTCATACCGTAATACGCATCTTCGACGAGGAAGGTCATTTCATCAGCAACCTCGACAACGATATGATTGGAACAATCGGCGGATTCGGTGGCGACACCGAAGATACCGAAACTTTCTACACCGTGACATCCTACACTACTCCTGCCGCAATCTACAAGTACGACATTACAAACAACAAGTCGGAACTTTACAAGAACTCAGAAATCAAGTTCAACGCCGACGAATATGTCACCGAGCAGAAGTTCTACACATCGAAGGACGGTACGAAAGTTCCGATTTTCCTTACCCACAAGAAGGACATAGCTCTTGACGGCAACAACCCCACCCTGCTCTACGGATACGGAGGTTTCAACATTTCGCTCACACCAAGCTTCAGTGCTACACGCATTGCTTGGCTCGAACAAGGCGGAGTTTATGCAGTTGCCAACATCCGTGGCGGTGGCGAATACGGCAAGACCTGGCACGAAGCAGGAACCAAGATGCAGAAGCAGAATGTCTTTGATGACTTCATTGCAGCAGCCGAGTTCCTCATCAACGAGAAATACACCTGCAAGGAAAAACTTGCCATCCAGGGCGGTTCTAACGGCGGTCTGCTTGTAGGCGCTGTTGTAAACCAGCGTCCAGACCTGTTTGCAGTTGCAATTCCACAAGTTGGCGTTATGGATATGCTCCGCTACCACAAGTTCACAATCGGAAGATACTGGGCTGTTGACTACGGCACAAGCGAGGACAGCAAGGAAATGTTCGAATACATATATAAATATTCGCCGTTGCATTCGGTTAAGAATGGCGTAGAATACCCAGCAATCCTCGTCACCACTGCCGACCACGACGACAGAGTTGTACCGGCACACTCGTTCAAGTATGCAGCCACCCTGCAGAACAGCGAAATCGGCAACAAGCCGCACCTTATCCGCATCGAAAGCAATGCAGGCCACGGAAGCGGTAAGCCTCTCGACAAGGCAATCAACGAGGTGGTTGACATCTACTCGTTCATTTTCTACAATATGGGAATAGAACCAAAGTACTAAGCCAATACCACAACACAAAAAGAAAATGCCGGAGAAATCTGGCATTTTTTGTATAAACCCAGACGGCAGTCACCTCGCGTGCGGATACGGCAAAAATGAGAAAACGTTGGAATGGAGCAAAACAAAAAAACTTCATTTCCTTTGTTATGCGACGATTTATTTGTAATTTTGCCGCAAAATATGCGACGATATTGAATGAATAACGTCGCAAAAAAAACACGAGAGTATGTATATACACGAACTTAAGAATTGGACGGATTTCCGTTGGTCGGCAGAAGCAATAGCATTGCCATTGGACGAGGTCTGTCGTGAACAAGGAAAATTGGCAGGGCGGTTAAGTGGTCTCGGTTTTGACAGCCAACTGAGAGCTGTAGCCGAGAACTTGACTCGCGATGTGGTCTATTCTTCAGAGATAGAAGGCATAAGGCTCAATGTTGACGAGGTGCGCTCGTCCATTGCACGCCGTCTAGGTATTGAAGGCATGAAGTACACGCCTTCATCGCATTATGTGGAAGGTGTAGTTGCCGTGATGCTCGACGCGATGGAGCACTTTGACCAGCCTCTGACCAAGGAAAAACTCTGTGGATGGCAGTCGGCCTTTTTCCCTTCAGGCTTCAGTGAGGGTGCTCATATTGAGGTGGGGCAGTACCGTACCCACGAGGAGCATGTTGTCTCTGGATTTTTGGGACGAGAACGTGTGCATTATATGGCACCTTCGCCTGACCGCGTGGAAGAGGAGATGCGTAAGTTTATCGACTGGTTCAATGCGGATAAGCCCATTTCTCCCGTGATACGCTCAGCCATTGTCCATTTATGGTTCGTATCCATACACCCATTCGAGGACGGCAACGGTAGGTTGTCGCGTATTCTTGGCGACATGTACCTTGCCAGAGGCGACAACAGCCGGCTCCGTTTCTACAACATATCATCAGAAATCAACCGCGACAAGAACCACTATTATGACATCCTCGAACGGGTACAGCATGGCGACGGTGACATAACGGAATGGGTGGTGTGGTACCTGAAAACTTTGCTGGCAGCCATCCGTGAAGCCTCGGCAACGGTGAGCATGGTGCTCAATAAAAGTTTCTTTTGGATGCGCTTCGGCAGTGTCCCATTGACGGAACGTCAAACCAATACGCTAAACTTATTCCTCGATGGTTACGAAGCCAAGATTACATCCAAAACATGGGCGAACTTGAGCAAATGCTCGAAAGACACGGCTATTCGCGATATTCAGGATTTAGTAGAAAAGCATATCCTTGTGGAGAATATTCCTGGCGCCAAACGTCCTAGCTATTCCATCAATTATGGAGGCGAGAATGATGCCGTCGTGAAACGTTTCAGTGAAATTGCCATACAAGATGAAACAGGAGGCTTTTATCTCACTGCGGTGCTTGACAGGAATACCAAAATCAGGGAACGCCTGCTCGCTTTGGATGTCGAACGTTATCGAAATGGCGACTTGCCTTTGGAAAATCTGTTGGCGAAATACTGCACATATTTGTTGAAGTGAAAATAGTAGTTTAAGGAACTGAATAAGGCTAAGCTAAAATCCAAAATTCTAGTCGTCAATGACAATTTAGGCAGGCCACGGAAGCGGTAAGCCTCTCGACAAGGCAATCAACGAGGTGGTTGACATCTACTCGTTCATTTTCTACAACATGGGAATAGAACCGAAGTACTAAGCCAACACCATAACACAAAAAGAAAATGCCGGAGAAATCTGGCATTTTTTATTTGTTAGCACTGTTGCACCTCTTGGAAAACCTTCCTCTGCGAATAAAGGAAAATCGCGGCAAGCGCCGCACCCATTACATCCGAAATAGTACAAGACGCCCATATTCCGTGGAGTCCATCGCCCCCCATACTTTCAAAAATTAGCGGCACAATATAGCACATTGGCAACAAGAATATCAGTTGTCGCGAAAGACTTGTAACAATTGCAATCCAAGGCTTGTCAATCGACTGGAAGAAATTGGAATTCACGATAGTAAAGGCAATGAGCGGGAACATTACCATTATATACCGCGTAGCCGTAACCGCAATTTCCATAAGCTCAGCATCATCGGTAAAGGCTCTAACCAAATAGCGTGGAATTGCGACTCCCAACACGCAGCCAATAATACCTACCAGCACACAGACCTTCATCGTCAGCACATACACAGCCTTGAGCCTGTCGGGATGTCCTGCACCATAGTTGTAGCCCGCAATCGGTTGCATTCCTTGACAAACACCAAGTATTAGAAGCACCGTCAGCATAGCGAAAGTATTCACAATTCCGTATGCACCAACAGCATAGTCGCCACCATAACGCAAAAGCTGGGCATTAAGCAACGCCACGACACCTGCAGCAGCAATGTTCATAAGGAAAGGGCTCATGCCTATCATTGTGATATTCCTTATAATATAGCCTTTAATCGTCCAGCAATGAAGCTTGTAGCGTATGAACGAACTCGGCTTTACAAAATGTATAACTGAAATTATTCCCGTCGTTGCCATCGAAATTGTTGTTGCCCAAGCAGCACCTGCAATGCCCCACTTCAGACCGAAAATGAATATCGGATCGAGAATTACATTAAGTATAGCACCCCCAGCAAGTATCAGCATAGACTTTATCGGATAACCCGAAGCTCGGATTAAACCGGTAAGGTTGAATGTCAGAGTTGTGCAAAACATTCCAGGCAACACGATGTACATATATTCACGGGCATACGACACAGTATCGTCGGTTGCACCAAATAGCATAAGTATATCATTCATAAAGATATAGCTAAACGACAAGAACAATGCGCCAAGTACAAATGTAAAAATCGTGCTGTTGCCAAGAATCTTTTCCGCCCAGTTTATATCTTTCTTTCCCAATACAATAGACATTCGTGCCGATGAGCCGACACCAACCAGCGAACCAAAAGCGTGTATCAGGTTCATTATAGGCATAGTGATGGCAAGTCCTGCAATAGCCAACGGACCTACCCCCTGCCCTATGAAAATCCTGTCGGCAATATTGTATAGCGATGCTATTATCTGGCTTATCACAGCAGGAAGCGCATACTTCCATAGTAGCTGCCGTATATCTTTGGTTTCTAATTCCTTAGTTTTATCAATCTGTTCCAAGTGCGTATTTTTTTGAGGGTGCAAAATTACAAAAAAATGTCGGTTTTATACACAAAAACAATGTTGCCAATTACCCCTAAATTGCCTACTTTTGCAAAAAAATCGAATATGGTTTCTATCGCTAAAAATTTATACCACATATTATTCATTGTTCTCACAATCGCATTTGTTCTCGTATTTGCTGGATGCGAAAAAATTAACCTGTCGAACATCGACACTCAATGCTACTACATTGGTGAATGCGAAGACAGTACCATAATATTAAAGTTTGAGAATGTAAGTAGCGACAAAGTAACCGGCTTGCGTTACAAAGTAGAGGACTCGCCCATTGCAAAAGAAGAAAACCTTTCTATTAGCGCAGGAAGGAAAAAATGCACGGTAAACATAAATGGTATCGACATTCCAATAAAGGTAATACCCGAAAGCATTGGTAGCGACAGCATTACTGGAGAATACATCGTCGGAAAAGAACATAAAAAATTTCAATTCTATAAATACAAAGCGCATAAGTTCAAACAATTTGAAGATCAGTTCCAAAACGAAAAATACAAGGTCGCTGTCACAAAAGATGTAGTTTATGGCAATGCCAAAGGATTCTGGAGCTACAACCCCGACAGGAATGTTACTTTTGCTGAAGCATATTCAGAGAAACTCGGCGACCTGTTAAAATACAACCTATCACCGCGCGACATAGACCTAAAAATGGACATTTACCTGCCACAGGATGACACGAGCAAACAGCGACCACTCATAATGTTTATCCACGGCGGTGCTTTTTTCAATGGCGACAAGGCTTCGGAAGCATACACGAAATGGAGTACGCATTTTGCAAAAATGGGATTCGTCGTAGCATCAATAAACTACCGCATGGGCTTCCTGCCTAGTGCCGACCAGATTGACTGCGCTGGCTACCGCGCAGCACAAGACGCAAACGCAGCAATGCGCTACCTGGTTCACAATGCAGCCAAATACAGAATAAATACCAACTGGATTTTTGCAGGCGGAACAAGCGCAGGCGCAATAACAGCCCTCAACCTTGCCTTTATGCGCAACAAAAACAGACCGCAATCGACAAAAGGCAGCCTCTTCAAGAGCGATTTAGGCGACATTGAATCTGTTTCGCCCCAATACAAAGAAAAATTTACCATAAAAGCTGTGGCTAACATGTGGGGGGCTGTTCACGACATCAATATGATTTCGAATGCAAAAACCTCAATAATCTCGTTCCATGGCGATGCCGACAACATTGTCCCCTACGGCTACGACCATCCTTTCAACGATGTGCTCGACCCGATAAAAATTGCACTACGGAACGACAACAGCTCAGAGGCAAAATCTGTAAAAAGCATATTCTCGCTGCCACTCAACAAGGCGCTCACCAACAAAATGTACGGTTCGTCGCTAATTGACAGGATGGCAAAGGCAAAAGGCAACCGAAGCAAACTATTCACCTACCCGGGCGGCGGACATAGCCTGCATGTAGACAAAAATAACAACCTAGTGCCGTACTTCTATTTCATACAGGATTCGGTTACTGCATTTTTCGTCGAGGAACTTATTCCTGCACCAATCAGCATTGAACGCGACAAATCCGACCAATTATGCTATAAAATAATGGGTGGCAGTATTGCCGATATATACTGGAAAGCAGAAAATGGAATAATTCTAGAAAGTGACAACAAGCAGGCAAAAATAGTATTCCTTCCAACGAAAAACGAAAGGGTAATTATAGTTTCTGGACACTACAGCAACGGTATCGGATTCAGGAAAGAAATAAAATTCTAAAATAATTGAATAACCTATTCCATTCTCAATTATCTTTGCAGAAACATTTTTAAAATTTTATACGATGAAAAAAGCATTAGTATTATTAGCAAGCGTAGCATTCGCTTTGGTAATGTTCTCTTCTTGCAAGAGCGAACCTAAAACTTTAACAAGCGGACAATGGAGTGTTGACTTTTTAGGCGCTATAAGCACCTACCAGTTCAATGATGACATGACAGGAAAATTCATATCGGCTTCTGGCGATGATTTCAGCTATGATTTCACATACGAGATTGTTGGCGATTCAATATTCATCAGCCAAGTTTCAGATGCTATTTTCGACATGGGTCCCGACAAATATGCATACAAGATTAATGGCAACGAACTGAACCTTAAAGGCGGTTACCTTGGCTTAAGCGATATGACCTACAAATGGGAAGAACGCAAGTAATTTATTTTTTAATCATAAACAAAATGAAAAAGACATTAGTATTTTTCGCAAGTGCATTATTTGTAGCACTTATGGCAGTTTCCTGCAAGGACAAGCCTGCTGAGACAACCGATGACGCAATCGATTCATTGATCGAAGATGCAATCGTAGAAGAAGAACCAGCAGAAGACAAGGCTCTTACCGATGGTATTTGGATAAATGATGACTGGGGAAGCAAGACGACTTACCAATTTAATGAAGATGGTAGTTTCAGACACGTCAGAAAAGGTAACGACCCTGATTTCGACACCGATGAAACTGGCGTTTACACCATCGATGGAGAAAACATCAAATTGGAAGTAAAAGGTGACAACTGGACATCAACAGCTAACATGACGTTCAAGATCAAGGGCAACAAGCTTACTCTCACCGAAGCAGGTTTTCCAATGGAATACAAATGGGAAGCTGCTGAATAAAGCGACTAACATTAAAAACAATAAGGCTTCGGCATGCCGAAGCCTTATTTGTTTATAAATAACGGACTTCTAACCGAAACAACTAAAACGCTTCAGCATATCCATATCAAGTATTGTAATTTCCTTCTTATTAACCGAAATGGCATTGGCAGACTTAAGTTCAGCAAGTATCCTGACAATATTTTCTGTTGCCAAGCCCGACAATTCAGCAATGTCACGACGAGTAATTATAATAGGTATAACATTACTCTCGAAAATTTTCTCCGACAGGTAAATCAACGAATCGCAAACCTTACTAAGCGACTGCTTGTTTGATATGCTATTTAGACGGTCGTAGAGGTTTTGCAACGAATTTGAGTACATTCTTATGATTTCGGAAGCGAATTTATTATTTGTCCTAATAATATCGTCAAAGACAACTCGTTCCACCAAGCAAACTTTAGAAGAAGTAATAGCCTGACAACCAAAATGATAATGATTATCGCCATACAAACACGAAAGTCCGATTATGCTGAAAGGCTTTGTAATTTTGAAAACAGTGCTCTTAAAATGTATATTCTCAACAAATGACTTAAGCCATCCTTCCTTCAAAATCATAATATATGATGCAAATGAGCCTTGTTTGCACACATTTTCTCCTTTTTTAAACTCAATTTCGGTGTTTGTAACGGTTTTTATTTCCGATGCGCTGAGGCCCAATTTTTTCAAAAAATCGACTAATTTTTTATTATTTTCATCATCTGGTGAGAATGTTCTCATTGTATAATCGTTTAGTTCATAAATTAATATGTCCAAAAGAATCCAATATTTTCTTTGCGCACAAAAATACACAATATTGACAAATATCAATATTTATTTTGATATTTTTTGGCTAAAAATATGATAAAAATTCGTGGTTTTGTAATTCGGTATGAAAGTAAAGCATTAACTTTGGGTCACAAAAATTTAAAATTTAATTTAAACTTTAAAAGTAATATTATGAAAGTACAGAGTATCATGTCGGGTTTGAAGAAGAAACACCCGGGAGAAAAAGAGTATTTGCAAGCAGTACAGGAAGTATTGGAAACCATCGAAGAAGTTTACAACCAGCATCCTGAATTTGAACAGGCAAAGATCGTTGAACGTTTGGTAGAACCAGACCGCATCTTTAAGTTCAGAGTTACCTGGGTTGATGACAAGAAGAGGGTTCAGAACAACATCGGTTACCGCGTGCAGTTCAACTCAGCATTAGGCCCATACAAAGGTGGTCTCCGTTTCCATCCGGCAGTTAACGAATCAATGTTGAAATTCTTAGGTTTCGAACAGATATTCAAGAACTCTTTGACTAACCTTCCATTAGGCGGTGCAAAGGGTGGTGCAGATTTCGATCCAACAGGAAAGTCAGATGCTGAAATCATGCGTTTCTGCCAGGCTTTCATGTACGAACTCTGGAGAAACATCGGTGCTGACCTCGATTCACCTGCTGGTGACGTTGGTGTTGGTGGCCGTGAAATAGGTTACCTCTATGGTGCATACAAGAAATTGGCTCGCGAACACAGCACAGGCGCTTTGACAGGTAAGAGCTATGGCTGGGGTGGTTCTTTGATCCGTCCAGAAGCTACAGGTTTCGGCGCAATGTACTATGTAGAAAGAATGGTAAAGCAGAACAAGGACAAGATGGAAGGCAAGAAGATTGCTCTCTCAGGTTTCGGTAACGTAGCTTGGGGTGCTGCAACCAAGGCTGTTGAACTCGGCGCAAAGGTTGTTGCTATTTCTGGTCCTGATGGCGTTTGCGAAATCAAGAACGGTATCACAAAGGAAATGATCGACTATATGCTCGAAATGCGTGCTTCGAACCGCAACAAGGTAGAAGATATGGCAGTTAAGTTCCCGAAGGATGCTAAGTTCACAGCAAAGGCTAAGGCTTGGTCAGTAAAGTGCGATATCGCTTGCCCGTCAGCATTCCAGAACGAATTGAGCGAAGAAGATGCTAAGATGTTGATGAAGAACGGTGTTAAGTACGTTGCTGAAATCTCCAACATGGGTTGCCAGCCAGCAGCTATCGCTGCATTCCAGGCAAAGGGTATTCCATTTGCACCGGGTAAGGCTGTAAACGCTGGTGGTGTTGCTACTTCAGGTCTTGAAATCTGCCAGAATGCAGGTCACATCAACTGGACTGCTGAAGAAGTTGACGCTAAGTTGCACAAGATCATGAACGACATCTTCGACATGTGTGTTGAATATGGTAAGGAAAAAGGCGGTAAGATCAACTACGTAAAGGGTGCTAATATCGCTGGTTTCATGAGAGTTGCAAAGGCTATGATGGCTCAGGGTATTATCTAATAGATAATTCAACTCAAATTATAAAGCCCTCCATTTTGGAGGGCTTTTTTTATCTTGTCACACACAAACTGCTACCTAGCGACAACATAACACCGATTACATCTTTGGTCTGTACACAAAATCCAAATCGCCATACCTTAGTACCATCATTTTGCGCGAAAGTTCAGCTATCTTGAATGTTTTAGTGCCGATCTTCAAATAATCACATTCGGGAATAACCCATGTTTCGCGGATTGTGTCACAATTCTTCACCTTCAGCATAGTACCATCAGCACTAAATTCATACTCTTCCTTAGGCATACTAATTTCCAGGTTTACAGAATAATCTATGTAACTACTTATCTCCCATTTTCTGCCAGTAAGAACCTTTGTCTTGGCTCCAATTGAACATGTATTGCCACACGATGATGCCAACAACGTAATAAAAGCAATCGATATTATAATAATGTACCGCATTACAAGAATCAAATCAATCTATCCGCGAATTTATTGAAACTACATGCTTCTCCACAATCTTTTTGCCTTCAAGGTTGAAAAGCTCGACATACACGATGTAAATTCCTGCCGGACAAAGCCTATTCTGTGCATCGAATCCGTCCCAAACGATATTGCCGACAGAACCGAGGCTACGGTTGTTGACAAGTGTCTGCACAAGCCTGCCGTTGGTCGAGTACACCGCAATAGTGCCGCTGTAGCCAGCCACATCGAGGCTGTAGGTTATGACAAGCTGGTCTTCGTAGCCGTCGTTGTCGGGAGAGAAGACCTCGCTACTCAAGGTTATCTGCGACTCAATCTCGCCAATCTCGTGGAACTGCGAATTTACATAACCAGGCGTTGCAAAACCTGCGTCTTGCGCTGCCGAATGCCAGTTGCTCAAATCCGAAGCCGGCACATCGTAGTTTATCCTTTCGAGCGAAACTCCGTCCTGCGAACTCAACAATCTGTAATGCTGGGACTTGTTGTAGCTTACAATGTCAATGGTATCGAAGGCGCGACCTGTGATTATGATTGTCCCCTTGTCGTCGGGCATCGAAGGCATCTTGGCAACCTTGTAAAGGTTTTCGGGTTGCTCAATAGTATAGTGATTGTAAAGGTCGGCAATGTCTGTACTTATGGCGCAATATTCCTGCGGAAGTATCAGTCGGCTGATGTTTGTAATCTGGTACGAATCCTTTACGGAACCGTCGTCGTTGGTGTTCGAAATCCACAAATCCTTTAGGTCAATGACCTTGTCGGAACGATTGTAAAGTTCTACAAAGTCGCTGCCACCAGAATAAGGATTGAACAGCAATTCGTTTATTGCCAAGTCGTTATATTCAGCCTGCACGCCAATTCCAAACCTAATCTGCGTATTAACCTCGACATTGTTTCCGCTGCAGTCGGTAATATTTTCGCTGATGTTGAGCATATAGACTTTGCCACGCTGTATTTCTGCGCTGAACTTCATTTTTACAACCGTAAGCTGAGGTTCAACAATTTTCACAAATGTCGGATTTCCAAGTTCCTCGACACTGAAATTATGTGTGCTGATCATTTCGGGCAAAACAACCTCGCTGAAATACACAACCACCGTATCGTTTACCACTTCGGCATCAGTCGGATAAGGCATTGTCCTGTCGGGATTGCTGGCGTTCACCGAGTTCTGCGTTCCTGGAGTACCACCGCGGTTATTGAGAGTAGAACGCCAGTTGGCTGCGCCTTCGCATGGATTGTTCAAGTCAACCATTTCGAGCGAGTAGCCGCCCTGCGCCTTGAAGTTGTCATCGTGCCACGACGACGAGAAAGTGAGCGTATGAACTATGTTTCCGTTCTTGTCGGACAGCGAAATCGTTGTTCCGCCCTGTGCAAACGACGGGAAACCGTCAACTCCGACAACATTCTCGAAACCCTCGAACATAAAGGCATTGTCGGCTGCGGTAAGCACAAGGAACGACTGCGCCCCGATTATTACCGACGGCAAAGCCTTGGTCGTTGAGCCAAGAGCGATTTTCCACCCCGACAGGCTTACTGCATTGTCGCTGCGGTTGTAAATCTCCACATATTTTGCATCTGGCAAACCTACCACTGGTGACGGCTTCGACATTATCTCACTGACTACTATTGTATTGAAAGCAATAGGAACAGTTGAGAACTGTACAGTCTGCCTTTCCATCACATTTCCGCAAAGGTCGGTTATGTTTTCCACCGTAAGGTTGTATATGCGGTTCTGCTCGAACGACATTCCAAACATAAGCACCAGCAGGTTGGGATTATTTGCGTCAAGTCCTGCGTAAACTGGGTTGCCGTAGTCGTTGTCGAGAGAAAAGTTGTCGAGCGAAAGCGACACTGTTGTGTCGATGGTTTCCGAAAATGTGATATGCAGTTCGTTTGCTGAGTTTATGCTCAAATCGACAATCGATGGTGCTGTTTCGTCAACATTCTGCCCGAAAATCGAGTTCTGTACTCCGGGTGTACCGCCGTTTTCGTTTTCGGAAGCCCGCCAGTTTGTCGATTGCTCGCAACGGTTGTTCGGGTCAATTCGTTCGAGCGACCAGCCACCGTCCTTCTTGCCTGCATTCCTGTACCATGCCGACGAGTATGTAATCTTGTCAACCTCCGACATAAACTCGTTGTAGAGCGTGATGGTTGTAC
>JAEEGF012075535.1_pt1 | contig 14839 bp, 6 predicted proteins | sample 9134171 | NCBI WGS metagenome assembly JAEEGF01 (sample SAMN16246542, study PRJNA631951) | gut metagenome | biome: gut microbiome; feature: rumen; material: AP-attached | host: Bos | place: Iran: Karaj | collected 2018-10 | reverse complement strand
CAGGTGAGAACACCTTGGAGATACACGTCATCAACCAATGGACGAACCGCATCATAGGTGACCTGCAGCCCAACTGCTCTAAACGATACACGTTCCCTGCCTTCAACTACTTCTATCGTCCCGATTCTCCGCTCCTGCCCGCAGGTTTGATGGGACCCGTCGATATCATGCTCAGACAAGAGCAATGAAGGCGGCAAGCCACAAATCGGGTGGCGCGACGAATGGCGCATCGAGGATTACAAATAAGATTTCCTATACATTTTTATATAGAATATGAAACACCCCATCACACTTCTTCTGACTGCTTTTCTAGCAGTCTCGGCATCCGCAACTGCCCAAACCAAGACGTTCGAAAAGCCCCTCTATGGTGCTGCCTATTACAGCGAGTACACCCCCACCGACCGTCTTGACGAGGACATCCGCCTGATGAAAGAGGCAGGACTTACCGTAGTGCGTGTCGGCGAATCCACCTGGTCGCTCTTCGAACCACAGGACGGCCAGTTCGAATTCGCATGGATGGACCGCATCCTCGACAAGTTGCATGCTGCCGGCATCAAGGTCATCCTCGGCACGCCCACCTACTCCATCCCCTCGTGGATGGCTGCCGAGCATCCCGAAGTGTTGTCACACACCATCGACGACAAGCAGAGTTACTACGGCATCCGTCAGAACATGGACCTCAAGAACCCCACCTATCTGCGCTACTGCGAACGCATCATCCGCAAGATGATGGAACACTTCGCCCAGCATCCCGCCATCATCGGCTATCAGGTGGACAACGAAGTCGAGGCGCGCAACATCGACAACCCCGACTATTTTGAGGGTTTCCGCGAATACATCAAGGATGAGTTCAACGGCGACCTCAAGGAACTCAACCGTCGCTGGGGCCTCAACTACTGGGGCATGAACATCAACAAATGGGAGGACTTCTACGACCGCAAGGGTGTGACCAACCCTTCGTACAAGGTGTGGTGGGAACGCTGGAACCGCAAGGTGACCGCCGACTTCCTCAACTGGCAAGTCGATATCGTCAACGAATATCGTCGTCCCGATCAGTTTGTCTTCCATTGCTTCATGCCTTATTTCTGCAACATCGACCAGGTGGAGGCCTTCCGCCAGATGGAATATCCTGCCATCAACGTCTATTACAATATGCAGGACCAACAGGATGGTGCCTGGATAGGCTATTCGTGCGACTTCATGCGTCCCGTTTCAAAGCATCACAACTTCCTCATCACCGAAACCAATGCACAAGGTACCGGATGGTCCAGCCGTGACCAATGGCCTCCCTACGATGGCCAGTTGCGCCAGAATATGTACGCGTTCCTCTCGGGTGGTGCCAACATGGTGGAATACTGGCACTGGTCCACGCTCCACTATGGTCAGGAGACTTATTGGCGCGGCATTCTTGGGCATGAAGGCTTGCCCAACCGAGTCTATGCCGAATTCCAGCGGGGTGCTGCCGAACTCGATAAGGTAGGCGACCGCCTCGTGAACATCCAGAAACAGAACCGCGTGGCCCTTCTCTTCAGCCATGATTCGAAGCATGCCCTCGACTTCATGCCCTACACCGACCGCGACCAGTACAAGGACTTCCTCCTCTACGATGCCCTTTATCGCCAAAACATCGAGTGCGACATCCTGCCTGTCGACAAACCCGAGATGCAGGACTTCTCAAAATACGACATGCTCGTCATCCCATCTCTATACGTAGCCACCGATGAACTGTTGCAGAAGATCAGCGACTTTGTCAAGAATGGAGGCGAAGTGGTGATGCTCTTCAAGAGCGGCTACACCGACTTCGACAATGCCGTGCGTCCTGTGCTAGCTCCCGGTCCCCTTGCAGAGGCTTGCGGTTTCACCTATCAGGAATATTCGTCCATCCAGCAACTTCCGCTACGCCCCAATGATCTGGGAGCCAACGACAACACCGTCAGCACATGGATGGAATTCCTGCAGCTCACCACAGCCAAACCCCTCGCTACCATCGAGCATCCCTTCTTCGGCAGATGGCCCTGCATCACCGAGAACACCTACGGCAAAGGTCATCTCATCTACATCGGCACATTGCCCAGCACCGAACTGTTACAAAAACTTATCGCACGTGCAGCCGACCGCAAGCAGATTCTCCCTGCCGAACGTCAAAACCAGTTCCCCATCATCCTGCGTTCGGGCTTCAATGATTATGGCAAGAAGATCCATTACATCTTCAACTATTCCTATGAACCGAAAACCATCACCTATCCCTTCGGCGACAGCCGCTCGCTGCTCGACAAACAATCGCTCAAGGCCAATTCGACAATCACCATCGAACCCTGGGGTGTCGTGATTGGCGAAGAGATATGAACAAAAGAATACACCCGAAATCAAACGGACGCGGTCATCGGGCCGCGTCCGTTTGATTTGACTCAATCCCAAAGAACGAATCGGACGAGAAATGCCACGCTAATGATTGTGTAAAGCACAAGGCTCGCTTTCTCCGCCACTCGATTACTTTTCCTTCTGAACAAATAGAAAATGTTCAAGAGAACACACAAGATGATCAAGGATTGAAAGACCACATCAATCCACCCATAGTCTGTAGAGTATGAGAGGGTACAGACTAACCACGTCGAAGCATTCAAAAGAGAAACAATGTAGTAAAACATAATACTCAATTTAATCAAAAGCTCGTGCCGTTCTAATAAGAGAAAAAAGGAATAATAAACACCGCAAAGTACGGGAAAAAATGTGATTCCACCAAATAATTATCAAGTTTTTTTATCAAACCGATAAAAAAAACGACTTTTCTGCTTATTTTGACTGCATTATCAAAGATAATATCGCATCTAATGGACAAATGAATTCCGAAAAAAGGAACAAGCCTTCATCGAGCTGAGGGAGAAAATCGAAAGTGTGTCTAAAGTCAATTTATTTGACTCAAGATACACCCCCTTTGTTCAGAAAATAGCTCTGAAAACGCTTTCCAGAATGCCGTTCAGCCACTCCGGGAATACCCAGAAGAACAGGATAATTAGGATAAATCCTATCCATCCGCACAGCCTGGTGAATGTTGGCGATGGCTTCCGACCTGTTATGATCTCGAACAGCGCAAAGACGATAGCCCCACCATCAAGCGGATAAATGGGCAGGATGTTCAACACAGCCAGTACAAGGGACAATACCATGACCGGTTGGAGCCAGTCGCTACATCCTGCAGGCAAGAAAGGCAGAGTAAAGTACAGCAGGAGGAACGTGGCGATATTGAACAGCACCCCTCCTGCAGAGATCAGCAGACGTTGCCAGGCCTCCTTGTCTTGGATTGAGGGTGAGAACAAGGTGACACCACCTAAAGGCAATGCCCCTAAGCTCCATTTGATGTCGCGCCACGAGCTGCCATTTAGAACAGGATTGGGCTTGTAGCTTACAAAGGGGAAGAAGAACACCTGCATCTCCCTGATGACGCATCCGAATGTCTTTCCCATGACGACATGCCCCAGCTCGTGAATGATGACCACGATGGCCAGATAGAGCAGGAACTCACAATCGAAACTCCCTTCGAACAGCATGATATAGACGGCCACTCCCAGCGCAAAGTTCACCCATTTGAAGGTAATCCCATCCTGTGGCTCTACGACAACATTTCTCTCCTCAATGGGCATTTTATCATCATTACTCATTTTCTCATTTTTTCATTTTCTCATTTTTTCATTTCTCATTTTTGCTTAACGCCATTCACCCAAATCTGCTTCATCTTGATGTTGCGGGCATCCTTCTGGAAGAGCCATGGACGCTCGTCAGGATGAAGGGTTTCGAGCCGTATGTGGTGCAAACGAATGCGTTCGGCATGGCTGATGCTGACCCCCCAAGCGGGCTGGATACCGTGGGCGGAAGGCTCGGGATAGTTCGCCTCACCCAGTTCGGAGGACTTGCGTGCCGAAGGGATGAAGAAGGGATTGACACCGCGCTGCTCCCGATAGTCGTCCATTGTCAAGCCGCCCCGGAACTGCACGCTGAGGTGCTCGATGCGCACATCGCGCACAGGATACCCCTCCACGCCCGCAATCAGGCAGGCATAGCGGCAGTCGGCATCGGTAACCGTGACACGCCGGATGCGGATATCGCGAACCGTGGAGCGATGGAAGCCCTCGGGCGCACGCTGTCGGTCGCCCAGCCGGATGTAGATGGGCGAGTTGCAGATGTCGTGCATCGTAAGGTCGCTCACATCGACATCCTCCATCGTAGCGCCATCGACGGTTTCGAGGGCCAGACCACGGCAATGCGTGAACTTGCAACGACGGATGGTGATGTGCCTAAAGCCACCGTTCGACTCAGTACCCAACTTGATGCGTCCAGTAGGTCCATCGCCATCAGGAGCCTTTTCGACCAAAGTAGTGCAGGTTCCGTCGAAGAACGTGCCCACATCGTAACCACTGACCTCACAATCCTCGACAAGGACGTGTTCGGTGGGCTTCGGTCGGCCCAAACCGTAGGAGCACTTCAGAACAATGGCATCGTCGCACAACGTGTTGACACGACAGCGACGCACCACGACGCGTTCGCAGCAGTCGATGTCGATGCCATCGCGATTGGTATCGACCAGCAGGTCCTCGATGAGGAGGTCATCGACGCCCGTGAGCAACATGGCGAAATGCCCGCACCGCAGGAAACTTACGCCGCGCAGGGTGACGCGCCGACAGTCGCGCAAAGCCAATGCCTTGTTGGCCTGCGGCATACCCCGATAGCCACGTCGCGGGCCATCACGTTTCAGCACATCGGTGCCATCGATGAGTCCCTCCCCTTCGAGGACCAGGTCGTGCAGGTTTTCGCCCCAAAGGAGCGAGTTGTGCCAATGGCTGTGCCCGTAGTCCTGGTAGCGCGAGTCGTTGGGTTCGGCCTCGTCGTAGCCCTCAGTCTCGGTGACGGGAGCTGCCTTGAGTACAGCACCGCGCTCCAGGCGCAGGGTGATGCCCGAACGCAGATGAATGGAGTAACAGAGATAGGTGCCTTGCGGCAACACCACAAGCCCACCGTCAGCCCCCTCAGCCGCCCGCTCGATGGCCGCGTTGATGGCCGGCGAATCGATGTGCCGTCCGTCGCCCATGGCTCCGAAGTCGCGCACGTCGAGTGCCAGAGCCGGACTGAGCGTCAGCATAGCTAAAAGGAGGATCGGGAGGAAGGGTTTCATTGGGGGAATGAGGGGGTTGAGGGGGTTTGAGGGGTTATTATTTCGGGATACCGGGATCTCGGTATTACGGTATTACGGCATTACGATATTCCGGTATTACGATATTCCGAAATAACGAAATCCCGGAAAAACGAAAAACGCCTACGTCTTCTTTTTCATGACCTCTGACGGCAGGACGCCGAATTCACGTTTGAAGGTTTCGCGGAAATGGGCCATCTGGTTGAAGCCGGTCATCATGGCGGCCTGCGAGACGTTGTATTCGCCGCTTTCGAGCAAGCCGTAGCAATAGCGCAGACGGCGCTTGCGCACGTATTCCTTGGCCGTCAAGCCCGTGAGGGCCTTCACCTTGCGATAGAACGTGCTGTGGCTCATGGCCATGCGGTCGGAGACGAACGCCATGTCGAGGTCCTCCTGCATGATGTTATCCTCGATGAGGCGGTTAAGGCGTTCGAAGAACTGTTGGTCGAGGGTACTCAAAGCGGAGGTTTCGGAGGGTGCGGCGGGCTGCGGCTCGGCACTTTCGGGCATCGCCATCCGTCCGGCAAATCGTTCGGCGAGGCGGCGACGTGCGGTGAGCAGGTTCTGGATGCGGCTGCCGAGCAGCTTGGCCGTGAAGGGCTTGGTCAGATAAGAGTCGGCCCCGCTTTCGTAACCCTCCTCCTTGTCGGCATCAGTGACCTTGGCCGTGAGGAGGATGATGGGGATGTGGCTGGTGCGGATGTCGTCCTTGAGCTGACGGGTGAGTTCGATGCCGTTCATGCGCGGCATCATGATGTCGCTGACAATGACATCGGGAATATGCTCGAAGGCCATCGCCACACCCTCTTCACCATTTTCGGCCTGCAGGATCTGGAAATCGTCGCCGAACGAGTCGATGATGTACTGGCGGATGTCGGCATTGTCCTCGACGATGAGGAGCGTGGGCTGCTGGCTCTCGGATGCCTCGTCGGATGGTTCGTCGGGAAGCATCCTGGCTTCCTCGCCCGTGCTGACAGGCGAAGCGACGACATCCTCCTTGTGGAGCGCGTTGGGATAGGTGTTTTCGGTCGAAATGGAGAACACGAAACGGCTACCCTCGCCCTCACGGCTCTCGACGTTGATGGTGCCTTCGTGCAAATCGACAAGGGCACGTACCAGGGCCAGCCCGATGCCGGTGCCCGAAGCCTGATGGCGCCCCTCGGCCTGGTAGTAGCGCTTGAAAATGTGAGGCAGGGCCTCGGGCGCAATGCCATGGCCCGTGTCGGCCACAGCGATATGGAGCTGCCCTTCGTCATCGGCGCGGACATCAACAGTGATGCTACCCTGCTCCGTATATTTCACGGCATTCGAGAGCAGGTTGTTGAGGATGGTGGTGATGACCTCGGAATCGAAATAGATGCGGGGCAGGTCGGGTGCTATTTCATAGGAGAACTGCACCTTGGGGTTGCGGTTGAGTTCCTTATAGTTCAGGCAGATTTCACGGATGAACTGCCCGATGTCGCCTCGTGCCACAGTGAGACGCCGGTTCTGTGTCTCGGTCTTGCGGAACTCCAGGATCTCATTGATGAGGTCGCGCAGGCGTCCTGCACTCTTCTGGAGCAGGGCCACACGCCGATGGGCGGCCGGGGGCAGGCTCGAGTCGTTCATCAAGTCGTCGATGGGCCCGAGGATGAGTGTCAGAGGGGTGCGCAATTCGTGGGTGACATTGGTGAAGAAGCGCAGACGCTCCTCGTTGAGCTCCTGCTTCTGCAGGCTCTCGCGCTTCTCGAGTTCGAGCGAACTCTGCAGGGCCAGCCTACGCTTGTAGGAACGCATCATCCATATGGCCAAGGCAGCAAAGGCGAGGATGTAGGACAGATAGGCCCACCATGTGCGCCACAGGGGCGGGGTGATGGTGATGGCGAGTTGTGCGCGGCGTGCCTCGTCCCAGTCCTGGCTGCGCAGCTTGGCACGCAGGACGAAGGTGTAGTGGCCGGGACGCAGGCCGCGGAATACGACATCGTCGTCGCCTGCAATGTCGTACCACTTGTCGTCCATGCCCTGCATCATGTAGGAATATTCGACATGCTCGGTCTGTGCGAAGTTTCGCACGGTGTAGGTCAGGTGCAGGGTGTTCTGCTGATAGCTGGTGCGGACGTGTCCCTTCCGATCGGGAATGAGCTGCTGGATCTCGGTCTGCATGCCATTGGGATGATAGGCTTCGCAGGCAATAATCTGCACCTCGGAAACCGGCATATTGCCCGTCACCTGCTGGGGCTGGAAGCAGCAGACACCCGAGGCGGAAGCAAAGCAGAGGACGCCGTCGGCAGCTGTGAGCGAAGCACCCGGCGCAAAGCCATGCAGGCGGTGCAGGTCGGACTGGCCATAGTTGTAGCACTGTCCGGTGCGCTTGTCGAGGCATGAAAGGCCCGTGTAGGTACTCATCCAGATGCGCCCGTCGGCATCCTGCTGAAGGGCGAGCACATGGCTGTCGGCCAGTCCCTGTTCGCGCCCGTAGCGCACAAGATGAAGCGTCTGGTCGGCTGTACCGGCAGGCAAGCGGGTCCCTTCGGCAGCAGGGGGAAGAAGACCGCTGACGCTGATCAACCCCTCGTCGGTGGCCATCCACAACGTCTGTCCGTCGAGGTCGCGGATGGTCTGATTTATCTTATAGGGGAAACGCCCCTCGTCGGGAACCAGGCGATAACAGGAATCGGCGAGCTGGTCGTAGATGCTGGCACCACTGCCCAAGGTGGTCAGCAGCAAGCGATGTTCGTCGATGGGCAGGAAACCAGTTACAGGAGTGGTGAGAAAGCCGGTGATCGAGGGGCAAGGTTCGACGATGCCCTGGTCGTAACGAAAGACTCCCGTCTCGCCGCCAATCCAGATGCGATGAAGAGGATCCTCGTAGAAGGAATGGACGTCGGATCCCTCAGGACCGAAGGCAATGCGTTCGAAGCGTCCCGTGGCGCGGCTGAAGCGGAAGGCTCCCTCATCGTCGATGCCCAGCCAAAGGTGTCCGGAGCTGTCGGTCATCATGCAGCGGGTGAGCGAATGGCGACGCCGCATCTGCGACCGTCCCGACCAGCGTCCCTGCATCCGACCGTCGGCCCACAGCACCAGCTCGTCGTCGCTGGCCATCCAGACCCCCCGGTCAACATCGGGAGCAAGAGCATAGACGGGACGGCGCTGCCGCTCGGCATCGCGGTAGTCGAGCAGCTCGAACTCCGAACGCCGTGCACTGATGAAATCGACACCCGTTCCGTGATTTCCCACCCAGATGTTGCCATATTCGTCCTGCACTACGCTGCGCGTATTGAGCGACGAGACCTTGACGCGGTTGTCCCCGTCGGCCTCAGCAGCCACTTTGTTCGAAGATTGGCTGTAGTTCACAAAGTTGTCGGGATTGACCACCTTGACGCCACCCATGTCGGTGGCCACCCACAGCGTACCATCGCGCATCTGCACGATGGAATACACATTGTCGTCGTAGCCATCGGCATCGAGTGCCACACGCGTGAAGGTCCCGGACACAGGATTGAAGAGCGCCAGGCCTCCATCGCAGCCCACCCATACGCGCTGCCTATCGTCGAGGCAGATGCAGCGCACATTGTTACCAGGCAGGCCCCAGCCAGAAACGGACCGATCCTGCTCGAAACGTCGGACGGCACCGCCCGTCAGGCTCACCACGCTCATGCCATGCTGGCTATGACCGATGTAGAGACGACCCTGCCCATCATCGAGCAGACAGCGGTTCTGGAAAGGCTGTTCGAGGGGCAGTGTCGTGAATGTGCGCCGGTTGATGTCCATGCGCTGCACTTCGCCGCGTCCATAGACCAGCCAAACCTCCTCGTCGGAAGCACGGGCAATGTCCTCGACACTCGATGACACCATCCCGTCGGCAGCCGTGAAGACAGCGAGTTCCCCCGTTGTCAGATTATAGAACACCAGCCCCAGTTCGGTGCCGATGAGCATCTGTCCGGAAGGTTCGTGCCAATAGAGGGCTGCCACACGCTGTCCGATGGGGCCAGAGCCATCGGGCCTGCGCAAGGGGATGCAGGTACTGCCTGCTATGCGGCTCACACCCGCCTCGGTGGCCACCCACACATAGCCCATGCCGTCGATGGCCAGTTCGAGTACACCATCGTTCGAAAGGCCTTCGGCCATACCGACATGGCGCGACGCGGTGTAGCTGACGGGCCACGCCGTGCCAACAAGCAGAAGGCTGGTTGCAAGAAGGGAGAAGAACCTGCGGAGAAGCATGGGTTAAAGAAGGGATATTAAGGGATTCTTAGGGATATTATGGGATATTATGGGATTTTTAGGGACGATAGTTTCGCCTTGCTTCCTATATTATTTCTTGTTCCCTATATTATTTAAGGAAGGGATGGACGGTGGGATCGGGTCCGAGGTAAAAACCGGGTTCGGAGGGCTGGTTGTAACCCACATTCTGGGCTGCCGTCGAGAGGCGATAGGGAATGTCCTCCATGAGGCAGTTGATGCGATAGTCGGTGGGAATGGGCGTGACATAGATGCGCAGCTCGTCGCTTTCGGGCGTGCGGACCACGACCTCTTCGCGCCAATCACCCAGGATGTCGGCAGCCAGGCAGGGATTAGACTTGGTGCCATTGTTGAACTTGACTCCCTCAAAGCTCGCGACATCGACAATGGCCTTCTGCTCCCAATCGAACTTCGAGACCGTCTCGCGGTCGAGCAGTTCGCGCAGCAGGTCACCGTCCCACCAGATTCCGAAATTGATCGACAAGTGGCGTCCCCCTAATTTGAGGTGCTGCTGATGCTGCGGGTCGTCGGGGTCCTGGGCGGTGAAGATGACTTCGCCCTTGATGTTGCGTATGCCGTGGCTGTCGCTGCTCCACATCTCGAGGCCCGGATTGGTGGGATCGATGTCGGCAGCCATGCAGCGACCCACGTCACTCGACGAAGGCACCTGAAAGATGACCTCGCCCGTGCGGGCATTGCGGAAGTCGCTGCCGTCGCGCTTGTTCTCGTGGCAGTCCCACACGAAGAGTTCGGTGGTCGAAGGATCGAAGGCCATCAGATGGATGGCATCGCCATGGCCCATGCCCGTATTGTAGAGTCCGCGTCCATCGTTATCGACTGCCATCGAGCCATAGGTAATCTCGTCGCAGCCATCGCCATCGACATCGGCAACACGCAGATTATGATTGCCTTGGCCAGCATATTCGCTCCACTCGGGCACGTTCGTGTCGAAGGTCCAGCGGTTCTTGAGTTCCTTGCCATCCCAGTCCCAGGCAGCCAGGACGGTGCGGGTGTAATAGCCTCGGCAGAAGATGGCACTGGCCTTATGTCCGTCGAGATAGCCCACGGCAGCCAGCATGCGGTCGCTGCGATTGGCATAGTTGTCGCCCCAGTCGGCCAGGTTGCCACGTTCGGGGATGTAGGGCTTGGTGTCCATGGCTGCACCGGTCAGACCATTGAAGACCGTGATGTATTCGTTGCCTGTGAGGATGCGGCCTGTCATCGGACGTCCTTCGCGATTGTATTTGCCCCATTCTCGCTGTGGAGAAGGCTGCTGTTGGTCGGCTCCTTCGGGAGCACGGTGCCGGTAGTCGGCCTGTGCATCACCAATCACCTTGCCCTGCCCATCGATGGTGCCGTCGGAGGTCTTAACCATCAGCTCGGCACGTCCGTCGCCATCGAGGTCATAGACGATGAAAGGCACGTAGTGGGCACCGCTGCGGATGTTGATGCCCATATTGATGCGCCAAAGCAGGGTGCCATCGAGCCGATAGCAGTCGAAGAGTGTAGGCCCAGTATAGCCATCGTGGGCATTGTCGTGGGCGTTGGTAGGGTCCCATTTGAGGATGATCTCATACTGCCCGTCACCATCGACATCGCCCACCGAGGCATCGTTGGCCGAATAGCCGAAGCTGCGACCGTCGGGTGTCTGCCCTTCTTGGGGGCGTTGCAGGGGGATTGACAGATAGCCCCGGGGAGCATCGGCACGCAGGATGAAGGAGCCATCCTTGCCTCCTCCGCGCACCTCGTAGGTTGCATCGACAGCGAGGGGCTGGGGATCGACGAAAAAGGTGCCGCCTGAAGTGAGGGGCGCGGCATTGAGCTTCGTGCCGTTGCGATACACGTCGAAAGCCTCGCCCATAGCATCGGACGAAAGAGTCCGCCAGCTGACCACCACCTGCTGGTCGTGACGCAGTGCCACGACACCGCGGTCGAGCGTTTCGCGGCAGAGGTTGGACATGTCGTAGCTGGGCTGGGCCTGAAGGGCAAGGGTGCCTGCAAGGAGGCTGGCTATTGCTATGCTTCTGTTCATCATGATCGAGAAAAAGGGGGGAAATAAAAAGAAATTGCAGTGCAAATATATATAATATAATTAATGTGTGCAAGTTTGAAAAGACGTTTTTTTGTCCCCGCTGAAAAATTGTACCAAAAAAGACGAAAAACTGATGGTGTCAGTTGCCGAAAACCCGCTATCTTTGCGGCATAAAAATCACGAAAACACTATTCATTAACAACCAAACTTCCTTCAAATGAAAGAACATGCAAACAACTTCACGAAGCGCGTCGGCTCATTGTGGGCGCGTCTTCTCGTCCTTGTCATGATCGCAGTCCTTCCGACAGCCATCATGGCACAGGGGCAGGTCACAGGTACAGTTGTTGACGCCACAGGAGAACCCATCATCGGCGCCAGCGTCGTAGTGAAAGGCACCACGACAGGTACAGTGACTGACCTGGACGGCAACTTTGCCATCCCGGGTGTTTCGAAGAATGCCACCCTCGTGATCTCCTACGTGGGCTATCGCACTCAGAACCTCGCCCTCGACGGCCGCAACACGCTCAACATTACGCTCGAAGAGGACAAGCAGCTCATCGACGAAGTGGTCGTTGTAGGTTACGGCGTTCAGCGCAAGACTGACGTGACGGGCGCCCTCACACGCGTAGGCGAAAAAGAAATGAACGCGAAGCCCGTGAACAACGCCTTCGAGGCACTGCAGGGCAAGGCTGCCGGTGTAGACATCACCACCAGCGAGCGTCCTGGTACCGTGGGCAGTATCATGATTCGTGGTACCCGTTCGATTTCTGCCGGTCAGGGACCACTCTACGTTGTTGACGGTGTGCCCCTCCAGGCAGGTGGTATCGAGACCTTGAACCCACGCGACATCGAGTCAATCGACATCTTGAAGGATGCTTCCTCGACCGCCATCTATGGTAGCCGTGGCGCCAACGGTGTTGTCCTCGTTACCACAAAACGTGGTCAGGAAGGCAAGACGCAGGTGAGCTACAACGGATCGCTCACGTTCGAGAAGATTGTGGACAAGAGTCCTGCCATGAGCGCAAGCGACTATATCACATGGCGTCGCTGGGCCTACTACAACTCAGCTCCCGACAAATATACCCCTGGCGACCAGCCCACCCAGGAGCAGGACAAGAACTTCTTCAGCGGCGATGACGTTGCCCTCGCCAATATAATGAAGGGATGGGCCGGTGGTTCATGGGACGGTTCGAAGGTAACTGATACCGACTGGACCGAGTTCGTAACCCAAACGGGTCTCACCCAGGAGCACACCATCAGTGCACGCGGAGGCACAAAGAATGTCTCAGGTTTTGTATCGTTCGGCTATCTTCGTAACGAAGGCACCCAGAAGGGCCAGACCTATGAGCGCTACAATTTCTCGGCTTCTGCCGATATCCAGGGTACCAAGTGGTTCAAGGCCGGAGGTTCGTTCAATGCTTCGTTCGGCACCCAGCAGTATGGTTACTCGAAGGCCTACGGAACCAGTTCTGGTCCAACCGAACTCTATGGTGCAGCCAAGGCTATTCTGCGCTATACATTGCCCTACGATGAGAATGGCGACATCATCACCCAGCCTGGTGGTTCCACTACAAATACCTATTCGATCATTGACGAATGGACAAAATCGAAGGACGAACGCAAGAATTACCGTCTGCTCGGAAGCTTCTATGCCCAGATTGACCTTGGCAAGATCTTCGAGCCACTGACAGGCCTGATGTGGAAGACTCAGTTCGGACCCGAGTTCCGCTACTATCGCAATGGCAACTTCCTCGACAGCAGTTCCATCAGCCGCGCCGGTGGCAACAACACCGTGAGCCGTGGCGATGGCCAGCAGCTTGCATGGACCCTCGACAACATGCTGCTCTACAACCGCACCTTCGGCGTGCACACCATCGGCCTGACCTTGTTGCAGAGTGCATCGAAGACCGAGACCGAAACCAGCAGCATCAGCGAGGAGAAGATCCCGATGTCCTCGTTCCTCTGGAACAACCTGGGAGCCGTTGACGTGACCGATACCCAGTATAAGGTTGGCATCGGTTCGGGCCTCACGGGCAGCCAGCTTTCGTCCTATATGGCTCGTGTCAACTACTCGCTCATGGACCGCTACCTCCTCACGGCATCGGCCCGTTGGGATGGTGCATCGGTACTTGCAGAGGGCAAAAAATGGGACTTCTTCCCATCGATGGCCCTGGGTTGGCGCATGGAACAGGAAAGCTGGATGCAGGACATCAGCTGGGTTGACCAGTTGAAGCTGCGCTTCGGTGTCGGAGTCACCGGCAATGCGGCTGTAGGCCCTTACGGCACACTCGGCATCATCAGTTCCTACTGGATGCCATTCAGCACTGGCAACACCCAGATCCTCGTGACCAACGAACCTTATTACTCTTCGGGTGCCAACCAGATGCCCAACAAGAACCTCGGCTGGGAGAAGACCACCCAATGGAACGTCGGCGTTGACTTCAGCTTCGTCAAAGGTCGCCTGGGCGGTACCATCGATATGTACACATCCCGTACGAAGGACCTGATTCTCGATATGACCATTCCTTCCCTCTCGGGCTATCCATCGATGAAGACCAACGTAGGCCAGACCAAGAACAAGGGTATCGAGATCACCTTGAATACCATCCCCATCCTTACAAAGACCTTCACCTGGAATTCGAACCTCAATTTCGCATGGCAGAAGGACGAGATCGTCGAACTTGCCAATGGCAAGGAGGATGACATCAACAATGCATGGTTCATCGGAGAGTCGATTGCCGTACACTTCGGTTACGAGGCCGATGGCCTGTGGCAGGAGAGCGACGCAGCCGAGATGGCCAAGTTCAACGAAAACGGCCAGAAGTTCACAGCCGGTAGCGTCAAACCTGTTGACCAGAACGGCGACTACAAGATCGATGCTGACGACCGTGTGATCATCGGCAACAAGAACCCACGTCTGACCGCAGGCTGGTCGAACAGCTTCAGCTGGAAGGGCTTAGAGCTCACCATCGACCTGCAAGGTCGCTTCGGCTATACCATCAGCACAGGCGGTGAAGGTCAGCTTGGTATGTACCAGCAGCGTGAAATCAGCTACTGGCGTCCCGACAACACGGGTGCCGACTGGCAGAAGCCTGTCTATAGCCAGGCCGGTGGCGACCCATATGCTGGTCTGCTCGGTTTCAAGGATGCATCGTTCATCAAGATCCGTAACCTCTCACTGGGTTACAACTTCAACCGCAAACTCATCGAGAAGCTCGGTCTGAGCAACCTGAAGCTCTATGTCCAGGGCAAGAACCTGGGTATGCTCTACTCTTCGGTTGACTTCATGGATCTCGATACTGGCCGCACTTACTTCAACCGTGGTGTAACTTTCGGTCTTCAGGTTGATTTCTAATAATTGGGTAATAACATTAAGACATAACAAATATGAAATCTATTTA
>JAEEGF012230111.1_pt1 | contig 14842 bp, 12 predicted proteins | sample 9134171 | NCBI WGS metagenome assembly JAEEGF01 (sample SAMN16246542, study PRJNA631951) | gut metagenome | biome: gut microbiome; feature: rumen; material: AP-attached | host: Bos | place: Iran: Karaj | collected 2018-10 | reverse complement strand
GGTTGTCGCTCCCGAGAACGCTCTGAAAGCGGACGCGGTCCTTCCGGGATCCATCGTGATCGAAGAGCCGGAACTCACAGCGACCGCTCAGGAAATTCCCGAAGGCACCGCTCTGAAGAACGACGGCAAGGAATATGACGACGCCGCTTCCGCCGCGAAGGCGATCGGCACCAACCCGATCATGAGCTACACCTACATCAGCGGCACGACCGGCAACGGCGGCGAGGGTGCTGTCAACCTCTGGGACGACGACACCGCCACCAAGTTCTGCACGTCCTCCTTCCCGGCGATCTCCATCGCCAAGGCGGATCAGGCGTACGCCATCAACGGCGTCATCATGGCGACGGCAAACGACAATGCCTCCTACAACGGCAGAAACCCGAACGAATGGGCGATCTTCGGTTCCGCCGACGGCGAGAACTGGACCGTCATCGCGCAGGGCGACGACAGCTTCTTCGACGAGACCAACTTCACTTACTACGCCGCTTCCATCGATCCCACCGCGGCGTACCAGTACTTCCAGTTCCAGGCGAACGGCACGGATTCCGGCACCTTCCAGGTGTCCGAACTGGTGCTCTGCTCCGCTGACGCGACGGCTGCCGCCGCTGCGGAACCCGCCGCTGCTTCCGGTTATCCGGCATCCGGCGAATCCGGAAACATCATGGTCGGCACGGTGATCGGCAACGAAACCGGCTGGGACGGCACGGCTGCTTCCGGCGCTGCTTCCGCGTTCGACGGCGACCCGAAGACCTTCTTCGACCCGCTCGGAGTCGGCGACGGCTTCTGCGGCATGGAATACAGCGAGCCCTACATCCTCGAGAAGGTTGCGATCCTGTCCCGCTCCGGCTGGCTCGACCGCTTCGAAGGCGCTACCATCGAAGGTTCGAACGACGGTGAGGAATGGGAAGAGCTCTGGTGCTCCGAAGAAGCCGCTCCGTCCGAAACGGATTACAACATCATCACCGAGTTTGAAAACAACTACGGCTACAAGATGTACCGTTATGTCAACTACACGAAGCACGGCGATGTGGCTGAAGTAGAATTCTACGGCAAGCCCGGCACCGCGGAGCGTCCGGCGAAGGAAGAAGAACCCGCTCCGGCTGAAGAGCCGAAGGCTGAGGAACCGGCTCCCGTCGAAGAACCCAAGACGGAAGAACCGGCTCCCACCGAAGAGCCGGCAGCGGAAGAACCCGCAGCCGAAACTCCGACCGAGACCCCGAAGACCGAAGAGAAGAAGTCCGGCTGCGGCTCCTTCATCGGCGGCGGTCTGATCGTGCTTGTCACGGTGCTCGGCTCCGCGTGGATTGCGAAGAGACACTGAGTCCCTTCCGATTCGCTGAACTGAATCCATAAAGAACCCCCCTGTCCGGTTTATCGGACAGGGGGATTTTCGGGAAATAAAGGCTGCGCTTTTCGAATCCTTTTGAATGCGCTATGCGCGGCATGACTTTTCGAAAGGCGCAGCCTTTCATTCCCAATATTCTTGCGCAGCAGAAAAGGAGTCTGTACATGATCAAATCCCTCTCCCACACCGCCCTTCGGGTAAAAAACCTCGATGAAAGCCTCGCGTTTTACCGTGAAGTACTCGGCCTTGAAGAAGCGTTCCGCATCAACGAGGACGACGGATCTCCCCGGCTCATTTACCTCTGGATCGCGCCCGGTCAGTTCCTCGAACTCTTTCCGAACGGGAAGGAAGGCCCGAAGAGACCGAACGACGAAACGGGTTTACAGCATATCTGCCTTGAAACGGACTGCGCGGAGGCGGAGTTCGAACGGCTGAAAGGGATCGGCGTGCGCATCGATTCCCCCTCCGTCCTGACCGGCAAGGCCGGAGGAAAACAGTTCTGGATCCGCGACCCGGACGGGATCGGGATCGAAATCATGGAAATGCCCCCGGAATCCCTTCACGTCAAAGCCGCGGAAAAAAGAAAAGGCGGCTGATCCGCCCGCTTCTCCCCGCCTCGCACGGGGCGGGGATTTTCTCATGCCTTTTCGCTTCTGAACCGGAGATAATATCCGTAAACCTCTTCGCCGTAACCCGTTATGCGGCGCGTGTCCGCGTTGTACCGGCTGAAGACTTTTTTCAGTTCTTCCTCCGTGAAGCGGGAGAAATCCGTGCTTCCGATGACCTCTTCCGCCGCTGCAAGCAGGTTCAGCGTCCCCATGCGCAGATTGAATTCCCGATCTTCGTTCAGCCGCAGCCAGATCCGCCGGATGTCCTCCGGGTTCTTTTCCGACAGCGGGCGTTCGATCCCGAGGTTTTCCGCCGTCTCGATCCCCCGTCCCTCGGCAAAATCCAAGGCGCGGATCGCCACATAGGAAAAGATCTGTGCAAATCCCGTCGAACAGTCTTTTTTCCCGAACAGTCCGAACCGGACCGCGGCGTCGGCGGCTGCGTCCAGAAGGTCGATTTCCTTCATTTCCCGGTACAGCACGGCCTTTACGCATTCTTCCGGCACGCCGTATTCTCCGCCGATCCTGCGGATCAGCGGGGCGAGATTTTCGATCAGAGAAAGAACCTGTTTCGCACTGTAAATTCGGATCATGGCAGTCCTCCCGGAAACGGTGCCGAGCTTTTGCTGCGGTTTTCACGCAGAATCATTATATCAGCAGTTTTCTCCGTTGTCAAGCGTGTGACGGGTCCGGACAGGCGAAACCCGACAGGCGCAGGATGAAAAAACTGATTTTTTATCGTTTCATAGTTTGAAACCGATTGACAGGACGGAAAAAGTGTGATATAATGCCATAGTGCATGTATGGAGGACTGCGTGTCTGTCCGGCGGAGGCCGGAGCGCGCGGTGACTCGCGACGAACCAGGATACCGGAGGCAAAAATGGCTGTGAACAATCCCTCTTCCAATCCCATGAACAGACCGGGGACGGACGATCAGCTGGAGACCATCGATCTGTACGAAATACTATTCCTTTTCAGGCAGAAAATCGTGTTTGTCCTGATTGCCATGATAATCGGAGGACTCGCGGCCGGACTATTCACGCATTTTTTCATTACACCGAAATATTCCGCCACGGCAAAGGTCTATATCGTTTCCTCTTCCAAGAATTCGGTCGTAAACCTGTCCGATCTTCAGATCAGCTCGAATCTGGCGCCGGACTATAAGGAACTTCTGAAAGCGCGCCCGCTGCTCAACAGCGTGATCGAATCTCTCAATCTGAATTATACCGTTACCGAACTCAGAAGCATGCTCACCATCTCAAACCCGAGCAGTACGAGAGTCCTGACGATCACCGTCAGCAGCGCGGACCCGCAGGAATCGGCGGATATTGCGAATGCGATTTCGAGGGAAGCCGTCAAGTGGTTGCCGGAGATCATGAGCTCCAACGCGCCGAACATTTACGAAGACGCCGTGCCTGCGAGTTCTCCTTCAAGCCCCGATTTGAAAAAGAACGTGTTGATCGGAGCGCTGATCCTCGCGGTGGCTTATTTTGCCATCGAGATCATCCGTTACTTCCGCAACGATACGATCACCTCGGCGGAGCAGATCGAAATGCTTTTCGGAACCATCCCGCTTGCGGTCATTCCGGAAGAAAAGGGTGTCGATTACGGGGACGACGACGACTGAACCCATTCGCAAATACGGACTGCCGCATCTGCCTTCGACGGACGGAATGCGGCAGTTTTTATTTCCTGAGAGCGGCTTACTTTTTTCTGTTTTTTGTACGGTTTTTTCCGTCTCCGCTTGCAATTCCCGGCGGGATGTGATATAATATATTTACAGGTCTGCGTAGCTCAGCTGGATAGAGCAGCCGCCTCCTAAGCGGCAGGTCAGGTGTTCGAATCACCCCGCGGACGTGAAGCGGCGGAAGACAGGCGTCTTCCGTCTTTTCTCTTGGCGGAAAACAGGCGGACAGTTCGGACGGAGGATGAATATGAAAAAAAGAACCGCCGCGATAATAATCCTGCTGTCGGTCCTGGCTGCTGCGACAGGTATTCTCGTGCGGACCGCATGTTCCATCGTACAGTATGCGTCCGTCGACGAAACGCGGCGGGCGGACTGCGTGATCGTGCTCGGCGCGGCCACATGGGAGGGAGAGGTATCCCCCGTATTCGAAGAACGGCTGCGGCACGCCGAAAAACTCCGGCGGGAAGGATACGCCCCGAAAATCATCCTGACAGGAGGGCTGGACCCCAGAAATACGATCACCGACGCGGAGGCCGCGAGAAGATGGACGGAAAAAGAAGGGATCCCCGCCGAAGATGTGTTCACGGAGGATCGGTCGAGATATACGCATGAGAATTTTCTCTACGCGAAAGAGATCATGGAACGGGAGGGATTCCGGACCGCGCTGGTCGTCAGCGATCCGCTGCACATGAAAAGGGCCATGCTCTGCGCGCGGGATTTCGGCGTAGAGGCGTATGCGTCTCCGACCGGAACGAGCATGTACCGCAGCACCGGCGCGAAACTGCGGTTCCTTGTCCGCGAAACCGGCTGCTATGTTTTGTACGGCGTCTGGAGACTGTTCGGAAAGTGATCCATACGAAAAAACCGGAATGAGGGCACATTCCGGTTTTTGATTCGTTTATTCTGACCCGATCCTCTCCGCCGTCTTTCTCCGGATCAAGAGGAGCAGACCGGAAAAAACGAGATTGGCAAACAGGATCACCGAGACGCTTATGTACCAGAATCCTCCCATGTTGAATCCGTAGAAATCGGGCCATCCGCCTCGGTCCGGACCGAGCACGACCGTCATGGAAACATACACGATCCCGTAGAGAAGAGTGGGCAGCACGCCGAAAAGAACGGCCTTTTTCGTTAGCGGGCTGTCCGCTTCCCACAGGACGAACGACAGGATTGCCAGAACCGGATTGACGAGATGGTACCAGAAATTGAGCCCCGCATACATGCTCTGGTAGCCGTACAGCAGTCCGAGGAAGCACAGGACCGTCATCATCGTGACCGTGAGCATCGAAGTGGAAGAAAACCGCAGCAGGACTGCCCAGCGGGGAATGCCGATTTTTGCCCCTGCGATCCGCCGGACCGCAAAGATGACCGTCGGGACCGCGGCGACGGCGGCAAAGATATTTGACAGCGTCGTGTAATACCGGAAATAGGAAAAATCCGCCGGCTCCCACGGACGGTCAAGAACGGACCCGATACCGCGGGCGGTATAACAGGCGGTAATGACAAGCGTAGAAAGAAGGATCACGAGGTTCGCCGCGAGGATCAGGACAGAGCGGATGCGCCGGTTTTTCATAAGCCGTAAGCTCCGTAGCAGGATTAGTATTTACTTCGCGTATAAAGAGCCGACGATGCGGTTGAACAGGGAGGACGGGAGGACACGCGCGAGGGCGCAGACGGCTTTGTAGGAAAAGCCGATCGTACAGACGGGCGGAACGGTCTTTTTCAGCGCGGTGCGCGCGATAAAGGAACCGGCTTTCGCGGGATCCATGCCGTTCTGTTCGTCGTGTTCCATTCTGGACACGCTGCGCGAAATACGCCCTTCGTATACGTCGTCTCCCGCAGTGGATTTTTCGCGCGCCGCCGTGAACCCCGTGCGGATGTCCCCGGGCTGGACGGCGGTCACGCGGATCCCGAAAGGTCTCACCTCGTTCGCAAGCGCGGCGGTCCAGGCGTTCAGCGCGGCTTTCGCGGCGGAATAGTATGCCTGAAAGGGAATGGCGACGGGCGCGGCGACGGAGGACACGTTGACGATCATGCCGCTTCGGTTCTCGCGCATGTGAGGCAGGACCGCCTTCGTCACGCGGACGGCTCCGAAAAAGTTGACGGCGAACTGCTTCTCGGCGTCGGCGGTCTCGGTGAATTCGACCGCGCCGGAGATGCCGAATCCCGCGCAGTTGACAAGGATGTCGATCCGCCCGGTTTCGGCGAGCAGGGAAGAGACCGCCTTCCCGACCGCTTCCTCGTTCGTGACGTCCGCGGTGAGGGAGCGGATCCCGGGCAGGTCCGCGGGACGGCGGCTCAGCGTAAAGACAGTACAGCCCCGGTCCGAGAGAGCCCGGGCGGTCTCCAGCCCGATGCCGGAGGTACCGCCCGTGACAAGCGCGACGGGGCTGTTAAAAGTATTATTCTTCATGAGGGATGATGGAGGCGATGATGTCGTCCGCCTCTTCGACCAGCGCTTCGGTCAGCGTCGCCATGCACGAAGTGCGCAGGAGGCACTCGTGTTCGGCACAGGCGGGCGTGATGACGGGATTGACGTACACGCCGGCGTCGTAGAGCTCGCGGGCCTTGCGGAGCGTGTTTTCTTCTTCGTATGTGTAGATCGGGACGACGGGCGTCTGCGATTCGATGATCCGGATATGGCGGTCCTTCAGGCACTTGCGGTGATACGCGCTGATCTCGCTCAGACGGTCGACCCGCTCCGGATGGTTCCGGAGATAACGGAGAGCGGCGAGCGCCACGGCGCAGGAGGACGGCGTGATGGAGGCGGAGAAGATGAACGGACGGGAAACGTGGCGGACGTATTCGACCGCTTCGCGCGAGGAAGCCATATAGCCGCCGAGCGAGGCGAGGGACTTGGAGAAGGTGCCCATATAGATGTCCACCTGATCTTCCAGGCCGAAGTGGCTTGCCGTGCCGCGTCCGCCCTTTCCGATCACGCCGAGGGAATGCGCGTCGTCCACCATGACGCGGGCTCCGTATTTCTTTGCGAGGGCGCAGATCTCCGGGAGCTTTGCGATGTCGCCACCCATGGAGAAGATGCCGTCCGTGACGATGAGACATCCGAAGGTGTCCGGGACCTTCTGCAGCTGCGCTTCCAGGTCCTCCATGTCGGCGTGCCTGTACATCATGAGGCGTCCGAAGGACAGACGGCAGCCGTCATAGATGGAGGCGTGGTTCTCGCGGTCGCAGATCACGCAGTCGTGGCGCCCGACGATGGCGGAAATGATCCCGAGATTGGACTGGAACCCGGTCGAGAAGGTCGTGACCGCTTCCTTGCCGAGGAAATCCGCGAGTTCCGTTTCCAGCTCGATGTGCATCCGCAGGGTACCGTTGAGGAACCGGGAACCGGAGCATCCGGTGCCGTATTGTTCGAGCGCTTTGATGCCGGCTTCGATCACTTCGGGTTCCGTCGTGAGGCCGAGATAGTTGTTGGAGCCGAGCATGATCCGTCTTTTGCCTTCCATGACCACCTCGCAGTCCTGACGGGTCTCGAGGGCGTGGAAATACGGATAGATGCCCTTCTCCTTCGCGTCGTCGACGCGGGAACGCTGCCTGCATTTATCAAAGAGATCAACCATAACGAGTGCCTCCGGTAAGTTAAAAACTCCGAACTAATTTTATGTGGGTATTATACCCTTTCCGGGCGGATTTGTCAACAGAAATCGGAAAATCTTAATTGATTATTCATGAAAATCAGAAGTTCGAACTGTTCACCCGGAACAAATTTGAGCTCGGTTCTCCTTCGTTCTTGACAGAACGGGGCGCGGGGGGTATAATCAGAAAAAAAGGACAACGGAGGCGGAGCCATGCGGATTCCGATGGACGACGAGCGGTTTTCGGAATTGACGGAATACTGCAACGCGTCAAACAACAAAACGGACGACACGAGAAGGGCCGAGGCGCTCGGATTCGGCGGGAGGGACATTATGATCGCCCCCGGCGCGATCGTGCGCGTCAGGGACAGGGAGAAGATCGGGAAGGACGTCTATATCGGCCTGTACTGCTATCTCAACGGGGACGTGACGGTCGGGGATCACGCGCTGATCGGACCGCACTGTTCCCTCGCGGCGGGGAACCACAAATTCGATCCCGCCACGGGCTATTTTTCCGCGCGCACGGAAGGAGACGGGGACGAGAGCATCGTCATCGGGTACGGCTCGTGGCTGGCATCCGGCGTCACCATTACGGCGGGCGTGAAGATCGGACGCGCCAATCTGATCTGCGCGGGAGCGGTGGTGACGAAATCCACGCCGGATTACGCGATCGTGGCGGGGATCCCGGCACGGGTCGTCGGACGGATCGATCCCGTCACGGGCGTCTACCACTGGTTTTCCCGGGAGAGCGGGGGAGAGGACTGACATGGGAACGCTGGAACAGAGGATGACGAAAAACGGGCAGATTTTTCCCTTCCCGGAGCCCGGGCGGCCGGCGGAGGAAAATCCTCCGTGCTTTTCGTGGATCCGCGAGGGGGACTGCGTGCGCTGGACGGTGCGCGTCTTCCGGAACGGAGAGCTTGTCTGGCAGGGGACGACGGAGCGGAATTTTATCGTATCGGACCCTCTTCCCGGAGCGGGAGAATACTGCTGGACGCTCGAAGGAGAACGGGCGGACGGGGAGATCCTCCGGAGGGAGCCGTGGCCCTTCACGCTGGCGGAGCGTCATGTGACGATCCGGAGGACGAGCGGGGAAGAGCTGTACCGGAACATTCCGGACGAGCGGCCCCGCCATCTGTTCACGGAAGCGGAGAAGGCACGGATCGTCCGGACGCGCGGACGGGAGCTTGCGGTTCTCGGGAAAAACGTCGATCTGGCTTACCGGGACGGCATTCCGGATCGCCCGATGTTTCACCGGGACCCGGACGCGCTTCCGTACCGGGAATACTTCGGCGGATTCCGCGATTTCTGCGACCGGGACCTCGTCGCCTGCTCCCTTGCCTTTGCGCTGCTCGGCGATGAAAGGGCCGGAGCGCATGGGAAAACGCTTCTGTTGACGTTCTGCGACTGGAATCCTGCCGGTCCGTGCTCCCTCTGCGGTCCGTGGGGAGACGAGGTCGGGCTGTCCATGGCACGGTGCCTGCCGATGTGCTTCGATCTGCTGTGGCCTTTGCTGGATGACAGGCAAAGACGGTATGCGGCGGAGACGGTCCGCGCGTACGGGGAGCAGTGTTTCCGGCGGCTGACGGCGCTTGATTTTACGGCGAATCCGGGCAGTTCCCACGCGGGGCGGATCCCGGCGTACCTCGGCGAAGCGGCCGCCGTGCTGAAGGGGACGGGCGTGCAGACGGCAGAAGAAGGGATCCGGTGGCTCGATTACGCGCTCGACGTGTACGGCGGGATCTTCCCGTATTACGGCACGCCGGACGGAGGCTGGGCGGAAGGGCCCTTCTACGCGGCGAGCTACACGAAATGGTACCTGCCGTTCTTTTCGCTGGTCGAGCGGTTCTCGGGATGCAGATTCCTCGAAAGGCCGTTCTATCAGCGCCTGACACAGTTCTTTCTTCACTTTGCCGGACCGGATTTTGAGAATCACCCGTTCGGCGACGGATACTGGTGCTCGCCGGAGGACGCGGAATGGCCGGGCTTCTTCGCGCAGAATCCCATGCGGGTGTATGCGGACCGGTTCGGGCCGGAACTTGCGCGGAAGCGGGAAGAGGAAGCGGAGGACGGAAGGATCCGGCTCCTGCACCTTGCGGACGCCTTTCTGCCGGACGGCGTGCCTCCGCAGGTCTCCCTGACCGGCGAAGCGGAAAACGTGCGCGCTTTCCCGGACGCGGGATTTGTCAGCCTGCACACCGCGCTTGCCGAGCCGGATAAGGATTTCGCGCTTCTGGCCAGGGCGTCCCGGTTCGGCTCGGGCAGTCACCGCCATCCGGACGAGGGGTCCTTCGCCCTGTTTTACCGCGGAGCGGCGCTGGTGTCTCCTTCCGGGTATTTCGGCAGGCAGTACGGCTCGAGGCATCACCGGGAATGGTGCAATTCGACCGCTGCGCACAACGCGATCCTCATCGACGGAGAGGGACAGGAGCCGAACAGTTTCCGCGCCGCGGGGAAAGTCGTGTCCGCAGAGGATTTCGGAGCGGTGAAGCGGGCCGTGCTCGACTGTACGGAGGCGTATCCCGCGCTGACCCGCTGGGTGAGATCGTTCGAGCTGACGGAGGAGGACGGGGAGCATACCCTGACGGTCACGGACGAGATCGAAAGCCCTTCCCCCGTGAGCGTCACATGGCCCCTGCACACGCTCTCCCTTCCGCATTGGGAAGGAAGCGGCGCCGTGTGGGAACACCGCGGGATCCGCACGGAGGCCCTGCCCCTGTCGGGCGGACTTGTTCCGGAGAAGATCCTCGACGAATTCCCCGTTCCGCTGAACGCCGGGGAACCGGAGGAGTATGCCGTCACCATGCCCCCGCAGTACCACGTTTTCTGGAAAGCCGGACCGGCGGAAAAACACAGGATCGTCGTGCGGTTCCGCGTGACGGACATCGTGTGAGGGCGTTTTCCATAAAACGAGGCTTTCCGAATTATATATTTTAACGAATTTTGCGGACCGGGGAAAAACTTTTGACGTATTCATGAAAATGAAATAAAAAGCTGATATAATGTTTATCTATAAACCCGCAGCGGGTGTATTCCCGTTTGTTCCGCAGACGCTTCCGGGCAGTCTGAGCAGTTTTTTCGGAGCGCGGCAGAAGGAGGATTTTGAATGAACAACTGGAAAGAAAAAGTTTCGCTGGTTCTCGCCGCGCTTCTTGTGGCACTGTCCTGCGCGGGATGCAGCGAATCCAAGCCGAACGCGGACGATCCCGGAGGGGACGGCGCGGCGGACAATCCGGCCGCCCAGACCGCGGAAACGGAGCCGGAGCTGGAAGAAACCGCGGAATCCTTTGATCCCGGGCTTCCCGAGAAGGATTTCGGCGGCCGTACCTTTACCCTGATGACCAAGAACGACGCTTCCTGGAGCGACTGGAAGGAATCCAGCATCTGGTCCGAGGGGATGACGGGCGAGGTCCTCAACGACGCCGTGTTCGAACGAAACAACTATGTCGAGGAGACCTACAACATCGAGCTGGCGGAATACGCGCCGAACTCGGGCAGTCTCGACAGGGAGGCGGGCAACGCGGTCACGGCGGGCGACACCTCGTACGACGTCGTCATGCCGCCCCTGAACATCGCGGGATCGCTGCTCAAGAAGGGATACCTGCTCGATCTGAAAGAGCAGGAATATCTGCAGCTGGACCGGAGCTGGTGGGACGAGCGCTCCATCGCCGACCTCAGCTTCGCCGGCAAGCTCTTCATGGTGTCCGGGGACATCAGCACCCTGAACCACGACGCCACGTGGTGCACGATGATCAATCTGCAGCTCATAGCAGACTACGATCTGAAAAAGCCTTACGAATACGTGGCGAACGACGAATGGAACTTCGATACGTACAAGCAGATGTGCTCGACGGCTTCCCGCGACCTTGACGGCGACGGGGACTTCGATTCCGACGACGCCATAGCGAACCTGACCCAGAACGAGAACGCGACGGCGATGCTGGTCACGTTCGGCTACCACCTCATCGACAAGGACGAGAACGACCTGCCGGTCTTCACCCTGATGGGCGACGAGCGCGTGGACAAGATCCTGCGCGACATCTCCGAGTTCATGAACGACAAGCAGGTCTCGCTGAACTACCATCAGTACGGTTCCCTCGGCTATCACCTTCTGACGACGAAGATGTTCGAGGAAAACCGCGGCCTGTTCTGGATCACCAACCTGCAGATGGTCATCCGTCTGCGCGAGATGGAGACCGACTTCGGCATCGCGCCCTGCCCGAAATACGACGAGGCGCAGGAGAACTACCGCAATGTCGTGTGGTTCGTCGGCTCGTACGCCACGATCCCGGTCTCCGCGGGGGATCCGTCGGAATCCGCCTTCATCCTTGAAGCGCTGGCCGCGAAATCCCGCGAGATCCTGAAGCCCGCGTACTATGAAGTCGCGCTCTCTCTGAAATACCTGCGCGACGAGGAATCCATCACCATGCTGGATCTTGTCATCGACAACCGCGCCTACGAACTGGAGCACGCCTTCTCCTTCGGCGCGTCCGGCGCGGTGGAGACGATCGTGCTGAACGGCAAGGATCCCGCTTCCACCTTCGCTTCCCAGCAGAAGGTGATCAACAAGATGATCGAAAAAGCGGTCAAGGAATTCGCCGGCTGACCCCGGGATCCGCGACGCATTACGAAAGGAAGAATCAGCCCATGAAAAAACTGTTCTGTATGCTGTTGGCTCTGCTCATGATCGCCGCATCCTTCGCCGGGTGCTCCGAAAAAGCAAACGACGGCGGCGAAGACGAAGGATCCGCATCCGGCGGAAACGCTTCCCAGGTGGAGACGCCCGCGGAACCCGAGGAGACGGAAGAAGAAAAGATCACGGCGGAGTCCACCCTGACCGTCGAAGATTTTGGCGGGCGCGATTACCGCATGATCTCCACCAATCAGGACAACCGTCAGGTCGACATCATCGCCGAGGAGCTGACCGGAGCGACCCTGAACGACCTCGTGTACAACAGGAACGCCAAGGTCTCCGATCTCTACAAGGTGGCGATGAAAGCGGAGCAGGCCGATTACGGCGCCATCAACTCGATGGTCCAGAAAGACACGCGGGCCGGCGACATGTCCTACGATCTTTATCTGACCAACTATACTGCCAACGGACTGGCGTCCTCCGGCGTGCTGTTCGATTTCTATCAGCTTCCTTCCGTCAGGCTTGACATGGCCTGGTGGGACCAGAACGAGGTCTCCGATCTGACCATCACCGGCAAGCTCTTCATGGCCATCGGCGACATCTCCCCGACGGAGCTCCTCACCTCCGAGTGCCTGCTCTTCAACAAGAGGCTGTTCGACAGCAGAAACATCACCTATCCCTACACGGACGCCCTCGAGGGCACATGGACCCTTGACAAGTGCTTCTCCATCGCGGACGGGCTGACCGAGGACCTCAACGGCGACGGCGAGATCAAGGTAGACGACGACCTCTTCTCCCTCACCTGCTGGTTTGACTACGGAACGGCCGCTCTGTACGGCGCGGGCGCGGACTTCAGCCACGTGGACGAGAACGGTCTGGTCGTCTTGGATATCAACCTCGAACAGAACGTCAACATCTACGAAAAGCTCTGGAAGCTCTTCATCGACACGCAGGCGAACTATGAGAACGCTCAGCACGAGCGTTCCTTCAAGGTCTTCAACGACGGCCGCGCATATTTCTGCGGCATCACCTTCCAGAAGATCGACACCTTCCTGCGCGAGATGGAAGACGATTACGGCGTGCTCCCGAACCCGAAGTACGACGAGCAGCAGGCGAATTATTCCACCTGCGTGTCCGGCGCGGGTTCCATGGTGGTCGTGCCCGTGTCCTGCACCGATCCGGCGTTCGTCGGCGCGATGCTCGAGGGCATGGCGGCGATCTCCTACGATATGATCACGCCCGACCTGATCAACGTCCTCGCCTCCACCAAGAACGTCCGTGACGAGCAGTCCTCCCAGATCGTGCAGCTGATCATCCGCAGCCGGAACCACGACACGGCCCGGAACCACGACATCCAGTGCGACCGGTTCGTCGAGAACATGATCCCGAAGAAAGACAACGAAGTCGCCTCCTTCTTCGCGAAGAACGAAAAAATGTGGGGCAAGCAGATCGACAAGCTCAACGACGCGTACGCCAAGATCGGCTGAAGCCGGTTTTCTCCCCCAAACGGACCGACCTATGTATTTCATTTATGGAGGAACCATATGAATAAAAAACTCACAGCGATCCTTCTGGCGCTGCTCATGGCAGTGACGCCGATCCTCGCGGCATGTTCCAACAGCACGGAAAACGCCGGCGCGGACCAGAACTCCCCGGCGGATCAGGCGCAGACCCCCTCCGCGGAGCAGGAAGCGGTTGAAACCGAACCGGAACGGCTGTATGCCGACGTGCCCGCGGACTCGGATTTCGGCGGAAACGACTACACCATTCTCTGCTCCTCCAACGCGGAGTACGGCACGGTGAAAAACGACTTCCACGCTGAAGAAATTACCGGCGAAGCCATCAACGACGCGCGGTTCAACCGGAACGCCACGGTCGGCGACCAGCTCAACATCAAGATCGTCGACATCGAAGCGAACGTCGGTTCCGGCGAAGGCCAGAGCCTTGTGACGCAGGACGTCAAGAGCGGCACCGGCGCGTACGACCTCGCGTTCTGCTGCGGCTATGCCACCTCGTCCCTTTCTACGGGCAACTATCTCTACAACATCAAGAACGTGCCCTACATCAACCTGGAAGCGCCGTGGTGGGATCAGGTCGCCAACCGCGATCTGCAGATCCTCGACCAGCTCTTCTACACGACGGGCGATATCTCCACCGCCGACAACGATGCCACGTACTGCATCATGTTCAACAAGGCGATGATCGTCAACTACAACCTCCAGAACCCCTATGAGCTGGTGGACAGCGACAAGTGGACCATGGACAACTTCATAAACATGGCTTCCCAGGTCCATCAGGACACCAACGGCAACGGCCAGGTCGACCGCGAAGACCTCTTCGGCGTCATGATCTGGGATGACTCTATGATGGGCATCGTCAACTGCACCGGCACGAAGTGCTGCTCCGTCAACGAGGAAGGCCTGCTTGAGCTGACGCTGAACAACGAGATCGTGGTGAACGCCGTGACGCAGTTCCTTGCTTTCGCCATCCAGAAGGAAGTTGCGGACGCGTACCAGAGAACCAATTGGGACGACACATGGCTTGTCACGAAGTTCTCCGCGAACGAGACCGTCTTCCTCATGCAGCTCATCCAGATCGTTCCGAAGATGCGCGAAATGGAGAACGACTTCGGTATCCTGCCGTACTTCAAGTACGTGGAGACTCAGAAGGAATACTACACGACGATCGGTTCCTGGCACTCCGTGTTCATGTGCATCCCGAACAACGGCACGGATCTGAACCGGACCGGCATCGTGACAGAGTGCCTGGCGAACGAAGGACTTTACGGTCTGACGGAAGCCTACTATGAAAAGACGCTCGTCGGCAAGACCACCCGCGACGCGGAATCCGCCGCCATGCTCGACATCATCTTCGCCAACCGCGTGTACGACATGGGCTGGTACTTCCAGATCGGCGGCTACAACGAAGCCGTCATGAACGAGCTCCGCAACTACCGCAACGAATTCGCCTCCA
>JAEEGF011459782.1_pt1 | contig 14842 bp, 10 predicted proteins | sample 9134171 | NCBI WGS metagenome assembly JAEEGF01 (sample SAMN16246542, study PRJNA631951) | gut metagenome | biome: gut microbiome; feature: rumen; material: AP-attached | host: Bos | place: Iran: Karaj | collected 2018-10 | reverse complement strand
CCAGTATTGCTGACAAAGTTCCCCTTTTTCCAGGTGACTTTCGAGTAGTAGAGCAGCCCGCACTGTTCAGCGTACTTTTTGATTTGGTAGAGGTAGTCGTAGTTGTTCTCGTTTTCGGCGGGGAGGATTTCGACGAGGAAGCAGCCGTCCTTGAGCACGCGGGCTTTTTCCCTGAAGTCGTCGAGCGTGTACCTGAAGCAGTCGTACGTGGCGAAGTTGCGGTCGCCGCCCTTGTTGGACTTCTTGTCTAGCCACGGGTGGTCGGTCAGGATGCAGTCGATGGAGGCGTCTCCGAGCATGGAGAGGTCGCGGCCGTCGCCTTCTATCACGACGCAGCTTTCGTCGCCCTCGATTGTCTTGTACAGGCCCTTGGCGACGCGCTCGAATTTTACGCCGAGGTTGTCGTAGATGCGCGCGCGGACGGTTTCCTTCGGCTTGTCGGAATTTTCGGAATAGGCGTCCTTGAGCGAGAATTCGCCCTTGTCCTTGAAACAGGAGTAGATGGTGTTTGCGAGTGATTTCATGCGCAGAAATATAGATTCTACGGAGTGACAATTTGTGACATTTTAATATTGAAAAAAAAATGAGAAATCTCTTGACAGTGGCCGCGCGAGGGTGTATATTTAGTGAACGGGTGTACAGTTTTTAGAATGAAAAAGGCTCTTTGCTTGAACTACCTTACTTTTTCATATTCTTTACGGTCTGATCCAGTTGCTCAATAATATCTTCCTTGAATTTCCGAAGAGGATATTCTTTGCCTTCGGCACCGAGGGGGAGGCCGAGAATAGTTCTTTTAATGCGCTTGGTGTATGTTGATGCAACTCTTTTATAAAGTTTTTCTTTAAGTTTTTTCTTTTGTTCTTTATTTAATTCTGGAATTTCGATGTCAAGTTGTTCGCTTAAAATAAGTTTTGTTATTTCATCAATTTTGGGCTTAGAATAGTTGCGATAGCGAGTGAAAAGATCCTCCATGTCAATTTTGTGGCAGGAATACAACTCATTTAAATGAAATGCTTCTATAGAGTTCTCAATTTTATCATTCAAAAGAGGGTCATTTTTTTTCTTGATTTGAACGCGTATCGAATCATCTAACAACTTGTATTCCTTTTTCCATTCACCATACATCGCACTGAACCATATTTTTCTCTCTGTTATTTTTCCATTAGAATCCTTGGTTTCAATCGAATCCTCATACGGATAAAGGATAAAAGCCCTGCCATTTGGATCATATTTAAATTCATTGTGATTCTGTTGTTCGGTTTTAGTCGCATATTTATTAAGAACATCACCTTTTTGAAGATTGCATTGGGGACAGGATGGTATGAAATTGTATATAGAACAGGACAAATAGGGATAATCTGACTGGGGGTAAAAATGATCTATTTGAGGACGACCGTCGCCATTATTTATTGTAAAAATGTATTGTCGATTACAATATGGACATACATCTATATTTAAAAGCCTTGTAAATTCGTATGCACCCCATTTTTTTCCGTTACACGGGAAGGCATTTTTTTCAAAGTCATTATATCCAAAATACTCTTTTAAAACTTGACCCACATTCCGTTCTTGATCGTTTTTCCAACCATCTTTTTGTATTTTTACAGGATCGCTTTTCGCATTTTCATATTGCTCAAAGAAAATGTTTTTTCGTTCTGCTAAAAACCGTAACATTTCCGGCTCGGCTAAAATAATCTCTTCTAATATGAATTTATCCCATCCTAAATAATGTTCTATAAAGGACAAAACATTCTTTTTCCCATTTGGTAAACAATCTTTTAATGGAATATCTTTTTTTTCCAGATAATTTTCATACCATTCCCAATGGATTTTTTTTATTTCGTTCCATTTTTCTGAACTGACTTTAATTTTAATCATTAGAAGCCTCTTTATATTCAATCTCTTCAATCAAACTTCTAATAACCGGGTCGCCGATTAGCGCTAAATTCATTTCCATTTCTTTTTTGTGTTTTTCTTGCAGATTTTTTCCTTCTTCATCATCGTTGTATTTTTCATCAATGTTATCGGGATTCCGCCCCTGTCTTATCTTTATAATTCGCTTTAACTTTGATTCTGCGAAATCTCCAATGGTTTTATCCATGAAGAAGGAGTCGTACATCATTTCGCCAATGTTTTGAGCGAAAGTGAGGGTATCCTTGTCCTTCGATACATCTTGCGTTCCGTTTTCTAAAAATAGGACATTGCTTGCGGGAATATCTGATAAAATGAAGGGAGAATGAGTGACGATAATGATATTAATAAAATTATCATAGTCGGCTTTCAAATCAGTCAACATGTCTATAAATCGTTTCAAGAATTGACGCTGCATTTCAGGATGGAAGCATATTTCGACTTCATCAAAAACAATATTGAAATGATTGTATTTGGGGCGATTGGGATCATTTGGCACTGATATTAAATTCATCAGATGATATGCGTGAATAGATGTTGTTTGGATAAATTGAATTTCTCCAGAGCTAAGTTGATTGTATAGGATTTCTAGTGGTTCACTTGTTTTCTTGTCAAGGATTAATACACCATTATTGTCTTCTTTATTTAAATGGAGCTTCCAATCAAAAATGGGGGGTGGAAGAAAGTCGTCTATTAATTGCGGAGAAATCTCAGCATGTTCATCTTCCAAGATTTTTTCATATTTCTCAATATCAATATGATAAAAATGCTCCTCATCGTATGAGAATCTGTTCTCTATTTTCAGAAATGAAAGGATTCGTCTGATTTTCTTTGTAATGTGAGATTTGTCAACATTAACATCTTGACTAATTTTTTTTAGTAGTTCGTCTAAAATCTTCTCATTTGTAATTTGTATGATGTATGTGTTTTTGTCATACCTGATTTTAAAGAAATCTTGGTAATCTAAATATATTGGATATTTGTTTACGATTTTTATTAGTTTGAATTCAATGTACAAAATGGAATACCAATATAAATCTTGATCAGTTTTGAATTGATTTAAATTGAATATATCAATTATTTTGCTTGTGAATGAATCTTTTTGTTGGATGAAATTCTTTAAAGAAAGGAGCTCGGGAAGATAAAAAAGCTTTTTTGTATCGTCCGTGTATTTGTAAATAATTTCTCTAATCCATGTGATAAAACGCGAAGGGTTGAAATGGGCTTTGATTTTTTTGTATTTATATGGTTTAAAAAAGGAAATATCCTCTTTAAGACTGGAATATATGAATAATGCACAAGCACGATCTTTTGATAATTCGTATTCACGGGACAAATTTATTTTTCCCTCATCTCTAAATGGATTCAATACAATAGAACGAATATAACCATCATTTTTGTGAAAAATGGGGGTAATCCAACTCTTAACGAATGGTTCTTTATTATCTGGTTCTTTATTGTAATCGTGAAATTTATATTTCTCTTCATATTTCCTTCTGTCTTCATCAGTTCTTAAATCGTATTCGCCTATATGATGATATACTTGTCTTTTGTAATTGTTGTCTACAAAAGATTGCATCGAAAAATTCGACACAATTGTGTAAAAGAAATCTTTCACCAAAGATGCGATTTTTTCGTCTTTTTCATATCGTTTTTCTGCATAGGGCTTTAATTCTGGAGGAATATCTTTTTCTAGTTCATCTAATAATGTTGCAAAGATTGGTTGCACTTCCCCTTTTTTCTTTAAGTAAACGCTATTATCAGAACAATCTAATTCGTATAAATTTTTTTGAATGCAAAAGTGAAGTTTTGCGTATAAACCTGGTACAAAATACATTTCAGCAGCTCCAGGTCTTTTTTCTTTATTTCCTCTTTCGAACATGTAACTAAAATTATTAATCGCCATGTACATCAAATCCATCAAGCTACTTTTCCCGCTCCCGTTTTTTCCGACAATAGCTTGAACATTGATGTTTTTGCCAAAGAAATTTTCGGGTAGTGCTCGATTTGGATTTTTTTCTAGAGTTCCGTCAGCTTTAAATTTATAATAATCATTAAATAGATAACTTTTGTTTACGGGAGTGTTTTCGCCAAGACCATTATAATCTTTATCAGACAATAGATTTTTATAAAGAGACTTGTTTTCTTCCCATTGGCTTTTCGAAGCAGTAATTTCTAAACAATTGATGCTGAACATAATGAATTCTTACGTTGTATTGTGAATGGATTGTGTTTTTGAGTGTGAATATAAATTATTGCAGACTAATGAAGAATTTTGTAACAAAAATGCAATCTATTAATTTGTTGAAAGATTCTCTTGACAATCCTTTTTTTCTTGTTTGCGCATCCTGTAATGAACAAAAGTTCATTTGGTTGATGGGTTATGTTGGGTATGACCGTACTTTGTGGTCGAATTGTCGCACCACTGGTACAACAATTATCCTGGACACATTTTGTTGCCGTTGGATAAATCAGGTATAAAGGTTGTGCTGTATAAGACCGAATTACCTTCAAAAGATGTTCTCCATAAGCAACTCGAGAAATCGTTGGAAGAGGCAAGACTTAAAGCGGGGCGTTGCGGGGCCGGCGTATGAGGCCCCACCTTGGTGGCCATGCGCACTAAGGAGCAAGCTCCTAAGTGCTGTCCGCCCGCAGAGGGGGTGTCCGGAAGACCCAGGGAGTGTGGCCATGGACCCTATCGGTTGCGCTTCGCGCTCCCTCCAGGGTGACATTAGGGCCACCGAGCCGGGGCTGCAGGCAGGGGACAACTGTGCAAGGCGAGTGTCGCGACAGACCGCTTGCGGGCTGGCATGATCGAGCCGAACAGTTGGGACTTTAGTCCCACCTTCCCCCAACTGGATCCTTCGACTCCACTACGTTTCGCTCAGGATGACGATGCAGTCGTCCTTGTCGAAGTCGGTGCCGAAGGCTTGCCGGTAGCTCGATTCCAGCGCCTCTCCGGGAGTGCAGTTTTCCCTGAACAGGACCATGCCGCTGTCCAGGCATTCCATGTCCAGCTCGACGGGGGCTCTTGACCCATGCGAGTATCGCGCCGCCGAATGTGTCATTTTCCATAGTGCCTCCGCCCCGAAAGATAGATAATGCTAGTGACAGAAAATGACATGGTGATTATGTATATTATTACGTGAAAAGTTTACCAATCTTGAATTTTGCGGTGTCAACGGAGCTATCGACTACAAATTGTTCCAAGTAGCGGACTTGATTTGCACTCTCGAACTGGGGGGCGCGGCCTTAGTGTACATAGCCACCTTTAGGTGGTGCCGGCGGGAATTTCTTGCCGTCTTGAAATTCGTCAGCGCATTTGAAAAACACCATGTATAAAGAGGTTCGCCATTGCTGGCGAACCTTGAGGAGGTGTTGTATAGGAAATTCAAAAATTCTTAGAACTGCTCGAAGAATTTGTGGACTTCTTCGGGGACCCAGGTTTGTTCCCAGTTCCAGCCGACGCCCATGTTGCCGGTGTCGTGCGCGGTCCACTGGTGATCTCCGGGCCAGCTGCACCATTTGACGGGGAAGCGTTCATCGACGTTCTTGAAATCGTAGCACACATGTCCGGTGTTGCCTCTGACTTCTTCGGGCTTTTCGCTGCTTGCGTCGGTGAAGTCGCCGTTGGCATCAGCCTTGCCGTTACGCTTGAGGATTCTCGGGAGGGCGCTGTCTCTTGCGCGCTTGTAATCGCAGCGGCCATCGTTTACGCCGTGGATGTTCATCCAGGCAATCGGCAGGTTCTTCATGTTGTTGCCTTCGGGGAGCCAGATGTTGTAATCGGCGACGGCGTAGGTCGCGGCTGCACGGACGCGGCTTTGCATGTCCTGCATGAGCGAGTAGCTGAACATGGCACCAAAGCTGAAGCCTGTAATGAACACGCGGCTTGTGTCAATGCAGTAGTTTTCGTTCAAGGTCGTGAGCGTCTGTGCGAAGAAGTCGTGGTCGCCTTGGCCTTTGGTCCATACGCCGCCAACGGCATCAAGCGAAACGAAGATGTAGTCGCCGTTCTTGTCGAGTACTTGCTGGCCGTAGTACGGTGTCGGATGGTCGTAGTCCGGATTGTGGTGCACAAAGTCCTCGCCGCGGCTGCCGTAGCAGTGCAATGCAAATAGAACCTTGTACGGTTTCTTGTTGTCGTAGTTCTTGGGGAGCGTGATAAAGTAGTCGCGGTTGTCGCTTCCGACCCTGATTTGGAACTGGTCGCCGTTTTCGACGCTCTTGACTTTTTTCAACGTGGAATTGGAGCCGCAGCCCTTGCTCGGTGTAGGTTCGTTCTTCAAAGCGTAACCGAACTTGAATGTCGGTTCGGGAGGAACCGTTTTCGTGAGCTTCACGGCGAGCGTGGTGTCGAGCGTGCCGAGCGGTACGGTGAGCGTATCGAAACCTTCAGCGATAAAGCGGAGCGCTTCGTCTTTTTGAGCATCCTTCATGAGGGCGGCTGCACTTGCAGAACCGAAAGAACTGTTGAAGCTGCCGTCGGTCGTGAACTTGATTGTTTGCTTTGCGCTGCCCACGGAAACTTGCGCGAAGTACGTGCCGCGAGCCTTGACTCCCTTGCTCAAGTCATACGTGCCGGAACCCTGCATGTTTTTTTTGAAAACTTGATTGCCGAGCGAGTTGAATATCTTGACCTGCACGGGCTGAGAGCCGCTCTGGTAAGAAAGAATCCCGTTGTTGATGTTCACGTAACCGACTTGTTTTCTGAATGCCGGGTGGATTGCCTCGGTCGTGTCTTTTTCATCTTCGTGGATGGTGAATTTGCCTTTTTCGTCGGTAGTTGCGGTCTTGCCTTCCTTGAGAAGTTTTACCGAAACATCCTTGAGCGCCTTGCCCTGATCATCGGAAACCGTACCTGTTATGGTATAGGCAGACGCAAGTCCACAGAATGCCAAAAGACTCGCAGCCGTTAAAAGTTTGGGTGCTTTAATAGTCATGTTTACTCCTTTTCCCCTAAAACTCATTATAAATGAATATAAACTGCGATAGTATTGAAGTAACGAGACGGAATCCCTTGCTTATGGATGAATTGTCTATAAAAATATTTTTACGGTTGTAGAGGCGAAAAAAAACGACTCCCGGGAAGGAGCCGTTTTTAATAGAGAGGTGATTATGAATTTCGATTAGAATTGTTCGAAGAACTTGTGAACTTCATCGGGAACCCAGGTGTTCTGCCAGTTGCCGTTGTCGAAGGCGGTCCACTGGTGCGGACCGTTCCAGCTGCAGAACTTGACCGGGAAGCGTTCGTCAACTGTCGTGAAGTCATAGCAGAGATGTCCGCTGCCGCCGACTTCCTTCGGAGTTTCGCTGCTGGCGTCGGTGAAGTTTCCGTCTGCGTCAGCTTTTCCGTTGTTCTTGAGAATTCTCTTGAGGGCGCTGTTCTTGGCTCGGTTGTAATCGCAGGTGCCGTCGTTCTTGCCGTGCACGGCCATCCAGGCAATCGGCTTGCCCTTGTTCTTCGGCAGGTAGATGTTGTAGTCGGCGGTTGCAAAGACTGCCACGGCGCGGATGCGGTCCTGGAAGTCCTGGGCGAGGGAGTTGGTGACCATGGCGCCGAAGCTGAACCCTGTCACGAACACGCGGGAAGTGTCGATGCAGTAGTTTTCTTCGAGGAGCGTGAGGAGTTCGCCAAAGAAGATGTGGTCCTTGTCGTCACCGGTGCGCCACGGCATAAAGTCGGTATCGCCGTGCGGAGAGACGAAGATGTAGTCGCCGTTCTTGTCCAGCTTCTGTTGGCCATAGTACGGAGACGGATGGTCCTGGTTTCCGCTCATGGTAGCGAATTCTTCGGCGTTACTGCCCATGCAGTGCATAGCGAAGAGAATCTTGTACGGCTTCTTGTTGTCGTAGTTCTGCGGGAGGCTCACCCAGAAATCGCGGTTGAGGCCTGCGCTTGTCATCTTGTAGTTCTTGGCGCCGCTCTTGGTGGCGACTTCCTTGAGCTTGGAAGTTGTGCCGCAGCCCTTACTCGGGGTCGGCTCGTTCTTCAATGCGTAACCGAATTTGAATGTCGGTGCTGGAGGCACGACCTTCGTAAGCTTCACGTCGAGAGTCGTATCGAGCGTTCCGAGCTTAATCGTAAGCGTGTCGTAGTCTTCGGCTGTAAATTGGATGGCTTCGCCTTCTTGGGCGTCCTTCATGAGGGCGGCGGCACTAGCGGAACCGAAGGAGCTGCTGAAGCTGCCGTCGGTCGTGAACTTGAAATTCTGCTTGGCGCTGCCTACGGAAACTTGCGCGAAATACGTGCCGCGTGCGCTGAGGCCTTTGCTCAAGTCGTACGTGCCGGAACCCTGCAAGGATTTCTTGAAGACCTGGTTGCCGAGAGAATTGTAAATCTTCACCTGCACAGGCGAGGTACTGCTCTGCGAGTACGAAAGAATTCCGTTGTTGACGCTTACGTATCCGACAGAATTCCTGAATGCCGGGTGGATGGCCACATCCTGGGAATCCGGCGGTGTGACAACTTCGTCTTCGTGGATGGTGAATTTGCCGTCTTTGTCGGTCTTTGTGGTTTTGCCTTCCTTGAGGAGGCTTACCGAGACGTCCTTGAGGGCCTTGCCTTGATCGTCCTTGACCGTTCCTTCGACCGTGTAGGCGAAAGACGTTGTACACAGAGCCGCAATACATGCAGCCGAAACGAATGAAAGGCGTTTCGCTTTCATTGAATACTCCTTTTTGAATCCAAATCTCTCTTTGGACCTACCTTAACCCATTTACAATTTATGTTCTTGAATATTTAGAATTGTCGATGTAAATTTATTGTTATGGACAATTTATCCATGAAATTTTATCACGTAAAACAAAAACAGAAAAATGTAAGAAACTGGGCGTTGGTTTTTCCCGGTCATCCAATCCCCTTACAGGACCGTGACATCCTCCGGAATGACATTGCCATCCGTCAGCCACGACTTCTAGCTTCCCACTGTTTACTAATCACTGACCACTAACCACTGTTTACTAACCACTAGTCTTTTCTATATATACCATCATGAACCACATTGCAATTTTTATCGATGCCGAGAACCTCACGAACTGGATTAAAAAGGATGGCGTGCAGTCGCTGATGGACGAACTCTTGCCGCTGGGACAGATTGTCGTGCGTAAGGCGTACGGCAAATGGTCGTCCCGCGAGTTGATTTCGCTGCAATCGACGTTGAACGAGAACGGATTCGAGCTGGTGCACACGTTCCACCCGGTAAGCGGTAAAAATTCGACGGACATCAAGATGACGGTCGATACGATGGAAGTGGCGCTCGATTCGCAGGTGCAGTGGATTGTGCTTGCGACAGGCGATTCCGACTTTTCGCCCTTGTTCCGCAAACTCCGCGAGCAGGGCAAGGAAGTGATTGGCGTGGGGCCGAAATCACCGCTGAGCGAGTGCGTCAAGAATTCTTGTTCGAGGTACATTTATACCGACGATACGACTGCAATGGACGACGATTCGGGCGATGAAGCCGCCGATGCAAAGGAACGAGCAAATCAGCTGGTTTCTGAAAAAATCGATTCCATGGAAATGCTCAGGAACGTGCTGCAAAAAGAAGACGGCCCGATTCTCCTTGCGGCGTTAAAGCCCAAGATGCTCGGGCTGGACAATGCGTTTAACGAAAAACGTCTCGGTTTCAAGACGTTCAAGGATTTCGTGAAATCCGCAGACTTTGTGCAAATGGCAGATGCCGGCGGCGGTTCTTATACGGTATCGCTTGCCGAACAGAAAGTGACTGTCGAAGAAGATTCGCAGATGATTCTGGCGAAGGCTTTAAAACGCAAAGGCTGGGACATGTTCCCGCGCAACATGCTCAAGAAAATTTATGCGGAAGCGTGCGACATCACGTCGTTCGTGCCCATGAGCAAGCAGGACCTGGTTCAGGAAATCGTTTCGAAGAATATCGCGGGCACGACGAGCAGCATCATCAACCGCGCGTTGGGAACGTTTTTCAAGGCGAAACTCGTGACCGTCAGTGGCGGCGATGACAAGCTTTGGACCATCAACGAGACGAACCAGTACTGGAAAGAAATCGACAAGGCGATGCTCGACAGGCTCCGCGTGAGTCTCAAGGAAACGGGCCAGAAAATTGCAAAGAAAGATATCGTTTCTATTTTGTACGGAAAGTACGCCGAAGGCGAAGCCGAAAAGCTGGTGTAGCGGCTACGCCGCAGTAGGCAGTAGGAATGTCATCCAGAGGGCGAATGCCCGAAGGATCCAGTGCAGTACCCTTCACATTGTCACCCCGGATTTATTCCGGGACCAGCATTCTTTTAATCAACAACTGATGCCGGAACGGAGTCCGGCATGACATCGTTTGTTCTGTCTCCCCGGACTAAGGTTGGTGAGCCTGCCGAACTATTCCGGGGCCTGTGTTCTAGTCCAGCTTTCCTTGGTACAAATCCAGCAGATTGCGTGCAAGCAAGCTTGTGTATTTTGCGTTCGTGAGCGTGGATTGTGCGCTTTCGAGACGGTTCTTTTGCGAAAGGAAGTCCGTATAAGTGAGTGCACCGACGTTACGTTGTTCTTCGGCGACAAGCAACGCTTCATTTTCCGCTTCGACTTGGAGGATGGCCGCCTTCCATTGCATGTCGGCACTGAGTGCGTTCAGATAAAGTTTTTCGATAGTGTTTTCGAGCGACTTTGCCTGCTCTTTTAACGCCACCATGCTTTCGGTTTCGCTGAGCTGGGCCTGCAATATTTTGTTCTCCGTCGCACCGCCGTCAATGATTGGAATGTTGATGTTCATCGAGATGCTGTGCGAATAACCGTTCTTGATTTGACTGCCGTACTTGCCGGATTCCCATGCTTGGAGACCCGTGCTTGCGCTTGCTCCGAGCGAGACCTTCACGGACTTGCCTTTGCCAGCAAGTTCCGTATTCTTTTTTGCAACTTGTATAGAAATGCTGTCGGACTTTAGCCCAGGGTTGTTGTCCGTCGCGGACTTTTGAAGCTCGTTCAGCGATGGAATCGGGCCGAGGGCGTCCGGCGAAGGAATTTCAGTTTCGGGGGCAGTCACCTCAAAGGGTGTATTTTCGGGGAGTTCCAAGAGCTGGCGGAGTGTCGTCTTTGTTGTGTTGACGCTCAACTGTGCGGAAAGCTGTGCGGCTTCTTTCTGCAAGACGTTCGCCTGTGACTGCGTCAAATCTTTCTTGGTAATGGAGCCTGCTTCGAATAAAGTGCTGTAGTGCTCGAATTCCGCCTTTGCCAGTTCAACGGAGGCGTCTGCGGTGCGTAGCTTTTCGATAGCGGCGAGCAAGTTCATGTAGGCGTTCAGGACGCTTTCCTGGATGGTGCGTTCGGTTTCCTTCGTCGAAAGCCGCGTTGCTTCTTTGTTCAGTTCGCTTGCCTGGATGGAAAGCTTCGTGGAACCGCCGTCCCACAGCGTATAGGAACCGCTAATGCCAACGCTTAGGCGGTAATGGTCTTGTGGACCGTCGCGGAACGGGGAATCGTAAAGGGAGTTGCCGATACTTGCCGAAAGTGTGGGGTAGTTCCCGACCTTCGCTTGCTCGATGCTAACATCGGCCTTCTGTTCGCGGAGTTTCGCGGATTCTAGCTTGAGGCTTTTTTCTTTGGCCTGCTTGAGGCATGCGGCTAGAGTCCATGGACCGTCAGCGAAAACAAGCGATGCTGACGCAAGAATACCGAGAACGACTGCTTTTTTATAATTCATACCTTTTAGATGCCCCAGCTACGTATTTTGGTTGCGTTCTTTTAAAATAGAAAATTTGTACATAAACAAAAAGGCCTCCCTGCGGAAGCCTTTTCGAATGGACGGTACTGGATTTGAACCAGTGACCTCTGCCGTGTGAAAGCAGCGCTCTAAACCAACTGAGCTAACCGTCCGAGGTGAGAGCAAATATAGAAAAGAGTTTTAAAGTTGTCAAGTGATTCTAGACGAAAGATCGCTACGCTGGTAGACGAGAGACGAAAGAGGTTGCTTTTTTATAAAAATCTCTCGTCTTTCGTCTGTAGGCTCGTAGAGCCGTTCTTTCGTCTAACTACAAGTACTTGTCTTCGGCGGCGCGGAGGATGGTGAGGAACTCCGCCGGGGTCTTGGAGGCGATGAGGTCCTTGCGCACGTTCCCGTCGGCGAGGAGGCGGCTCACGGATGAGAGTGCCTTGAGGTGCGGGCCTACGGTATTGCCCGGACTCACGATGAGGATGAGCAAGTAAACCGGTTCACCGTCGAAAGACTGGAAATCCAAGCCTTTTTCGATGGTGGCGGCGACCATGCACATGCGATCCACGTAATCGCTTTTGGCGTGCGGTACGGCAAGACCGCAACCGATGCCCGTGGAACGGCTTTTTTCGCGGCTCCAGATGGCTTCGAAAATTTCATCGCGGTGGTCAAGTTTATAAGCGCTGCAGAGTGTATCGACCAATTCGTTAAGAATGGCTTCCTTCGTTTCACTGGAAGAATTAATCAAGATGCAATTATCTACAAATCTTTCAGAAAGTCGCATGATGTATAACGTTCCTTTTAATGAGCTTATCAAACAAACATTTTAGAAAAAAAAAGCCGTTTAGGAAAGATTTATAGCTAAAATATGTTTAAAAAAGAAGATAATTCTATCTGTGAAGTCGTCATTTCGAGCTTGTCGATGGCTTTTCTCATGAGCGCGACATCGATTTGACCGGGTGCGGCGGCTTTGCCGATGGAGCCATAAGTGAGGTTCGCCCCTTCCTTGAGCGACCAAATTCGGCTGATTTTCCCAGTTTCGCCCATGCCGAACGCCGCAATCAGCTTGAATCCTTTTGCCTTCTTGGCGAACTTGTACAGCCTTGCGCAGTCTTCGTCGGTGTTGCTCATGGCGGCAATTTTGATGCCGTCTGCCTTGACGCGTTTGACGTCGGTGAGGTAGTTCTTGAGTTCGAGGTCGCTTGGAATGCGGGTGAAGTTGTGTTCCGAAATGAGGATTTTTACGCCTTTCGGGGTGGCGAGTTCGCGGAGTCCGTTAAAGTCGTGGAGATAGTCACGCTCAAGGTCCAGCCATTCTGGAACGTCTTCTGCATTGAGAATCTTTTGCCATAAGGCGGGGCGTTCGATGGCTTTTGCATCGGGGAATGTTCCGCCGTCGTGCCTGAGGCGGATTGTGCCTAGCTGTATCGCTTTCGGTGCAATTTTGCGGATTCTTGCTGAAAGTCCCGTCCATTCGGATTCGTCAAAAAAATCGTAACGGATTTCGAGAATGTCGCAGTTTTCGTAATCAATGCGTGACGGGTGCAGCTCTTCGCTTTCGGCGGCGGTAAGCGTCTCGGGACTCACGAGACCGACGAGGTATTTTGGAGAATCAATCGGCATGGCTTAAATATAGAATATAGACGAGAGACGAAAGACGAGAGATGGAAAATACCTACAAGGTGAGCGATACATGAAAATTTATTTTCATATATCCGAACCGAAGGGTGTTGCACGAAGTGCAAATGCGGAGGGCGAGCGTTCGCGGGGGTGCTCGCACACCCATGACCGAGCCCAGCATTGAACGCCTTTGGCGTTCGTGGCTGCGATTATGATATATCAGAACACAAGTATTCTGCTGCATCATAACCTTGCACACTACTGGTATATGAGCCGAAGGCGAATATACAAAGACGAGAGAGTATAGCGATGAGCAATGAGCCGTGACTGTGTATTTTTACGATGTAAGCATTCGCCATTCTCGCAAAGGCGAGAATCTGAATGAATGCGATAAGACCCTCGACTAGATCGAGGGTGACAAAAGAAAGAGTCTTCCTTCCAACTAACCTCTAATCTTTAGCCTCTAACCACTGCTTACTGCCTACTGTCTACTTCCTACTTCCTACTTCCTACTTCCTACTTCCTACTCCCCCTTAACCCCTAACCACTAATCACTAACCACTGCTTACTTTCTATTCCCTAATCACCGCCTACTTCCTACTTCCTACTTCCTACTGCTAATTGCGAATTTTCTACATTATACCCGAACAAAAGGAATTTTTATGGCAGATTGTAACGAAAATAAAGAAAAGCAGACTCCGGACATGCTCAAGAAGGCTGAAGAATACCTCGCCTCCAAGCGCAGAATTTTCTTGTGGGGCGGTGTCGATGACGAAAGTGCCGAACGCATTGTCAAGCAGCTCCTGTACTTGGATTCTTTGAACCACGACGATATCTATTTCTTCATCAACAGTCCGGGCGGCGTGATTTCTAGCGGCCTGGCGATTTACGACTGCATGAACGCCATCCAGAGCGATGTCGTGACGGTTTGCTGCGGACAGGCTGCCTCGATGGGTGCCGTGCTCCTCACTGCCGGTGCAAAGGGCAAGCGTGCTGCATGGCCGAACGCCCGCATCATGATCCACCAGCCGCTCATTCACGGCGAAATTGTGGCCCCTGCAAGCGATATCCAGATCCAGGCCGAAGAAATGCTCCGCATCCGTGGCATCACGGGCAAGATTCTTGCCGAAACGTCCGGCCACACGATTGAACAGATTGACCGCGACACTGAGCGCGACAACTTCATGTCTGCTGAAGAGGCGAAGGCCTACGGCCTCGTGGATAAAGTCGAGAGTATTGTATAATGGGTTTGTTTTCTGCAATTAAGAGCGGCCTCGCGAAGACCCGCGACGCCTTGCTTGGCGAATTGAAGGGCATTGTCGGTGCCGGTAAGATTACGGACGAGACGCTCGAAGAACTCGAAGAGCATCTCATCAAGGCTGATGTCGGCGTCGAAGCGGCGTTCCTCTTGACGGATGCGCTTCGCGAAAACGCTTTGGGCAAGTCGCTCACGACGGAGCAGGTGCTCGACATCATGCGTAACGAAGCGGAACGTTTGCTTAAGGATCCGCCGCCGTTCGAACTCAAGGGCAAGCCGCATGTGGTGCTCGTGATTGGCGTGAACGGTGCGGGCAAGACGACGACAATCGGTAAGCTTGCCGCTCGCCTCAAGAACGAAGGCAAGAAGGTGATGATTG
>JAEEGF010995127.1_pt1 | contig 14843 bp, 7 predicted proteins | sample 9134171 | NCBI WGS metagenome assembly JAEEGF01 (sample SAMN16246542, study PRJNA631951) | gut metagenome | biome: gut microbiome; feature: rumen; material: AP-attached | host: Bos | place: Iran: Karaj | collected 2018-10 | reverse complement strand
AGGGTGAAGAGATTACCTCGAAGAAGTTCAAGGATCAGTGCTCTTTGCAGTTCGCCTACCTTGTTGAGACCATCAAGAAGGTCATCGGTGGCAAGGAGAAGTCTTACACTCTTCGCACTCCCCTCTCAGCTTGGGGCATTGTACAGTCCGAAGACGAGGGCACTGGCGAGGAAGGTGGTACTTCTCAGAACGGTGGAACCAGTGGCAGCGGCTCTTCGCAGAGCGGTAGTAACACTGGCGGTTCTCAGAACAGCGGCACTGGCAGCGTGACGCCTTCTGCACCCAAGCTGACCATCAGTCGTTCAGGTAACGGTACGTCGAGCGTGAGCGCCAACGGCAACGCTGTAAGCTCTGGCTCTGAGCTGCAGGCCGGCACTGAGGTGAGCATCAGCGTAACGCCTGCTGAGGGCACCGTACCCACCGCCATCCTGAATGGCAGCAACGTAGTGCTGACTGAGAACAACGGTGTATATACCGGCTCGTTCCAGATGCCGAGCGGCAATGCTACCCTCGCCATCAACAGCGGTGGCACCAGCGGCAGCGATGGAGGCGACGTGAATTAGCGGTAAGGAAAGCGATTCCACTTTCTCCATTGAGGACTGACAGACTACGAGAGCTGCCAGCCCTCTTTTTTGCACTACTGTTATGACAATATACTGCGCATTCTATTAAATAATGTGTAAATTTGCGTAAATCTGTTTAAGTTTCGATTATTATTCGTATCTTTGCAGATGCATTGTGGCTGCTGCCAATGTTGGAAAGTCAATGGGTGGCGCAAAAAAGGCTGCGGTGCAGACATCATGGACATAGGCGTTTTCTGACGCCTTGGTTTTGACAGTGTAAGAACTTCGCAACTTCGAACGATTAGTCAAGAACAAGGCAACGGGGACGCCCCTTGGGATGTTTATAGACAGCCCGTATTGTACATGGACGGTTCTGGAACCGTTTCATAGCGTATGGGTATCACTATAGCATTCTGCGTGGGGCTTTCTGCGTTGCTCGTTTCGACTAATCGGGCAATGCGAAGGCCTTTACACTGTGGAACGGGCAACAGGACTGGCTCCACGTTTTTTATGCTCCTTGGTGTAGAACCGATAACTAACCCGCAGCCTTCAGGGAGCCTGGCCGCACAATTGATATGGTGCAATGACCATTCAGGCATCAGGTAAGAAGGTGCTCTTCAACTCTGGAATCAACATCCTTGGCAGCATACCCGACTATGCTGCCATGATGGACTATGCGGTGGGGAGCCTGAGGAATGATCCACATGCAGACTTCTCTTTTCGTACTGAAAAGTCGGGAATGCGTTTTATATCAGCTATCAACACAGAGATTCTATCGTTTCAGAACAAGCTACACCGTACCATTATTGAAGCAGCACTCGCCTCTGATGGTCTGCGTATGGACCAGAAACTACTGGTTGTCTTCTGGCAGCTGTGTATCAACAACAAGCTGTTCTCGTTAGTAACAGAGAATTGTTTCATGAAGTCTCTATTTGCAGGACGGCTGTCTCTATACACCGATGAAATTCTGAGTTATCTGTATGACCTTCGTCGCGTCTATCCGGAAGAATTGAAATGGAGCGATGCCACATTAAAGATAACGGCTTCAAAGTATCTGACTTTAATGAAGAAGCTTGGACTGGCTACTGGAAGTCAGACCAAAGAAATCAAATACCCTATTATTGGTGACGAGGTTCTTGAAATCCTTGTACGTCTGGCACTATCCGTTTATCCCGAAACACAAACGGCACAAAATCCTCTGTTTCAATTCTCGTTTCTTGATAATGCTTCGCTAATCAATAAGCTAAAGTCCATTAAGTTTACGGAAAAGTGGACGATCTCGCAATTAGGTAATAACATCAAAATTGAGATTATCTCATGAGCAGCACTTTCAAATATGACCACAACCGCCTATTCGACAATCTCGAAAGCGCATTGAAAAACGACCTTGCTTCTGTTGCCGTTGAAGCAAACGGAGGGAAAAGCATCTTGTTCGTCTATCCTCCAATGGAAGATGATGAGTATATCGAAGAGGGTAAGCGAAGACTTCCTGCAGACCAATATACGTTTATTGATATCCGTCAGGCCCTGTCTGACTATACTGATGAGATAGGTCAGGATACCTTCGAAGCTATGTATGAGGAATTTGGCAAGGAGGTCTATCGGAGTGAGAATAACTCTGAAGACACCTTTTTTGAGTATTTGATGGAACGCATTGTGAAAGTGTTCGACGAGGGTAAATCGCCCGTCATCGTACATACCGGCTCGCTCTACGATCTCGACATCTCCAATATCCACATGATGGAAGACAAGCGTGTGCTTAGTGCCCGTCGTCAGCTCATCGTGTTCTATCCAGCCACTGTCGAAGGAGAGAAAATCATGTTCTTGGGCAAGGTGCCTGCATCCCGCTATCGTTGTATCGTCATCAAATAACAGCTAACAATATGAATCAGATTAAAGATATTCTTACCATCAATCTCGATGATGAAATAAAGAGCGTTATCGACCTTCATGCACAAAGCGACCGTGAAATCATTTCCGAACTCGATGGTTTCATCCTGACAGAGAGTCTTGCCAAGCACCTCTCGGATTTCTGCGATGAATATGTGTCGGGCAAGATGCAGTCTGGTGTCTGGTTGAGCGGATTCTATGGTTCCGGTAAGTCATATTTCGCCAAGATGTTGGGCTATCTGCTTCGCAATCCCATGTTGGAAGGCACCACTTTTCGTCAGCGTTTTGTTCCCAAGTTGACGGGTCTCCCTGATGTTGATGTCCTCGAAAACAACATCCGGGGCCTTGATCGTATCAATAGCCTTGTCATCTTGTTCGACTCTGCCAAGAGTACCAACACATACGGCTTGCCCTATATGCTCATGGCCAACTTCCTCCATGCTCTTGGCCTGCTCGACAACTGGATTGGCCTCTTGGAATATGAACTGTTGCTTGATAGCAAATACGATGACTTCCTACAGATTGTACAAAAGAACGAAGGGGCATCCTGGCAGGAGATGCGCAAGAGCATGAAGAACAGCCCATCTGTCTTCAAACGTGCACTTTCCGATTTGGGTATGTCAGCAGAGGAGATAGAGGAATCAAAGAATCTCGTCACCCAGCATCGTGCTGAATATGATGCTGCCAAGCTTCGCGAAGACCTGCAGCGCTATCTCGATAAGAACCCCGACAAGCGTATCGTGTTCATGATTGACGAGGTGAGCGAGGCCATCAATCAGGACAAGATTAACTTACTCGACCTGGAAGGTATTGCCGAATCTTTAGCTTCTTTAGGTCGCAAAGCCTGGACAATTGCCATTGCCCAGTTGAAGTTGGACGATGTGATTTCCATGAAGAACGTCTCGAAGAACTTGCTTACCAAGCTTCGCGACCGCTTCCGTACCACCATTGACATCAAGGCTGACGAGGTGGATGTGATTATCAAGCAACGTCTATTGGCTAAATACGACGATGCCCGCGAAGAACTGAAGAACTACTACAACCACAATAGCGGAGCCATTCGCGACATCACCAATCTGCCAGGTCTTAATCTGCGCCCAACACAAGATGCAGATACCTACGCCGATTACTATCCCTTCCACGAGTACCAGTTCCGTATGCTCCAGTACTTTCTCTTTGGCTCCGGCCAGATGGTACAGACAAAAACGGGCGCACGAGGTATGATTATCTCTGCTTTTGACGTATTGAAGAAGGAGGTGAAGCGCGACTATCATGAGCACGCCCATGTCACCGCCACCCAGCTATGCAAGCAAGCAGAGCTGACTACAGAGGAAGAACAGCGAGCCCGCTATGAACAGGCAACCAATGCCTTGCGTGACAAAGGCTATCAGTATGTGGAGGGAACCAAACTGTTGCAAACGATCCATTTCCTTGCCAAGACCGAGGTCACTCAGACCACTGCAGAAAACATCTGCAAAGCATATATCGACTGTCCCGACCTTTACTACAAGGTTTTGGCAGAAGTCAAGTCGGCTTTAACTGTCTTGGTAGAAAACCAAATCGTATTGCTGGCTGGCAATCAATATCGTATCACCAATCAGACAGAACAGCGCATCCTTGATGACATGAAGGCTTACGACGTGCCGCCGTTCGTCATCCGCAATGAGGTTACACGAAGCCTGAAAGGATTATCACTACTGCGTAGCGTGCAGTCTATCAACGTGGAAAATGTTCCCGTCAATTTCCTCATTGCCCGTGAGGACGGTGAGCCGGTCATTGGCAACAATGGAGAATTGTTGAAGGTGATGCTTCATGACATCTTTGTAGTCCGTCAGAGTGGCGACACCACTCAGTACATCAATGTCGTCAAGCAGGATTCGCAACAGCACAAAGAGGCCATCTATATAGTGCCTGACATTGCAGATGCCAACGAGATTACATCGTTAGTGGCTGACATCAAGCGCATCGAGTATATCAACGAGAAATCGTACCTGACAGAAGAGGAAAAGCGCATCGTCCTTGGCTTTACGGCAGAACTGGAAACCAAGAAAGACCGGCTGACCGAACTGCTTCGTACCGCCTACGCTTCAGGCTCTGCCATCTATGCCTATCAGGTCTATCAGCTCAGTGAACCGCAGTTCACGGGGACGCTACGAGATCTTCAGTCTCGTCTGTATGACAATATATTCACCAAACGTCTCTCTGCCAAACTTCCCGATACGTTGGCTCCTAAGGTGCTCACTGAACCGACCAACCGTCTGCATGCTCTTTTCGGAACTGCTGACGACTTCAAGTTCTTCGATACCAAAGGCAATTTCGTGGGTACCAATCTCTCCGTTTCTATTGAGATACTGGCCAAGGCCGCTGCCTTCATCTCTGGAGCAGAACTGGAAAAGCAGTTGTCAGCCCCACCTACTGGCTATAGCATTGGAACCATCATGTGTGCCGTAGCAGCGCTGTTTCGAGGCAACAAGATCATCGCTAAGTATGCTGGTCAAGACTTCAACAGTGTCAATACAGAAGGATGTCGCGACATCTTCCAATCAACACGAAATTTTGCGAAAGCCAGTTTCAAGGCTGTTGCTCAAAGTCTCACTTACAAAGAGCGAACGGAGATTATTGACATTCTGAAGGAGGATTGTAATTACAAGCAATGGACGGGCGACAACCTTAGCTATCAGTTGAACGACTTCGATGTGGTGGATGCCGTGCGCAGTCTCTCTAAAGCCATCTTGTCGAAGGTTAATCAGGAGATTGCTTTAGATGATCGCATGAGTCGCCTGTTTGCTGGCTCTATTCAAACGAAGGCAGTGTTCCAACCTTTCACCATTGCTGTCAACGAGTCCACCTGTTTCTCACAGGCTCGTGCCTTCCTTAGCCAGCAGGATGAATATGTGACTGCTGTTGAAAGAGTTGAAAAAGACCTGGACTTCATCAAGACGAAGTTCCGTGAGATTGAAAGTATAAAGGAGTATATCTCAGAAGTAAAGGATGAAATCATCCAGGCAGAGTGTGACCGTCAACTCATTGACCCCGTCTTGGAAAAGTTCACACAGTGTTACGAAACCAATGTGGTAAGCAACTACAAGACCATCCAACAACTCTCACAGCAGGCTCGCGATGTGTACCATAAACTTTTTAAGGGTAAAAAGGAGAGAGTTACGAATCTGTATGTTGACCTGCGAGTCAAGGCTGAGCAGCTTAAGACCCAACTCGATGCATACCCGCATGAGTGGAACACTGTTCTCTATAACAACATTGCAGAATTTGATCGAAGTTGCAAGCGTTATGAAATTCATGAAATCGACTTTCCACAATATGACATCCGTTGTCGCAAGTGCGGTTTCCAACTCCGTGACCTGACGTATGCGGAGAACATGGCACCGCAGCAGGAACAGAAGCTGTTGCTCTGGCAAACGGAGATAGTGACCTCACAGCCAACACCTCCACAGCCCCAGCCACAACCCAATCCAGGAGGTGGACAGCCCCAACCGCAACCACAGCCACAGCCCAAGACACGCGCTATGCGCTCACACCTGCCACAAGGGAAAATGAGCGTCAATGATTACCGTCTGTGGCTTACGCAACAGATGGCCCTCATCAAGAACTTCAGTTCTACTGACGAGTTGGACTTCAATAGCTAAATTCGTAAATAGTAAAATCGTAAATTGTAAATCGTTAAGATGAATTTAATAGATCACGTACTCAATATCCGAGTCCTTATCCACCGTGCGCTTGAAGCACAGATGGAACGTAGCGGAATGGATGCAACAGAGCGAGAGGAGAAACTAAAGCCCTGTGTATTTACACTCTTCAACCGCCTGGCTGCTATCAAACTGATGGAGCAGAAGGAACTGTTCCCGGAAGTCATCAAACAGCGTGCAGAGAACGGAGGATTGTCAGCTGCCCATCAGGCATGGCTTGAAGAGCATCCCGAGGGGCGCACCATGGAACGCGACGGCTTGGTGCCTTTCCTTGAGGATAAGTTTGAGGAGATGGCACAGATGAATTTCCGCATCTATAAGCGCGACTATCCATACGCCATGATGCCCACGGCAGATGAACTGAACGAAATCATTGCTGCCTTCAATGCCATTGAGAATGACCCCGACTGTGCTGATACCTGGCAGAAAGACGACATCTTAGGTTGGCTTTACGAGAATTTCAATGCAACCGAAAAGGTGGAATTTAAGCAGAGTGGCGACAAGACGGAGTACGACAAGGTGTCGCTCCAAAGTCAGGTCTATACGCCCTCATGGGTGGTGAAGTTCCTTGTTGACAATACACTTGGAAAACTCTACTTGGAGATGTTCCCTGAAAGCGATATTGACAAGGCAGATGAGAATGGTAATCGCCGTTATTCCATTGCCAATCGTCCTACGACAAGTGTCAGGCCCCAAAAGGACCTGCTGCAACTACGATTAGTCGATCCTGCCTGTGGTAGCGGCAACTTTCTGCTCTATGCTTTCTCTATGCTTTATGACCTGTACACGGATCAGATTGAGAATTTCGGAGCGGAATACAACCGCAGGGAAATTCCTGCTATGATTGTAGAAAACAACCTTTATGGTGTCGATCTTGATGAGCGTGCAGTGCAGCTCTCACAAATCGGCTTGCTGATCAAAGCACGAGAGATGGGAGGACGACGTGCCCGTATGCCGGAGCACACCAATGTGGTGTGTACCAATTTTGTGTTGCCTGATTACGAGGCTGTGAAAGCAGAGTTTGGCTATGATGCGAGTTGGGAGCGGCAGTATGATGTATTGGCGAGAAAGATATGGACTGACTTATCGGAAGCGCATAAGTTCGGAACGCTGGTTCGCGTAGAAGAACAACTGAAGGCCATTGCGCCCAATGATGACAATCATTCGTTGTTCTCTGCAAAAGAGATGAGTGATATGTTTGACGAGAAGTATAAAATGAACCAACAAATTCATAACCTCGTCAACAAGTACAGCGAGCAAAACAGCAATCCTTACACACTGCTGAAGATGAGTGAGGCAATGACCTTCCTCGATGTTATTTCCAATTCGTTCGATGTGGTGGTAGCTAATCCTCCTTATACGGATAGTGCGGACTTTGGTGAAACGCTAAAGATTTTTGTGGAGAATAATTACAAATCTCCAGTTAGATTTAATCAAAATCTATACGCGTGTTTTATTAAGCGTTGCATCGAATTAGCCAATGATGACGGACTAATTGGAATCATTCATCCATATACATTTATGTTTAACAAAACATATGATACCGTTAGAGATTACCTAATTGATAATATACATATAGATTTGATGGTAGATTTTGGATTAGACAGAGTTAATCTTTTTGGTCCCGGGATACTTGTAAAAGCTACATTCTATACATTAAGTAAAGGCAAAAGTTTGGAAGATAAAGGGATATATTTTAATCTCAGAGATGACATACAAGAAAAATATAAAAAAGGAACCCTTGAGCAAGCTTATAACAATATATGTAATGCTTCAACACATCCAAGGGCATTTTATGTAGAACAAAAAAAATTCAAACAAATTGAGTCGCATCCTTTCGTTTATTGGATATCTGATTCTTTCCGAAATAAATTTAAAGTTGAAAAACTTTCTGAATTATTTGACATTTGTAATGGAATTTCTTCGGGTGGCAATAATGAGCGATTCTATCGCTATCATTGGGAAATAAATAAGACAGAAATACTAAGCGAGGCAAATTTGGCTAAATACAAATGGGCTACTATAAACAAAGGTGGTCCATATAAAAAATGGTATGGTAATTTGTGGCTTGTCTTCCTGTGGGCAGAAAAGGGGAAACTGCTCAAGAGTCTAAAGTCGAAATATCCTTCTATAAGATATGGGTTTGAAAACTATTATTTTAAACAAGGATTAGCTTTCTCTGGTGTTGGAAAATCTTTAGGTGTTCGTTATCAACCCCAATATTGTATATTTGAAAGAGCTGGCAAATCTATTTTCTACAAAAAAGGAGATGATACAGACAGATATTTTTATGTTTTGGCATGCTTAAATTCATTCATATGCTCTTATATGATAGAATCTCTTAATCCCACAGAATCTTTTCAATCTGGTGATGTTGAAAGAATTCCAATTATTATTGCAGACCAAGAAAAATATGATAATGTTATTACATTAAGTAAACAGAACGTAGAAGTTAAAAAGCACCTTTGTCAATTTTCAATTGTTGAACCTACATATAAAGTGAGTCCACTAACGAAAGAAGATGCAATTACTTCGTCTATATTTACTTTTTTTTCTTTAGAAAATGCTCTCCTAACACAAATATTATTAAACGAGTCTATTATCAACAAGATAGTCTTCGATGTCTATGAACTGAATGAGCACGACCGCCAAATGGTACTTGACAAAGAAGGTGTTCCCGTCGGAGACCTTCCTGTGAGCCATAATGCAAAGGACGCATATCGCCAGTGGCTGACAACAGAAAGTGAGTTTGCGCCCTCTAATGATGTATTGAAGCATTTGGACAGCTTGGAGGAACGTGACGATTTGCCACGGGTGACGGACTTCGAGGTGCTCTATCAGACCAACAAGGAATGGGAGGAATTCTGCATTCAGCATAAGATGAACCCTGTGGAAGTGTGGTGGCAGTTCAAGAATGCTGGCATTCTTCCCCCTCAACGAACCCAAACGCTGGCTTTCGAACTTATCACCGATGTCATCCGTTCGCTGTTGGCCAAGGACGATGATGGCGTGATTCCTCTTGTTGGCAATGCTGGAGAGGTGCAGTTGGCACCACGAATTGAGGCAGAGATGGTGGAGCGAGGCTACAGCGCAGCACAGATAGCACAGGTATTCTCCCTGTTGGGTAGCGGGAACCTGCAACGCTACCTGCAAGAGCGATTCTTTGCACAGCTGAGCGACCACCTGAACCTCTTTATGTATCTGCCCAAGACTCCATTCATCTGGCATCTCACATCAGGCTCTCACCATGCACTGGAACTATTCGTAAGTATCTACAAGTGGAACCGCGATACGCTGCTGCGCATTAAAAGTGTCTATGCAGCCAACCGTGAAGCTGCACTGAACGACCGTCTGCAAGTGCTGATGCAAGGTGATGCCACCCAGAAGGCTGAAGCAGCAGAGGTACGTGCCCAACTGAAAGAGTTGGCCACATTCTGTGAGAAGATAGACCAACTGCTTGCCTCTGGCTACAATCCCAAGTTGGATGATGGCGTAGGCAAGAACATCGCTCCCCTGCAGAAGGCCGGTCTCATCAGTTATGAGGTTCTGAAGAGTACGCAACTGAAGAAATATCTGGAGGCTGATTGGTAAAAGAATAAATTATGATTGGACAATGGTTTTTAGATAAAGTAAAGGAACTGACTGATGCTCACCATCGCTTAGTGATTACTGACACACAAGGCGATGGGGCTTTCCTATTGGCTTATTTGCCTGCACGAAGATATATAGTGCTGACAGCATCGAAGCCCTCCGAGGAAAGACGAGTCAGGACGGAGGCGGAGCGTGACTACCGCGAGAAGAACGTCATCTTCTATACCACCATTCCGCAGAAAAAACTGTCGGCACTGCAAGAATATGCTGCCACTTGCGGCTGTATCGTTCTCGACGACATGGAAGCATACATCAAGAGAACTTTGCATGAGGAGCTGGGGCTTCACACACAAGTGGATGGTCGCACACTACTATTGGCTGCCAAGATGAGCAAAGGAAGAGATGAAAACTGGTGGCGAGGCATCGCTACGGGCATCAACAACCCCTTGCAGCCAACGCGGCTTATCACTGAGTTTCTGAAAAGCCCCGAGACGTTTGCACAAGAATCGGATAGCGATGTGTATGTCGTCATGCAGGAAGAAACCTGCAAGATAGCCGGGAAGCCAAAAACCAATCAAACACCAGAAATTCTGGCGGCAGAATTCATGGCCTCACTTTTCAGTAAACTGTTAGACGGGACGGCTGATAGCGAGTTGCTGGACATCTATTATGCAATGGCAGACAGCGAGGAGATGAAGGAACAGTTGCAGGCGTATATTGATGATTTCAAGTTCCCCTCAACAGGTTGGAATCCATACACCTGTCATGCCGACCATCCATTTGCGGCTATCGACAAAGAGATGTTCAGACATCTGGCAGTAAAACTAAAACAGCATGAAGACATTACCGATGACCGAAGGTATATAGCACACCGATTAGCCTCGAAGAAAGCACTTCGCTACAAGCCAGCATGGCTAAAAGAGGTTGGGCTGCTACTCGACTTCAATATCGGACAACCCCACCTGATCAATTCTCTTCCGCAGTTGGCTGAATATTATCGCGATACCTTTGCACCGCTCGACACAGCCATGCGCCGTATCTACGTGGAATGGCAGAACGAGCCTGACGTGCTGCGCCCTGTGCAGGAGTATTACGAAATGCAAAATAAGCTGATGCTGGATGCGTGGTTTGGACTGACTGACCACTACGAACAGACCCAGCAGGGATTACTGAAGAAGATGTTTGACCAAGGACGCAACAAAACAGCTGTCATCGTCTGCGACGGTCTGCGATTAGAGATGGCTGAAGCCATCGCCAAGCGGAAGTTCCATTCAGGCATTTCCATTGGAAAGACAACCGCATGGAGCAAACTTCCATCGGTTACGCCTAATGGCATGAGTGCGCTTTATGGCTTGCCTTCTGCCGTCGGTGAAAGCACTGCAAAACGTCAGGCAGCACTAAAGCAGGACGTACCTGATGTGGAAATCATGCCGTTGGATAAGCTGAACAACAGCGTTACGGCATCGAAACTCGTGCTGACATACGGAAATATCGATGAGATAGGTGAGACGCTGCAAATGGCAGGACTGGCAGAGATTTCCGGCTATGAAGAAAAACTGTATGCTTCGATTCAGCAGTTGCTACGCATGGGCTACAACGATGTGTTTCTCACGACAGATCACGGCTATGTAATTACGGGAATCTTGGATGAAGCGGACAAAGTGCCTGCACCAGCAGGAGCATCCATCGACGAACGCTTTGCCGTGTCAACAGACCCTCTGCAGTGTGGATTGATAGAAAGGAACGATGTATGGACCAATGGCAGTTATCAGTACTATGCCCAAACTGACAAGCCTTTTCGAACCAGAGGTAAATATGGCTATGCGCATGGAGGCATGACACCCCAGGAATGTCTGATACCAACCTACCATTTTGCAGAGAAGAATGTTAAGATGGGGCTGAAAGTCTCTATTTCGAACAAAACGGAGCTGAATGCTGTGACAGGACAATTCTATACCATCAAACTGGCGGGAACTGGAGATATGAATAATATGTTCGAGTCAGAACGCAAAGTGCAGTTGCTCTTCTACCGGGAAGATGGTAGTGAAGACTCTAAGTCAAGCATCATCAACATAAAAGCTGATGCGGTTCTGGACTTTGAGAACACGATGAATGCCAGTCAACTGAAAGTGGTAGTAATTGATGCACGGACAACGGAGCAATTGGATGTCTGTGTTATCAAAAAATCAGTCAGTCGAGATATAGATGACCTTTTTTAAAGAAACAAATTGAATATGATAGACCTCGATAAGAAACTCTTGGATGCGTTCCAAGGATATGTGGTTAGAAAAGACATTGTCCGCTCGGTGAAGGGAACGGCCAACGTGCCAGTCTTTGTACTCGAATATCTGCTGGCAAACTCATGCAGTACGGATGATGATGAGAAAATCAAAGAAGGTGTTGAGAATGTTCAGCGTGTTTTGCGCGAACATTATGTCAACCCAGATGAAGCGAATTTGGTTCAGGCAAAAATCCAGCAACGCGGTTCGTATAAGGTTATCGACAAAATAAGCGTCAGACTCGACCCTTCCAGAGATAAATACTGGGCGCATCTGTCGAACCTGAATATCAAGGATGCCAATATCTCAGAGGATTTGGTGTCCAGCCACGAGAAACTGATGACGGGAGGTATCTGGGCTATCATCGATATAGACTATGACCCTCTGCAAACCATTGGTTCGAGGATCTATCCTTTTGTCATTTCAAAAATCAGACCCATACAATTGTCTAACTTCGAGGAAGAACGGATAGCGAAATCGAGAGAGGCATTTGATAATCAGGAATGGCTCAATGTTCTGCTTCGCAGTGGTGGCTATGAACCAGAATCGGAGGGCATCACTCCAAGGTTACAGATGCTGCTGTTGTCGCGCTTCATCCCACTGGTGGAGTCTAATTTCAACATGGCTGAGTTGGGGCCTCGCTCTTCAGGAAAGTCCTTTGTGTTCAAAGAACTATCGCCATACTCCATGCTTGTGAGTGGTGGTCAGGGGACAGCTGCATCGCTCTTTGTCAACAACTCTTCCGGCCAGATTGGAGCTGTGGGATTGTGGGATGCTCTGTGCTTTGACGAATCGACCGACGAACTGTTCAAGGATAAAGAAGTGGTTCCGCTGATGAAGGACTATATGGAGAGCGGAAGCTTCTCACGTGCAGGCAAGGCTGGAGAAAAGGCCGCCAATGCTTCTATCATCCTGAATGGTAATATCAACCAGCCTGTAGAAACGGTGCTTCAAACAAGCCACTTATTCAGCCCTTTCAGCGACAAGATAGCTAACGATACGGCTTTCCTTGACCGTCTGAGTTTCTTCTTGCCAGGATGGGAGATTATCAAATTTGCTCCGCATCATTTCACCAACCACTTCGGATTCTCTACAGACTTCTTCAGCGAATGGATGCACCACCAACGTAAAAAGAGCTATGTCAATGCCATTGACGAATTCTTTATTCTTGGCTCGCAGATGAAGCAACGTGACACGAAACCTGTCCGCAAGACGGTTTCAGGCTTGATAAAGCTGATGCATCCAGATGGCAACTACACCAAAGAAGACGTACGTCAATATCTGGAGTTGGCCATTGAGATGCGCCGTCGTGTGAAGGAGCAACTGAAACGCATTGGCGGCATGGAGTTCTGGGATACGAACTTCTCGTATATCGACAAGGAAACGCAGGAAGAGATTTTTGTTACTCTGCCAGAAGAGCGTGGCAGCAATCTCATTGAGGATGTGCCGCTTGCTCCTGGAACCTGCTATACGGCAACCAGTGATGGTGACAAGGTAACATTGGTAAAAATAGAAGTGGTGTCGATACCGGGCAATGGAAAATTGACTATTTCTGGCAATGCATCTACAGAAGTAAAAGAGGATGTTCGCAACACCTATAATTATATACGCGCCAACGAGAAGACTATTCTGTCGCAACAACATTCCCTGAACAAACTGGATGTGAATATTCAAATCACTGCATTGTTAGGCTCAACTGTACACAAAGGAATCGGAGGTGCTGTTTTTACAGCTCTTGTCTCTTCAGTTTTCAACCGTTCTTTGAAGCCCGCATTGGCTGTATTGGGTAACATCAGCATAGGTGGTGCCATTGAAAGAGCTTTGAATTTCAGCGATCGCGTGTCTCTGTTATCTGAGAATGGAGCTAAGAACGTCTTAGTACCCATGGATAACCTGCAAGAGATGGCCAATCTCCCTGCCGCTATCTTAGGTAAAACAGACGTGCCTTTCTATTCATCCTCACAGATGTTGATACAAAAAATACTGTAGCACAGAGTTCTTTCTGAAACAACTGCCGCAAGGGAAACCAAGGTGTACGCAAGTTCAAATGGCTTAAATGGGCTTGCGAAGTACCTGCCTAAGGCTTGCTATCTCCTTGCCAGAGAAATGCCTGATACGAATAAATGTTATAAAAGGAATACTCTTGAATCAGTTTCCGCAAATTTATCGTATCTTTGTCCCCACAATTAATAGAGATTATAAACTGATAAGGATATGAGACATAGGATAAAAGCAGGTAAAGTTGGTTCATTCTCTCCTGAGAAACAAAAGGTGGAAGTAGAACAACTGGAAGATAGAGAAGTCGCAGAGGACGTTGAAGAAATCTTCGAGGAGGATTCGGAATTCAGCAATGATGACGAAGCTCTGGCAGCAATGGAGTTTTATGATAGCCCTGACGCAATGGAATGAACATTGGCGTTAGATGTTAGACTATTTCTGTTACTACGGAAACAACTACGATAAGTACTACGGAGAAAACTACGGAGAAAATTGTTAGACTGATGAAAGAAAACCCTCAGATTACCAATAAGGAACTTGCTGATGCGTTTGGTATCACAGAAGATTACGTCTATTGGAATACCAAGAATACGTAACAAATACTAAAAATGTGATTTTTCTTTTAAGAAATAGCCGAAAAATGTGATTTATTTCTTAAATTTGCAGTCGAAAATGTGATTTTGCGATATGAAATTGCTTAAAAGAAAGATTGACAGATATCTTTTGGATTGGAAAAACAACCCAAAAAGGAAGCCGCTGATAGTGAAGGGTGCCCGACAGATTGGCAAGACGGAGAGCATCAGGGCATTCGCAAAGGC
>JAEEGF012324419.1_pt1 | contig 14846 bp, 14 predicted proteins | sample 9134171 | NCBI WGS metagenome assembly JAEEGF01 (sample SAMN16246542, study PRJNA631951) | gut metagenome | biome: gut microbiome; feature: rumen; material: AP-attached | host: Bos | place: Iran: Karaj | collected 2018-10 | reverse complement strand
CTTCAAAAAACGCTTCGCTTAACAAAAAGCCATCCGGTTTGATTGCCATAGCACAACTGATAATGTGTTGTAAAACAATAAATAATAACTTCAGAAACTTGAATAATTAAATTTTAAGAATTTAAAAATACTCAAATGATAATAATAAATTACCTTACCAAATAATATTTCCAATTTTAGTTTTTTCGCCATTCTTATTTTTTTTGTAACAACTCATATCTTTATAATTTATTATTAAACCATTCATGGCCTCCATTATATTACCATCAAAATCGTAAGCATACCATAAGTCTGAGTTTTTATTGTGTGCAAAGCCTTGCCCATTTACAACAATTTCAAAAATACTGTCAAATCCTATACCCATCTCTTTAATCACATTTCCCTTTTCATCAATCAATAGCAGAGTATCATTTTGAAGAACAAAAGTTCTACCGTCTTTAAACTGCATTAATGCCTTGGAATATTTTGCCGGTATTACCAAATCACCTGTACGATTAATATAACCATATTTGCCTTTTAATCTTATCAATGCCAAACCATTGGAATTGAAAGGGAAAGTCAGCTCATAGTTGCATGGAATCACCACTTTTCCAGATTCGTCCATATATCCCATGTGAGAGTCTTTGGAATTTTTCTTAAAGGGCATCAAACCTTCAGACATTATTTTTACAGTCATAAGCTTATCCAAATAAAAGTCTTTTCCATTTGTATTATAAGGCAAACAACTCTCATCAATTGAGTATCGGTGATGTAGCTTCATCATACGTTCCTTATCAATATCATACCCTTCGAACGAATATGCCACCTTTCCACGAGCAATCCACCAAGCAGCTTCCAAATCGCGGATCTTACCCAAATAGCCACACCCTTGTTTTTTCACTTCCATTACAGCCGTATAGTACTGTGCGGTATAGTTGTTAGGATCTGAATACGCCAATTCACGGAAAATCCGGAAAGCTTCCTTATAATCTTTCTTAGAATATAACTTTATGGCTTTTGCAAGCGGGTCGTCGTAGTCAACAATCTTAACAATGTAGTTACCCTGTACAAAAAACAAGTCCGTTCCGCTATATTTTACAGCTCCGCTTGTAGAAAAGTCCATACTTGCAAATTGAATAGGAACCTTTTCTTCAAATGCCACCGGTTCTTTATATTCTTTATGCCACACAGGGGGTTCATGCATATATTGCATATCTACTCCGATTGCTTTTGTCAGTGCTTGAAGATAGCTGTCCACCTGGCTCGTACCAATTTGGGAAAGTAATCCCGTTGTATCCCTCTGAGCAAAAATTTTCATAAGACCGTCATCAACAAGGCATCTTTCTGCTCCAGATTGATTATTCCCTATTTTTGGAAAGACTTCATCTTCTAATTTTATACGGTATTTATCATCTCCTGTTTGACACCATTCCGACATATAATCAGCGAATTTTGATACCGATGATGTGGGATTCATCTGAGCATGAGTTCTTATTGAGACGAATAAATAAATGAATGAGACAAAGATAATGGTTGTTTTGGTTTTCATTTGTTCGTTTTTTTAAAAAAAGTGATATATTAGCGTATTAAATTGTTTAGGCAAGGTTTCGGCGGTTTTAATGGTGTTGAAATCACTCCCCCTGTCCATGTCCTTAATGATTGATTCTATGGATTGAATTCAAGAACGCTGTTTTCTCTTTTGGATTTACCTTATCAAATTTTGATATAAGCCACCCAGCATTATTTTTCTCGCGTTGGAAGTATCTTATATGGAACAAGTATCCTGGAACCTGTGTGAAGATGAATTCGAGATCGTCCACAAAGTTAATCTTCAACTGTCCGAAGTGAACCAGATAAGCAAAAACGGATGCCGTATCGTAGTCAAAATTCTTCTCCATAAATCTGACGACATTGAACGACTGTTCAGATGTCATTCGATGTAATGAAATGAAGTTTGTCTCATGATCATCGGGATAAAGCATGATATTGCCTGTTTTGTTTTTAGGTGTTGTATCAAAGAGAGAACCTTTGGCGTTGGCAATCACCCATTTGTACATATCTTTCCCTCTGCTCTCCACTGTAAGGTACAAGTCGAATTTCACTGTTTTTCCATGAAGTGTTCCATTACAATGCGCCAGTGCAGTCCATGTGGCATCGGCATATTTTATTTTGACATTGTTCCGAATAACAATGTCAACCATCTTTTCCGCCTCTTTGTACAAAGGGTCGTTTTTGGACTTAAACTGTGCCAAATCGAAAAGCATCATCAGATTTGTTTTCTTGCTTCCCGGTTGTGTTGAAGGAATGTCCGGATGAGAGATTTTCCCATTAAACCGGTCTATAAACTCGTCAACTAAACCGACACGCGTATTCTGTATGTAGTTATTTAATCCATCTATGGTTTGCGACATAGATTTCACAGGCATGAGTATTATCAAGATATTGAATATCAATCTTTTGAAATTCATCTTTTTGGGTTTTATCAATTAATGAATAAATTATGCTCTCTTTGTTGCTATAGCCTCGGTATCACCAAGTTTAATGATGTATTCCTCGCCGTCCACGGTTCTTTCAACCGTAATGTAGCATTTCACACGTTTAGTCGTAATGTCCTTATAAGCAGGACGGCCATCTCTGTACCCAACAAAAGCCTGATCGTACTGACATGTACAGACATACATATTATCTGATACTTTTTGCAGACTGCTCACCTTGATTTCCGCAATGCCAGTTGAAGTTATATTCACATCATTGTAGTTATAGTTTATAATACGGGTAAAGTAATCTCTCATTAATTCATTTTTTTTGCCTTGTCTATTAACGGAAGTAGTTTCCATCAAGACTCCTTCTTTCTGAACACCGTTTTCCTCGTAGGAGTTTCCCTCTCCAATAAAGAGGTTCAGCGCATTTGTACGATATCTTTGTCTAACTTCCACAGATTTCTTTTTACTTGCCATGAATGATATATAGTCATTCATCTGACTCACCTTCTCTGCTGCACGTCTCTTTAATAAATCTTTATTAACTTGCGCTGAAGCGGTAATAATAAAAAAAACAGAAATTAAAAAGACAAAAAGTTTTTTCATGTTATTCATTGCTAAAGTGATGATTGTATCCTTTCTGATAATAATGCACAAAAAGGATTAGTTAATACTATTATTTCTTATAGATTTCTCTTACCTTGAGTGACAAAATTTTTCTATTTGTATCCAATTCTCCATCTACCACTGCCACCTTTGACAGCAAGGAGCTTGTTGCGAGACGTTCGAGGAAAACAGTGGCAAGTTCGCGGTCAACCATGGTGTTGGTATCCTGTCCCAACATCCTAACTTGTGCGTTCGCCGAAAACAACTGTTCTATCTGGTCTTTTAAATCAAGACGCTCCAATTCATCATTGTTGTCATTAATCAGCTGGTCAAACAGGCTGGTCATTTTATTTTTCCAATCATCTCCAATTAGAGTTTGTTCTAGATTGATATGGGAAAGAGCGTCTCCAGTATTGATAGCAGCCGCAAGGGAGCTATAGGTGTTTGTATAGGAAGAGGGATTGTTGGGTTTTGCCATTCCAAACGTTTCTGTGTCTTTATTGTAAAAACCGATGGCGGTAGGCTTTATACAGAAGAACCAATCGGACTGTGATGATTCCAAAGATGGTCTCTGTCCACGCTTAAAGGCGAATGCAATGCCGTTGTCGTAAACAACAGCACGGACGAATGAACGCATGAACAGTCTATTGTTACCATGATTGACGTTGATACTCCGTGACGATGTATTAACTGTTACTCTATAGTTATGGCCTGTTTGCGGATTACAAACATCAAAGGTATATGACTGAGCAGATGCTATGACACTCACGACAAAGAACACGAAAAAGGGTATCCGTTGAAATGATTTGGATAGCATATAAAACATAGAATTCATTTTCATCAAGAATTTGTGATTTAATCGGTTCAATTTGAGGGCGAAGTATTATTCGAGGTCAAATGCCGCAGCTGCATTATCATTGGCTTTTTTTCGCTGTTCTGCTGCCTTTCTTTCTCTTTCGGCTTGTGCCTGAGCCTCACGTTGTGCTTGAGCTTGTCTTTCACGCTCAGCCCTGGCTTCCGCCTCACGTTGTGCCTGAGCGGCGGCAGCTTCGGCTTTGCGTTTTGCTTCAGCATCGGCTCTTGTTTTTGCTTCCGCCTCGGCTTTGGCAGCAGCCTGAGCTTGTGCGGCAGCTTCCTCCTGTTTCTTGTCATCAGATGTCTTAACCTCTTTGGTTGGTTCTGGTATCTGATTGTCTGTTAGGACTGTCCCCTGAGATTCCTCTTCGGAGGAGACCAAATCGTTTTCATTTGAATTTTCCATAGGCTCTTCCAAGATACTTTCTTCAGAGTTTGATTCCGTCTCAATCTCTTCTACAGGATACGAATTATATGTATTGTCTTCCGATGAAGCTGCTTTGATTCCCCAATATGCACCTCCGATGACAGCAAAGGCGGTGACAGCATAAATTAACGGCTTTGCGGCTTTCTTAGAGAATTTTGAAAATGATGATGCAAATGAAGTACCGGCACCCGCCATTTTGTTGGCAAGGCGTTTGGTGAGGGCAGGCTTACGGATAATCATGGCAGCAACATAGGTGGTGTTGTTGGCATGGAACTCCTCAGCGAGCGGTATTCCGGCATCGTTTTTCTGACCAGTCAGTTTTTTTGCGCGTGAGATTTCCTCTACGGTCTGGATATGCACCTGAGTGTGGGATGATTTATTCTCAACAGTCCCATCGTCGTTCCGCCTGTTTCTTTTACGACTGAAAAGCTCATAGATGATGAACTGCGTATCGGCAGGGTCTGAAAGACTGACAGGGCTTTTACCTTTAGGAGTTCTAACTCTCGTAACAGACTTATGTCGATTTCGTTCCGCTATGGTCTGAGAAGGAATTGCATCAGTTGTTTCAGTTGCATCATCTTTATCGTTGATGTCGATATGTTCTACAGCATTATAAACAATATAGTCTGTAAGTTCTTCTTTGAGACCAGTGATGCGGTATTTTATCAAAGGGCTTTGTATGACCGTACCAACCGGCAGGGCATATTCCTCTTCAAGGGAATTGAGAAATGCGCGAACATCAGGTGTCCTGTATTCGCTGAGTTTCTTCATGGCGTTGATGATTGCCATACGTGTGCGCTTGCTAAGGTTTTGCGGCAGTGCAGCATCAATCTCACTCTCTGTAATGTCGAAAGCTTTTTTGGGGATTTTTCCTGTAAGGAAGGTAAAGAGTGTAGCTCCGAGTGCATAAACATCAATTTCAGGTGCGAACCGATCAATAGACGAGTACTGCTCAATAGGTGCATAGCCATCGGATGCCCCTTTAGCAGAATGAGTAGATGTTGGTTTTCCAGCGTTGGTGAAGTGCTTGGCAATTCCGAAGTCGATAAGCACGGGATACTGAGAGCGGTCGGGAGCTGTCATGAGCACAATGTTGTCGGGCTTGATATCGAGATGCAGAAGATGCTCACGATGTATGATTTCCACCGCCTCAGCAATGGGTCGTATGGCGGCAATAGCCTGTGCCTCAGTCATCACGCCGTCGCGCTCAATATGCCCGGAAATTTCTCCGCCATCGAGAAACTGCATGACGTAATATGCAGTATTGTTCTCTTCAAACGCCTCGTTCACTCTGACGATATTTCTGGACTTTCCGCTGAGTCTGTTGAGGCGTCTTGCCTCAACAAGGAAGTCATTCTTACATTCCTCTGCTGTCTGCCGCATAGTGGCAGTATAGCGTACCGTCTTTCCGTCTGCGGCACGTTCACCCCCCTTCATGAAAAACTCCTTGACTGCAAAGTTGGTTCGTATGGGCACGTTGTGCACCATGATGACAGCAGAGACACGGTAAGTGATGCCGAATCCCCCTGCACCAAGGACCTCGTCGATGGTGTAAGGGGTTTCGCCTTTTCTCAGTTCAGTTCCTATGGGAAGCGCCGTATCGTAGATTTGTTGCTTATCGGGGGAAATAGGTTTACTGGTGGGCATTATTTAAATTAACAAATATTAATATTTACAATTATAGTCAATTAGTTCTTAGTGGATGGAGAGAGCCGCAACAGTTGCGGCATAGAAAACAACTTTTAACAGGACAAGTTCTTCTATTTTGGCAAGGTTTTCCATTTGGAGAATTCCTTCTTGCCGGATACCAAGAACTTATCATTTTCAGTTATTTGAAAGATACTTTTGCAAGAAGCTCATTGAGTTTATTGTTGGTTCTCTGGGCGTTGAGAGCTTTAATACGCACATCAGCCTTATCGAGGTCGGGCAGTGCAGCCACTCTGAGCTCGTAGCATTTGGCGAGGTTTTTTGCTGAAACCGTATTGAGGTGATGCTGCGCCTCTGCCTTCAGATAAAGCTTTGCCGCTTTAGTGATGTCCTTGGATACACCGTTTCCGGTCATGTACCTGTCACCTAATGCACATAAAGCTTCAGGAATATCAGCATCTGCCGCATTCTTCAACAGTTCTATGGCTTTTGCCGTGTCTTTCTTCACACCGTCGCCATTGGCAAATATTTGCGACAATTGGTAATTTGCCGCAGGACTGTCGGGCAGCACCTTTGTGAAAAGACTGACAGCTTTCTTCACATTGCGCTTCGGGTTCTTGAGGTTAGCCAAACACGCTCCCGTCATCGTGGTCCCCTCAGCAACACGTGCCTTCTCCACCAACTTGAAATACTTCTCAGCTTCGGTGAAATTCTCGTCAATCTGATATTTATAAAGCCCCTGAAGATACTGTTTATATGGTGTGTTCTTCTCATCAGCCAAAAATTTGTCTATTCGCAGGCTGCACTCCTTCGAGTCGTTGATAGACTCTGCAATCCACTGTGTAGCGAGGAAATAGTCCTGTTTCGTGCCGACTCCGTCCTTATAGCACTGTCCGAGCAGCCATGCCGCCCTAAGCGTCCTGTCGTATGGAGCCGCTTTTTTCAAATATTGGAAAGCCTTAAGACTGTCCATCTTCACTCCGTCACCTTCGAAATAGATACGTCCAAGATTTGCAGCCGCAGAATAATTACCCTTTTCAGATGCTTTCTTCAGAAGAGAGATACCTTTCTGCTTGTCCTGTTTAACCCCTTTACCTTCAAAAAGCATAAGTCCATAGGCAAGGGAGGCTTCGACATCTCCATTGTCAGCGAGTTTTGCGAGCCATGGTGCAGCAAGATCATAGCGATCGGAATTATAAAGCTTCATCGCATAATTCGACATACTTGGCATGTGTCCATAAGAAGCGGCCATAGCGAGGTACTCGTCAGCCTTCTGCATATCTTTCTTTGTGCCAATCCCTTTCTTATAAATATCCTCCAGCAGAAGTGCGGAGAAAACGCTTTTCTGTTCTTTTGCTAGCTGATGATGCATAGGGATAACATTCGCACTACCTCTCGATGCCGCAGATTCAAAGAGTTTGAAAGCATACGTTGAGTCGGGATTAACACCTTGCCCTCTGTAATAACAATAACCAAGGTTTGCGATAGCGTCGGCATTATTCTGTTTAGCTGCTTTGTCCCACCAACTGACCGCCTGCTTATAGTCTTGCTTGATGGATTCGAAGCCGTTGTAGTACCAAAAACCAAGTATGGTCTGTGAAGCGGCATCCCCTTGCTCAGCTCGCTTACGTACGTTCGCAACAGAATCATTAAACTGGGATGTTGACTGAGGCGTTGTAACTAGATTGTTATTCTGGTTATCAGGGTTCTGGGATGAAACCATGCATCCCATCATTAGCATTACGATATATAAAAATGTTTTTTTCATTGGAAGGATGTGTAATTTGGTTTAGAGTATAGATTCTTTATCTAATTTAGAGTTAAGAGGTTAGAATGATTATTCACCAGTGAAGAGACGTTTGAGTTTAGAGAGGAATCCATCGTTTTTGGGGGATTGTACGGATTCGATTTCAGAAGACTCATGTTTATGACGTTCGAAGCGACGTGTGGAAGGCTCGTTTGCATCGTCGTTAGGGAAATTGTCCGGCTTTTCCATTTCGCTTTCTGATTTCAGAACTTCACTGATTCGTAAAAGCACGGCGGTATTGTTGTCATTACTTTCTTTACAGATGTCTCTAATCTGCCGCATCTTCTCGTTGTCAGATGCATCCGAGCCAACGAGAATATCAGTAAGCAGATCATCATCAATGTTTTCAAGCACTCCATCGGAGCAGAGAAGGAAATAGTCTCCTGATTCGATGTCTCGAGTTCTGATAACAGTAGCCTGACTCCTGTTCTGCCGTTCCTCCACTGGTTCCATGCAACGAATGATCACATTACTCTGGGGATGTTCCAGCGCCTGTTCGGGTGAGATTACGCCGTTGTGTACCATAGAGTTGACGAGCGAATGGTCGTCAGACCTATAGATGATTCCCTGCATGGGCCTGATTTGATATATTCTGCTGTCACCGATATGCGCCATGGTGCATCCGCAAGCATGAAAACAGATAAAGGTGAGCGTCGTGGCCATATCGCCCTTAGTCTTGCACGCGGTCTTATCTAGCTGATCGTATGCAAAATCGAGAACATGTGAGAAATCGTCGTTGGAGAAGTCGTCCTGTTCATTGAGAGCCGGCATCTTCCTAGCAAAAGCCCGACAGACTGTATTGCTTGCCAGTTCTCCATGTTCTGACCCCCCTACCCCATCGCATACGATAAAGAACCGCTGCTTTGGAGACGGAAAATCGGAATCCGGGAATCGTGCATCCTCCTGATAGTCGCGCCCTCCCTGCTGTGAGAAAGAAAGAGGCTGTGAAAGTCTGATAATCATGATTCAGGTCGTTAGTTGACATGTTTGTATAAATTGCACCTAAGCCACCAGAAACCGCAGATGGAATCCGGCTGGTAAACGAAGCACTTATTTCGTAGATTTTCCTTTCTTGACGAAGAAGGTTGTGTTACCCATTTCAATAGAATCATCATAATTGAGATAGATGCACTGTTCTGATTCAATTTCTTTTCCGTTGACTTTAACAGGATTAGTTGACCGTTTGACCGTAAACTTAAACAAAGATTCACCATTCTTTCTAATCACTTCGATACAGGCTGACCTACGGCTCATGTAGTCGTCCTTTACCATGATGTCTGACGGTTCATCAACGTCCCATCTACCAATCCAGTTATTACCTTCTTTGAGACAATACGACTTTCTTGACAACAATCCCCCCCACACTATTTTAGCCTCCACTGCTTTGTTTGCGTGTCCTCCAAACCGTTCTGTTGTTCTTTTAGGCGCCTCATTATTTGCATGTTGAATCTTCGGGCTGTCGGCATTTTGGGTAGATTCTTTTTTTGCATTATCAACATTTTGATTTTCGATACGATTTTGTTCTGTTTTCGGTTGAGGATTGATTTTGTCTCGCGTGACAGTTTTGACTATGACTTGCGTGTTACAATGCTTGCAGGGAAAGGTTTTAAAGCCTGCTGCAAGAGGTTTGAACATAACAGGTCTTCCACACTTCGGGCAATGGAAATATGCATGATATCCTAATATTGCCGCCTTCTTGATAGCATATTTTCCCTGTGGTGTGGCAATCGCCGGTCCAAGGAATATCAGCTTTTGATTTGTATTTTGCTTATTATCGTCCATCTTTTCAGTATGTATTTATTAAATGTTAGTCATTATGTATTATGCATCGCCCATGTCATCAATCATTATATCGCCAAAAGAAGGATCATCGTTGGCAGCAAGTTCATCCGTCTGAATGGAGGAATCAAAACTGTCAGTTGAACCGATGGATTCTTGAGTGTAATCAGTTGATGCTGTATCCTCATAATTTGTATCAGGCATTGGTTCCTCAGCAGTCTGAAACTCATCTGAGGAATTGCTGTCAACATTCTGTGCATAGTCAGACGAATTGGATGAGTCATCAGCAGCTTGCTCTGTTGTCTGTACAGATGCTGTTTCGGTTATACTTTCATCCGTTGTCTGAACGTTTGTGGTAATATCAGCCTCTTCAGCAGCCTGAGCAGTTTCAGCCGTTGTGTCTGTTTCTGTCTGAGCCAATTCGTTCTCATTGATAATAACATCATCATAAAGATATTCTTCATTGTCATCAACATCATCACCAAACAACTGCGCATATACATCTTCTTCAGAAGGTTCCTCTTGCGAACCATCGGTCTTATCTGTCAGTTCTGCTGTTTCATTCATAGCCAATTCACCTGTAGTCTCAACCGACGCATAATCCATTCCGTTTTCTTCATTTTCTCCGTTATCCGTCTCCATATTCTGTGCCACCTGCACCTCTTGTTGCGGCTGGCTTCCGTCAGTATTAACGATGTCAGCGGATGAATCCAGCTCTTCCCCATGTTCAAGGCTAGCCACCTCGGGGTTGGAATATCCGTCTAAACCTAAATGCTGCTCATGCATGTGTTCAAGATCGCCCAACGTGTAGTGTCCTGGTAGTTGGTACATAGATCCGCTATTATCTTGAATCAGATTTCCATTCATATCCGCGAAGTTGTTGAACATACCGTCACCATCCACATCCACAAGAAACGCATGTTCTCCATCTCCCATGTCAATTTCAACCGCCATCACTTCTTCTCCATCGACGATACGTACCTGCGGGGAAGAGACCACCTCGAATGTGGGTGGGTTGACTTCCTCATTATGGTCAATCTGCGAATAATCGAATGTCGGATCTGGTCCAGGGGTCGGATTCGGTGTCGGATCCGGAGTGGGATTTGGATTAGGATTTGGATTAGGATTTGGAGTTGGGTCTGGATTGGGATTTGGTGTCGGGCCAGGTGTAGGGTCAGGTGTCGGACCAGGTGTCGGGCCAGGTGTCGGACCAGGTGTCGGACCGGGAGTCGGGCCAGGTGTCGGACCGGGAGTCGGGCCAGGTGTCGGACCGGGTGTCGGACCAGGTGTCGGACCAGGTGTCGGGCCAGGTGTCGGACCAGAAGTGGATTCTGTTGTGTTGTGAGGTGTATCAACGTGAGCAGTTTGATTTGAAGCCTCTCCTGTGTTGTTTTCTGTTCCGTTTTGATTGTTAGTAGGTTGATTCGGGTCATGTGGTGTATCCTGTTGCTCAGACTCACCAGTTTGTGCATTTAGTTCATTGTCATCGTCTAAAATAGTTGAAGCCCCCATTCCTACAGCTGCACCTAATCCAGCTGCAGCTGCCGTTTTACCTATTCCACCGAGATTGTTCTTCTTTTTCCCAGTTTGGTTGTTGTTTTGAAATTGTTTCGTAGCCATAGTCCTGTTTTTTTAGTTGATACTGATTTTTAGTTTCACACTGCAAAATTACGCTGAATTTGCTGTCAGAAAAAAAAAAAAAATTCCATATCGTGTGAAGCTTTGAGATTCGTTGACGAAAATGGTAGTTTTCAGTTTGAAGGAAGGAATCACCACTGTATAAGAATTTCGTTTTGCAGTGATCCCGGTCCAAAAAGCTGTGGATGCATGTTATAGGTTGACACAGATCCATCAGCCCTTGTTCTTCTGCTGACCGGCAACTCATTATATTTCTGGCATCTGAGCACCACATCATTGTAGATATACTGGTAAGCCTCCCTGACCGTAACCGCCCTATCCTTGTTCTTGTCGGAATATCCTTTGATTCCTTTGAGTAACGCTTGAGTGAATAGTCCATGCGCCAGTAGCGCTCCGTCGATAGAAGTCTCATCCTTTCTGCATGATGAGAAGAAAGTCATCTTAGGATTGACTTCATTGGCTGACTTGTTGAGTATGTCGTTGACAGCCGAACCTGAATGACAGTTGTCAACGAACACAAAGACATTTTTCGCCTTTAATTTCGCAAGTTTCGCAAATAGATCTCTGTAATAGTAGAATTCGTCGTAGAATGCCATGAATCCGTCGTTTCCATGTCCGGAAAAATAGAAGATAAAGTTATAGTTGAATGGTTTGACTTCTGAAATCTGAATGAGTTTATCGAGTGCCGCCTCCACTTTAGATCTCACCACGTTTTGCCCTGTGATGACCGATGTCTCGACATTTGCAGTTTTCAATACTTGCCCCAGCTCGATTACGTCGCGTACTGTATAAGTCAAAGCGTTCTCAGGATAGTTCTGAACAGCCAACAATAAAGCGTACGTCTTAGTTTTCTGTGCATACGCATTGAGACAAAGCGCAACGATCATGAATAAAGCTATTGTTTTCTTTTTCATAAATAGTAAGGATGTGTTTAAATTAATAAAAAGAGTTTCATTTCCTCGCTGCAAAATTAGTTATTGTTGTCAACCAGAACTAAAACGACAAATTAAATCGTCTGAACAGAAAGCATTAGCTGACGAATAATTGAGATTGCAGTTTGAAGAATTTTAAAAAAATAGAAATATAACAGTTCTTTATTTTCTAGGCATCATTTTGTTTCTGCATCTTGGACACAGATAATCACGGATGTCGAACGGTGACAGGACATTGCCACAGTCTGGATTGGGGCATTGAGAGAATTTACGTCTCTCGTTGTCGATACGTTTTTTTGATGCAAACGGGTCGAACATGGTTGCCATGAGCATGGATGCAACAGTACCGATTCTGAGCAGCATGAAATTAGCTCCATTTCCAATGAGTGGTATAGGATTCCCGTTTTCGTCTGTTCCAATATGGATGTATTGTCCGGCAAAAGAAACGACAATAATCAAGACATTGACAATCAGAAGAATCAATTTACTCATTTTTATTTTCCTGTCAACCTTATTCATTTTGTCCTCAAAAAGTTCTGTTTTTTCGTTGAGATAATTAAACTCCTCATTGAAATTTCCAGCGTTTTCCTGTAAGACCTGACGAGCAAAAAAACGACATCCACGTGAGTTATCGGGTCCGAGACAGATGAAAGACAGTGGATTGATTTGGATTTTGCCGACTCTAACGAGTTGTCCGTCTGTCTCACGTCTCACGAATGTTCCGTTTGAGGAATTCATATCCTCAATGAACCACTGATTGTGTTCGTCGATAGTGATTTTTGCATGCTGCCGGCTGACTCCAGACTGAGTTATGTTGAATGGCTGTTGCCCTTCTTTTCCGATAATGATGGTCATGTAATACTTTCCAATAAAAATTAAAAATAAATGATAATTAAGAAGCTGAAGCTGAAAGGATTGATATAATTAGCTGTCAATCGTTGGCAAATGTTTGTTTTTTTTCTGTTTAATGACATCGGAACGTTTTTCGAGTGCGTCCTTATATGTTTTTAATGTCTGCTTAGGCAAGGGCACTTTGAGGTCGCATTTATAACCGTCGGAGAGAATCAGCTGCTGCTTCAGTGGCTCTATTTTGAATAGGAACGCATGGTTGACGATGCAGCTTCTGCCTAAACGTATAAATCGATTTGTTTTAGATGGAAGAGACTTTAAAATCTCTTCCATTTTTGTTATGCCTGTATTAAGATGTATTATCCTTCCATTGATATAAAACACCTTTGAATAGTTGCCATCAGCTTTGACCGCAGCCACAAGGTCTGTGTCAATGCAAATAAGGTCGTCACGAGTGTTGAAATATAGTTTAGACATAACTTGATTTACACATATTATTCATGCTATCAAACAATACATCTCAATATACCTAAAGGATATTCACGAGAAAAAGCACAAAACATGACTTGTAAGTTAGAGGGGAATGTCCTAAGTACATCTCAAATTCTTCAACATAGACATTCCCCTATTGATTAACTATCTGTCATTTTCGATTGAAATACAAGAATACAGAAACATCTATTTGTTGGCACTCCTAATTAATTATCTATCCATAAATTAAGAAAGAATGCATGTGCTTATATTATACTCATTTAATCAAATTTGCAAAGCAGAAACAACTGAATTACAAATGTCGCATGCTGCCAATAAGATAGTCATTAGCTAATGATTATGATTAATCCTTTCATGATATATATTTAAAAAAGTGAAAAACTCACAGTTGTATATAGTTTTCCAAAAGTGGATTTTGAACCTTCAAAAATTGGCATGCCATTATAAACAAAGTCTTTATTATAATAATCATAAAAAGTATGTTCATATCGAATTCCAAATGAAAGATGAACATTAGGGAAATAGGCTCCTGCACCCACAATTCCAATAAAGCCATTGTTGACTGCGTCTTTATCATGTATTTCTTTATCATGATAATGAAGAGCATATTGATAGCCTCCACCAATTTCGACATAAAAATTGGATATACCTTTGAAAAAATTTGCAAAGTCAAGACCTTCTTCTGTATTTAATTCGGTCAAATCTTTAATGCTATTGCCAAATCTGTATTTCATAACAACTTGTCCCGAAATCATACGTTTGATGATTGATTGCTGCACATCATATTTATCGGGCATTCTTATCTGGTAGCCATCTTGAATATAGTCGGCCTCCACCTCAAATCCAACTCTGGCAACTCTAGGCATATATCCAACTTTATAGCCAACACTATAATTACGGAAATTCCAATCTATATGACTGAATCCCAAAAGTTTTGGATTAATTCTTGCATCCCCGTCTGCAAATTCCATGTGTTGGATGACATTTGGTTTCCAGCCAACTCTTGGAGTGATGAATGTTCCCAGTTTCATCATTCCCTTAGTCATTTTTTCATCGCTCCCGCCTGAAAATTGTTTAATCAAAAGTGGAAAGCCTATTGACCAAGCAGTGGTATAGATTGGATTATCTAATTTAACCACAGGGTTTCCGTACCATCCAAATCTTTTAATCTGTGCATCTGCATTGATGGTAAAAAATGATAGCAGCAGAACTACCACTGAAAATTTAATTTTTGTTTTCATAAAGCTATAGATTTATATGTTTATAATAAAATAATGTATTTGAGTGTTTAAAATAAAAGTTTATCATGCTAAACGAAAAAGAATCGCTTCTTTTGTATGTTCATCATATATGGA